>Ga0315541_1002926_pt1 | contig 13611 bp, 8 predicted proteins | sample SalMarSW160190MG_FD_203095 | JGI IMG/M metagenome (GOLD analysis project Ga0315541, IMG submission 203095) | Salt marsh sediment microbial communities from the Plum Island Ecosystem LTER, Massachusetts, United States - Salt Marsh Sediment SW1601-190 ...
AAAACGTACCAAATGGTCACCGCAATCCCAACCACACGAGAACCCTAATGACAAAGGCAGATCTCGCAAAACGGATAAAAAACTCTTCATTCTTGACCGGGCAGTTTACGCTGCGCTCCGGAAAAACCAGTTCGTTCTACTGGGACAAGTATCAATTCGAAAGCGATCCGGCATTGCTGAGCGCGGTCGTGGAAGAGTTGAAGAAGCTTCTGCCCCCATCTTTCGACAGATTGGCTGGATTGGAGTTGGGTGGCATTCCGCTAGCGATGGTACTTTCGCTGAAGATCGGAAAGCCCTGCCTGTACGTCCGCAAGACCGCCAAGACTTATGGCACCTGCAACCTGGTGGAGGGCGGGTTCCAGGCAGGTCAAACTGCGGTGGTCGTGGAGGACGTAATCACCATTGCCGGGCAGGTTTGTGCGTCGGTCAGGCAGATGCGGGAACTGGGTCTTAGGGTCGAGCATGTCGTGTGTGTGATAGATCGACAGCAAGGCGGTCCCGAAAATCTCAAAGAGATAGGTTGTTCACTTGCTTCGGTTTTCAGCCTGGACGAACTGGAGCGCCTGACACAGGATAGCGATTGAGAATGGAACCACAGGTTTTCACCGGAGAATAAAAAAATGGCAAAAAAAAGCGAATGGGAGGAGTTTTTTGACGGACACGCCCCGGTCTATATGGAGAATTCCTTCACCAAGAATACCTTGGCCGAGGTTGATTTTATAATCGAAGAGCTAAAGCTTCCGGCGGGCAGCCGAATCTTGGACGTTGGCTGTGGAACCGGAAGGCACTCGGTTGAACTAGCCAGGCGAGGACACCTGATGACCGGCGTGGATATATCTTCTGGTATGCTGAATGAGGCCCGAAAGGCTGCCAAGGAAGCTGACGTCGAAATCGAATGGATACACGCTGATGCCACACAGTTTGAATCAAACAACACGTTCGATGCCGCCATATGTTTATGTGAGGGTGCCTTCGGGCTATTGGGTAAGGATGGCGATCCTTTTGAACACGGGTTGTCCATTCTGCGAAACATTAATAAAGCTCTCAAGCCGAATGCAAAGGTAGTCTTTACTGTTGTGAACGGACTAGCTTTGATTCGGAGGTCCAAGCAGGAAGATGTGGAAAAGGGACGATTTGATCCCACCACCATGGCCGAGGTTTGTCCCATGGAGTATGACACAAGCGAAGGCAAGAAGAGCCTGCTTCTAAGGGAACGCGGGTTCGTCCCGACAGAGCTGGTTATGATGTTTCGTCAAACCGGATTCGAGGTAAAAAATATCTGGGGCGGGACTGCAGGCAAATGGGGACGACGGCAAATAGACTTAGACGAGATGGAGATTATGGTTACCGCGAGCAAAACTTCCATAATATGAAAAGGTTCAAATCCAAAGAAGCGGACGTAGGTAGCACAGGAGTGGTTTTTGACATCAAAAGATATGCCATCCACGATGGACCCGGCATTCGCACAACCGTCTTCTTAAAAGGATGCCTGCTGAACTGCCCCTGGTGTCATAATCCGGAGGGAAAGGCAAGGGAACAGGAGCTTATGTGGTGGAAGGAAAGATGCATCGGATGCAGAGATTGTCAGACCGCCTGCAGTAAAGACGCTATTTCGTTTCCAGACGATCTTTTGATCCTGGACAAAGCGAAATGCGACCTGTGTGGAGCTTGTGTGGACGCCTGCCATTCAGATGCGTTGAAGTTGGCTGGCAGGAAGATGAGCGTAGCCCAGGTAATGAAAGAGATAGAAAAGGACATGGCCTTTTACGACGAATCAGGAGGCGGAGTGAGCCTTTCCGGCGGAGAGCCGCTTTTGCAGCCGGATTTCTCAAGTAGCCTTCTGAAAGCCTGCAAGGAAATCGGAATCCATACAGCTGTTGACACCTGTGGACACGTAGGCTCCGAGGTCCTGGCAAGAATCTGCGAACATACAGATCTGTTTTTGTACGATCTGAAAGTGATTAACGACGAGAAACACATGAAGTTCACCGGCGTATCAAACCAGCTTATCTTGGAGAACTTAAAAAAACTCTCGGATAGTGGGCAGAAAGTGGTTGCGCGTTTTCCTCTCGTCCCCGGTGTGAATGACGATGAAAAAGACATCCTGGAACTGGGAGAACTTGTCTCCTCGCTGAATAACGTAAAAGAACTAAGTATCCTTCCCTACCATAAAGCCGGAGTTGAAAAGTCCAGACGTCTGGGCAGACCAGCGGATTCAAGTTTTGTCAACTATTCCCCCTCTACCGAAAGGTTAAAGGAAATTGAGGAGATATTAAAAGGCTTTGGATTGCAAGTGCAGATAGGAGGATAGTGACGTGATGTCGCAAAGAGTCCGGCGCTTAAGAGAGACGAGCGTTAACACAAAGCCCTTTCTTTCCGCGGAAAGAGCCGAACTGCTCACCGACTTCTATCAGAGCGGCGCTGCAGATGCGGTCTCGATTCCCGTAGCTCGCGCGTTGGCTTTCAAATATCTGCTGGAAAACAAGATCATCGGTATCGACGAAGGCGAACTAATCGTGGGGGAGCGAGGACCGGGGCCAAAAGCCACCTCCACCTATCCGGAATTGTGTTGTCATACAATCGAGGATCTGGCAATCTTGAATTCGAGAAGAATCACGCCTTTTGTGGTAAGCGAGGATGCCAAAAGAATCTACCGTGACAAGATTATCCCCTTCTGGAAAGGCAAGACCATGCGCGAGCGAGTCTTTGCGGCCATGTCCTCCGAGTGGATGGATGTGTTTAATTCGGGCGTGTTCACCGAATTCATGGAGCAGAGGGCGCCGGGACATGCCATTTTGGACGACAAGATCTATCACAAGGGCCTGCTCGATTTTAAACAGGAGATCAAGTACAGCTTGAATGACTTGGATTATTTCAGCGATCCTGAAGCCTACGGTAAGGAACAGGAACTTAAGGCGATGGAGATAACTGCCGAGGCCCTGATCCTTTTTGCCCGGCGCCACGCTGAAAAGGCAAAAAAGCTTGCCCAAGCGGAGAAAAACCCACTGCGAAAAAAGGAACTCGAGAGAATCGCCGATATTTGCTCGCGCGTCCCGGCCCATCCCCCCGCCGATTTCTGGGAAGCGTTGCAGATGTACTGGTTTGTCCACCTGGGCGTCATAACCGAACTCAATGTATGGGATTCCTTCAATCCGGGCCGTCTTGATCAGCATCTGTATCCATTTTATAGAAGAGACTTGAAAGAAGGGAGGCTGACCGAGGAGTTGGCAAGGGAATTGTTGCAGTGCTTCTGGATTAAGTTCAACAATCAACCGGCTCCCCCTAAGGTGGACGTCACCGAGGAACAGAGCAGCACCTATCAGGATTTCGCCTTGATCAATGTTGGCGGCCTGAAGCAAGACGGGTCAGACGGCGTCAACGAGCTCTCTTACCTGATACTGGATGTATTGGAAGAGATGCGCATAATCCAGCCGAGCACGTGTATTCAACTCAGCAGCAGGAACCTGGGCCGGTTTCTTAAGAGAGCGCTGCAGGTCGTCAAAGCTGGCTTCGGGCAGCCCTCCATCTTCAATACTGACGTTATCATCCAAGAATTTTTGCGCGCTGGAAAATCAATGGATGATGCCAGAGCCGGAGGACCCAGCGGCTGTGTCACCATCAGCGCCTTCGGAAAGGAAAGCTGCATTTTGACGGGTTACTGCAATTGGCCCAAGATCTTCGAGCTTACCCTGAATAACGGGGTTGATCCGCAAACCGGAAAGCAGATCGGCCCTCGAACAGGAAATCCCGCCAGCTTCGCGACCTTTGACGAGTTGGTGGCAGCGTACAAAAAACAACTTCGATATTTTGTCGACCTTAAGGTCAAAGGCAATAACGTCATTGAAAAACTCTATGCTGACTCTATGCCTGCGCCCTTTATGTCGCTCTTGTTTGACGACTGCATAGCAAAGGGAAAGGATTACCACGATGGGGGGCCTCGATATAATTCGACTTACATTCAAGGTGTCGGGATTGGTACTTTGACTGACTCGCTTTCTGCAGTCAAATATCACGTCTTTGACAAAAAGACCTTAGCCGTGGAAGAATTACTTGACCTGCTGAAAAGCAACTTCGAGGGGTCGGAGAAAACCCGGAGGATGCTGTTGAACCGGACTCCAAAATACGGCAACGATGACGATTATGCGGACAGCATTGCTCAGTTGGTATTTGACGCCTACTTCGACCTGCTGGACGGGAGGCCGAATACGAAAGGGGGAGAGTATCGAGTCAACCTGCTGCCTACCACAGTCCACATCTACTTCGGGCGGGTTACAGGTGCACTGCCGGACGGGCGAAAAACCGGAGAACCGCTTTCCGATGGCATCTCTCCGAGTCAAGGGGCAGACAAGAATGGCCCCACCGCAGTCATCAAATCGGCTGCCAGAATAGACCACGCCAGAACCGGTGGAACCCTTCTTAATCAGAAGTTTATGCCCCAGATGTTGGCAGACGAGGCAGGCATAGACAAGTTGGGACATTTGGTGCGAACCTATTTCAAGCTGGGTGGACACCACATTCAATTTAACGTGGTTGATGCGGAAACGCTCCGGAAGGCGCAGGAATATCCGGAGAAATACAGGGATCTTATCGTCCGGGTGGCAGGTTACAGCGATTATTTCACCGATGTGGGCAAAGAATTGCAGGATGAAATCATAAGAAGAACAGAACACCGAGACTTTTAATCCTTGGACCTGGTGCACACATAAAAGCATCATTCTGGCGAAGATGAAGCTTCTTCGGTGTCCGTTAAGACTCTGGCCAATCATTGACTTTTCGTTAATGGACCAGCGAGACGAAATTGCCTGCAGGGGCGAAGGTTATTTTAGATGCATAAAATCTCAACCGAAATTCTAAGATGCCAGGATGAATGGTATTCTCTGCTGGAGCCACTAGAGGATTTGAAATATTGTTGTATCGCCTTAGCAGATGGAAATGTACGGCGGATTCGACTGCCGGGTGACGTGCACCCATCTTGTCTTATGCAGGAAGTCGAGTCCTTCGTTGAGAAAAAGAAGGCTAAATTGGAGGATTTGAGGTATTGGGCAATTCATCCTTCTTACAGAAACGAACAACTTGAGGCATTCCTGCTTTCTGGGGGTTTCAAATTCAATCTGGAGATTGGAATGGTCTTGGGTCCGACGATTTCGCTGACCACCAACCCACGCGTGAAAATCGAAGGCGGCTCCCAACCGCCCAAAGACTGGGAACAGGTACAAAGCGCGCTATACAGTCACGACCCTGATCTTGTCCCCTCCGAAATCCCCAGGCTTGTGGAGCGCAGCCGAAGGAGATTCTCGGATCCCAGGGTGGAGATGTATGTTGCCAAATTTGATGCCCAGCCTGCCGGCATGATGGCTCTGTTTACTTCCCGGAGGACCTGCCAGATCGATGAAGTATATACCATGCCCGAATACAGAAAGCAGCATGTTGCTTCCACTCTTATGGCAGCGCTGATAGATGCTGCAGAAAAAAGAGACGCTGAGAACATTATCATAGTGGCCCCCAAAACGTTTGCCTCATGCGATATCTACAAGAAGATGGGTTTCCGTGAGAAAGTCGAACTGGCGGGTTACTACAAATAGAATCAAAATCCTGTAAGAGCAGCATAATTCGTGATAGAGGAGATGTCCGAAAACCGCAGCCAAAAGAGTCCGCGCGACTGCGAATTGAGCCAGAGAAGGAAAGCCGTCCCGACCTGCACAACCATGAAGCAAGGCATTAAGTCCAACACCGGAGTTATCTTAGAAAGAAATGGCAAGGGGAAATGCATGGAAGACAAACTCCCCCCCAAGAACTCCCCGAATGCACTGGTTAGGGGATTGTTGATTATCGCTGGCACGTTGTCTCTGGGGCTGGGAGTACTCGGAATCTTCTTGCCCGTCTTGCCTACAACCCCTTTTCTTCTTCTTGCCGCTGCATGCTATGCCAGAGGCTCAAAGAGATTTTACGACTGGCTTCTGAATAACAGATGGTTTGGGAATTACATCAGAGACTATCGAGAGAAAAAGCAGGTTCCGTTGGCAGTCAAGGTTAGTTCGGTGTTACTGCTATGGATCGCAATAATGGTGTCGGCTCTTTTGGTGGTTCACCTTGTTCTGGTGAAGATAATCTTGATTCTGGTTGCCATCGGCGTAACAGTACATATCTTATCTATTCGCACTCTGAAACGGTGAAGCATGCTTGAGATATTCTCCTGAGGTGATCTCCTGCACGAGAAAGTTTTGGCACCCAGGAGTGTGTTTTCATCTGAGCACAGCCCGGAGGATTGCGTGCGGATGGTTAGTAGACACCGATAGCCGATAACCTCACTTGCGCGATATGAAGAAGATGATTGATTGGTCGGAGAAGTGCTGGAAAGAAATGTTGGTATACCAACGTAAATTCCTTTGGCTTGAGGATACGCTAGACAAGTTAGCCGTCTGGCTGGGCTTGAAGCCTCCAATGACCGCGGTCGATGTAGGCTGTGGGTTGGGCTACTTAGGTTATACGTATTGGCCCTATTTCGGGGAGGGCGGAAGTTACCTCGGCGTCGACATATCATCGAAGCTGCTCCAGGATGCAACAAAGGCGGCCACCGAGTGGGCCGTGAACGGAGAAGCCCACTTCGTCGCAGGCGACGCGTGCAGACTGCCCTTTCCCGACGATTTCGCCGATCTGGTTATGTGTCACATCCTGTTGATTCACCTGGAGAAACCTCAACTGGCCTTAGCCGAGATGGTACGCGTGGCCAAGCCAGGTGGGCTTATTGTGTGCAAGGAACCAGACAATCTGTCCACAATATTGACTCTGCGCTACCCCTCGATACCGGAACTTGATATAGAGGAGCAACTGTTGTTCGCAAAGATCGCCATGATTTGTAACAAAGGGCGTATCAAGCGGGGTCAGGGCGACAACAGCCTTGGCCGAAAGATTCCCAGGATGATGAAAGAGTTAGGCTTAACCGATATCGGCGTTCGGATAAATGATCGCGCCTATTGGGTGGAGCCACCCTATGAGGGTCCCCTCCAGCAGTATCATCTGGAGTGGGTGAAAAAGCGATGGTTAGATGAGAAAAAGTATGAAGTGTTTATGGATAGGGAAAAAAAGGAGTTTCTGGCGGGAGGGGGCAAGCTCGGAGAGTATGAGCGCTATAGAGAAATACACGATAGAATCAGATCCATTATTCGGCGGCAAATTGAGGACGGCGAGTATTTCGAATGCGGCTCCGGCGATTTATATGTAATAAAGGCGAGAAAACCAAAATAATCAGATGCTTTTCAATTCCAAAATCCGGAGTGGGTATGAACCAGAATAAGAAGAGAATAGATTGGTCGGAGGAGTGCTGGAAAGAAATGTTAGTCTACCAGCGCAAATATGCGTGGTTCGACGATACGTTGGATAAGTTTGCCGCGTGGTTGGGACTGAAGCCCGGCATGACCGCGGTCGATGTAGGCTGTGGGTTGGGTTATTTAGGCTATACCTACTGGCCCTATTTCGGCAAAGGTGGACAGTACTTAGGCGTCGACGTGTCACCCGAACTGCTCCGGGATGCGGCAAAGGTCGCTAAAGAGTGGGCCGTTGGTGGGGAAGCCTGTTTCACCGAAGGCGACGTATACAAATTGCCGTTTCCCGACAGTTTCGCCGATCTGGTCATGTGCCAGGCTTTGTTGATGCATCTGGAAAAGCCAGAACTCGCTTTAGCCGAGATGGCGCGTGTGGCCAAACCGGGAGGGCTTATTATGTGCAATGAACCCGATAACCTCTCACCCATGTTGGCAAAGCGCCACTGGTCTCTGCCGGAGCTGGATATTGAGGAGCAGCTGTTACTGGCAAAGATAGTCATAATCAGCAACAAAGGCCGTATTAAGCTGGGTCAGGGAGACAACAGCATCGGCACCAGGGTTCCCAGGATGATGAAGGAACTGGGTCTTACGGATATCGGTGTCAGGTTAAATGATCGGGTCTTTTACGTTGAGCCGCCTTACCCGGATCCTCTCCAGAAGCACTCGCTGGAGTCTGTAAAGAAAGAATTGTTAGACGAAAAGCGGCGCGAAATTTTTATGGACCGGGGGAAAAAGGAATTTCTGGCCGGAGGTGGGGATCCCAAAGAGTTTGAGCACTATCGAGAAATAAATGACAGAGTCATGTCCATTTTGAGGCAGCAAATTGATGACGGCAAGTATTTCGCCTGCGGTTCCACTGACTTCTACATAATCAAGGGAAGAAAGGCAAAGAGCGTTTGAGGCCTGCTTCTTCCATAAGCTCAAAAAAGTCTTGACTCTTGGAAGGAGATAGGATAAAATAGGGTCGATAAAAGAGACGTTTTTGCTTGTCGTTGGCTCTGTTCGCCAACGGTAATGAATGGCTGGAGAAAAACGGGGGCCTGAAGCAGGAGTTTCTGTCCTAGCCAAGAAGCCAGTAAAAAAAGTATATGTTAAAAGATTACTTTAAATTGGACGAATTAAAGACCAACGTGAGAACTGAGGTTTTGGCGGGGGTGACCACTTTTCTCACCATGTCCTACATAATCTTCGTCAATCCCCTTTTCTTGAGTTTCTTCGGCGATCCCAGCTTGAAAGATCTGGCCCTGCCATTTTCCGCCTCCATGACCGCCACCTGCCTGTCTGCGGCAGTGATGTGTATCATCATGGGAATGTGGACCAACTATCCCTTTGCCCTGGCTCCGGGAATGGGGCTGAATGCCATCGTCTCCTATCAGATGGTCTTAGGCATGGGGCTCTCCTGGCCGTCAGCCATGGGCGTGATTGTGATGGAAGGGATAATAATCACCATCTTAGTCCTCACCGGCTTCAGAGAGGCGGTGATGAACTCCATACCCCTGTCTCTGAAGCAGGCAATCTCCGTGGGGATCGGGTTGTTCATAGCCTTCATCGGACTAATTCAGGCTGGTTTCGTGCAGGAAAGCCAAACCACCTTAGTCACCCTGGGAGCATTCGACAATCTTCAGGTGGTGGTCGCTGTTTTCGGACTTTTGTTGACCGCCATATTGCTGAAGGCGAGGGTGAAAGGAGCTTTGTTGATCGGAATTCTCACCTCCACCGTTCTGGCGATCTTCGTAAATTACGCCTCCGGTTTTCAGGCTTTCCCTGATCCCAACATAGCCAAACTCCCCCCCTCTCTTTTTTCCATGCCTGACTTTTCCACCGTGGGGAGGTTTGATTTCGGCGCCATCTCCAAGTTGGGCGTGTTGACGGCTTTGGTTTTGGTATTCTCCGTGATGTTGTCTGACTTCTTCGACACCCTGGGGACGGTGATCGGTCTGGGAAGTGAGGCTAAGTTTCTGGATCAGCAGGGAAGATTGCCCCGGATCAATCGGGTTCTTCTCGTCGATTCGATTTCTGCGGTGGCAGGAGGCGCCTCCTCTGCCAGTTCTGTGACCACCTACATCGAAAGCGCTGCGGGAATATCTGCCGGCGGAAGATCCGGTCTGACAACGGTGGTCGTAGGAATCTTATTTCTGCTTGCCATATTCTTATCACCTGTCGCCGGGATCGTTCCCAAAGAAGCGACCGCTCCCGCCCTGATCATCGTGGGCTTTCTGATGCTCTCCATCGTCAAGGACCTTCCCTTTGCCAAATTCGACGAGGCCTTTCCCGCGTTTCTTATCATGATCGTGATGCCCTTAACCTATTCCATCTCCAATGGCATCGGTTTCGGCTTCATAACCTTCACCTTGATCAAGCTCCTGACCGGCAAGGGAAAAGAGGTCCATTGGTTGATGTATATAGTCTCCTTTGCCTTTGCTATTGACTTTGCCATCCCTGCTTTGAGATTGCTCTTTGAATTCTAAAACGACTCCCCTATTCTTCCGATAATCCATTGATAGTGGAATTACTCCCTTCAAAGGCCGATGTCTTGTGTTCTCCCCGGGGCGAGTTTTTCTTGGAGGGGCCGGTTAAAAGGGTTGACAATGGTAAGTTTTGTATTATCTTGACATTAGACTGCTTGGAAAGGAAGGAAAGGTCTGTCTGATTCACAGAGATTTTCAAATGCAACGTTGGCTTTATCTTTTTGGAGTGCTTCCGAAAACCCGTTTTCTCGTTTCAGTTAAATCGCACCTATAAGTAAAGGAGGTTTAATGCCATGATAGTTAAAGGCTTAAATCGGTTAGGGACTGCTTTTGTTTTGGCCGTATTGGCATTTTTGTTTGTGCTCGGCCCCACAGTTTTGGGAGCTGATTCTTCTCCCAGATGGATTCAGTTCACCCTGGGAGACGAGAAGATACCACAGATCAACCTCACCCAATCTGATCAGAATCGGGTTGAGTTTGAGGTCAAAGTCTTCGGCATGTGGTCAGAGGAGTTGCAGACAAAAGGAGGAGTCTTCAACCAGTTGTCGATTCCCGAATGCGGGATCACCAACGTGGCTGGCCAACCCAGGCTTCCCGTAATCAGGAAGATGGTTCAGATTCCTTATGGTGCTGAGGTGGACGTGGAGGTGATAGCTTCGGAGGTTTCCGAAACCAGTCTGGAGGAGTTGGGGATCACCAATCGGATAATGCCGGTTCAACCCCCTATCCTGAAGATCGAAGGCGCTTGGGAGAAAGCTGAGTTTGTGATCCATGAGGGTTTTTATCGAAACGATCAATTCTTTCCTGCTCAAATCGCACAGAAAACAGAGATTGCCGCCATCCGTGGGCATAGATTCGTAACGGTTGAGGTTCGTCCGGTAAGTTACAATCCCCTGAGCGGGGGGTTGAGGCTGTACTCTGACATAAAGATCAGGGTGAATCTAAGTGGCTCTGACATGAGGACCACCGAAGCCATGCTTTCCCGCTACGCCTCGCGGCCATATGAGGAGATTTGCAAGGATTTATTCATCAACTACTCCAGCTATGCGGATTTGCTCAAAGGAATGCCTCCTTTGCCCATCGGCTACCTGATAATCGTGCATCAGGATTTTTATGGCAACCTGGCTCCGCTGGTGGACTGGAAGACCAAGAAAGGATTTCACGTCACCGTGCTTCAGGTACCGCAGATAGGATCGACTACGTCTGCCATAAAGGATTCCATCGAGTCTGCCTATTACAACTGGCCCATTCCTCCCACCTATGTCCTTCTTTTTGGGGACGTGGGTTGGATTCCCACCTATTCCGGGACCTCAAGTTACAGCGCTACCGATCTGTATTATGTTCAGATGGACGGAGACATTTTTGCCGACATTGGCCGGGCCAGGTTCCCGGTTCGGAACACAGGCGAAGCCGCCACTATGGTAGACAAACTGCTCTACTATGAAAATCCCACATCGCCTGACCTGGAATGGATGAGACACGAATGTTTCATCGCGTCGTCCGACGCCAGTCTTACTGCGGAAAAGACGCACAGGTTTGTGATCAACAACTTTCTGGCTCCGAATGGCGTGATATGCGACAGCATCTGGGAACGTTTGGGGGGCAACACCCAGGATATTTCTGATTGTGTAAATGGGGGAACTGCGGTTCTCTGTTACTCGGGACATGGATACAGCGGGGGCTGGGGCTGTGTGCCCTTTGACCAAAATGATGTGGAAGATCTGAGCAATGAAAACGAATATCCTTTAGTTCTTTCTCATGCTTGTTCCACTAATCCTTTCGATCAGAGCGAGTGTTTTGGGGAGACCTTTGTTAAGGAGGCCGACAAGGGCGGGATAGCCTTCTGGGGTGCTTCCGCCTCCAGCTACTGGGTGCAGGATGACTCTCTGGAAAGGAGAATGTTTAGGGCTGCTTTCGAGGAGACCTGCTATTCGGTTGTCTCCATGACCGATAGGGCCTTATGGTATCTTTACCAGTTCTGGGGGAACACCGCCGACGTGAGAACGTATTTCGACATGTACAATGTAAATGGCGATCCATCCGTGGACATCTGGACCTATATTGCAGAGGAGCTACTGGTGGATTACCCCGCCACCATTTCTCTGGCGCCGTCCGAGGTCACCATAACGGTGGAAACTTCGGGTGGACCATTTTTTGGTGCTTTGGTGTGTCTGAGAAAAGGGGATGAGATCTTTGAAACCGGATATACGGATGAGAACGGCCAAGTGACCCTCTATCCTTCACCTTTGACCCCCGGCGACGTAGAACTCACCATAACCGGTCACAATGTCCTGCCCTTTGAGGAGATCATCATGGTGGTCCCGGGTGCCTTTGTCGTCCTTGAGGAGTGGTCTGTGGATGATGACAGCCTGGGCGAGAGTCTGGGAAACAGCGACGGGGACGTTGATTTGGGAGAGACCATCGAGCTTCCCGTAGTGCTTGAGAACATAGGAGATTCCACCGCCTTTAACGTGCAAGCCACCTTGAGTACCACCCATCCATCGATCACCATAACCGACGACCATGAGGTTTACGGCGACATAGGAGCACACCAGACCGTGTCGTGCCCGGATGACTTTGGCTTTGAAGTTTCTCCGGAGATAGCGGATGGCGAGGTCGTAGTCTTTCAGCTGGACGTAACCGCAGACAACGGAAGCGGGACTCGGTCGGATCTGAGTCTTGTGGTACACGCGCCGGTTCTGGCTTACCAGTCCAGGGTCGTCAACGACATCAATGGCAACGGGGATGGTGAGCCTGATCCGGGAGAAACCTGCGACATGACTGTGGTGCTGAGGAATGATGGAAGCCAGGGAGCAGTTGGAGTTACCGCCAACCTGATCTGTGATGATCCTCATATCATCATAACCACGTCCAGTTCCGCCTATCCGGACATCTCTCCCGGAGGCACGGGCGCTTCGGTTGTTCCTTACCGGTTTGAGGCCGCAGCTGATTGTCCTTTAGGTCAGGTAGCCACTTTTGTTCTACAGATAAGTGGAGCAGGACCCTATTCCGCGTCGGATACTTTTGAGGTTAAGATCGGGAGGAAGCCGGTTCTTTTGGTGGACGACGATGACGGGGAAAGCTATGAGGCTTACTTCGTCTCGGCTTTGAACTCTCTGGGCATATCCTTTGACCTTTGGGAGTATGATTTGTTGGGTCTGCCTTCCGACTCGGTCTTCGGTTCGTATAAGGCGGTGGTGTGGACCACCGGAAATGATTATGGTTCTGTGGGCAATCCTTCCACCCTCACCCCTGAAGATCAGGCTGGTCTGCAAACCTATCTGGACAATAACGGTCGACTGTTTCTCTCCAGCCAGGACCTTTTGTATGACAATGATCCTAACACCTTCATCACCGATTACCTGCACGTGGCAGGGCATACCGACGATCCAGGGATAAATTCGGTGGAGGGGGTATCAGGAGATGCCGTCTCCGATGGGATCAACTTGTCTTTGAGCTATCCCTTCACCAATCTTTCCGATTATGTCGTTGCTGACCCTGGTGCGACTGGCATATTCTACCGCACCGGCAAGTCTGAGCCCGGATCCCGCGAAGGATTGCTCGCCTCGCCCAGCTTCCAGGGAGGAGGTTCGGATGTCACCAATTATTGTGCTCTGCGTTATCCTGCCACCGGGACGGCGGACTATCAGGTGGTCTTCTTCGGCTTTCCCTTTGAGGCTGTTCCCCAGAGTGGAGACGATCCCAACAATGCCAACTCGGTCATGGGCAGGATCATGGCCTGGTTTGGAATAAACAAACCCGCCGCCTCTCGTGGGGACGCCAATGGAGACGGCGAGATAGACATAGCCGACGTCATGTAT
>Ga0315541_1002927_pt1 | contig 13610 bp, 10 predicted proteins | sample SalMarSW160190MG_FD_203095 | JGI IMG/M metagenome (GOLD analysis project Ga0315541, IMG submission 203095) | Salt marsh sediment microbial communities from the Plum Island Ecosystem LTER, Massachusetts, United States - Salt Marsh Sediment SW1601-190 ...
CAGTGGCTAGACCTCTGCCAAATGTTGTCAGCCCACGCACTGCCGCTTTTAAAGCAGCGGAGGCGCTCCAGGGTTCAGCCAATCCCGTTGTTTCCTCTAAGTTTACTTCAATAAGTGACGTCTCTGATGTCTGCTCCAGATATTTCATGCGGCCTTCAATTTGTTCAATCTCCCCTCTCACCTTGGAAAGCTCTTTCTGCACCATCAACATTTCCTCTACGTTCTCTGCCTCCTCCATCAGGGCTAGATACTGGGCTTCGGTCGCTAGAAGGTTGCTTAGCTGAGCTTCCAGGTCAACATATTCCTCAGTTACATCCTTTGCTGTGGTATTCTCATAGGGCACGTCTATAGCCAACTGGCGAAGTCTTTCAAAAGCCTCTTCAAATTTTTCAGAGGGAACGCGGATGGTAATGCGACCCTCAACCCTCCGTTCATAGTCATATTTGTATGAGGAAACTACATAGCCGTTGAGCTCATCAGCCATCTCCGCAACTTCGTCCAGAGTCTCGGCTATATCTTCTACCTCCAAAGTCATGGAGCCTGTTTTTACGATTTTGCGGTCTTCCGTTAGTTCCGCAGGAATCCAGCTCTCATCTCCCCCTCCATCAGCATCAGCAGGTACATAGCTCTCTTCACCTCGCCCTCCCTCACTAGGTTCAGATTTTCCTGATGGCGAAAAAGCACAGCCACTGATTAGCACTAACCCCAGAATTAGCAATATTAGAATTGAAACTTTGAGCAGCTTATTCATTTTTGCCTCCCTGATTACTGCCTTTATTCCGCCAACCCCCTCAGAAGCAGTTGATAATATTATAACATAGTAAACGGTGAAATATTTTGAAGGCTTAGATTTTCGTTCGAGTTCCTCCCGACAATCTAAAACCAGTGTCTCTACACCAGCCAATTTCAATGTTACCCATGTGGTCAGCCAGCACAAACGCTTGACGGTGGAGAGTATGTGATATAATATGAGCTAGGAGTTTGGGAAACCTGAACTGTTACTTATCCTATTCGCTGAGTGGGGGTTGAGGAGCAGAAGTGACAGAATGGTGGGGAAAAGAGATTATGGGGAGCGATGAGGCGGCGTCTTTAGCTGGTCCCCTGAGCACGGGGCAGCCTATAATGGAACCGACCTTCAAAAGGTCGGCTTTGTGTTCTTAGCGAGTGATGCTTGTTGAACTGTAGGTTGTGCAATTGACAAGCCACTAAGCCTCTGGTCGAGGGGGCGATAAGGCAACAAAAAAACTGACAAAAGGAGAGAAAAGTGAAAAAGGTATTTAGTATCCTGTTTATCCTGGTACTGGTGGTGAGCCTGGAGCTGGTGACGGCGGCGCCAGTTTTGGCAGATGGCACAATTATTTATGTACCCGATGACTACTCCACTATCCAGGAAGCCATTGATGCTGCCTCAGATGGCGACACCATCATGGTGGCTGCGGGGTTATACGAGGAGAACGTTGTCATTGACAAATCGTTGACCCTAAAGGGTGTCCAGGCCGGGATTGACGCACGGACCCGCAGTGGCGATGAAACGATTATTGAACCAGATGGGGAGGAATCAGGGATCAGCATAATCACCACTGACGGCCGTGTCGTCGTGATTGATGGTTTGACGGTGCAGAATGGCGCGCACGGAATCATTAATTCAGACTATGTGGAGGCTGGTCTGGGCGTCGAAGCTGATATTATCGTCAAAAATGTATGCGTCTTGAACCCCAGTGAATTCGGGATTAGCCTCACCTTTACCATGAGCACAACGGTTGAGTATTGCTATGTGGAAAATGCGGAAATAGCCATTAACGCGGGTGCCGTTGAGCCGACCCCCCCGACCGTGGCGACCTTCAGGAACAACGAAGTCGTTAACTCGGATTTTGGCATCACCGGGTACCTCAAAGACTCGCTTATTGAAGGCAACCTGGTTAGGGACTTCGCTGAGGGAGGCGTAGGCATCAGCGCGCAGTTCCTTAACACCGAAATTAAAAACAACACTGTAACTGGTTATGTTGAGGGCGCAGCCATGACTTTCGAGAAGTCACACCACGACCGGCCCATTTCTGAGAATGTGAATGTGAAAGACAATACTTTCACAGGAAATTCCATCGGCGTCTATGTGTTTGATACACAGACAGAGCTTAACGGAATTACCGTTAATTTTAACAACTTCGATGACAACTCTTGGTATGGTGTGAGGAACGATGGAGGTGAGACGCTGGATGCCACCAAGAACTGGTGGGGTGCTAATGACGGGCCAAGCTATGCCGGCCCCGGCAAAGGTGATGGCGTTTCAGCCAATGTTGATTTCGAGCCATGGCTGGGCGCTGCGCTAGTAACTCTGAAGACAGAAACGGTGACCGATGATACTATTGATGCCAAGGACGAAGCTGACACCGAGGCTGTGGTAACCGGCACAGCCACGGTAACCATGACTCAACTTGCTGGTAATCCCGGCGGCGATGCCCCAACCGACTTTGGCGCACTGGGTAAATATATCGATGTCTACGTTCCCGATACTACAGAAGTCACCGAGATCGAGATAAGGCTTTATTATACCGATAATGAATTAGCTGAGGCAAGCATCAGCGCAGAAGAATCACTCCGGCTCTTTTGGTGGAACGGCACCGAATGGGTACAGTGCTCGGACAGCGGAGTTAATACCGCCAGCGCCAATGGCTACAGCGGTTATATGTGGGCAAAGATAAGAAATAATACCGCGCCATCTCTGGCCGACTTGCAAGGAACAGAATTTGGTGGCTATGGCCATCCGTCGCCAACTCCGCAGCCAATTTGTTTTATCGCTACCGCAGCCTATGGTACTGATAGGGCAAAGGAACTAGACATCCTGAGAGGGTTTAGAGACAATGTTCTGCTGCCTAACAGCCTGGGCGCTAAGTTTGTATCTCTCTATTATAAAACCAGTCCTCCCATAGCCGACTTTATCTCCCAACACGAGGTTCTCAAAACAGTGGTGAGAGTGGGCTTTGTTGACCCGATTGTAAAAATATTAGATTGGACTCATGATTCATGGTCGGCGAAGGCTTCGTAATGGCGGGTGAGGTGGGAAAAAATAAAGTTGACCCCTTTTTAAAAAAATATTGACAACTACTTAGATAGTAGTATAATAATATCAATAAGAGTAGCCTATATTAGAAATGGTGATTTAAGACCAGTATAAGGTTGGTATTCAAGTGGGTGCCTCAGAGGGTTGCAGAAGTCCCCACGATGGTGAGCCGAGCATACATAGAAATGTGAACTGGGCTCTTTTTTTATGCCACAGTAAAATCAACCCTTCCTTTCGAAACCTGAAGTCATTGCCAGGCATAGTCGAGGCAATCCTTTTTCCTTGAAGGTAAAAGAATAAGAGCCTGTCCGGAGCGTTCGGCTTAGCTCCCGCTGAAGCTCTGTCGAAGGATAAGGATTTTGGAAAAATCGAATTGTTACGAAGGAGGTGAAGAGTGAAAAAGATATTTAGTATCCTGTTTGCCCTGGCGCTGGTGGTGAGCCTGGGACTGGTGCCGGCGGCGCCTGTTTTGGCAGATGCCAGCCCCGGCTGGAGGGACATTGACCAGGTCGCCGCCGGCCGCGATCACACGGTGGGGCTTAAGGACGACGGTACCGTGGTCGCCGTTGGAGCCAACCTTGACGGGCAGTGCAATGTCGCCAGCTGGACAGACATCACGAGGGTTGCCGCGGGCGGCTATCACACAGTGGGGCTTAATGACGACGGCACCGTGGTCGCCGTGGGAAGGAACGACTTCGGGCAGTGCAACGTCGGCAACTGGACGGACATTACCCAGGTCGCCGCAGGCTACATTCACACGGTGGGGCTTAAGGACGACGGTACCGTGGTCGCCGTGGGATGGAACAACGCCGGGATGTGCAATGTCGGCGGCTGGACAGGCATCGACCAGGTCGCCGCAGGCTACTCTCACACGGTGGGGCTTAAGGACGACGACACCGTGGTCGCCGTGGGAGACAACTGGGACGGCCGCTGCAATGTCGGGGAGTGGACCGATATCGTGCAGGTCGCCGCAGGTTACTATCACACTATGGGGATTAAGGACGACGACACCGTGGTCGCCGTGGGAAACAACGAATATGGGCAGTGCAACGTTGGCGGCTGGACGGACATCACCCTGGTCGCCGCAGGCGGCTATCACACGGTGGGGCTTAAGTACGACGGCACTGTAGTCGCTGTGGGAGACAACGGTGCCGGGCAGTGTGAAGTCGGCGACTGGACTGACATCGTGCTGGTCGCCGCAGGCAGCAGTCACACGGTGGGGGTTAGGTCCGACGGTATCGTGGTCGCCGTAGGGAACAACGAATACGGGCAATGCGGAGGAGGAGTAACAGAGACGGTAACCGGTTACGACACCGTTGATGCTATAGCCGAGGCTGACACTGAGGTTGTAGTAACCGGTGGAGCTACAGTGATCATTTTTAAATACGCTAGTAACCCACACCCCGAAGCACCCGTCGTCTACGGGGCTCTCGCTTCCCTCGACCTCCTCGCACAGGATACATTCCGCGAATTGGGCTTATTTATCGATGTCAGTGCTAACGACATTGAGCCCGGGACCGAGCTTGAGATAAAGCTTTACTATACCGATGTTGAAGCAAAAGACTTTGACGAAGACACGCTGCGGCTCTTCTGGCAGAACGGCGCCGCCTGGGAACAGTGCTCGCCGGACCCAGACTACAGCGGAGTCAATATGACCCCCATCACCATTCACAACCGTGACTACAGCGGTTATATGTGGACAAAAATAAGAGAAACTGGTACCAAGCCATCTCTGTCCTACTTGGATGGAACGGAATTTGGTGGCTATGGCCATCCGTCGACAACTCCGCAGCCAATTTGTTTTATCGCTACCGCAGCCTATGGTACTGATAGGGCAAAGGAACTAGACATCCTGAGAGGGTTTAGAGACAATGTTCTGTTGCCTAACAGCCTGGGCGCTAAGTTTGTATCTCTCTATTATAAAACCAGTCCTCCCATAGCTGACTTCATCTCCCAACACGAGGTTATAAGAACAACGGTGAGGGTGGGCTTTGTTGACCCAATTGTAAGCATACTAACTTGGAGCCACGTTTTATGGTCAACGTGAACCTCATGAACGCAACAGCAATCTCGGGCATCGAGTAAGCGCCGGGGCTAAAGAGAAACGGTGTAAGAGCCGAGGCTGAGCCTCGGCTCTTACTTCATGGCGCTCTTGGTTCAGCGATTCTGGCACGCTGGATTGCTATGGCGGTGGTCATTATAGTTTGGGCAAGCGCTGTAAAACAGGCGAGAATTCTAACAATGTGTACATGGCTGCACCTCGACGATAAAACAAAATACGGGTCCGCAAAATCAAACTATCCCTACGGGGTCGACATCTATAGTCCAGCCCCGCGGCAAAGTGAACTGGCATAACATCCGAGTGGAGTCAGGGCCACGGAGAAAGAGCTGCCAGCGATACCTGCCCCTGGCTCTGAAGGCAAAGGTGGGCACAGGACCAATTATATTGAAATCAATCGTGCCCTCTCTTTCCCTTTCCTCAAGAATTAGACGATACACCCTCTCTGCCTCGCGGCGACATAACTCCTCGTCGGTGTGGCTATAAACCAAGCGGATTAATTGGCTAAAAGGGGGGTAATTGTATCGGCGGCGATAATCTATTTCTTTATAATAAAACCCAAGATAATCATGCTTGGCAGCAGCTTCGATAATATAGTTATCGGGGGAGTAAGTCTGGATGATAACCCTCCCTGCTTTAACCCCACGCCCAGCCCTGCCAGCTACCTGACACAGGAGTTGAAAAGTGCGCTCACTACTTCGGAAATCAGGAAAATTAAGGCCAGTATCGGCACTTATTACCCCGGCCAGGGTCACTTGAGGCAGGTCTAGTCCTTTAGCTATCATCTGGGTGCCAATAAGCACATCTGCCTTGTGGTCACGAAAATTCTTTAACAACTCCTCATGAGCATATCTCCTGGTAATCACATCTCTGTCCCAGCGAAGCAACCTTGCTTCGGGGAAGAAATGCCTTATCTCTTCTTCTACCCTCTGCGTGCCAATGCCCAGAAACCTGAGATTGCGCCGAAAACACCGGGGACAGCTTTGGGATACCGGAATAGAATAGCGGCAGCGATGGCAAATTAGCCTTTTCTCCACTGAATGGTAAGTAAGGGCTATGGAGCAGCGGGGGCAGCGAAAGACGAAGCCACAGTTACGACATCGAACAAAGGTAGCCGTGCCTCGACGGTTAAGGAAAAGAACTATCTGCTCGCCCTGTGCCAAGGTTTCTTTCATGGCAGCTAATAAGGAACGGCTAAACAAGCTTGTGTTTCCGGCTTTAAGTTCTTCCCTTAAATCCACTATGCTTACTTTAGGGAGAGGGGAATAACCACGAGGAGTAATTCTTTCCTTTAGCTCTACAAGATAATAGTCGCCTTGCTGTGCCTTATGGAAACTGCCAATATCGGGGGTAGCACTGCCCAGGATGACACCAGCATCACTGAGTTGAGCCAATTTAATGGCCGCGTCTCGGGCATGATAGCGAGGCGACTTATCTTCTTGTTTGTATGTCCATTCATGCTCTTCATCGATAATGATAAGACCGAGGCTGGACAGGGGAGCAAATAAGGCGCTCCTTGGTCCGATGACGACATCGCAGTTTCCCTCCATTATCCATTGCCATTCGTCGAACTGCTCTCCCAGGGAAAGGCCGCTATGCAGTACTGCCACACGCCCGGGGAAGCGATTAGCAAATCTCTCTACTGTTTGTTGGGTCAAAGCGATTTCCGGGATAAGGCAAATGCCTCGCTTACCAGCGGCAATAACCTGAGCTAAGGCTCGCAGGTAAATCTCAGTTTTGCCGCTGCCGGTAACGCCGAAAAGGAGGAAAACCGGTGGCTTGCTGGATTGCCTCGCTTCCCCCACAATGACATCTTGTATCGATTCCAAGGCAGCTTGTTGAGATGAAGTGAGAACCGGGGGTGGAGAAGTTGTGAAGCTGAGGTGAGATAAGGGGTCACGTCTTACCCTGAGTCTTTCCACCGAGACCAAATGGCGGCTCTCCAGGGTTTTGATAGTGGCAGGAGAGCAATTGAGACGTTTCCTCAGTTCGCTAATTGAAATAGGTTGAGCCTGCCCGGTCAGAAATTCTAAGAGTTCTGCCTGTTTATAGGCTCTAGACTTATCCAGGTGAGCCTTCTCCACTTCAATTTTTTCTCTGTCAGCTATTAACTTAACATAAGGAAGCGTTTTAGGCTTTATCTTTGCCTTCTCCAATTCCAGAGTTCTTGTAATTAGCTGACGGTCTAGCAACTGGTCGGTGATTTGCCTGGCTTTTCTTTTGCCAATTGCTTTTTCCAGCTCAGGCAAGCTTGTCTTCTTTTTCCCTTTCATAATATGAAGAATTTGCCTTTGCTCCGGTGTTAGGGGCAAATCTACTTGGGAATCTGTTAACTGGAAGCAAGTAATAGCCCGTCTCTCAAATCCCGGAGGCAGCATTAAAGCCAGGGCATCGAAAAGGGGAGCAAAATAGTTTTCGCTTATCCACTGGGCAAGCTTTATTTGTATCGGGGAAAACAAAGGACCATCAGTAATAATGCCAGCTATTTCCTTAGTTTCTTCAACCGATGGCTTGTCTGATAATCGGAGCACAATCCCCTGAATGACCCTGGAGCCAAAGGGCACCCATACTGCTTGCCCGGCACTAATATTGAGCCCTGGCGGTATGGCATAGCAAAAAGTTAACCGACTCCCCGGGGAATTGACTGCCACCTCGGCGTAGTTCATTCAGAGGTCTGTTCTTCTTCTTGAGGCGTGGCTTGCTCTTCTTGAGATACAACCTGCTCTTCCTGAGACACGGACTGTTCTTCTTGAGACACGGCCTGCTCTCCTTGAGGCACAACTTGCTCTTCTTGAGCCGCAGCTTGCTCTATTGCCCTCTCTCGTCTTTCCTTAAGCCGAGCCTGCTTAGCGCTGAGCCTGCGCATATAATAGAGCTTGGCTCGACGCACCTGTCCATGCCTGAGCACCTCCACATTTTGCACAGAGGGTGATTGGAAAGGGAAAGTACGTTCCACTCCGATGCCGTAAGAGACCCGCCTTACTGTAAAGCTTCCACCATCAACACCCTTCCTCATTTTGATCACTACACCCTGGAAGTACTGCAGTCGCTCTTTATCTCCTTCTATGGTCTTCAAACTAACCCTGACCGTATCGCCAGGGGAAATTTGAGGAATGTTGGGGTTCACTTTGGGTTTAACAAATTCTCTGACATCCATTTCCTTTCCTCATCGCAGAGATTGCCCTTCTCCAAGAGGTCAGGGCGTCGTTTCGCCGTTCGCAGGATAGCCTGACGGCGTCGCCATTGAGCAATTTCACCGTGATTTCCCGAAAGCAAAACCGAGGGCACTGACCAACCTTGATATACCTGAGGCCTGGTATATTGGGGATATTCTAAAAGCCCATTGCTATGAGAATCACTGCCGGCGGAATCTTGTGAGCCAAGCACTCCTGGTATAAGTCTAACGATAGCATCCACCACAACCAGGGCAGCTAATTCCCCTCCACTAAGTACATAATCCCCGATACTGATTTCATCAGTAGCTAAGTGCTCACACACTCTCTCATCTAAACCTTCGTAATGGCCACAAATTAACATCAGATGAGGGTGGAGGGCTAGCTCCTGAGCAACAGATTGAGAAAAAAGCCTGCCCTGAGGAGTGAGTAATATAATAGGCATCTCACTTACACCAAGTTGCTGTTTTATTGCCTCTGCTGCCTCAAAGATAGGCTCGGGCTTGAGCACCATGCCAGGTCCACCGCCGTAGGGATAGTCATCCACAGTATGATGTTTGTCTTGGGTGTAGTCACGAATATCATGAATCATTATGTTCATCAATCCCTGCTCCCGAGCACGCTTGATGATGCTCTGGTTGAGCGGAGAGGCAAACATTTCAGGGAAGAGACACAAAATATCAATACGCATGGATTCCCTCAATTAAAAACCTCCAAGGTGCATATCTTACCATGTAGACAGCGACAAAGGAAAGTCTGCGATTTGAATGAGTTTACTTTGTTTAGCGTGAAATTCTTGTAGAAGGATGCTAGTGACTACTGACTTTGTGGAAGGGAAGAATAACAGGAAGAAGTTCGTATTTGTTCTCGAAAGGTGGCATAAACTCTGGGCAATAAGTCATGATATCGTCCCACACGGCCAACACCCTTGCTACATAATAACTGGTCTGGTGTTTGGTGGTAAGGTCACCTGGGATTTGAACAACATTTTACCCTAAGCTATAGTCTTAGCGTGAATAATAGAAAAGACGTCATCAGTATCACACGAGATACCTACGATTCGATAGCCACCTCATATTCAGAAAAGATTAGTGGCTTGGTATCTGACACATGGGTTGGTGACTATGAGAAACAGTTGCTAGATAGATTCTTACAGTTAATTGAAGCTTTAAATCTAAGAATCCTCGATATTGGCTGTGGTAATGGAAAAGACACGGCTTATCTAATGGCAAAGGGGGCAACAGTTGTTGGTATAGACTATTCATCCAAGATGTTACAAGAAGCAAAGAAGCATGTGCAGAATGGTGTCTTTCATTTAATGGATATGCGAAATCTTGAATTTCCCAATAATACTTTTGATGGAGTGTGGGCAAATGGGTGCATTTATCACGTGCCCAAAGCGGAACTTGGCCAAGTATTAAAAGAGGTCATACGAGTATTGAAACCAGTAGGTATATTTTCTTGCAATGCTAAAGCTGGTACAGGTGAAGGACTTGAAGACAATCCAAAGTCATTTGCTGGAGGTCCTCGTTTCTACGCTTACTATACTATTAGTGAAATAAAAGAGCGTTTAAAAGAAGCGGGTTTGGAAGTCATTGAAGCCAAAAATTACCCCCAGAAGATATTTAATGAGAAGATTTTCCATATATGGGCGCGTAAGTCCAGAAGTTGAGAGAGTATAGATAAAGCATTTCACAACAAGCTAAATTAAACTAGGGTGAGAACCTAGCTATAATAAATGATACATTCTACATTTAATTTAACATGAGGTTTTGCACTGCCCTATCCTATGGGAAAGGGGTAACCAACGTAGTTGCAACCCGAATTCCAAGAACCCAATCAGACTCCCTATAAATGAGATAACATGTTATCAGTATTTATTCCTAAGCTCTTAGCACCCTGGGATATTAAAGTGAAGAAAGGATACGAAAACTATAACACTAAAGGCAAAAGAAGAGTTATAATAGAACGGCAAAAGGTAAAAGGTGCCTGAAACCGCAGCGTTTGCTTTTTATCTTGGGTACTGTTTTGGGCAGTTATTGATTAGTGCCAGAAAGAGAATTGGTTATGTGTGCTAGAGAGCTGAAAAAGGGGAAACAGATTCGTATGACCAATATGCCTACCGGCGTTAACTTGCTCCGTGAACCAACCTTAAACAAGGGGACGGCGTTCACCGAGGAGGAACGGAGGGCGTTGGGACTTGAGGGGCTTTTACCGCCATATGTCACTTCTCTGGAAAAACAGGTTATACGGGTTATGGAAAATTTCTATAAAAAGCCAACGGATTTGGAAAGGTACATTTACCTCATGAGCCTCCTGGACCGAAATGAAACCTTGTTCTACCGGGTGGTTATGGACAAAATGGAGGAAATAATGCCTATTGTTTATACTCCCACAGTGGGACAAGCGTGTCAGCAATATGGTCACATTTTGAGGAGACCTCGGGGTATCTTTATTTCAGCCAAGGACAAGGGGCGCGTGATTGATGTCTTACGGAATTGGCCGGATAAGGATGTGCGCATTATAGTGGTCACCGATGGTGGACGGATTCTGGGCCTGGGAGACCTGGGCGCCAATGGGATGGGCATTCCCGTGGGGAAACTTTGCCTCTACACTGCCTGCGCTGGGATTCACTCCAGTCTATGTCTTCCGGTGACCCTCGACGTGGGGACAAACAATGAGGAACTGCTAAACGATGCTCTCTACGTCGGCCTCAGACAGCGTCGCCTTCGTGGAGAACCATATGACGACCTGGTCGAAGAATTTATAATGGCAGTGCAGGAACTCTATCCCCATGTTCTTATCCAGTTTGAAGACTTCGCCACTCACAACGCACTTCGCTTGCTGAATAAATATCGAGACCGAGTTTGCACTTTTAATGACGACATACAAGGGACGGGAGCTGTAGGGCTAGCAGGCTTGTATTCAGCCCTGCGAATTGTGGGGGCCAAGTTAAGGGATCAAAAGATTCTGTTCTTCGGTGCCGGTGAAGCTGGTATTGGAATTGGCAATATGATTAGCTCGGCGTTGGTTGCTGATGGGCTGTCTGAGCAAGAGGCAAGGAATCGGTGTTGGTTTGTGGATTCCAAAGGCCTGGTGGTGAAAAGCCGTAGCGACTTGACAGAATACAAGCTCCCTTACGCCCATGACTATGAGCATCTCAGAGATTTTCTCTCTGCTGTTAAGTCACTCAGCCCCACAGTAATTATTGGAGCCTCGGGACAGCCCAAGACATTTACCCAGTCGGTATTGGAGGCCATGGCCGTTTACAATCAAAGACCCATTGTCTTTGCAATGTCGAATCCGACCTCAAAGGCTGAGTGCACTGCCGAAGAGGCCTATACCTGGACGGAGGGGCGTGCTATTTTTGCCAGCGGCAGCCCTTTTGCTCCCGTCACGTTTAAGGGAAAAACATATGTGCCGGGCCAAGCTAACAACGCCTATGCCTTTCCAGGCATTGGACTGGGTATCATCGCCTGCGAGGCTATGTCGGTTACCGATGAAATGTTTTCTGTTGCTGCAAGGGCACTGGCGAATGCGGTTTTAGAAGCCGATCTTGCACAGGGTCGTATTTATCCACCACTAACTAAAATCAGGGAGGTCTCCGCTGCTATTGCTACCGCAGTGGCAGAGGTAGCCTATAATCAAGGCATCGCAAGGAAACCGAAACCCGATGATCTATCGACGTTCATTAAGTCTCAAATGTACGAGCCAAAGTACCAGCGTTACGTTTGACTAGAGCCTGTTCAGGAACTCCTAAATGTCGTCGGGAGAGCTATCTTTTAATGCGGTGCTATTGCCTTTCCCAGTTGCCTTGAAAGCCCATGCTTCAATATACTTCTTCCTTATTTAAACACTTGGCCACAATCCTGGAGTCAAGTCTTAAACATCTTCACGCTTTACTATAAGGTTACTAACACTACTGACGCTGTGCTAAAATGCGAATTAAGAAAGAACTGTTACTATGCCGGCAGTTGAAGTCAGCAATATAGTCAAGTCCTTTGTAGATAAGGTCGCCGTTGACAACCTGTCTTTCTCTGTCGCTCAAGGCGAGATATTTGGTCTTATTGGTCCTAACGGTGCCGGCAAGACTACCACCATCAGGATGATGATGGACATCATCAAGCCGGATTCGGGCGATGTGACTATCCTCGGCGAGAGGTTGAGTGAAGCTACCAAAAATAAGCTCGGCTACCTGCCTGAGGAAAGAGGACTGTACAAAAAGCTTAGTGTCCTCGACTCTATAGTCTACCTTGCCTCCCTCAAGGGTATGGACAGGCGCTCAGCCGAAGAAAAAGCTAATGAGCTGCTCAATCAGACAGGTATGCTGCCCCACAAGGGAAAAAAGATTGAAGAGTTGAGCCGGGGCATGGGACAGATTATCCAGTTCATCGTTAGTGTCATCCATGACCCAGAACTGGTTGTTCTGGACGAACCCTTTGCCGGGCTCGACCCGGTCAACACCGAGTTATTGAAAGGGATGCTCCTTGACCTGAAGAATCAAGGTAAAGCTTTAGTCCTGAGCACCCACCAGATGAATGAAATTGAGGAACTATGCGACCGCATATTGATGATAAACCACGGGCGCTCGGTTCTTTACGGGAATCTGGCTGAAATCAAGTCCAAGTATAGAAGCAATTCGGTTCTGCTGGATTTTGAAGGAGAGCTCGGGGAGGTGCCGGGAGTTACTGAGCAACGGACCCGCAAAGGCTACGTGGAGCTGGTCCTTGATGGAAATACAACTCCTCAGCAAGTCCTGGAACGATTGGTAAGTCGTGGAATAGTAATCAATCGCTTTGAAGTAGCTACTCCTCCACTTAATGAAATATTCCTGAGGGTGGTGGGTAGGACCCATGAATAAGACGCTTTTGATATTGAGGCATGAATTCCTGCACACGGTAAAGAGGAGAGGGTTTATTGTTATGACCCTTATCGTGCCACTCATAGCCCTCCTGCTAATAGGAGCTTTCCAGCTCGTATCAGGAGTTGCCAGGCCAACAGTGGAAGTAACGACCATTGGGTATGTGGATGAGCTCGGTGGATTCCAGCAGTATACCAGCCAGGGAAATATAACGCTGGTCCGCTTTGACACACCGGACGACGCAACTGAAGCGCTGGTCAATGGCGATATTAAAGAGTATTTTGTCATTCCGCCGGATTATATTTCTACTGGAGTGATTAACCGTTATACCGTGGAAAAACAGCTTGCGGCGCTCCCTGCCACAACGACAGCGATTAATAATTTCCTCACAAGTAATCTATTGGCAGGTAAGGTGCCCGAGGCCACTATAGCCAGGATTGAAGCACCCTTGAATCTGGT
>Ga0315541_1002928_pt1 | contig 13610 bp, 17 predicted proteins | sample SalMarSW160190MG_FD_203095 | JGI IMG/M metagenome (GOLD analysis project Ga0315541, IMG submission 203095) | Salt marsh sediment microbial communities from the Plum Island Ecosystem LTER, Massachusetts, United States - Salt Marsh Sediment SW1601-190 ...
AGTACAAAGCTCGCTGGCTCTACTGCGGTTGCTTTTCTTCTGCCGATCTTCAGTACCACAGCTAAGCCCGTAGCAGCAATAAATAAAACCGTTACCTCGCCTAAGGTGTCGAACCCACGGTAGCTTAACACCACCGATGTAACTATGTTAACGGCTCCTGTTTCTTTTATACCTTCATCAATGTAGTGTTTACCTACTTTACTCTTAGGCACACCAAACGGTATCTTCGTTAGCGATAGGTAAATGCCCAGAGCTACTATTGATAGCAAAAGGATGCTAATTATTTTTCTCATTGCTCGTACCTACTTGTTCTTCTTATGGCAACAATGAAAATGGCTGTAGTTAGCGCAGCACCGATGGCGGCCTCCGCCATTGCCACATCGGGTGCCTGCAGAAAATAGAAAAGTATCGAGGCGATCAAACTAACCAAAGCTGCGGCAATTACCGCACTAACCAGGTCTGTAAAAACGCAGGCAGCAATAGCTCCGACAAGCATCAGAAATACCAAAACCATAACAACAAAAATCATTCTTCTGCCTTATACTTCTCAAACTCCTTGGTCTTATCCACGACGCTTCTATCACACAGAGCAACGCCACTTTTGCGAGATGCCCTACCCAGAGCATGGTTAGAAATGGGGTTGGTTATGAGGATAAACAAGGCGATAACCAACGTTTTCAAAAACCAGTCAGGATTCGTCATCCCAACTCCGATGATGGTCAAGAAAGCTCCCAGGGTTGTACACTTTGTCCCTGCCTGCAGACGGTTATACACATCGGGGAGCCTGAATACACCCAGACTTCCTAAAAAGAGAAATATTATCCCCATTCCTGTAATGATAATCCCTATAACCTGCACTTAAATTCCCTTTTCCAAAAATCTGGCGATTGCAACTGAACCGATGAAGGTTAGAACCGCATAAACCAAGGCGACATCCAAATAAACATATCTTTCAAAGATAGAGGCCAAAAGGACAAGCAAAGCGGTGGTAATCGTAGCTACAGTATCCACCGCTACCGCCCGGTCCGGGGCAGTAGGGCCTTTGATCATACGCAAAAGGCACAGGACAACACCGGTCACTATGATTGCAAGAAAAACAATGTCGTTTATATTAAACATCATTATTTATTGTCTTATTTGCATATATGAATAATACGATTAAAGCCCCGAAAAAAATTATTTCCTTTTAATTATTTCCGCAATTTTTCTTACTCGCGCATCAATTACTCTATAGCATGTTTTCGTCCCTTCTCTTCTGCCTTTAATGATACCTGCATTTTTCAATATCCTAAGATGTTGGGAAATCGTAGATTGAGGCAAGCCTAATACCCTCTGGATCTGGGCAACATTGCATTCGTCCTTGAGAAGGCCCACCACGATCTTTAATCGCGCCGGATGAGCAAGGGCCTTTAATGTTTCACTGACTTTTTCGTAGTTTACTCCCACTGCTGAACCTCAATCTTCTGTTTCTGAATTGTTCATGAAGATTCTAATAGCTTTCTTGGTTTACCCCGTTAGATAATGAACCTACCTCACTTCTCTATAACTCAAATACTTATCTAACGGGGCTTACGTGAATATCACCCTTAAATATTTCTCAAATCTATGACCTATCAGACTCGTTGCCTCATCAATGTTTTCGGTCTTTACGTTTATCCAGTGAATAAGCAGCTTATCACCGATAACATCCAGTGTAAATGTGCCGGGAGTCAAGGTGATGGAATTGGCTAAAATAAGCTTTGCAATGTCGGATTTAAGGGAAGTCTTTATAACCACAATACCCGGTTTTATAGGCATTCTTGGGTGGATGATCCGATAGGCAACGTCAAAATTGGCCTTGATTATCTCCCAGAAAAGCACAATTATGTACACAAAGAAGATTAAAACTCTCTTTGTACTCAACGCCGGCAAGTCCAACCTTGAGTAAATATGAGTTGTAAAAAGAGAGATAATCAGACAAACCACACCTCCGCAAATCAACTCCGGCAGGTCTAATTTCGAACTCAAAGCCAGCCACAAAACGAATGTGACCACCAAAAGCCAAACAAATCCTTTCAGGTTTTCGCGTATTGAATATGTTAATCGTGGCATAAAAATCCTTATTTCCTAAGCTGTTCATCGCGGTTCTGTATTAGTATTGGCTTTCACAAATTCCCGCAATTTTGCAATATCCTACCAACGCTGTCAACAAAAAATGCAAATTGAGTACCCTAATGTTTGCGTGTCATGGGTTGTGAGCCTGCCGAACCAATTTACTCGCCGTGCCCGCTGCGACGAGCTTCGCACGGCGAGTGGCTTTTAGGATTAATATTGCAAACTACTATATTAGAGCTAATATAGTTTTTTGTGTGGCTGATATAATACAGAGATAATGAAGAAAATCGCATCATAGCGGGGAAAACAGCAATAAACTCTACGCATTCAGTATTAAAAATGCTGGTTGGATTTATAGGGCTTACCGCTGTTAAAATAGAAGCGGAAAAGATAGAGAAAGAAAGTAGCGGCCGTCTTGGTTCTCAAGAAAATTGCTACGAGGCTATAAAGAGCTTTAAGCCAAACGATAAATCATTTCTCTAAAAAATTAACGATCCGTTCTGTTAATTTTTCCGGTTTACGAGTCTGGCATTCCCATACAGTCAACACTTTCCAGCCCTGATTTCTTAACTTCCTCAGATTTCGTATGTACCTCTCTTTATTTGCACGTAGCTTGGGAAGCCAATATCTAAGCCGTGATTTGGGCTTTCGACGACCGAGCTTGCAATTATGCCTATGCCACCAGCAGCCATTTACAAATATAATCTTTCGATGACTTGATAGTACGATATCAGGACATCCAGGAAGATTCCTCTTATGAAGTCGATAACGGTATCCCAAGTTGTATACAATTTTTCGAACAGCTATTTCGGGTTTAGTGTCCTTGCCACGAATCCTTGACATGCAATACGAACGCTGCTTTTTAGTAAGGACATCCATTTATAAGAATGAATATATATGTTCAGCAATAGCTTTAGATAAAAGAGGTGGAACAGCATTGCCGATTTGGTTATATTGAGATAGATAGTTGTAATGAGGGGCACCTCTCCTCTTCAATAGCTTGGATGATACAAGAGTCCTTTTACCCATAAACCTATAATTATCGGGAAAAGATTGAAGGCGAGCAGCCTCCCTCGCTGTTATATTCCTATTTAGATATGGATGAATAAAGCAGGAATAAAATGATGCTGGAATAGTACAAGATGGTCTATTAGGATCGAGCCTGCGATTGTTCATATTAAAAGACTGCTCGGATATCTCTCCATTGCCATTTCTCTTTCTCTCCTTATGTTTAAGGGGAACATTAAATACTGATTCGCCAATATCAATATGATCGAATCTTTCAATAATTCTTTTGGTATGCTTCATGGCAATATGATTGTATAAAATTTTTTGATTTCCCCTTGCCCAAATTTGATAGTCTGATTTTGGCTTTGCTTTATATTCCAGAATTTCCTGACCTTCGGATGCAATGATTTTGGGCAAGTCAGAAATTGCCTCTTTAACGGAGATTGCTTTCACTAACCCCTTCACCTTTTTATTTATATAATGGGTTTTGGGTGGTGGCTCAATGTCAATATTTTTCTTATGTCCAACAATAAATACCCGCTCTCTTAATTGCGGAACCCCATATTCAGCCGCGTTCAATACCCATATATTTAGCTTACTGTAACCTATATGGGAAAATGTATTCTTTATTAATCCAATTATTCTTTTACCCTTTGAATTGCGCCTTGATAATATTCCTTTAACATTCTCCATTATAAAAATAGTGGGCAGCAAATATTCAACCCATTTAGCAAAATCCCTAAAAAGAGTATTTCTTGGATCATTCGGCTTTCTCTTGAAAGAGCCCGCATTACTAAATCCCTGACAAGGCGGGCCTCCTATAATAATATCCGGGATATTCTTGCAGGCATTTAATATTACTTTCTTATTTTCATAATTCCTAATATCGTCTTTCAATATAATCATTCCGTCGTCGTTATTTTCTGATAGTGTATCCGTCGCCCATTCGTCTATCTCCAAAGACAGACAAAGATTGTATCCGGCCATTTTGAATCCTAAACCAAAGCCGCCAGCCCCCGAAAACAAATCTATAACTTTATATTTTTCTACTTTTACCATAGAATTAACCGATTTCAGCCTCCACAAAGGTTGGAAAATATCGATATATCTTGTTATAGTTTTTTTTCATTTCTTCTGACAAAAATGATAAATCATCCTTCTTTCTCTTTAATGAAGATTTATTTAATGGTAATAGTTTATCTAAATAACGTACCTCCCTAAAGGTGAGTTTGGGTACAATTATTTCATAGGGTTTTATTGTAGAATTTATGAATTTCAGCTTATCAAAATTACATGCTTGTATTTCCTTCTTATCCTTTTGAGAGTATATAATTCCGCCAACACTTAGCATCTGTGCAGACCCATCCTTATATAGAAAGTTAAATAATTGTTTATATTCCAATCTATCATTATATTCAATACCAACATTTCTAATTGAAATCATTTTATTAATCTCATTATCTATTATTTCAAAACATACTCTTGGAAAACCTGCTGGATCCAACAAGTTTTTCTCTTCAGTACCAAGTGGTATTTTTAATATACCAATGCGATCTGCAAGTTTATCATATCGCCCAACATGTTTACCAGTTTTTTCATCCTTGGGATCATCAGGTTCAACATCAATAGTTAATAAGATAATACTTCCTGATTTTGCCTTTAATAAAAAAATGCTGATGTCCCTAAATACACTTTCATCCAGTTTATAGTCATAATCTAGCCAGAGAATAAGTTTTTTTGTCCATTTTAGTTTATTAGGCAACACCTCGTTTGAATTACCAAAAAGCATTTTTATAAATTTATAAGGACAGTTAAATTCAAACCTTTTTTTGTCCCCTATCTCCTTTTCTATACTTATCAAGTCTTTTATTCCAAGAGACTTATGTATTAGGATAAAATCACTAAAGAAAATTGAGCCCAAACCCACATATCTGTATTGGGTCAAATCACGAAAATGTCCTAATCTTACAAGTGCTTCGCAAAGCATTTTGCGCTCAACGGACTTTGCAGGGCGAACCGTATAATCAACTCTTTCGTAACTTGGACGCTTCATCGTTGGAATTCCCTCTTGTAAAAATTTTCAAATGTTTGTTCTCCTACTTCTCTTGCTGAAGAAACACCAAGTAATTTTTTTATTTTATCCACCTTGTCCGTTGTTTTTTTATAAGTTATTGTAACTTCATCTCTTTTTTTTGCTTTATGTTTTCTATGTGGTGCGATAAATTCTTTGCTTGTTTGGACATCTGAAAAGTTTTTAAGGTTTGCAGAATCTATTTCTGATTGTAAATATTTTTTCTCCAGTCTACCATTTGCAAAGTCTACACTTTCTTTATGTACTTCATCAAGAAAAACTTTAACAGGTAGCATCAAACGAATCATTTCCAGTCGCACAGCTCGAAATATCGGGGAGTCAACATCTATCTCATTTTTTGCAGTTGTCCATGGTAAATGAGTAGGTTCTTTCACTTCAAAAAAAACAAATCCTCTAAATCTACTATACTGGATATGATATTTAGGAATTGAAACTGGAGTAGACGCATCCCAGCCGGTAATTTCAGTTTGTTCTGGTCCTTTTATAAGCCTGTTATTGCAGAAAATATACCATCCTCCCATATCCCCTTGATTTTTATTTTTATACTCACCTATTCCTACATATATCTTAACATTCATATTTCCATATGTTTTAAAATTTTTCTCCCAGTAAGCAGTTTTAAATTTACCTGCATGTAATTCCAATTGTTTTGCTTTAATAGGGTGACCATTGATTTTTACTGTTAAACCCCTTGAAATATTTATTAAATGCTGTACTTCTAACTTTTGTTTTAATTCAGTTAGAAAGAGTTTGTCTTTAAATCGTTCTTCTACATTCTTGTTTAAAGAAGTAACAGTTATCTCTGTCCCACACTCAGATAATAAGGGTTTTTTATCTTTAGGTTTTTTAAATTCAAAATCCCATTCATCTTCTTTTTCACTCCATTTTTTAACGTCTATTTCAATAGTAAAAGATGTTTTAGCAGATACAGACTTTATCTCAAAATTATTTCCCATCTTGAATAATGCCCTTTTCATCCCAATTCCAAATTGACCAACTGAATAATTTATTTGAGGAGTTTTTGAGGGCCTCCCGAACCGAAAAGCATAGTTCTGTGCCAGGTTTTTATCTATTCCACCGCAGTTATCTTTTATTTTAAAGCAATCTTCTGTTACGGTAATATCTACTTCTAACCCTGTAAATCTCCCCTTGCCTTTTAACCTAATAGCTCCATCTACACAGTTATCAACCAAATCACTTATTGCGTCAATTAACGTTATATCACGAGTCAGCATCGTGATGAATAACTCTTTGCTAGGGCTTCCCTTGACTACGTTTGGATCGATTTTATTCTTCGGGCTCATAGTTTCTTCCTAAATGTGCTTTAGACGATAAATATCATACTATTGCGCATCTTTTTGTAATTTGTATTCCATGGAGTCAAAGAAGGTATGCTAAGTCGCATTAGTATTATAACTAGTTTGTGGATGAGGGCAAGCCCTTCAATCAAGAAAACAAAGGACAGAAGTTTATCCGCCTCTGTTTCTAGAAATTTCACTTGAAAATTAAGCCGTTTTTGGTATAATATGGCCTCGTTATGCGGATAGCGTATCGCGTACATAAGAGTATAGCATATCACAATTCATACAGAAGACAGAAGTTTACCCGCCGGAGGCGGGACGGAGGACGGAAGACAGCCTGTCCGGCGTAGCCCGCCTACCCAGAGGCTTGTCCGGCGGGCAGGCCTTGGCGAAGACGGAAGGACGGAGGACAGAAGACAGCTTGTCCTTCGTAGCTTTAGCGAAGAAGGAAAGACAGAAGGCAGAACTTAAAGGCAAATCCTAAGCACTAAATTCTAAATCCTAAATTCATCCCTAAGGGACAAGATATCAAATGCTCAAAAAACCTGAATTCTCAATGCAAAAAGTAAAATTACAACGCAAAAATTCCCAAATTAGCCATGGCACCTGTGGCCATGGTCTGTTCTACAAGTGTCGAGAATGTTCTACAAATCGGCCTATTTTTTTGCAAAACAAAGCCAATTTCTGTAAGGTTCAGATTAACATAAGCTCTTTGATATAAAAAGAATATGAGAAATTTTCCGTTTTTGGGCCACGGAAAAACAAAGCCAAACAAAGCCAATCCTTCGACTTGGAAAATAAATCCACATTATTCGACTTTCAACACTTCCTCTATTGTTTTTTTCAGTGTTTTTTTGGGTAAGGCGCCTACTGCCATTTGCGGTTTATCATTTAGCGGTACAAAAAGGATGCTTGGGATACTCTGAATGCCGAAAGTGGCCGCTAATTCCTGCTGAGCTTGTGTGTCTACTCTGTAAATGTTGAGCTTACCTTGGTATTCTTGAGCAAGTTCTTCCAAAATAGGTTCTACCATTTTGCACGGCGCACACCAATCGGCATAAAAGTCAACGATGCAGGGCAGTTTGCCTTCAAACTTCCATTCTTTATTTTGCTCATAGTTAAAAACTTTTTGTAAAAAGCTCTCCTTCGTTAATGTTTCCATAAAAGGACTCCCATTTTCTTTAAGCACCCCGACGTTAGAATCAGACTTGTTTTCAAGGTGGACAACGCCCGAGCCTTCTGGTTTCTCTTTCGGTATTTCGGCTTTCTCCTTCTGTACCGCCGCTCTTTCATTCGGTAATTCTGGTTTCTCCTTCGGTCGTGTCGAGAGAACCGATGCCAATAATGCTCCCACTACCGCTCCGTAGATTGCACCGCGGTAGGGGTTCGCCGTCAGTGGACAGCTTCCGGACGAACACTTGCCCAAGTAGCCTAAAACTGCACCGATTGCTCCACCAATCAGCACACCTAATAAAATCCTGGTAATCATAGCTTCATTTCTCCCTGCAATCTTCTCTTGATTTCTGAGATAGTCTGGGCTCAGCGAGCTTGCCAAACCTGTACCGAACTTGCTGATGTAAGAATATTTGAATCTGCTCAATGATGCAAGGGATAAAATTTTTGGCTTATAGACTCATATAACAACGGTTGCGAAATTCACCTGTATGTGGTACAAGTAAGCCATGTCCAATAGAGCGCAAAACAAGACTCAGAACGTCATTCTGGATTCGATAAGTGAGGGTGTCTTTACAGTCGATCTGGATTGGCGGATCACCTCTTTTAACCGGGCGGCAGAGGAGATTGCCGGTATCCAGCGCGAAAAGGCCATCGGCAAATACTGCAGAGACGTTTTGCGGGCGGATGTTTGTGAAACTGACTGCACCCTGGCGGCAACAATTGAAACCGGTAAGCCCATCATGAATAAAGCGGTCCATATCATCGATGCCCAGGGCAAAAAAAGAGCAATTGCCATATCGACAGCTTTGTTAAAAGACCAGGCGGGCAAGGTTATTGGCGGAGTTGAAACGTTCCGTGATATGAGCATGATCGAGCAGCTTCGCAAGGAAATCCAGGGCCGATACTCATGTGAGGATATAATCAGTCAAAGTCATAAAATGCAAAATCTCTTTGCCGTTCTACCAAATATTGCTGAAAGTAATACTACAGTTCTAATTGAAGGTGAAAGTGGAACAGGCAAGGAGCTTTTCGCTCGGGCAATTCACAACCTTAGTTTCCGCAAAGATAAGCCATTCGTTGCGGTTAATTGCGGGGCGTTGCCTGAAACTCTGTTGGAATCCGAATTATTCGGCTATAAGGCAGGTGCGTTTACTGATGCTAAAAAGGATAAACCCGGCCGGTTTGCTTTGGCCCAAGGCGGCACGATATTCTTAGATGAGATTGGTGACATATCTGCTGCTATGCAGGTGCGGTTGCTACGTGTTTTGCAGGACAAAACTTACGAACCGGTAGGTGCTGTTTCTTCAGTTAAGGCTGACGTGCGTATCATTACAGCGACCAATAAAAAACTGGATCAGCTTGTCCAACAAGGTAAATTCAGAGATGATTTGTATTACAGAATCAACGTGATGAAATTGGAACTGCCTCCACTGAGAGACAAGAAAGAAGATATTCCGCTGTTAGTAGATCATTTTATCAGCCGATTTAACCGTCTGCATAACAAGAATATCTGCTGCATTACAAATGAAGTGACAGCGGCCCTTTTGGCCTACGATTATCCTGGCAATGTGCGTGAGCTTGAGAATATTATTGAACACTGCTTTGTCTTGTGTGAGGGTGAGATAATAGAGGCGAAACACCTGCCCGCATCGATTCGCCCAAGCTCCAAGATGGACAAGACAAAGGTTGGTGAGCCTGCGACCATTAAGCAAATGGAGATTATTCTGATAACACAGGCTCTTCGACGAAATAAGGGCAATAAAACAGCAGCAGCCAAGCAGCTCGGAATCGACAAAAGCACGCTGTTTCGCAAGATGAAGGCGTTCGATATCAAGCCCGAAATGTACTCTGAGTAAGGATTATTGGAGATTGTTACAGGGCTAAATCGGAGGTGGCTTATCAGCAAATGGAAAGTAAAAGCGCCTAAAAGAAATATTGAGCGTCTGACAAATAATTCTGAATCCGAAAAACCGTATAGATAATAGTTATGCACAATAGATGAGGAATATCATGAAATGATAAATCAATCTCCTGATACTTGTCCTCAATCAGAAAAAGTACAGATCGAATTGATCCGCGAATCAAGCGTTTCCAGGAGAGTTTCGAGAGTTCGGTCGCTTTCTCAAACTACCATGTATCTTTCACGAAGGGCTATCCAACGTACGAATCCATTTCTGAGTGAACGAGAAGTGGATTTAGCTTTCGTTGCAAATCACTACGGAGAAAAACTTGCTGAGCGTCTTCGCCTGTATATGGGGCGTGAGCAGCTATGAAGAAACCTGACATAATCGTTGCATTGGATATGGTAATCGGATGTTTTGAGAAACTTGGAATAGCATACTACATAGGAGGATCTGTGGCAAGTTCCGCTTATGGCATAGCCCGAGCGACAATGGATGTTGGTTTGGTTGCCAACATCGAAATACGCCAGGTTGATCGTTTAGTAAAAGCTCTTGAAAAAGACTACTACATCGATGCTGAGATGGTCAAAGATGCAATTCACAGAAGTGCTTCATTCAATCTGATTCATCTTGAGACTATGATTAAAATCGATGTTTTTATTGTAAAGAATCAACCGTATGATTCCGAGGCATTGGCCAGACGTCACCCCGACACTTTGGATGAAGAAAATTCTCGCAGGTTCTATCTGTCTTCACCGGAGGACATTATACTCAGCAAGCTGCAATGGTATCACAGATGTGGCGGGATATCAGAACAGCAATGGAAAGATGTCCTGGGCGTCTTGAAAGTTCAGGATGACAAGCTGGATTTGGAATATCTCAAACGCTGGGCATCAAGGCTGAATCTGTCTGATTTGTTGAATCGTTCATTCGATGATTCCGGCATGACAGAAAGTACATAACAAGCAAAAGAAAAGGGCTCAAATACCGCGTCATCGTCGTAGACAAGCCCGGCGAAAGACAGCCGAGTAACGCCGAAATGGTCATGCTGTAAGAAAGAAATGGGCTTTATCTGGAAACCATATAAGTAGAAGTTCGGCATAAGAAAAGAGCTACAGAAATGTCAAAGTTCATCATATGTCCTGGCGGAGGTACTTTCAAGGTGATAAAGGGAATCCCGGATAATGCCAGGATAATCAGTATCCACGAAAAGGATGGACCGCCTGGAGGAGTCATAAACAGGTGCAACGAGGTCGAATACAAGTGCCATTGCACCGGGAAGAAGTACCACGTGAAATGGAAGAGGAAGTAGCGTGATCGGCTCTACCCCCCACGATTAGTCAGCGGTTGTTCTGGTATCCGCCGACTTGGTCCTGCACTGGCAGGGCTGCAAACGATTACTTCTCATCCGGTAGTTTTTCTTCACATCGTCTCGATACATCCGGAATGAAGTTGTGGCGTTATGCAATCACAAAGATCGGGTTAGCGTTGCAAATTGCAACTATATTTGAATTTTTCTCCTCAGCAGTTAATGAACCTCATTTTTAGTAAGCCTTTATCAAATAGAGCCTTACACTTATTTTGTCCAATCATTATTTTTTCTGGCATACCGCTTGCACTAGATTGTTTCTGATGCTTAATTCAATGAAGATAGCGATACCAGTATGGAATGGTTTTGTATCGAGCGTGTTCGACTTCGCCCACAAGCTTTTACTGGTTGAAATACAAAACGACAGAGAGCTAAGTCGGTCGGAAGTGCCACTACAGGCTGCGTCACTACCTGAGCGCGCAGGCAGGCTAAAGCAGTTGGGAGTTAATGCAATTATATGCGGGGCGATCTCACGGCCATTGATGTATATGCTTACAGCCTCTGGGGTCGAGGTTCTGCCATACGTAACCGGTCGGGTTGATGACGTGCTGGGAGCCTATTTAACCAACCAATTGGCAAAACCACAGTTCAGTATGCCCGGCTGCTGGCCAGGTGCTCGGAAAGGTTTTGGACGCGGGCGGCGAGGTTGTCGATGGCGAGGCAGACGTGGCAGATTTTGAATCGCAGAAAAGGAAAAGGAAACCAAATGAAAATTGCAGTTACAGCACAAGAAAAAGATCTTTCAAGTGAAATTGATCTTAGATTCGGACGGGCGAAATGGTTGATTGTTGTAGATACCGAAACGGGCGATTTTGAAGTACACGATAATGTAGTCAATTTGAATGCTGTCCAGGGAGCCGGCATTCAGACTGGCCAAAATATAGCGAATCTTGGCGTCGAGGCAGTGATAACCGGCAACGTAGGCCCGAATGCTTTCAAAACGCTTAATGCAGCAGGAGTAAAAATATTCCTCACAGAAAAACAGACAGTTCAGGAAGCAATTGATTCATTCAAAGCTGGCAAGTTAGAAGAAGTAAACCAGGCTAATGTCGAAGGCCATTGGATTTAAGTTTTAAGGTAGGCAGATAGAGCTATGCGGATTTATTTAGATTGTATTCCTTGTTTTGTTCGGCAGGCACTTGATTCGGTAAGATTAGCTACTGACGATGAGGAAATTCAAGAACAAGTGGTGCGGGAAGTTCTTCGGCTGGCCAGTGACTTAGATATGAGTCAAAGTCCGCCGGCAATTGGACAACAGATACATAGATTGATTCGAGAATTGATTAGTAACAATGACCCATATCGCGAGCTGAAGCAGCGATCTAACCGCTTGGCTTTGAGAATGTGTGCTGAATTAAAAGAAACTGTTAGGACATCTGAAGACCCGTTAGAAACAGCGGTTAAGCTGGCTATAGCAAGCAACATTATTGATTTGGGTGTTAAAACATCAATAAAAGAATCTGAAATCGAGCAGATAATTAATGACTCACTGATGACTGATTTTGACGGTCGGCAGATAGAAGATTTTAGAAATGCGGTAAACCAAGCAAAGCAGATACTCTATCTGGCAGATAACGCCGGCGAGATAGTTTTTGACCGTTTGTTGATTGAGCAGTTGCCTGCTGAGAAGGTTACTTTAGTTGTCAAGGCAAGGCCCGTTATAAATGATGCAACGATGGAAGATGCCAAAGTTGCCGGCCTAACTGAAATAGTAGAGGTAATTGATAACGGCTCAGATGTACCGGGTACAATTCTGGAAAGCTGTTCGCAAACATTCCGTAATCGTTTTGCAAAGGCGGATTTGATTATTGCCAAGGGACAGGGCAATTACGAAACCCTCAGCGATGTAGAGAAGAATATAATCTTCATACTAAAGGCCAAGTGCCCTGTTATTGCCAAAGACCTTGGTTGTGAAGTTGGTGATATGATTTTAAGAAGAAATGAAGCGTTTAGAGATACGGTTGATTTAGTTAAGGAGGCCGAATAGATGCCAGGTTTTGATGGTACAGGACCATTAGGTCAGGGACCAATGACGGGCAGAGGCCAGGGTTTTTGCGTTTTGACAAATTCAAAAGAGAGTCCTGGCCAAGTTGAGGGTTTTGTTGGAATTAACGGCAAGCCCGTTGTAAAAATGAATGAAAATTTTAGATTTCGTGGAAAGGAGGTGATTGATATGCCGTTTGGAGATGGAACAGGTCCTGCAGGATTAGGACCGATGACGGGAAGAGCTGCCGGCTTCTGTGCGGGCTATCCGATGCCGGGCTATATGAATCCTGCTGTCGGTAGAGCTGGTTTCTACGGTCCCGGTACGCCGGCAGTCGGGCCATACGGTGCAGGTGCCTACGGTTATGGTGCCGGCTACGGAATGCCTTATGGCGGCTACGGAATACCTTATGGCGGCTACGGAATGCCTTATGGCGGCTGGGGTCGCAGAGGCTTTGGTTTTGGTATTGGCCGGGGTTTCGGTCGAGGCCGAGGCTGGGGCCGCGGCAGAGGCAGATTTGGTTATTGGTGATAGATTCGGATTAGCAATTAATACCTAAGAAAGTGTATGAAAAGTAGTATTTTGTCCGATAACTGATGTATGGACAATAAAAACTACCCAAGCGATTTGACAAATGAACAGTGGAAATTGATTGAACCATTGCTGCCACCTGCCAAAACTGGTG
>Ga0315541_1002929_pt1 | contig 13607 bp, 12 predicted proteins | sample SalMarSW160190MG_FD_203095 | JGI IMG/M metagenome (GOLD analysis project Ga0315541, IMG submission 203095) | Salt marsh sediment microbial communities from the Plum Island Ecosystem LTER, Massachusetts, United States - Salt Marsh Sediment SW1601-190 ...
ACCATCGTTTGATTTTCATGGGTCACCCTATGGCTTGCACACCTTACATGCCCGATGGCCGTCGGCAATGGCTTGGTCCCTGTTGTCGTAGCCCACAAGATTCTCGGTGCTGATCTTCCGCGCCCATCGGCATGACGAGACGTGGAACGGGTCCCGGAGGATGCTGGGCACATATGGCTTGCTGCCAGCGGCATCCGCAGTCGGCGTGGCCCTGCCCGATTTCTCAGACTTGCCGCAGCCCAGCGTCAACACCAGGATGAACAGCCCCACGCAAAGAAATCTGCGAAGGCCAGCACTCATGCTGGACCCCTTCCCCCGGCCCCACTTGGCCGGTGCTGGCATTCTCCCCGCAGGGAACGGGCGCGTCAATGGCTAGGCTGCCCGGCACCGCCGTATTTTCTCCGCGCTGCGGGCGGTCGACCCCTGCCCAAGCGGCGGCAGGCAGGGATCAACCGATCAACTGATGAACCGATTCACCGATCAACCGATCCACCGGCAGTTCGCTTGCCCTACGCCCTTGCTCTGCCCGCCGGCATGGTCTATCATGTCTTTGCCGTGCTAGGCGGGGCGGTAGCGGAGCCCTGATTCCCGAGAAATCGGGATGACCCGCAATCCGCTATAGCGGGGCTGAACGCTCCGCCGAGGTGTTCACTCTGGTGGACCACCCCGGCCGGCGGATCGGCGATGAAGGCTGGGTCCTCTGCAATGCCGGGCCGTGAACCTGGTCAGACCCGGAAGGGAGCAGCCATAAGCGTGCATTCGGCATGTGCCGGAGGGCTGCCTGGCTGGAGCTAGTCCGTCGGTTGGGACCCGTTGGAGCGCATCGAAGCGGAGTGCACGGCATTTTTTGACAATGACGGCGCCCGGAGCGACCGCCGGCCGCCGACTGGGCGATATCCGGCAGGAAACGGAGAAGGGCAGAGATTCATGGCCGACTATCTCGTGCTGGCCAGAAAGTACCGCAGCGCCACCTTCGACGAGGTGGTCGGGCAGGAGCACATCACCACCACGCTCAAGAACGCCATCACCGGGGGGCGGGTGGCGCACGCGTTCCTGTTCACCGGCACGCGCGGCGTGGGCAAGACCACCATGGCCCGCATCTTGGCCAAGGCCCTGAACTGCCTGTCGGTCGAGCAGCCGACCCCCGACCCCTGCAACCGCTGCGACGCCTGCCTGGCGATCGCCCGCGGCGATGACATGGACGTCATCGAGATCGACGGCGCCTCCAACCGGGGGATCGAGGAGATTCGCGACCTCCGCTCCAACGCCATCTACCGCCCGGCCCGCTGCCGCTACAAGATCTACTACATCGACGAGGTGCACATGCTCACGCGGGAGGCCTTCAACGCCCTGCTGAAGACGCTGGAGGAGCCGCCCGCGCACGTGTACTTCATCTTCTCCACCACCGAGCCGGAGAAGCTGCCGGCGACGATCCTCTCCCGCTGCCAGCGGTTCGATTTCCGCAACATCCCCACCGCCCTGATCGCCGCCCACCTGGAGAAGATCTGCAACTCCGAGAAGGTCAAGGTCGAAAGCGGGGCGATCTTCCGCATCGCCCGCGCCGCGGCCGGGTCCATGCGCGACGGGCTGAGCGTGCTGGATCAACTGCTGGCGGCCGGGGAGGGAAAGGTCCGGGAGGCCGACGTCGTCGCCGTCCTGGGCACGCCCCCGGACGAGCGCACCACCTCGATCGTCTCGGCCGTCGCCGACGGCAACCCGGCCGCGGCCCTGGAAGAGCTGGACGCGCTGCTCGCCGGCGGCATCTCGCTCGAATCGGCCATCACGGCCGTCGGCGAGATGTTCCGGTACATGATGCTGGCGGCCGCCTGCGGGCCCGACAGCGAGCTGATCGAGCTGCCCGAATCGCAGAAGAAGGCGGCAGCGGACCTGGCCAAAAAGCTCACGCTGCCGGCGCTGGTGCAGGCCGTCACCATCTGCCAGAACACCGCCCGGAGCCTCCGCGGGCTCACCTCCGGCCGGGGATTGGTCGAGGCGGCGCTGGTCCGGCTGGCGGCGGCGGAAAAGTTCGTCGACGCGGCCAGCCTCATCGAGCGGCTGGAGCAGCTCGGCTCGTCTCCGGTACCGGCCGCCCGGTCCGCCCCGGCGGCGAGGCCCCCTGCCGGCAGGGCGCCGCTCAGGACCGGCGAAAAAAAAAAGGCGGTAGCGCCCGCCGCTCACGAGGCTGAGTACATCCCCACGCCGGCCGAGGCACCTCTGGAAAACCCCCAATGGGAGCAAGGCTACCTCCGGCAGCACTGGAGCGAGGTCGTGGCGGCGCTGGCGCGCAACCGGGCCGGACAGCCCTCCGGCCTGCTCGCCCCGGCCCAGGTGCTCGCGGTCGAGGGAGACATGCTGCGATTGGGCTATGACCGGGCCCACGAGACGATTCGCCGCCGCTGCGTGGATCGCATGAACGAGCAGATCACCTCGGCGCTGGGAAAGCTTTTCGGGCGGGAAGTCCGCTGCGAATACGTGCCGGTGGACTCACCCGCCCGATCGACGCCGCAGCCGATGAACACGGCGCTGTCGACGGCCGAGCGGACGGCACTGAATCAGGACCCCGCCGTCAAGGCCGTGCTGGACTTCTTCGACGGCTCGGTGACAAATATCCGCCCGCAGGCCCCGCCGCCCGACCGGGCCGAGGAAACAAAGCAGTAGACACCGGGCGCGAACGCCGCCGGGGCGGAGTATGTTTCGGGTGCATGGGTTTTGACTTTGGAGAGGGAAGCGCGGATGTTCAGCGATATCGGCAAGATGTTGAAGCTGGCCGGCCAGATGAAGACGAAGCTGCCGGAGATGAAGGCGAAACTGGCGGCGACGGAGTATTCGGCGGAGGCCGGCGGGGGCGCGGTCCGCGCCACCGTTAATGGCAGCATGGGCGTGGTGGGTATCAAGATCGACGAGAGCCTGCTGGCCGAAGGCGACGCGGAGATGCTGGCCGACGTGATCAAGGCGGCCATCGCCGCGGCCCAGGCAAAGGCCGCCGACGCCACCGCCGAGGCCATCAAGGAGATGACCGGCGGCGTGGACATCCCCGGATTGGACGGGTTGCTTGGATGACGGGATACTCACAGACAATCGAGCGTCTGATCGCGGAGCTGGGCAAGCTGCCCGGCATCGGGCCGCGATCGGCCGAGCGGATCGCCTTCTACATCCTGAAGGCCTCTGAGGGCGAGGCATTCGCCCTGTCCGAGGCCATCCGGGACGTTAAGACGAAGATCCGCGCCTGCAAGGTCTGCTTCAACCTCACGGACAGCGAGACCTGCCCGATCTGTGCCGACCCCCGGCGGGACAAGTCCACCATCTGCGTGGTGGAACAGCCCAAGGACCTGCTGGCGCTGGAGTCCACGGGCGTTTACCACGGCGTGTATCACGTGCTGATGGGCCACGTGGCCCCGCTGGAAGGCATCGACCCCAGCGACCTGACCATGGACGCGCTGGTGGCAAGGGTTCGCTCCGGCGGGGTTGAGGAGATCATTCTGGCGACGAATCCGGACGTCGCCGGGGACGCCACGGCGCTTCACCTGGCGGAGGCGCTGAAAGGGACAGGTGTGACCATCACGCGTCTGGCGAGGGGGCTGCCGGCGGGCGGACAGATCGAGTACGCCAGCAAGTCCATCCTCACCGAGGCGATCAGCCAGCGCCGGAAGGCGTAGTGAGACGCGAGGCCCCGGCCGGCGAGAATGCGGCGCGGCACAACCAGCGGGGCCCGTTCGGGTTTACAGTAGGGAAGCAGGCGCTGGAGGCGGAGGTACGCCGTGAAGGCACGGGTTGGACTGTTCGCGACGCTCATCCTCGGGGCCGCGTCGGCCCGCGGGGCCGATCCGTTGAGCCGGGTCCAGGCCCTTCGCCAGGAACGCACGGACGACAAGGGGCGCATTTCAGTCCTGTACAAGTTCGACGCCAATGCCGACCTTCACGTCTCCCCAATCGAGCAGGCCGCCCGGCGAGGCAAGGAGGCCGCCGAGGCCTGGCAGCTCTTCGAGAAGTCCAAAGAGCCGGTGGCCGTCATCGCCCGCAGCCCCTACGGCGGCGGCGAGACGCCCAAGAGTTATTGGCCGGCCGGGGTCAAGCCGGAGCTGCTGCGGTGCCTCGTCCAGCCGCTCAACAAGGCCGGGCTGAAGAAGGTGGTGCTGCCGGACCTGCCCGTCGAAGCCGGCGCCGGAGAGGTCGATGCGACGGCCGAGCCGGCGAAGCCCTGGCCGCAGGCGGGCTTTCCCGAAGACTACGAATTCGCCCTGCTGGTGGGGCTGCACCACGAGCCCATCCCCTACGTGGGCGGGCGGCGGCAGGCCGACGGAAAGCCCATCTACTCCCGCGGCAGCCGGGTCAACGCCTGGGCGATCCTGTTTCACTGCCGCACGGGCACGGCGTTCTGGTCCACCACGGCCGCGGTCCGCGTGGGCTATCGCGGCGTGGCCGACCCGCTCAACCTCGCCGCCGAAACCGTGCTGGGATACCTCGACTTCAGCCGGATCGGCACGGACAACATCCCGACGCACATCCGGAAGCTGCGGCAGGCGCCGGGCCTGAACACGATGGACCTGGCGGCGATGCTCGTTCAAACCCAGCGCGCCGACGCGGTCTCGGCGGTGATGAAGTTCGCCGTCGACCTCAGCGTCTACCGCACCAAGCCGCACGTCCTGCGATACTTCAACGAGCGCGGCACCGCCCAGGACTACCGGATCGACCCGGCGCAGGCCAAGGCCCGCAAATGGGTCTACGCCTCCCAGCCGGTGACGCTGCGCGTGCTGCTGATGGAGCAGCTTCGGGGGATGCGCGGCGTGCAGGCGTGCAGCCTGGCGGCCCTGATGCAGGTGGAGGAGGATTTCGAGATCGGCCCGCTGGGCCAATCCCTGGCCGGCCGGTGCCGCCCGCTCAACGGCGACGACGAGATCGTTCTGATCGGCGAGCTGGCCCATTCCGACCGACGGCGGATGTTCCGCCGGAACTTCACCACGGCCGTGCGCAACCTGGGCAAGTGCCGGGTGCACATCGACGAGGCCATGGCCGTGGCGAAGTTCTATGCCGATCGCAAGGTGCCTGCTCCGCCCAGAGGTAGAAGGCGCCGCCGCGACCCTCTCAAAGAGGCCGGCCGGGCCGCCCTCCTGGAGCTGAACCGGGCCAGGGTCGAGCAGCGGAAGAAAAAGGCCGCCGCCGAGGCGGACTGAGCGGTCGCGGCCACGGGCCGGATCGACCGCCCGGGCACGCTCGCGTTTCGTATCGTACTTTTGCGCCGGGACTACGAACGCGGTCCTATTCAGCGGCCGATGAACATGAGTAGAATGTAGGTGCCATGAGGCTGGACGTATCACATCAGCTCCGCTTGGAACAGCGGATGAAGCTCTCGCCTCGGATCATCCAGGCGATGGAGATCCTACAGCTACCGATGTTGGCGCTGCAGGAACGCATCGAGGAGGAACTGTCCTCCAACCCCTGCCTGGAGATGCGCGAGGCCCCGACCGAGGACGACCCTCCCGCCGAGGAGGCGACCGAGACGGTCGATCGGGGCGAAAAGGACCTCATCGTAAAGGACGAGCGCAGCCACAAGGACGACTTCGAGAGGCTGACCGACTACGGCGACGAGTACGCCGAGGACCTGGACTGGACTGATCGGCCCTCCCGGCCGGCGCGGGCCACCGGCGAGCGCGACAGCAAGCTGGACGCACTGGCCAACACGCCGGCGCCGGAGCAGAGCCTGATGGAATATCTCATGCAGCAGTGGGCCTTCGTCGAGGTCCCGGATGAGATCAGAGCCGCCGGCGAGGCGATCATCTTCCACATTAACGAGGATGGCTACCTTCGGGCCGCCCTGGAAGAGCTCGCCGGCGAGGACGAGTCGCCCATCCCCCTCGACTCGCTCCAGGCCGCCCTGCCGCAGGTCCAGAAGCTCGACCCGCCCGGCGTGGGCGCGCGCGACCTGCGCGAGTGCCTGCTGATCCAGCTCGACGCGGAGATCGGCGCCGGCGAGGCCACGGCCGAAGGCGAGAACGGCCTGTCCCTGCCGGACCTCGCCCTGGCCCGGCAGCTCGTCAGCGATTTCCCCCGCGAGATCGAGCTGAACCACATCCCCCAGATCGCCAAGCGGACGGGGCGGTCGGTGGAGGAGGTCAAGGCGGCCCTGGCCTCCCTGGCGCGGCTGGACCCGCGCCCCGGAAGGCTCATCGGGCACCGCAGCGTCCCCTACATCGTCCCGGACGCGAGCATCGAGCTGGACGATGACGGCGAGCTGCTCGTGAGCATGATCGACGGCGACGCCCCGGCGCTGAAGATCTCCCGAACCTACCTGAAGATGGCCCGGTCGCGGCAGACCGAGACCAGCGTCAAGGAGTTCGTTCGCCGCAACCTGCGCTCGGCCCAGTGGCTGATCGGCGCGATCCAGCAGCGCCGACAGACGGTGCGGCGGGTGGTCGAAGAGGTTTTCGACGCCCAGAGAGACTTCCTGGAGCGGGGCCCCGGGGCGCTGCGGCCGCTGCCCATGACGGAGGTGGCCTCGAAGGTGGGCGTGCACGTTGCCACCGTCAGCCGCGCCGTCGCCGGAAAGTACGTCCAGACGCCGCGCGGGATCTTCCCCCTGAGGATGTTCTTCTCCGGCGGGACGACCACGGCCAGCGGAGAGGACGTCGCCTGGGACGCGGTGAAGGCCAAGCTCAAAGAGATCATCGACCGCGAGGACAAGTCGCGCCCGCTCTCGGACGACCAGATCGCCCAGGCGCTGGCCTCCGAAGGCATCAAGATCGCCCGGCGGACGGTGGCGAAGTATAGAAATTTGCTCAACATTCCCCCGGCCCGCCAACGAAAACAATACTGAGGGAGAAAGGAAGCTGCTCGTGATGACATGCCCCTGTCGGTTTATGGTCGTCATGCTGGTTGCCGTCGGCGTCGTGCTGGTCGCCCCGGCCGGCTCGCAGACAACCCGTCCGGGCGCGCCCGCCGAGAGCCCCACCACGCGCCCGGCTGCCGCAATCCCCGGACCGTCGATCCAAATCTCTCAGCCGCCCGAATTCACCAAGCTCGCCGCCAAAGCCGGCAAGCTCAAGGGCGCGTACATCAAGGGCGCCGCCATCATCACCGGCGGAGAGGAAGGCCAACTGCCCCCGGAACTGCGGCGGATCGACTTCGAAATCTGGGCCCAGCCGCCGGCCGCGAAGCTGACGTTCCCCCCGCCCTTCTCGGAGGTCCGCGTCACCGACGGAAAGTTCGTGTACACCCTGCGAGAGGAAGCCGGCGGGAAAGGAAAGGGCAGGCGGCGCCTGCTCACCTCCGCCAACTACTACCACGCATTGGAGCTGGCGGCGGTGATCTGCGATGCCGCCAACGGCTACAAGAACCTCACCACCACCGTGCGGTTCGCCCCCATCGACTTCCAGTCCCAATACGCCAAGAAGCTCGGCACGCTGAAATGGTTCGAGCTGACCCCGGTCGTCAGGCCGACGCATCACCTGCTCACCGGCACCAGGACGGTCAAGGTCGGAATCGGCACCGACGACGGCTTGATGCGCATCCTCGTCGGCGAGCGCGAGCACAAGGAAAAGAAGTCCACGGTGACGGTGGTCTTTGACACCGTGCGCAAGGACCAGATCGCCGCGTCCGCGCTGAAGCTCCCCCCGGCCGCCGCCAAGGCGGAGTGGGAAGACGCCGACACCCGCAGGCTGATCTCTGTGCCCAAGAACATCATCGAGCCGCCCAAGCCATGACCTCGCGGCCAGTGGCCCGGGAATTGCACATCCTCGTTCCTCAGGCCGGCGCGGGCAGGCGTGCCCGGCAGCCGGCGACATTGCCCGCCGCCGGCGGGACACTGGCGGCCGCTGCCGGCGATTTCTCCTGGACGGGATTTGTCCGTGGCTGATCAGGTTTTGACCATCCTGAGCCGTCTGCGGCGGCGAATTGTCGCGCTGCGAACCGCCGAGGCGGCCGCCTTCGGCGCCACCGTCGCCGCCCTCGTCTGCGTCTTCGTCATGGCCGGCTGGGTGCTCGCCGGGCGGTACGCCCTCACCGCAACCGCCGTGTGCGCGGTGCCGCTGCTGGGCGGGCTGTCCGCCGCGGCGTCCCGGCGGCTGCGAAGCCGGCTTGCCGCCGAGCTCCTGCTGCGATGGTACGGCGCGGCCCTGCCGGCCGGAATCGGCGCGGCCGCCGTCGCCTGCACCCTGACCGGCGCGTATGCCCGCCTGCCGAAGAACGCGATCATCCTTCTCATTCCCGCCTCGGCCGCGGTCGCCGCCGCGCTGACGCTGCTGCGGAGGCCGTCCCTGCGGGCGGTCGCCGCCAGCGTCGACCAGACCGCCCGCCTGCGCGAGCGGCTCAGCACGGCCTGGGAGCTGTCCGAGGCCGGCGACGACTCGGCCTTCTCCCGGGCGGTTCGCAGCCAGGCCGAAGCCGCCGCGGGCCCGCGTGACCTGCGCGGCGTATCCTTCTGGCAGCGGACCTCCACGACGGTCGCGGCCCTCGGCCTTTCGGTCGTCGCGGCCGCGCTCATGCTGCCGTGGCAGCCGCTCCGCCGGCCGGAGGCCGCGCTCGAGCAGCGCTGGCAGCGGGTCGGCTCCCGCGCCGGCGCCTCGCTCCAGGAGCAGCTTGCCGCGCTGGAGCGGGAGGGCGTCGCCGACGCCGCCGAGATCGCCCCGACCGTCGCCCGCCTGCGCGAGCTGGCCCGGCGGCTCCGCTCAGCTCGCCCGACCGACGCCAAACAGTGGTCCGGGCAGGTGGTCGAGCTCGCCCAGCTCACGCGCGCGCTCCGTCAGGCGGTCGACAGCGGCCGGCTCGCACCCGCGGCCGCGCGGCGCCTGGCCGAACTGACCGACGCCCTCGACCAGCTCGCCGCCGAGATCGCCGAGGACATGGGCAGCCAGGTCGAGTACGCCGCCTCGGACGGCTCGCAAGCCGCCGCGCCGTCTGAGCCGTCGTCCCGGCCGGCGGTGCCCGGATACGCCACCGTCTACAACCCCGACTACGCCGCCTTCGCCCGGCCGCCCGCAACCGACACCGCGCCGGGCAGCGACACCGGCGAGCAGCCCGTCATCGCGGCCGCCGGGCAGGTGCCTTTCGAGCAGGCCTGGGCCGCCGCCCGCCGCCGCGCCGCCGAAGCGATCAGCCGGCGCGACGTCCCGGCCGAATATCGCCAGCTCGTCGCCGACTTCTTCGCCGCGGAGCGCTGACTTACCGGCGGCTTCCGCGCCGCCTGAGTCTTTCCCCTTTTTCGATCGTGCTCCTTTCGCCGATTCACTCGGCCAGGCCGGTCGGGTGGGCCTCCAGGAAGTCGGCGTGCCCGCCCCGCCCGGTGCGGCGGAGGTGCTCCACGTATGCCTGCCCGATCTCGCGGCAGTGATACGGCCCGCCCTCGGCCATCACCGTCCACATCGGATCGACGCGCGACTCGCTGGTCGCCATCATCTCGCCGGTCCACTGCTCGATCAGCGCCTGTCCGCGGTCGGCCAGCTCGCCCCGCCGCCGGGTGAGGTCGTCCAGCTCGTGCGGGTCGTCGGCCACGTTGAACAGCATCCGCGCGGGATAGTCCTTCAGCCCCGTGTGGTAGCTGCGGATCAACACCCAGTCGCCCCACCGCACCGCCCGCTGGCACGCCCAGCAGTTCTGGCTGAAGACAACGAACTCCCGCCCGCGGCTTTGGGCGGCGCCGAAGGCCTCCGCGAAGCTCCGCCCGTCCCAGTGAGCCGGCACCTGCCCGCCCAGCAGCTCCACCAGCGTGGCCGCCACGTCCGTCTGGTAGTGCAGTCCGTCGTCCACGCGCCCGCCGGCCGCCCCCGGCACGCGCAGAATCATCGGCACGCGCGAGGTGATGTGGTCGGCCGTGTGGTGGTCGCCGTACACACCCAGCTCGCCCTGGTTCTCGCCGTGGTCGGAAGTCACCATCACCAGCGTCTCGTCCAGCACGCCCGCCTCGGCCAGGGCGTCCAGCACCTGCCCGCAATGCTGATCGGCGTAGCGGATGCCGCAGTCGTAGCCGTCGATCCACCGCCGGTAGTCGTCCACGCTGGCGATCTGGTCGGGCATGCGCGGAAACTGCTCGCTCATCGGCCGCCCGCCGTAGCGCCCCGTCGGCTCCTGCGCCGAGCGCGGGCCGAAGCTGTTCCAATGCCGCCGCCGCACCTCCTCGGTGTACCAGCTCGGCGGCGGGTCGGCGGCGAAGGGGTTGCCGAAGGCCTCCGGCGTGCGATACGGCGCGTGCGGGTCCCACAGGTTCACGTGCAGCATCCAGTTGTCTTTCTTGGCGTTGCGGCGGATCCATTCCAGCGCGTAGGGCACCACCTCGTCCGCCCGCTCCTGCCCGCGCTTGCCCGGGTTGAACATCTCGCGCCAGCCGGCGCAGAACCACCAGGCCGAGTGCCGCTCGGCGAACGGGCTGACCGAGACGGGGTAGAGGCCCTGCCCGCGGAGGCAGTCGATGAAGCCCGGGCGCTGGTCGGAGGTGTGGAAGCGGCGCTCCCGGCCGACGGGGCGGATGTCCGCGGCCGAGCCGCCGTGCCCGACCACGCCGGTGTGGATGCCGAACTGCCCGGTGAACATGCTCGCCCGGCTGGGCAGGCACGGGGCGTCGGAGACGTAGACCTTCTCGAAGCGGACGCCCTCGGCCGCGACGCGGTCGATGTTGGGCGAGGTGTCGCGGTGATAGCCGTAGCAGCCCAGGTGGTCCGCCCGAAGCGTGTCGATGTCCAGGTACAAAATCCGCATGTCACTGCCTCCTCTGCCGCCGGGCCTGCCGGGCAGGAATTCCGCAATACCACAATCGAACAATAGCCCGCAAGGCGGGAGGCAAACAATTCGGCAATCCCACAATCGGGCAAATCCCAAGAGAGCCGCGAACGACGCGAACAAAGCAACCCGCCGGGCGGAATCCACCAATCGCACAATCGAGCAATAGCCCGCAAGGCGGGAAGCAAACAATTCGGCAATCCAGCAAATCCCAAGAGAGCCGCGAACGACGCGAACGAAGCAACCCGGCGGGCGGTGGCCGGCCGGAATGGACCAATCGCACAATCGAACAATAGCCCGCAGGGCGGGAAGCAAACAATTCGGCAATCCAGCAATCGAGCAATGGCCCGCAGGGCGGGCAGGTTCGCAAAGACTTGCCTGCCTGCCTGCCGCCACGGGGTAGGCCTGGCCGGGCGCGGTTGCCCGGGCGGGTAGGAACGCAAAGAAACGCAAAGATTCGCAACGATTCGCAACGATTCGCAACGATTCGCAACGATTCGCAACGATTCGCAACGATTCGCAACGATTCGCAACGGGGCCCAAATCCACAAACCGTTGGGCCGCAATGCCTTGTGGATTTGAACGTCCGATAACCTTGATTTGCTCGACTGCGTGCTTTCCCATCTTGCCTATTCTTCCCAGACAGCCGTGTGCCGTGTTCTGTCGTTGCCGTTGCCGTTCCCTAGTCCCAAGTCCCTGGTCCCTGGTCCCTCTGCCTTTCCCTGGTCCCTAGTCCCTTTGCCGTTGCCTGCTGCCCGTCCAGCCTTCGCAGCCGAAGCGTCTGCTTCGGCGGAGTAGGCTTGGCTGCTGCCTGCTGCCTCCTCGGGGCGTCCGGGCAATATTCCCCAAAGGGACGAAACCAAGCTGTACCATTCGCAACCATTCGATACCATTCGATACCATTGAGTACCGTTGAGTACCGTTGAGTACCATTGAGCACCGTTGGGAACCATTCTGAACCGTTCTGAACGGGTCGAAAATCCATAAGTCTTGTTCCAATAACACTTTGATGTTTCTTCTCTTCCATTAGCGCGAATTTGTTGTGATTCGCCTCATTCGCGTTGTCCATTTTCCCCATTTTTCCGACTTTTCCCGTTTCCTGCCGCTCCCGTCTCCTGCCTACTGGCTACTGGCTCCTGGCTACGTCTTCCGGCTCCTTTCTACTGACTCCCGGCTACGATCGCCGGCCTCACGGCCGGCGCGCATACGCGCAGCGCCCCCCTCCGTACTTACTTCGCGCGTTCACCTATGCGCGCGCAAACGCTTTCCCAAAACTGGTGCGGGAATGGCCAACTCCCCCCGGCCGCGGGAGATAAAAAATCTCACAAATCCCGCCTCCCCCCGGCCGGAGCGTTCGCATCCGCGCGCGCAAATGCTTTCCCATCTTGACGGGAGCATACCGGGCGGCGACAATCCACCATCCGGCCAAACGGGGCCGGGGGAAGGGGTGCACAATGCCAGAGTTTGAAGTGGGAGATGTTGTCCAGCTGAAGTCTGGTGGACCCAACGTGACAGTCCGGAGTCGCAACGAGATCGACGGTGACTACCACTGCCAATGGTTTGCGGGCAGCAAATTAAGTAGCGGGTGGTTCGTGCCCGAAGCACTCGTCAAGGTCGAAGAGGATGAAGAAGAGTAGTAGCGCTCGAAGCGGCCCCAGCGCTGCGGACGTTGCAGTGTGGATGAAGGGCGAACTCGAACGGCACGGAACACTCTATCAAGAAACTGCCGTATACTACATCTACCGCAACTTGGGGAAGGAATTTACGTACATCAACGAGAATGGCAACCTAGCCATTGGTCGAGGCGTGCTCCGGGAGTTCCGGAGGCTCACCGAACCTGGTGTGGTTTGGGAGCGCGCGGAGCGCTGCTGGCGCCGCCGGGCAGGCTACGATCCGCAGGCGGGACGGGCAGTGGACTGAGGGGCTATTGGAGGTTCTCTTCGCCAAGAGCCGGTGCCACCCGGGCGGAGATTGTTTTGGTTCCGGCGCGGGCTGGTCGAACGAAATTGCCCAGGGAATCCGACTGAGGAGACTAGGGGCTATGGGGACGGATAGGCCCGCGAACGAAGACCTACGGTGGATGCTGACAGACGCCAAATGGCTGTACCATCTTGGCAGCAAGAGGGGTTGCCTTTTGATGCTCCTGTGTGCGGTGGACGCCCTGGCGCGTCGGGCTCATCCACAGCTCTCGGGACGCGGCAACGTGGCTAAGCGTTTCTGCCGCTACCTGAGGAAGCACTTGGTCACGTATCCCCTGATCACGAGCGAGTTCACTGTCGACGTTCCCGGCAAAGGGGGGCTGAAGCTGGAGGACGTGCTGTACAAGTACTTACGGGGGGCACTAGTTCACGAGGGCTCCAAGCTTAGCCTGGACGAGTCGCCCGAACAGCCCGTGGTGATCGACTGGCAGGATCCACGCGTGATCCTGAACGGGTCCCACCAAGGCAAGCTTGTGCTCGGAGGAGACTGGATCATCAACGCGGTCGAGAGAATGGTCGAGGCCGCTATTGAGGGCAGACTGTTGCCGGAGGTTGATGATCGGGATAACCTGGACAGAAGTAACGACGCCACTTGACGACTCACTAGCCGCACAGCCTGCGTGCTTGGACGTACCTTACGACGCCGACTATTTCGCCAGGGACCAGAAGCTGTGGTCCTTTGGGCGCTTGAAGGGCAGAACAAGCGAGAGCCCTTCGCTCCTGCCCAGTATGCCCAGGTTGAGCCGGACCTGCGCGTTCGACCGGGGATCGGGTGGGTCTTCGAGACGGGCCTCTGCGGTAACGTCAACCACGCCCGAGCCGTTGAGCTTTACCTCACCCCCCGCCGCAGACTCGGCGTAGTAGAGCAACTGGAGCTCGCGCAAGGGGCCTTCGAGGCCCCCGAAGGTGACGGACCCGGAGCAT
>Ga0315541_1002931_pt1 | contig 13597 bp, 12 predicted proteins | sample SalMarSW160190MG_FD_203095 | JGI IMG/M metagenome (GOLD analysis project Ga0315541, IMG submission 203095) | Salt marsh sediment microbial communities from the Plum Island Ecosystem LTER, Massachusetts, United States - Salt Marsh Sediment SW1601-190 ...
GGGTCATCACCAGACTTAGGGCTTGGCCCAAACAACTCAACACCAACTTTCATTGTGCGAAACTTATAAAAGACAAACGGCTTGCCATTTTTGCCCGCCCTTTCCTGCCTGAATATCGCCGGCCCTTTGCTGGTTAGTTTGACAGCTATGACGATAATAACAAAAACCGGCAGCAGAATTAATACAACCGGCAGAGAAATTAGTAAATCAAAGATCCGTCTAAACAATCTTTTCATCACTCTCCTTTGTAGCTGTATTAGCTACGTAAATATTACTGACTACCCCGTGATTATCAACTTGGCCGACAAGCTCAAAACCGCACTTTAAATATAATTTATTTGCCCGCTCGTTATCTGCTCCAACCAGTACCTTTACTTTTTCGATTTTTCTTTTTTGGCATTCCTGAAACCTTTTCTGCAGTAATTGAGTACCCAGCCCTTTGCCTCGCCCTTCTTCGGCAACAACTATTGATAGCAGCTCCGCTGAAGGTAGTTCCATCTTCTTTATTCGGCCAGGATAGGACAGAGTTTCGAACACCTTCTTTATTCGCTTCATTGAGAACATCTTACCAGCCAACAACAAGGCGAAACGGCAGCCCTTCTTCAAAATGACTGATTTGTAAAGTCTATTCAGATTTGAGGTAAGCGCTATAAACCCAAGCACCTTTTCATCTTCCTCCGCCACAAAGCCGAAGCTGTTTTTATCCTCTGCGATAGCTTCATACAACGCAGTTACAAAATCAAGACCAAGCGAGCTGATAAAACCGGTACTTATGCCTTCAATATGTAGCTTTGCCACTTGCTCTGCATGTGAGCTTTCAAGCTTGCCAAACTTCATTGGAAGAACCTATTTTATTGACCGTTCACTTTTTGACAATAATTTCAATCTATGTTCGACCACTGCCTGTATAACATTTTTGCTGTCAAACATTTGTTCAATTCTTTTTCTGCCTTTTTGGCCCATATCTTTTCTTAGCTCGGAATCAAGTATAAGTTTTTTTAATGGTTCAATCAAAGCTTTGCTGCTTCTGGGCTCAACAAGAAATCCGGTTTTGTCGGTGTCGACTGACTCGCGAGGCCCAATCACATTTGTTGATACAACAGGCAGCCCCATTGCCTGGGCTTCCAGATTGACTTTGCCAAAGCCTTCTCGATAAGTAGGCAGGCAAAAAATATCCATAGCCATATAATATGGTATTGGATTTTCCTGCCAGCCAACCGCAAGAATTAGGGGATTAGTTTTAATTATGTCCTCAATGTCAGGACGCAATTTATCCTTTTCTTCCTGGCCTCCGACAATGAGCAGATATGTATAGTTAATTTCTTCGGCAATTTCAGAAAAGGCACTTACCAGTTCGTTAATGCCTTTGTCGCCGGTGAGTCGGGCTATAACTCCAGTAACAATAGCCCTCTCAGGGATATGATATTTACTTCTTATTTCGCTTCGAGCATTTGGCCATTTCTTGGGATTAAATCGTTGCAAATCAACTCCGCACGCACTGCCGTTTAATATTACTTCATATTTTTCTTTCTGCCCCAATCCTTCGCTGAGTGCAAATTCAATCATTTCACGGGAAATAGGAATAATATTATTGCTGATTGAACAAATGATTTTTTCAAAAAACTTGAAGAGTTTATATTTTAAACCTGTCTGACCTGTATAATACAAACCCCATAGAATATATATCCGAATAGGAACTTTAGCAAGAAAAGCAGCTATAGAACCTAATAGAGACGCTTTTGGTGTGCTGTATTGAACAATATCAAATCGTTCTTTTCTAAAAATATGGATTAATTTAAGAACAGCTCTAATATCGCTTAGAGGACTGATTATTCTTGAAAATGGAATAGGATAAAATTTAACGTTTTCCGGCAATTGCTTATTCAATTCTTCATCATTTGCGCATATTACGGTTATTTCAAAGCCGGCTTGCTTTAAGGCTTCTAATTGACCTTTATAGAAAGCTTTAATTGAGGCCGATACTGTTGTAATTATGCAAATCTTTGCTTTTATTTTTTTGCCTTGAATATTTTCTTTCTAATCAAATCTGGAAAAAATATTTGGTTCTTTATCCGTTCTTGGTCTGATTACTTTTGCAGGCACTCCCCCTGCAAAAACATTGTCAGGGATATCTTTCGTAACAACGGTATTAGAGCCGATTATACAACCAGAACCCACTTTACAGCCCGAAACCACTGTAGCATGTGAAGCAATCCATGAACCTTTTCCAATTCGGACAGGAGCCGTCCGGGAACCTCCGAATCTTACAGAATTATCCTTAAAGCAGTGCGAACTTGTCGTGATGACCACATAAGGACTTAATTCAACTTCATTTTCTATGGTCAAGCCGCCGATACCGTCGAGCCAGCACCCAGCTGCTATATAAACATTATCGCCGATTGTAATACCGTTCGCGTTAAGAAACGTAACGCCGCGAGCCAGTTGCAAATTCTTACCACACTTACCCAGAAATGGTGCAACTAAAGCCCCCCTGATTCGTATAGTAACTCTATTTTCCGGTAACCAGTTAGTCAAAAGCTGTACAAACCACAAGGGAATAGCATAACGAAATTGATACCAAATTTCTTTGATGAATTGATTTAGCATTGAGAGAGTTCCTCTCTCAAGAAAAATTGTCTGTTCTGTACAGATGTCTCGGTCAAGGGCAATATCAATCTGATATTATGCGGCTGGTTTATTTGTCACTTTAGTAATCGTCTATTTTCCACGTAGCAATTCCCTAATCACCTCACTAATCCTTTCAACTGTTTCTTTGACTGTATATGGCCTCATAATCTCTTGACTTCTCCGCCCCATTTTTTCTCGAAGGGATTCGTCATCGAGAAGTCGCTTAACCGCTTCGGCACAACCATGGACATCATCCGGTTCGATGAGAAAGGCGTTTTCACCCTCCCGGGCTATCTCAGGTATACCACCACGGCGAGACCCGATGATTGGCAGGGAGGCCGCCCCTGCTTCCAAGAGAACAACGCCTAATCCTTCGGTAAGACTAAGTAAATAAAGGAAATGAGCCTGGCTGTAACGCTCAAGCAAATCTTTACGTGAATCAATATTCCCTGTAAAATATACAACGTCAGCAATACCCAAGTCTCTTGTGATGCTCTGTAAAACAGGAAGATAGTTGCCCTCGCCAACAATAGTAGTCTTTACGGGCAAGCCTTGTTTTCTCAGTTCAGCCAGAGCGTGCAGGAACAATTGGATGTTCTTATGGTGTACGAGGCGGCCTACGAATAGAGCGTTCAGTGGCTCATCCGGGCGGCGAGAACGAAAAGGCAAAAAAGATTCCTGAACCAAACTGGTATTGAGTATAATATGGACACGTTCAGGATTTTTGCAGAACTTTTCCGCCAGCATCTTTGATATTGCAATCTGATCATCGCAAAGGTTGGTGTCATAGCGCTGGCGGTAGAATACAAAAAGCGAAACCAATCTGCGTAGAAGTTTGCTTCGAAAAATTGTTTCATCAAGACCAAAAACAGCGCTACCATCGCCTATCGTGTGGCAAACAGCCGGTATTCCCAGCGAGCGGGCAATTTTCGATCCAATAGAACAGATTTGTGCTGGAGCACGCAAATAACAAACGTCGCAGGATTTTATATCCTCCCTAATTTGTTGTATGATTTGCTTTCGATGTCGCATAAACCCACGAAATCCCTTAAACGCTGGAAGATGCGTAAAACTTATATTAGGAATGTCGATTATTTCACTTGACGGGACATCTTCCAGATTCCGCTGGGAGCAACGGCAAAAAATCCGAATACTGTCGAATTTCCGGGCATATTCCGAAATAAGAGTTCTTCGCAAGTTGGTTTGAGTAAAATACCTGCCCTTGCTATCATGGTAAAAATTACTATCAGTGAAAATCCCAAGTCTTACGACCAACTAATTTCTCCTTGAATCCAAGTGATGGCTAAACGAAGCTAAACCGACTGCAAATATCCCTCATGACGGGCTTTAGCAGCCGCATTGGATATTGCCCCCGCGGCAATCCAGAAAACGAACACATGTAATCCAACAATACCTCCGAGAGCATTCTCAAATAAATTGAATACGGCCAAGCCAACCAGTAGTACAAACATGTTTTGCACAAGCGCCGCTGCCTGTGGGTCGCAATACTTGCGAAGCGAACGGGCCTGCAATATTGATGTAAATACCCACAAAACAAACCCTGGAAACCCAATGTAACCCAGTTCAAACAGCAAAGCAGTGTAAGCAGAGTGGGGACTAACATTGTAATATGACCATAAACTTCCGATTCCCAGACCCGATAACTCATGGCCTCGACTCAGTTCGCGAATGTTGTGCCATATCTCAACCCGGCCGCTTGTCAGTCCACCGGCGCCACCGAACCGAATCTTATATATGAGTAAGTTCAGCAGTGATTGTCCTTCGTTGGTAAAGAACAGGCCGAAAATCAACAACGCTACCAACGTAATAATACCAATGAACCACATGCTAAACCGCCTACGATAGTGCCAGAATACCAGCAGACCACAGATAATGGCGCTGGCCACTGAGGCCCGGGCCCGTGAGAGTAGTAGTATTGCTCCAAAAAAGAAAAGCAGTCCGATATGAATGATCACTCTCCAACGCTTCTTGGGTAAAGCCCCTCCCAGCGCTGCCAGCCCAAGGAAAGCAACGTACCCCAAAGTGTTGCGGTTCAGGAATATGCCTCCGACTTTGGAACCAAAGCCTACGGTAACTATCGGGAAAAACAGAACTGAGATGCCCAGCGAAATCGCCGCTGCCCACACTATAGTTACACGTAAGACACGAATAATCTTGTCCCAGCTATAAGCCGCTGGCAGGAGAACGTAGGTGGTTGATGCCAGAAGCATGAAACCGGCGAATCGCAGCAAACCATCGGTCATGAATGGATGGCGATATATGCTGATTAAGATACCGCTCAAAAACCACAGCAGGCACAGCCTACTGATTGAGGGCCGCAGTACCAAACGACCATTGACCACCGCTGGCAATAACAACAGAAAGAAAGTGGCCACATAAGGCAGCCAGCTAACCCAGAGAGGAATTCTCATCATTACTACGGCCGTGGTAGCGATAAAAATCACCCACGCGATATTTGCCGCCAGAACCAAGAACAAAAAAAAGGGAATCCCTCTACCGGCCGCCGGTTCTAAACCAGGCGAATCAGCGAGTGCATTAGGGTCCCACAAACCGTAATCCGACTCATACCGCTGGTCGTTAATCAACGGCATATCGGCAAAACTATTATCTGATTGTTCTTGTGCCATTGTGTTTTACCTTTCATAATTTTACACTGAACTTCGTGACGCATCTGCCTGTCCCCCCACACCAGAGGCATATCGCAGCTTAGCAACGACCCACCAGAGCATTACAGCCAGCACCATGATGCAAATGGCATTGCTCAACAGAGCTGCCCAGGCCGCACCAGCAATGCCCCACCGTGATACCATAACTATGGCCGCAACCAGACTAATAACAGCACCTATTGTCGTTGCAATCGCTCGCAGCGTAAATCTCTGACAGGAGACGAGCACGTCACCGAGTATCCCTCCAAGAAACATCAGCGAACCTCCTCCCATAACAATGATGAAAACATTGCTATATTCAGCAAGCTCATGTTTAAATAGTTCCAGAAACCAATGTCCGAACAGCACCGTGCCCAGTGTGACCGAGATTGCGGCAGCGAGGCCGGTCAAGATTAAAAAGCCCAGCACCCGCGTGAAGTGACGCACGTCGGCTTGATAGTGGTATTTTGCCAATCGGGGCATGGCCGAATGCGACATAGCAACGCAGAATTGATTCAGCCCGATAATCACATAGGCCATTGTCCCGAAGATACCTACCGCCGCCGCACCCAGAAAACCGACCAGCACGTAGCGAGTCAGGTTGGCATTCAAGCTGTTCAGGCCGGCGACAATTGCCAGAGGGAATGCCTTCCTACCAAGACCCCACAGCATCTTCCACTCAAAATGAGGCCGGATATCAGCGTATCTGCCGGAAATGCGAAGGTCATAAAAAATAACTATCCCGAGGTAACCAATTGTTGCCGCCAGCACCCCTAAGCTCACCGAACGTGTCATGGCGATAACCGACCCGAGGAAAATGACAGTTACCATGCCGTGCAGCATCCGCGAGTAGGCCGCAAACTTCATCTGTTCGATTCGGTAGAACAGGCCTTGAATCACATTGGATATCTGCTCGGCTGCCTTCATCAGGCCGATTAGACTTACGACCAGAAACGCATGTCGGCCTATGTTGATAGATGCAGCTATAATAGCTATAGCTGCTACAGCCGTGATATCGGTCAGCAAACGTACGCCCAGATAATGACCAAATGTAAAATGCTCAGCCGCATCTGTGCCCTGAACCTGCATAAGTCCCAGGCCAGTGAACAGGATAATCGGACTGGCTATAGCCAGCCCCAGAAAAAACCACCCTACATCCTCCATTGTGCAGTACCTGTGCAGCAACCACAGCACACATAGTTGACTGAGCAAGCTCGTTCCGTTACCGCAAACCAAAAAAATGAAATTCTTTCGGACTGAGGCTGGTTTGTGCAATGAAATAATTGATTTTGGGTACATCAGGGAGTATCCCCTCTCATTTTGGGGTCTGGCAAGTCGGGTACCTCAGAATGTTTCGACGGCGAGAGCTTGTTTATCTTAAGTTCAATATCTCCGGTCTTTGATCCTAAATCCACCTTAGGGGTAAAAGTGGACTCTACATTGATTATACCCTTGATATTAAAGATGCCACAAATGCTGTTAAGTTCTTCGAACAGCATAATAGGACGATTTTTCTCATCATATACGTAACAGTCTGTAAACTCTACTCCTCCCATCTTCTTAGTAACACTTTTATCTCTTGAAAGGAAATAAAATGGAATCGAAGTTTGCGACTTCGGATAAACACCCTTTACTCCTACATTATACCACTTACAATTGTTGAATTGTAATAAAGGACCTGTGGACGATTTGTCATAGATATACGTGCCGCTATAATCAATATCCTCGATTGTACAGTTTCTAAATTCAACTAATCCTTTTGGTCCTTCGTCTCTGGCTGGACCTATGTGTATGCCAGTCCCCCTGCCGCCTTTTACATGACAATTTACAAAGAGGATCGAGACGTCCTCGGATTTCTTCGAAAGCTTTGCCAAGTATACCAAAAAGCCCGGTCCGTTATTGTTTTCGGAAATACAGTTGTTTACTACCACATTGACCATCTTCTCCTCTGGAAAGCTTGGCTCAAGGTCAATGCCCGCCGAAGGCCCCGTTCCATTTGTATTTTTTAAGATACAGTTTTCAATGAGCAGATTTTCGGCGCAGGTGATGCTTATCCCCTGACGATAATTGTTGTCGCAAATACAGTCTTTTATCAAAATATTCCTGCAGGTCCGACGGTTTGTCCATTGGGTGCCTACAAAAATGCCGTCACCGCCACTGTCCTTTAGTGTGAGTCCTAAGACTTTGATTTCACTACAGATACGAAATGCAAGAATATATCGAAATTCCGATTTGCTATAATCGCTCGACATATAATCATTTTTTTGCATTTTAAGAGTTGCGCCATAACCACGGAGAACAATATTCTTTTTGCCTACGGCACTAAAAAGGCAATCATTCTTACCACGAAATTCTCCTTTCTTTGCGATAACAACCACGCCCGGCTCAAAAATTAACTCAAGATTACTCACGAGGTTTATAGGCCGAACAATCCAGGCACTACCTGTATAAGGGACTATTACCTTGCTTGCCCCGGAATTGATTGCTCCCTGTAAAGCATCTGTTGAATCTTCCTGGTTAAAGCCCCACCACGCAGCATTAGCTACCGTGCGTTTGCCGCTTAAGACCTCTTTTACAGCAGCAGGATTTGTGAAATTACCTGGCATTTCCTCTTCAGCAAAGGCAATGGGATAAATTAGCCAGTTCACCAAGCAAAAAAACAAAATTATTCTTATCTTAAGGTTCATAAACTCTTATGAAAAACAACCGAGAACGCAGAGAATGTCCCTGTGCTCTCAGCACCGATAATCTTGCAGTACCAACATTGCAGTATTGCTGGGAAATTCACTCATGATATCTATCACATCGGCAAATTGTTCTGCACGCTTCACACTTTATCAATAACTACTGGTGCTGCCCTTTATCACCATCTAATCATCATAAAACCCCTCTGCGGTTTGCTTTGTACCAATCTATGGTTGCTTTTAGGCCTTCGTCAAAAGACGTTTTTGCTTCAAAGCCAAAAAACTTTCTCGCTCTTGAAGTATCAAGACATCGCCTCGGCTGGCCGTCCGGCTTGGAACTGTCCCAGCAAATATCACCCTTAAAACCGGTCAGTTTGGCAATTTTCTCCGCCAGTTCTTTTATGGTTATCTCAAATCCTGTTCCAATGTTGACCGGGCCGGGGTCATTGTAATATTCAGTAGCCAACAAGATTCCTTCTGCAGCATCGGCAACATATATAAACTCCCTTGACACATTCCCCGTCCCCCAGCAGTCGATATGATTGATGCCGCTATCAACTGCGTCAACGCATTTCTTTATCAAGGCGGGTATGACATGACTTGTAGCCGGGTGAAAGTTATCTCCAGGCCCGTAAAGATTGACAGGCAATAAAAATATAGAATTAAAACCGTATTCGGTTCGGTATGCCTGTGACTGGACCAGCAGCATCTTCTTTGCCAGCCCGTATGGAGCATTGGTCTCCTCCGGATATCCGTTCCAGAGGTCCTTTTCCTTAAAAGGCACTGGTGTAAACTTTGGATATGCGCAAATCGTGCCGATTGCTACGAACTTCTCGATATTGCGAATCCTGCCTTGCTCTATCAATTGAACACCCATCATTAAGTTCTTATAGAAAAATTCGCCTGGATGTTCGCGGTTGGCACCGATGCCGCCGACAACCGCCGCAAGGTGAACAACAACATCCGGCCTCATATCCTCATACATCCTGATAATGTCTTTTATGCTTACGAGGTCATAATCTTCAATCTTCGGCACGAGAATGTTCCTGCATCCTCGCTTTTGCAGCCCTTCAGTAACAAAGCCGCCGAGAAAACCGGCGCCACCTGTAACAACAACACGTCTGTCCTCAAAAAAACCGCTCACCGTAATTTTCTATTCCTATTTGCTATGTTCTTGAATAAGTTTTTCTCGCTCAGCGATTTTCATATCCGCATCGGCCATCATTCTCGCAAGCTCTTTGAAAGTCACCTTTGGCTCCCATTTAAGAACCTTTCTTGCCTTGCCCGCATCCCCCTGCAAAAAATCTACTTCGGTTGGCCTGAAATAGCGAGGGTCTATCTCAACATACTTGTGCCAGTCCAACTCAAGATACCCGAAAACCTCATCCAAAAACTCACGCACCGAGTGTGTCTCTCCGCTCGCAACTACGTAATCATCAGGCCTGTCCTGCTGAAGCATAAGCCACATAGTAACCACATAATCACCTGCATACCCCCAGTCTCGCTTTGCATCGAGATTACCCAGATAAAGCTTGTCCTGCAGGCCGAGTTTAATCCGGGTCGCAGCCCGTGTGATTTTCCTGGTAACAAACGTCTCACCCCGCCTTGGTGATTCGTGATTGAACAAAATTCCGTTGCACGCAAACATACCGTATGCTTCCCTATAATTCACCGTCTGCCAGAAACTGTATACCTTGGCACAACCATAGGGGCTTCGAGGATAAAAAGGTGTCTTCTCCGTCTGTGGCGTCTCGACTACTTTGCCATACATCTCACTGCTGGATGCCTGGTAAAATTTGGCCGGTTTTTCCATAGAACGAGTTGCCTCAAGCAGCCGAAGCGTCCCAAGTGCATCTACGTTGACCGTATATATGGGTGTATCAAAGCTTACGCGAACATGACTTTGCGCCCCAAGGTTGTAAACCTCATCTGGTTCAATCTCATTCAGAATTGTTGACAGACTTCCGCCGTCGGTCAAATCACCGTAAACAAGTCTAAGGCGAGGATGCTCGTGTGGGTCTTTGTATAAATGGTCAATCCTGCCCGTGTGAAACGACGAGCTTCGCCGGATTATACCCCAGACATCATAACCTTTTGTCAGCAGAAGCTCTACAAGATACGAACCATCCTGTCCCGTGATACCGGTAACTATTGCCTTTGTCATAATACTCCATCTTCCTACGAAAAAAATAAAAACTAATTCACAAAATCACAAAATATATCATAGTTCAGGCGGCAAGTGTCGTGGGTAATTAGGCGCTCATGGTCTTTTACCCTTGCGCCAATTGTATGTGTTTTTCGTTATCTATAATCACCTGCAGCGTTTCAGCAAGTCTTGTTTTGGGCTGCCAGTCGATTACATTTCTTATTCGCTCCAGTCCCGGCACACGACGCATCATATCTTCAATAGCTCTTCCATAAGCTATCTCGTAGGGAACAAATTCCTTTTTACTTGAACTGTCCGTCATTTCAATAACTTTATCAGCAAGCTCTTCAATAGAAATCTCTTCGGCCGAACCGATGTTATATACTTTTCCTGCTGCTTCTTCGCAATCCATCAATTTGACAATAGCATCGACGAGGTCACCCACATAACAAAAACACCGCCTCTGTTTACCCGTGCCGTATATCAAAATCGACTCATTTTTTAGCGCCCATTGGACAAACCGAGGCACTACCATTCCATATCGACCTGTCTGCCTCGGCCCAATCGTATTAAAAAACCTGCCTATTATAACATTAAGACCGTACTGTTGATAGAATGCCAGACCCAAAAATTCGTCTATCGCCTTACTGCAGGCGTAAGACCACCGCGAATAACTTGTGCAGCCGAGCACAATATCATCTTCTTCGTGAAAAGGAACCGACTCACTTTTTCCGTAAATTTCGCTGCTTGAAGCAATCAGTATTTTTCTGCCGAACTTGTTACACGCTTCCAGCACCACCACAGTGCCGCTAATGTTTGTCTCTATCGTATGAACAGGCCTGTCCGCTATGAGTTGCACACCGACGGCCGCCGCCAGATGAAAAACGACGTCACTTCGTTCTGCAAGGGTCTCCATCAAACTGACATCACGAATGTCACCTTCAACAAAATCGAATCCGGGATTTGATTTAATGGCTTCGATGTTTTTTATACTGCCGGTGCTGAGGTTGTCAACAACACAGACCTTGTTGCCATCGGCAAGCAGACGTTCTGCCAGATGAGAACCAATAAATCCTGCCCCGCCGGTAATAAGTGCTTTCACTGTTTTCCTTTAAGAGTACCACCCCTTCTACAAAAGGGCTATTATTAGTCCATTATCATTAATTGTTACTCAATTTTAGCAGACTCCGTCCCCGTCGGCTGCGAAAAAAATGCGAACACAACCCCCTTATATCCAACTTTTTTGTATATTCCTTTTTCAACAGTCGGATATGCATATTCGGCTGGATGTCCTATTATAACATAAGTATCGTCAAATAAAGAACATAGCTTTAGTCAAGACACGCCTCCTACGAACTCATACCACCAATTTTGCGTAAAAATTTATACGCCCCCAAAGGCCAATTGGTTCATAATGCGCTATATGCCCTAAAATTTGAAAAACACTCCTTTTATAGGTCGATTATAACAAATAAATCCGAAATTTCCATATTCCGATTCAAACTCATCATCTAAACGAACCTTTGCAACCGTAAAATCACGTATTTTTATCGAAAATTTTTTTTTATAGGACTTTTGCCTTGACAATTTGAGCTAAATTGTGTACGGTATTTTTACAGGATGGTGGTGCGAAGCAGCATATCAAGCTACTCCACAAAACAGGGAGGTCATAAATCCAGGCAAAGCTTTGGCTTAATTTGCTTTGCCGAGCGAAGAGCACAAATTTAGGAGAAGGAAAGATGATTAAGATGGTGCTAAGAAAACCAAAGATATGGCTTTTGGGTCTGTCAATTGTTCTGATTATCTACCCAACCGGCCCAGCAATGGGCCTCAACATGCTTAGTAATCCCGGAGCAGAAACCGGTAGTTTAGCCAACTGGTCAACTGATGACCCACTGGTTGTCGTCGCTTCACAATCTCAGAAGGAAACTTCGGGTTGGGTTTATCCACATTCAGGAGACTGGTTTTTCAATATGTGTGGACAAGCTGTAGGCAGCGCTATTACTGAGCGTGTCCTCTATCAGGACACCAATATGAGCGGTTATGCTTCTGATATAGATGCAGACCTGATTACCTTCCAGGCAAGCACATACATGCAAACCGAAAATGCCCAAAGCATGTCAGGCGCAGACTACGCGCAATTAACTCTTTATTTCCTTGATGAATTCGCATCGGAAATCGGTAGTGTCTCAACCGGCCTTGTTGAATCACCAAATCTCACCTGGATTCAGCAAACTCTCGATGGTTCTGTCCCTGCCGGCACGAGGACTATACGATATGAACTGCTCGGCCGGAAAGAGGAAGGAACCTGGCTCAACGCTTTCTTCGACGACACAGAGTTCCAGGTGACTGTAATTCCAGAACCGGCGACCGCTTTGCTGCTCGGTATAGGCGGTTTGGCACTCATTAAAAAACGCAGAAAATAAACCGATTAGAACGAAAAGCTGTTTGTTACTAAATAAAAAAGCTTACTTACTCTCCATAGTATGAACAATATGTCTTATCGGTTTCCCAGACAGTAATACAGTGCAGTTTCGCTCCGCTAAATTTGCCTTCGAGTTTGTTCCACGCAAAACCCGCAATATTTTCAACGGTTGGATTGGTCTTTTTAAACTCGGCAACATCAACATTTAGATTCTTATGGTCAACAAGTTTGATAAGTTCATTATACACTATTTTCTCGAAATCCCCGATGCAAAAACTGTCACTGCCTGCCGGTTTTTTTACAGTAACCTCAATAATATAGTTATGCCCATGTCCGGTAGGATTGGCGCAGTTGCCGAAAATCTCAAAATTACGCGCATCACTTAACTGCTCGTTCCAGAGCTTATGTGTCGCAGCAAACTCGAACTTCTCGCCAAAATAAATCATTTTCGAATCCTCTGAATTTATCTCCACTTTTCTGAAAGGATTCAGATTCAAACTCAATTTGCTCAGCTTCGCCGACCCAAACCTATCAGCCAATTGTCCCCACGCTGTTCCTAAAAGCGCAGCTATTTCAAAAAATCCGATATGCCTGCCCTGGCGAAAATCCTCTCTTATTCGCCTTGCAAAGATCGGCACGGCAAATCGGCGGACGCTTTCATCGATATCATCCACGTTGACAACGAATCCCGTCGTCGGCTCAACTTCGCCGGCCACCTCCACCAGCAATTCGAAAAATATTGATAATCCCTCGCCTGATGGCCTGGAAGCAAACGAATTATAGCCGTCGCTGTCCGCCGGCAAAAAAGGATTTATCGAAAACCGCACCTGCCTTGCTGTCTTGTGCATAAAAAATCCGTTTATTTGCTGCCGTTATGCATCAGACTCAAAACCTCATTCCGGCTTCTGGGGTCCCTCCTGAATATCCCCCGAAGCGCCGATGTTACCATCATCGAGCCGGGCTTTTTTATACCGCGAATTGTCATACAGCTATGTGATGCTTCCAGCACAACCGCAACACCCAGCGGTTTCAAGCTGCTCATCATAAA
>Ga0315541_1002933_pt1 | contig 13591 bp, 11 predicted proteins | sample SalMarSW160190MG_FD_203095 | JGI IMG/M metagenome (GOLD analysis project Ga0315541, IMG submission 203095) | Salt marsh sediment microbial communities from the Plum Island Ecosystem LTER, Massachusetts, United States - Salt Marsh Sediment SW1601-190 ...
ACTCTTTGCCCGCGGCGAAGCTGCGTTGCGTTGGGTCGTGTTTTGTGCTTCAATGCTTGCACTAAGTACACGTTTTCACAAATACGATGACGTATGAGTAAGGAGGGGAAACCTTTTTGGACAGGATTGACAAGATTCATAAGATAGAGAAACAGAATCTTGTAAATCATGTAAATCCTGTCAAAAAATACGTAACCATATTTATGAGCCAGAGCACTAAGAAACCTAGACAAACTGGGAGCGGAATCATGGGCAGAATGCAGAACGGATTGGCGAGTGGTCGAGGAGTCCTGGTCGGCGTTGTGGCGGTGTTGGTGCTGGCAACCCGAATTTGCGGCGCTGTCGAGCCGATTGCGATAGGGCCGTATGTACAAAACGTTACTCCCGAGAGCGCGGTGGTCTGCTGGGCGACGGTAACCCAAGAATCGAAGCTCACGGGGCCGGATGGGAAACGGATGGTCCGGAAGTACCAGCACCACGAACTGCTGCTGCCGCGGCTCAGGCCGAACACCACCTACGAATACGACATCCTGGGGGATGGATCGCCCGAGGGCACAGGGAAGTTCACTACATTTCCCGAGGAGATCGTGCCATTTCGATTCGTCGCGTTCGGGGACACACGGTCGCGGCACGATGTGCACGCGAAGCTGGTCGAGCGAATTACGGCCGAGGAGCCGCGGCTCGTGATCAATACAGGCGACCTGGTCAGCGATGGCCGCAGCATATCGGACTGGGAGTCCTTCTTCGCCGTCAACCGGGAGCTGATGCGCGACATCCCATATTACCCGGCGTTGGGCAACCACGAGAATGATTCGCCGCACTACTACGACTTCTTCCACCTCCCGGGCAACGAGCGATATTACACCTTCAGTGTAGGCGACGCCCTGTTTCTTTTCCTGGACACCGAAGGGCCATATTATGACACGCCGGTGTTTCTTGAGGGGGCGAGCCGGGATGCGTTTTGGGCCGGGCAGAACCGCCGGTACATGGAGGTGCAAAAAGCCTGGGCGAGGCGCATGCTCGAATTGCAAGGGGACGCCGGCTTCGTTTTCGTCATCATGCACAAGCCGCTGTACACCGCCAAGAAGAGCCGCGTGATGGACACGGCGCGGCGCCGTGTGTTCTGGGACGACATGTTCGAGCGCTACGGCGTTCAGGTGGTCCTCTGTGGCCATGATCACCACTACCACCACGCTGTAAACAAGGGCACGCACCACGTGATCTCCGGTGGAGGCGGCGCGCCGCTCTACGATACCGATGCCCCCCAACCCGAGACCGTCAGGGCCGTCAAAGTCGAACACTACATCCGCATTGACATCGGCCTGGAGAAGGCCGCGCTCGCGGCCATCGACATCAACGGCAACATTATTGAGGAATTCACCGTGACCAAGCGGAGGTAGCAGCGGCACAAGTCCGAATTCAGGTTTCCGACTGAGACGTGGTATTGTGGCCGAAAAATCAGGATAATCATACGAGTGCACAGCCGAGGGCGGCTGTGCCGCGAAGAAAAGGGATCGATGGCGTTTTTCGTTGTGTTGGCCGCGGCCTGGGTGTCGGGCGGCCTTTTCTTGCGCCGGCTTCGGTTGGGCGAAACCATTGAGGGGTTGATCCTTCGGCTCTATGTCGGATTATGTCTATGTGCCGTCGTCGTCGTCATCCTGGGCAGCATGTCGCTGCGCGTGGCACAGGGTGTGCTCTACTTCGTGGCAGCTGCCGGGCTCGGATATGAGCTGTTCGTTCGTTCCCGTTCCCGCGCGCCATCCGAGTCTCCTGGAAAATACCCGCCACTGAGCAGGCTGGAATACGCCTGCGTAGGCACGATTGGATGCGTCGTCGTACTGTCACTGGTTTCGGCGCTGGCGCCGGTCACGAGTTGGGATGCGGCCGTTGCCCACTTGGCCCTGCCCCAGGACTACGCCCGTGCGGGACATATCACGCTGCTCGAGGGGAATGAATATTCCGGTTACCCGCACTTCGTACACAGCCTGTTCGCCTACGCCTTCTTCGAAAGCGGCGAGACTGCCGTAACGCTGCTCAACTGCATGTTCGGCCTGCTGGGATGTGCGGCGGTGTTCACGTTGGGACGGCGCGTTGGGAACCGGCTTTGCGGCCTGATTGCCGCGGCGATTTATGCCACGGCCCCGATCTACATGGACCAGGTCGGGGCCGCCTCGCTGGACCTGGCGTTTGTGGGCATCTCCGTCGCGGCGCTGACATGCCTGATGGCCTGGTACGAAGAGGAGAACCTGAGCTGGCTTGTCTTAGGGGCGTTTCTGGCGGGCAGCTCCTGCGGGATTCGGCACACCGGCTATTTGGTGTGCGCGTTGTTCGGACTCGGGGTACTGGTTGCAGAGAGTCCGAGCCGGAAGGAGGCTGTGGCATGGTTCAGCGGCATGGCCTTTCTCGGCGCGCTGCCATGGTTGGCCCGCAGCGCCATCCTGACCGGTAATCCGACCCATCCATTCTTCAGCTCGGTCTTCAGTTTCAACAGTGTCCCGGCGGCCGAGGTCGCGACGCTCGGCACGCATAGTTCAATTAAGGGTACCGGACTGAAGGACCTGATTTGGTTCCCTTGGAACATCATCATGCAGCCGCATTGGTATGACGGCTGGGCGAAGTCGCCGGGCGGCCTGGTGCTGTTTCTGGGCGTGCCGGGTCTGGTGGTCGGCGGCAGGCGTGCGCGGTGGCTTGGCGCCTACAGCATCGCGGGGGGGCTTTGCTTCTTCTATTTCCAGCACTCCGCCCGCTACTTGTTACCATTTTTCGCACCGATGATGGTGGTGGCAGCCATGGCCGCCTGCTGGCTGCGGCGTTACTTTAGGTACCTCCCGGCCCTGCTGATAGTCGCGTTCGTCTATGGTCTGGCGCTGGACCTTGCCGCTGTGCACTTCAAACTGCCCGTGGTCTTGGGCCTCGAAACGCGTGAGCAGTACCTTGAGCGGCGCGTGGAACGTTATCCGGCCTTTCGGTGGGCCAACAAGCACATCGCCAACGGGTCACAGCCGGGGGCGGCTGTGCCACATCCGGGCATTGTGCTGACGCTTGATCCGCGCAGTTACTATTTCAAAGGCCCCACGTACCAGAACATCGAGGCACTGAAGCTGCTGCGCGACATGCCCTTCCAGGAGCAGTTGGCCTGGCTGAAGGTGCGTGGCATCACACATCTGTTTTTCCCAAAAACGTACGTGGACGAGTCGCACGGGCTGCACAATATTGGTGTGCGGGCCATCCTGACCGCGTGGGTGCAGCAAAGCGGGCATTTCGTTCCAATTAAGACTTTCGACCTTGTACGTCCGCGGGCAGACGGGACGGAGCGCGTGGAGATATATGAAGTGCATTACGATAAGTAGCGGACCGCGGCCGATAAGACTGCCAAACGTCGGGAGGCGCGGCGGTGTCAGTCCGTAGGACGCTGGCGCGCAACACGGCATTTAACGCCGCCGGGCGGCTTTGGGAAGCGGCGAGCGGTCTGGTGCTCCTGGCGTACATCCTCGAGTGGGTTGGGGTAACGGCTTGGGGGCTGTGGGCGTTTGTCAACGTCTTCACGGGCTATGTAAGCCTGCTGGACTTCGGTGTGGGCAGCAGCTTTGCCAAGTACATCGCCGAACACGCCGCGCGTCGGGAGGATGACCAGGTCTCGGCGGTGGTCAGCACCGGCTTTTTCTTCTACCTCATTCTGGGCATCGCGCTGGTGGGTGTCGGGTGGCCGTGCATCGACTTGCTGGTGGACCTGTTGGTTCGGCTGGGACCGCAGCGCGCCGGCGACTTCGGCGACCTGCGCTTCACGGGCGACATGCGGTTCCTGTTGCGCTGGGGACTCGTCTTGTTTGCCTGCTCGAACTGCGTCGCCGCGTTCACCGCGGTCCAGACGGGCCTTCAGCGGATGGGCATCACCAATGTGCTGAGCTTTGGCGCGTCGATCGTGAAGATCGTGGCCACAGTCGCCTTCCTCAAGACAGGCCACGGCATCCGCGGGTTGCTCTATGCCAACGCCATCGTATTGGCGGTGTTCGGCGCGGCCAGCATCACCCTCGCATTTTGGCTGCAACCCACGCTGAGAATAGGGCCTAGACACGTAACGCGTCACGCATTGGGGAAGCTGTTCGGGTTCGGCTGGCGCGCGCAGGTCGCCAAGCTCTCGAATCTCATCATGTTCCAGACCGACAAGGTAATTGTCGCGTTTGTGTTCAAATTCCTCGGCATGATCGGGTTATACGACCTGGGTGTCGGGCTGGCCAACAAGATGCGGCAGGTACCTGTCCTGTTGCTCAGCGCATTGGTGCCGGCGGCATCCGACCTAGACGCGCGCGAAGAGCATGACCGGCTGCGCAGGCTTTACCTGCGATCGACGAAGTACGTCGCGGCGATCACAATGCCGCTGGCCGCCTTTACGATCGGGACAGCGGGACCGCTGATGCGCACGTGGATGGGCGAGAAGCGGGACCTCGAGGTCGCCGCGTGGGTCTTGCGTATCATTGCCTTCGGATACATCGCCAACATCCTTCCCGGCGCGGGCGTCGGCGTCGTCCTCGGGAAGGGCCGGGCCGACCTGCAAATGAAGGCAGGGGCCATCGCGACGGTTTCGAACCTGGCCCTTACGATCCTGCTTGTATACACCGTGGGCTTTTATGGCATTCCCGTCGCCACGGCGCTGTCCATGTTCCTCTCGTGCGCGTGGTTCTTCGGGGCCGTATGCCCCATGTTTGGCATCGGCGCCGGCCACCTGCTGCGGGTTTCCGCCCTGTGGCCGGCTGTCGCGTCGCTGCCGGGCTTTGTGATTTGCGTCTTGGGCGACTGGGCCAGCAGGGGAATGGTCGGGCGCGATCCCAATGCCCTCGTCGTGCTCGGAAGCGCTGCGGCATTTGGCATCATCTACCTCGGCCTGATAAGCCTGACGCCGTTCCTGGATGCCTTCGACATCGAGTTTCTCGAACACACGCTCGGGTTGCGGCGCGTCCCTGGGTTCCGCGCATGGACCAGGAGGGTGCGCCGTGTTTGAGACGCTCGGACGCTGGCTGCGCGCCTATGCGGAAAAGGATGGCCGTGGATACCCGGACTGGGCGGTGCGGTACGCGCCCCTGGTCCGGAAACTGGGGCGCCTTGACCTGAGCCGGGCGCGCGTGCTCGAGATAGGCGCGAACGAAAACGGCTTCGCACGGTTCGCCCACACGCGTGCCATGGCCGTGGATACTGAAATCGACCACCTCCATGCAGCGCGTGCCACCCAGGACGTGCTGCCAGCCCAGGCCGACCTGAGCGCCCTGCCCTTCGCCGCGGGCAGCGTGGACATCTGTGTGTGCGTGGACACCCTCGAGCACGTTCCCCCAGAAGCGCGCGCTCAGGCCGCGGGGGAAATCATGCGCGTGCTCCGCGATTCCGGCGTTGCAGTAGTGACCTTTCCCGCAGGCGAGGCCGCGGCACGCGCCGAACAGACGATCCAGGAGGCCTGCCGCCGCTACACTGGACGCTCCCTGGTGTGGCTCGAGGAACACGCCGCCCGGGGGCTGCCCGACCCGGACTCGGTCATCGCGGACTTCAGGGCCGCCGCAGGACCCACCTACCGCATCACCTGCTCGAAGAATGCGTCGCTATGGCTATGGCGCTGCATGTGGCGGGTGCTGATCTGCGGCTGGCCCGGCCGCGGCAATGCGCTGTTTCAGGCCCTCCTGCGCGCAATTACACCTCTCCTGTGCCGTATCCACTTGGGCGCGTGCTACCGTACAGTGATTTGGCTGGAACCTAACAGCTTCTGACTCTTGTCGGAATGTAACCGTTCACCGGCAAATTCAGCGAAAAAGCCGACAAAAAGTCGCAAAACCTGAGCAAAACTTGGTGTTTCACCCCTGAACAGTTACGACCAGCCAAAGTGCCGCCGTCCTCCACCGGGCAATTAGACAACGGTTGGGGCTCGGCCTATAATCGAGCGCGACTGCGGAAACAACGCCATGAACCCTCGACTCGCCATCGTCATACCGACCTGGAACCGCAAGGAACTCCTGCTCGAGTGTCTCGCGTCACTCCAGGCGCAAACGTTTCGGGAATTCGAGACCATCGTGGTCGACGACGGCTCGACGGACGGCACTGCCGGCATGATTGAGCATGAGTATCCGGCAGTGCGTCTGGTGCGTTTGCCGGAGAACTGCGGGTTTTGCGTCGCGGCCAACACCGGCATACGCCGGGCGCCCCGCGAGCTCGTCATGCTGCTCAACAACGACATGACACTTGAGCCTGACTGCCTGGCCCACCTCATCGCCGCGGCCGATGCTGATGATGCGGCGCTGTTCGCACCACTGGTCCTGTGGCGAGATGACCCCACGACGATCTACAGCGCCGGTGACCGACAGCGCGCCAACGGACGGCCCGAAAGCATCGGGTTTCGGTGCCCGCTCGACGGGTTTGCCTTTCCCGAGACGGTCTTCGGGGTTTCGGCGGGCGCCGGGCTGTACCGCCGCGCCGTGTTCGACCGGGTGGGCCTGTTAGACGAGCGCTTCATCGCCTATTTCGAAGACAGCGACTTGAATTTCCGCGCCCGGCTCGCAGGATTCCGCGCGGCGTTCGTCCGCGAGGCGGTGGCGTACCACGTGGGCTCGGCGAGCATCGGAGGGCGCACGTGGTGGCGGGCGCGGCAATGCTACCGCAACCACGCGCTCCTGGTCCTCAAGAACATGCCCGCGCGCCTCTTGCTCCGTAACGCACCGGCCATCCTTGCCGAACAGTTACACCAATTCCGCCGCACCTTCTCCGCGGCCCGGGCCGAGTTCGGCGCATTGCGCGCGGTGGGCGTGGTCTTGTCGGCCCGGTTGTCCATCCTCCGCCAGGTTCCTCGCGCGCTCGCCGAACGACGTAGAATACAACTCAGCAGGACGCTCGGCACAGCAGAACTTGCGGCGCTGTTGACTGCTAAGTGGGGGTGAAAGGGGATGTTCGCGAAGAAGCGCGAAGGAGAAGCGCCATGATAGAAAGGTTGCAAATGTACAACTGTGAGAGATGCAACGGCATGGTGGCTGTCCTACGCGGAGGCGCCGGCGAGCTTACGTGCTGTAGCCAACCGATGAACCTGTATCAGGAAAACGCCCCCGGCGCCGCCCAAAAAAGGCGGACCATGGTGGAAAGCGCCATGGGAAAGAAGGTGCCAATCTGCAACTGCGAAGAGTGTGGCAGCATGGTTGTTGTCCTCCACAAAAGCGCGGGCCCATTGACGTGCTGCGGCCAAGAGATGAACCTGCTTAAGGAAGACGCCCTGGACGGTTCCCAGGATGAAGCCGCGCACCTGAAGGTGCCGAGCATGGAGCACAATTTGAGTATGCCCCTCAAAACGGTGCTGAAAATCATGCAGCAGCGGCAGCTCACGACAACCTATTTCGGCATCAACGCCCAAAAGAACCCACTGGATTTTTGGGTGTACCAGGAAATCATATTCGAGATTAAGCCGGATGTCATCGTCGAGATCGGCAACGCGTATGGAGGCGCGACGCTGGCGCTGGCGCATCTACTCGATCACATGCACAAAGGGCGCGTTATCGGGCTTGATATTCAGCACGAAACGATCGCGCCAATTGTAAGGGAGCATCCGCGGATCACACTGATTACCGGGGATGCATGTGGGTCTTTTGGTAAGGTTAAAGCCCTTATCGAAAAGAACGATACGGTTCTAATCATCGAAGACAGCTCTCATACCTACCAGAACACATTGAACGTATTAAGAACATTCAGTCCTCTCGTAACACCGGGAAGCTATTTCATTGTGGAGGATTCGAATTGTCACCATGGCGTCGATATCGGTCCCAGCCCAGGGCCCTATGAAGCGATCGAGCAATTTATAAAGGAAAACCGTGATTTCCAGGTTGATAGAACCATGGAATCCTTCTTTATTACCTGGAATCCAATGGGCTATCTGAAGAAGACCAAATAGGCGCCGTCGGCCCCCGAGGGTTCACTCCAAACTGACCCTCCGCTCGATACTGCCTAACACACTTTCGGCCAACATCTCGACCGGCGCCTCGCTGTGCAGCACCAAGTCGGCATAGTGGCGTGTCGGCCACACGTATTTCTCGTACATGGGCAGGGCTGCTTCGATGAATTGTTCTCGGACCGATTCGGGGGTGCGGCCGCGCTCGCGCACATCGCGCGCTTCCCGGCGAGCCAGGCACATCTGGGGTTCGGCGGTCAAAAACACCTTGGTCTTGCACAGGTCCCGAAGCATTTCCCAAAAGAACGTGAACAGCCCTTCCACGACGACGAAGGGGCCCGGCACGACCCGTTCGGTGGCCTCCCTACGCGTATGGGTCGCGAAATCGTAGGTTGGTTTTTCGACGGGCTCGCCACGGGCCAGTGCCCGCACCTGGGCGATTAGCAGTTCCTCCTCAAGTGCCTCTGGCGCGTCGAAATTGACCCGCGCCCGTTCTGCCACCGGGAGTGCGGACAGGTCCCGGTAATACGAATCCAGCCCAATGACCGGCGTCGGACTCGGGAGGCGCAGGGCCAGTAGCTCGGCCACATCAGTTTTGCCCGAGCCCGACGGCCCGGCGATACCAACTATATGTGGGCCTGCCGTAGCGGTCATTTGGCCGTTACCAGTGAGATTGTGCGCGAAACGGTCACCAAAGAGACCTTCACGCAGAAGCGCAAAGCCCGCAAAGGGTGGCACAGGCTGCCAGCCTGTGCCACTCTGCGCCTCTGCGTGAGCCTCTTGTCACTACTTAATCTGTGCTGGATTCGCGAAACACAACGCGGTGGGTTTGGGTTTGGTAATAGGCTTTGTTGATAAAGCCGGCGATGGATTCTTTTGAGGTTTGGTCATCGGGCATGTGGACCTGAGTAAATGCGCCGGCCCGGAGCCATTCGTGGAATTGACCCTCGATACGAACGCGCTCGATTGGGTTGCACTCGTACGTGGGGTTAAGTTGCGCCCCCGCCGTGTAATAAATCTCGTGGGCTTTGGAATCGGTCTTGACGACAGCGCGGGCCCGGTCGGGGAAATCGTGCAGGTCAAGTGCGGCCAGGCGGCGCGCCACGGCGGCATCGGCCGTTTGCGCCAGCGCGAAGTTGAGGTCCATGTCCTCACTGGATTGACCGAAGCGCGCGCTGAGGTGCTCGGCGATCCGGCCCGCAAGGGCAAGGGCCTTCTCGGAGTCATGAAGCTCCTCGCCCGTCAGGGCCTGCACGCACTCGTTGAGGCCCATGACGCTGATGAGATACGTGGCCTGGTCCAACTCGAGGTAGGGTTTCCCTTCGCGCTCGACGGCCAGTAGCGCAAGCGGGCCGAGGTTTTTGAGCGACAACAGCTTCTCGACGAACGCCCGTTTCTCGAGCTGCGCCTGAACCACTACTCGCGCGAGCCGGTCCAATTCGCCGAGGAGCTCGCGTTCATTGCCAACACGATACGCCGCGCGCGGGAGGTTCAACGTGACGCATTGGACCGCCGTGTACCGCGGCTTCCACACCGCCGCAGGGCCGATGCCTCCGAACCGGTGCCGGTCGAACAGGATGTGGATGTTGCCGCGGCGGCCCGCCACATCCGCAACGTGGTCGAGGAATGTTTCATGGCCTGGCGCCTTGAAAAACTCGGGTGTGATACAGAGCAGTGGCACAGGCGCGCGAAATGGGCTTCCACCCACACCACCTTCATTGAACACATCGAGCAGCGCCCAGGCAAATTGTTGCACGGTGTGCCCGTACTCGGCGTAGGAACGGCCGGTGTACTTTCCGCCCGGCCCTACCGCCTCAATGTCACGCAGATACCGTGGAACGTCCCAGCAAATGGTGATTTCGGTCGGGGGCATGCGCTCGCCGTGGGCCACGGCGCGGTGGGCGTATTCAAAAATGACCATCTGGGCTACCTGCCGCAGGCGCTTGTCGTCAAGCCCGTGGACGAAGGGGGCGAAAAAGACGTTGAACGCATCCCAGCCAACGGGACCTGCGAAATGGCTCTGGAGCGCGGCATTCATGTGAACCATCTGGGCCAGCAGCGTGTCGGGGTACTTCGGTGGCCGGGAGACGCTGCGCGATCCGGGAAAGCCGGCGCCGAATCGCTTGATGTACTCCAGCGACTGGGTGGAACTGTGCAGGCGATCGACGAACCCGAGGCCGTGCAAATGGATGTCCCCGCGCAAATGGGCATCGGCCACGCTTCGGGAAAAGACCTGCGTGAGGGCAAACTCCCGCTTGACCGATTCGGCCAGCACCAGGTCCGTCGCAACCGGGTCGACGGGAGCTTCCCCGGGATGCGGGCCGCAGATTATCCGCTCAGCATCGTAAAGGGGCACACCGAGGCGCATATGACGCCGGCAATGTTCTTCGAGCCCGTGTTCGACGAGTTTGGCGCTGACCAGCTCGCGGATGAGCGGTGCCGTAAGAGTAGTCACTTTGGCAGACCGGATTTGTTGTTCGACCTCCAACGCGATGACGTTGGCCAGCCCATCCTCGAGCCCCGTCTCGCGGACAAGCGCCGCAACGATCCGGTCCCGGTCCCATTCGGACAGGGTTTCGGCACTGGTCCGCACCAAGAGCGGACCGCCGCTTGGCCCGGCGGGCACCGTGCCTTCGCGTTGCGCCTCGGCCAACTCATTCAGAAGCGCCCGGGTATCACCTTCGCGGAGCTTGCGGATGCGGGCGCGCCGGTCGCGGTAGCGCACATACGCCAGGGCCGTGCGGGCGTGGCCCATTTCAATCAGAACCTTTTCCACGGCATCGTGGACTTGGTCAACGGTCGAGGTCTGGCCATTGAAGGATTTCATCAAATAAATGCTCACACCAGCGGCGAGACTTTCCGCCCGGTCCCGGTCGGTGCCACCAATGGATTGCGCTGCCTTAAAGATGGCCTCGGCGATCTTACCCTGGTTGAAGGATACCTCGCGGCCATCGCGCTTGATGATGGTCTTAATGGGTTGCGGCGCTTCAACAAATGGGGCCGGAAAGGAAAGCTGCTGGTCGAAGGCCCCTTCCTGCGCACGTTCGCGCTCGGCAAAGCCTTCGTCTTGGTCCCGCTCACGCATCGCAGCCCGATAACTCCCGAGGAAGCCGTGCACCTAGTCTACAGTACCACGAGACCAGGAATACACTGCGCCAGTATGCACGACCCGAGTGTAGTGGATAGCGCCGTGGAAAAACAAATGCGGGCTCACGGCGCCTGCGTGGCATGTTTGGCGGCCAGCGAAACCAGCCCGCCTCAGGCGGGCCAGCGCTTCAGGAGAGCATCAGTTTGAGTTCCTCCATGAACTCATTGATGTCCTTGAACTGGCGGTAAACCGAGGCGAATCGGACGTAGGCAACCTTGTCAAGTTGCTTGAGTTTGTCCATGACCGCCTCGCCGAGTGCCGACGTCGGGACCTCGTGTTCGGTCGCATTGAACAACCCTCGTTCGATTTCATCGATCAGACCGTCGACCTGCTCCATGCCCACCGGCCGTTTCTCGACCGCCTTGAGGATGCCGCTCTTGAGCTTCCAGCGGTCGAAGGGCTCGCGGCGGCCGTCCTTCTTGACGACCATCTGCGCCACCTCCTCGATCCGCTCGTAGGTGGTAAACCGCCTCCCGCAGTTCAGACACTCCCGGCGCCGGCGGATGGCGTCGCCTTCCTTCGAGGTGCGTGAATCGACAACTTTGCCCTCTTTCTCATTGCAAAACGGACAACGCATAAGAATCCCTTTTCCCGCTCTTCCAATGTTCTCAGCACAATGTCAAAGGATATCCCACACTCCGTATCAATATGTTGTATGCCCTCCACTGTAACAGATACAACATAGGGCGTCAAGCAAAAAACGAGAGGGTCGTGTCGCCATAAGTAGCTCGGCGTGAGCAACTCAACCCACTCACAGCCGAGGGCGGCTGTGCCACATCGAGGGCCGCGCGCGTAGCGTGTTCCACGACGACGACACCACCACCGGCTAGGATGTGGTTGGCCTGGATCTGTTCCAAAAGGACCTCGTGTGCTGCAAACGTATGGGGTGGGTCCGCAAAGACAATGTCATAGGGCTTGGCTCGGTTCGCTAACACCCGAATGTCCCCGGGCAGGCTCAGCTCGAGCCGTTCGGCGCGCCCCGAAAGCCTTGCGACCTCGAGATTCCGCGCGATGGCCGCCAAGGCGGCCGGGGCGTTGTCCGCGAAAGTGCACCAAGCCGCGCCGCGGCTCAAGGCCTCGATGCCGTTGGCCCCGGTGCCTGCAAACAAGTCCAGAAACCGGGCGCCTTCGAGGCGCGGCGCCAGGATACTGAAGAGTGCCTCGCGCACCCGGTCCAGCGTGGGCCGGATGTCCAGTCCCTTCGGTATTTCGAGACGGATTCCCTTGGCCGTGCCGGCAATGACGCGCATGTGCGCTAGTTCCTTTATGTGCCCGTGGACAACCTGTGGATAAGTCGTCCAGGGCTGGCGTTCCGGTTGTCGCACGATGTGTGGCAGGCATAGCGCCAGTAGAGCCAGTTTAGAAGATATCCCATTCAGGACACAGGACTTACAGCTTCCCGAGCAACTGTACCAGCATGCCAACTGTTCCAGACCATATCCTGTTAGTAAGTTGTGGATAACCCATCGCGGCGTAATCTGCGCACGGGGCTTATTGCGGGTAGCTCAGGCTGACAGCCTGTGCCACCGCGCTCCGGACATCATTGGGTCTTGAGCTGTTCCGCGAAATAGTCAATCGACTGGCGCAGGCCTTCGGTCAAGGACACCGTGGGTTGCCAATTCAGCTTCTCTTTGGCCAGGGCAATGTCGGGCTGGCGGCGCGCGGGGTCGTCGGGTGGCAAGGGCTCGAATTCGAGCGGCGATGCGCTCCCGGTGAGCTCGAGAATCTTATCGGCAAGTTCCCTGATGGTGAATTCCTCAGGATTGCCCAGGTTGACCGGCCCGGTGAACCCCTCGCAATCCATCATCCGGACCATCCCTTCGACCAGGTCGGTCACGTAGCAGAAGGACCGCGTCTGGCTGCCATCGCCGTAAATGGTGATGGGGGCGCCGCGCAGGGCCTGCACCGCGAAATTGCTGACCACTCGGCCGTCGTCGATCAACATGCGCCGTCCGTAGGTGTTGAAAATCCGTACGATGCGAATATCTACACCGTTTTGCCGGTGGTAATCGAAAAACAGGGCCTCCGCGATACGCTTGCCCTCGTCATAACAGCTACGGATGCCGATGGGGTTGACGTTGCCCCAGTACGGCTCTGTTTGGGGATGCACTTGGGGGTTCCCGTACACCTCGGATGTCGAGGCCTGAAGGATGCGCGCCTTGACCCGCTTGGCCAATCCCAGGGTGTTCAGCGCCCCAAGGACATTGGTCTTTACAGTCTTAATCGCATTGAATTGGTAGTGTACGGGCGACGCCGGACAGGCTAGGTTGTAAATCCGGTCGACTTCCAGAAGTATAGGTTGCGTAATGTCATGACGAATGCACTCGAACCTGGGATGATCCAACAAGTGCTGGATATTTTCCTTGCGGCCCGTAAAGAAATTGTCCAGACATAACACCTCATCGCCCGCTTCCAGCAAGCGTTCGCACAGGTGCGAGCCTATGAAGCCGGCTCCGCCTGTTACCAAATTCACGATCGACATCGCGATGCATCCCTTTTCAGCTATCAGTTATCAGCATTCAGTTGATGGCTGA
>Ga0315541_1002934_pt1 | contig 13590 bp, 12 predicted proteins | sample SalMarSW160190MG_FD_203095 | JGI IMG/M metagenome (GOLD analysis project Ga0315541, IMG submission 203095) | Salt marsh sediment microbial communities from the Plum Island Ecosystem LTER, Massachusetts, United States - Salt Marsh Sediment SW1601-190 ...
CATTCTTTGAAAACAAACTATTATCTTGGATTCCTTCAAGTTTCAAAAGCTCTTTAGCTTGTATGGCGAACACATTGACTTCGATGCCTCCTTCAAGAGTGTAATGAATAAATTCGGGGCACTTAAGATCTATTTGCGTTTCAACATTTACTGAGTCTTCTTCCCCAACATACGTATACTTGTCTAAGATGCTCGGAAAGTCATGCCCTTCAATTTGTCTATGGGCACCTAGATATTCTGTTGCATTTCGATCAAAGATTTTATTTGTAATGAAAATTGAATTAACTCTACATCCCTTTAATACTCTTTCATGAATGTTTTTAGCGTTTACAAGAGCTTTTAACTCTTGACTTGCAGTGCTATCTAAGAGTTTTTGGACACTTTCTGGAGAATCAAACCATTGTTTTGCACCTACAAAATTTCTAAGATCATTATCCCCCTGATCCCTGCCATCATAAGGTGAAAATTTTGATTGAAAAATATAAATCTCTTCTTCATTAGATGTTTCATCAATCCATATGCCGTCTATGCCCTTATCGTTAATATCATCGCAAACAACATCTTTTGCATCTTCTTCACTAATCCTGAAAAAATTTACTAAATACCACATTAAAAAGGAAGAACTCTGATTTCGAAAGCCATCGGAATATCTTTTTACTTCTGATCTTAGCGTTGCCGAAAAAACATTTGGATCCATTAACCTACCAATCCCCCAAGTTGTGTGAGAAACTATATCAAAATTATAATAATAAAATAGAATTTATGATTTGTGCTCAAAAAATCAAGCGTTATAAACGATTTCTATTTTCCTCTTTTATCGCACAAATATTCCTCCACTTTTACAATTTGTTCATGATCTAACTCACAAAACCAAACTTTTTTCTTTAAGCGAACAACATCGGCAGGAACAAAACCCAGAACAGAGTAAGTGTATTCTTGGATAAATTCTCCTTTTAGCGTTGTTTGTTGAGTTTTGAGTTATGCTTAGTCTTTATCAAGTCGGTGAGCAACTGACGGAATTTTCCGCTTACTGAGAATGCCCGTTTCTTGAATGCCCAACACAAAGCCAGTGCCTTTAATGCCACGAGTCTTTAATCTCTGCATCAATGCTTTTGAGAAGATATTTTTTCAAATAGGAAAACCCTCGACCTAAAGAACTCAAAGCCTTAATGTCAACGTGAGTATGCAGACACTGTTACTGTGATGTTGTCTTGGCTTGAGATGTATGATAATGTCTACGGATGTAGCGATAACATGACAGGCATGAGATTTATAACTTCTCTTTAATCTTGTCAAAATATGTAGCAATTTCCGTGCCTTTTTCGGTTAACGAGTAATACGCCTGTATGGGTTTGGTTGTCACAATCCTTCTCTGTATCAAGGCCTCTGCGTCTAATTCTTTTAGGTTAAGGGAAAGCGTTCCCCTGCTAGTTATCAGATTCGTTAAGTCCGTGTATCTTACTTCACCTTTTTCGTGAAGGAAAAGAAGGATTCTAACACATGGTGCCTGCAGTAACGCTGATATTTTCACGCTCAAACCCTTGTTAATCATGAACCATATTCGATTGATAATATCATAACACGATAAACGGGGTAAGGTTCAACAGAATGAATTATATGCAAGTTGGTCTGACTCCCTATAAGGGCAAAATTTTGGAGCCCGAAGTCCACATCGTAGAGCGCTACATGCAACTCGTGAAGAAATGCTTCACCATGACAAACGTTATGTTAGGCGGGGGAAAAGAAGTTGACCTGCTGGCGTACAACCCGCGAACGAACGAAAAATACCACATCGAGGTGCGGGTAACCATAGGGAGAGGTTTCCGCCTGAGAATGAAGGACACCCAGACAAAAGATGGGCGCAAACATAGGCGGGGCATGGATACCCTAAACGAAATCAAGTTTGTTCACCCCATCGTAACCAACAAAGTCACGGAGATTTTCGGCAGCTCCGATTACATGAAAGTGCTGGTTGTGTGGGATGTCCAAAACCCCGAAGTAATTGGAGGAGCCAAAGATGTTTTCAACATAGAGGTTTGGAAACTTTCAGATGTCATGACCGAAATGATGAAGGAGATAGGAACGAAATCATACAGAGATAATGTGTTAAGAACCGTTCAGTTGATTTCAAAGATGCGTGGATAAGTAGGAAACGTGTGCTATGGCGTTGCTAAATTGATCTCTTTTATCAAGCGGTCTTCCACTGTTAGGAACTCAAAGACATACCAACCTAGAAGAACTTGGCAATGGCCAGTGCACGCGATTATCACTTCACCTTGCTTTTTCACTCGCTTAGCGATTCCTTTAGGGATTTTACGAGTTTTCTTCGCATTTGCTTCGGAATTAGCTTCAGGACATATCCTGTTTCTTTGAAAGGAGATTCTGGATTACTACAATGTGCAACTCGATGACCTTCACCTCTTCCGTGACGATGCCATTCTTGACAGAAGGGACACCAGAACATCAATCCACCTTTGAAGTCTGGTCTCGGTAAAGCCTTGATTACCGGATGTTTGTTATTCATCTTTATCACCTCCTATTCACCTAGATAATAGAAACCCAAGTCAAGATTACTCATATCCTGCTTCCTCTAGCCATTGTGTTATCTTGGCGTAGTGGTACTTGCCTAGAAAGCCCGTGAAGAAATCCTTTAGCTCACCATAGGTTATAGTGTCATCGGGCTTTTCTTCAGCATGAAATACTATTTCCATTAGGAAGGCTATTCGGAATTTTCTCCAAAACAATGCATCTTCTAGGAGCTTGCTGATTGTTTCGTCAAAGCTTTCTCCTTTTCCTATTTCTTGGAGTTTTTCATGCGTGTCCTTGCTAATTCGAATCATCTTGCCCATCGACATATAACATCACCCTGGATTTTGACATCGCTATTACTATTTGTATATTATTTTATAAAAGTTTATATGCCACAAAAAGTATACATTTTGTATGCTAGTAGGAATAGGAATGGGCAAATGGTCCGAGTTCAATCGAAAATTCAACATGACAGGTGAGGATTGGAAAGAATGGCACGCCAAAAACACCAATACAAAAATGGACGTTATTTCAATTGCCAAAAATGTGGATGCACCATATCCACGAGCCCGCAGATAACCTTTCTCATTCTAAAGGGGAAGATAGAGCGCATCATTTGTTCCAAATTCGAAAAGGAGTCAAGGGAGAAATGAATGGAGAAGCTAATGCAAAACTATGGGTGGAAGTCAGTGAGGGGGTATATCGAAAGACGCCTCCTGAAGTAATTAGATTTTCCGAATTAGATAGATGGCAGAAACAACACCAAGTGAGCAAAAAGGGGCTTTTTTGCAGTGCCTATCGCTACCCAACCGAAGACCCCTACGTAGGCGGAGTAATCAGCGACTTTTACGTTGACCTTGACTGCGAAGAAAATCCTGACAAGGCGAGAAAGGAAGCTGTAGCGCTCGTTAAAATCTTAATAAATGACTATAACATTCCTGAGGAGATTATTAAAATCGCTTTTTCGGGTATGAAGGGAATAAGCATAACGATTAATCATGAAGTTTTTGGGGTTGAAGCTCAAGCTGATTTACCGCTGATATGGAAGTCGATCGTCAAATATCTTGTATCCAAACTGAACCTAAAAACCGTTGACACCAAAGTCTATGAGAGGAGACGGCTTTGGCGATTAATAGGTTCTAGACACCAAAAATCAAGGCTCTACAAGATTCCCCTCACGTTTACGGAACTAGAAAAACTCAGCATCGAAGAAATCAGAAAGAAAGCCATAAGACCTAGACCTCAACCTTTTGTGGCGCCCCAAGCCAGCCCAGTACCCAAAGCTGTAAGTCTCTTCCAAGAACGCCTGAAGAAGATTGAAGAATGGAAAGAGAAGAGGAAAGAATCATTCAAGGATTCTGATCTTGTTTCTCTCGGAGAAGAAGATCCCCCATGTGTACAGAAGCTGTTCGAACAGGGCGCAGATGAAGATATGCGAAATCTCTCTCTGTTTCAACTGGCTGTTTATTGGGCTCGGAAGGGACTAACAGAACCACAGATAATTAAGTTGGGTTACAAGTTTGCAGAACATTGTAAGCAAGAACCTCACCCATTTCCCGAAGGCGATGAAATCGAGACTACAATCCACTCCGCTTGTGAAGGCTTTAGAGATGGAAGATATAGTGTTGGATGCTCATCGGAAGCACTCGTAGCACTATGTGACAGAGAAAAATGTCCATTTTTCAACCCCCTCAAACAGCAATGGATGAAGGTTGGAGATCCAATAAGCTATGAAGAGTGGCATGAAGCCATAACAAATAATTTCCCCGACCTTTGGCGCTACGCTGAAGCCTGCGCATCAACCGTAGCCATCCTCCTAATCAAAGATGCACTCCCCTTCGCCTTAATTTTGCAGGGTGTTCCAGGCTGTGGAAAATCGACCACATTAAGTTTCTTTGACGACTTCATTCACTCTCACAGGACTGACAAGTTCACACCTGCCAGCTTCGTAAGCCACGCGCCACAAAAAAGCGAGAAAGAGCTAGAGAAAGTTGATTTGTTGCCAAAATTGAAGCACAAAGTTCTCATCACTTCCGACCTGAATCCCCTCTTCGGACTGATACCTGAGAGACTAAAGGAAAACCTATCAACCTTAACCCGTGTTCTAGACGGTAGGGGACTAACAACCGAGTCGGGCATTCATGGCACAAGAGGATACTCAGGGGACTACATGTTCACATGGATCGCAGCCACGACGCCTATTCCATACACGGTGTGGAATTTGTTCGGAAACCTTGGTGCCCGAATGTATTTCTACGAGGTAGGAACGGAAAGAAAGACAGTTGATGAACATCTTGCGGAAATGAGGAAATCGACTTATCGACAGAGAGTGAAGAAATGTAACGAGGCGACTCTTCGGTTTCTTAAAAATGTGTGGCAGACTGGGGAGGTTGAATGGAACACGAAGGAAGACCCTGAGGAGGTTTTGCGTCGTATCATTCAGTTGGCACTCTTGCTTGTTAGACTGCGGGGAAAAGTCAATGTTGCCGTCAAAGAAGACTATACAGGAGAGAAAACTTACTACTCGACGCCCACGATAGAACACGCGGATAGAGCAAGAGAGGCACTTTATAATCTAGCCAAAGGACACGCAATAATCCAAGGAAGAAAACAGCTTACCATAAAAGACCTGCCAATTGCTATAGAAGTCACCCTGAGTAGTGCCCCATATGACCGAGTTAATGCGTTCAAGTATCTTTTGAAGAAGGAAGGCAGCGCAACTACATCGGATTTGATGCGCGACCTGAAATGCTCGAGAAGAACAGCCATCCGCTCCATGAAAACATTAGAAATATTGGAACTCACCGATTTGGAGAAAACCTCTTTGGATACAGAGGCTGGGATGAGAACGGGTTACACCATGCGCCTGAAAGAGGAATTCAAGTGGTTTACGAGCCGCCAGTTCAGAAAGCTGTGGGGAGTAAAGAAGATTGAACCGAAGCACATCGAGCTGTCGGAGCGCACCGAGGTTGTCGAGAGATTAACTTCATTCGAAGAGATGCTCAAGGGGGGAGAAAACAGGGTGAACGGTTAGTATCGCATCCACAGGCCTATACAAACAAAGGAAAAGAAAGAAACGTACTAAAAAAATAGAGCAGTTTAAAGTTAGCTTTCAGTTAGCTTACCCTTGTTTGTATATAGGTCTGGATTTGCGATATGGACCGCGCAACCCGCGAACCATCCTTCTTCTAAAAACGGCGCATGAACCATCCAGATGTATGTAAGATTCCATGCAAACAATTGAACCCCTCCATTGTTCTTTCTGTATTAACCAGAGAATATGGCCTTAATAATGAACGCATATTGGAGGCTTTCGAAGATGTTATTAAAAGTTGAGGAAAAAGTGAGCGGTCAGAAAGTATGTTACCGAAAAAGTATGAAAGCGAGAAGTTCGAAAGGTATGATTCGTGAGTCCTACGAACACCTAGCATCGCTAGGGAATTTTTTTTTCTTCAAGATTTTCCGCACCATCCAACATAGAGCGGGTGCGTTTAACCTGTCTTCGGCAGTCGAAGAGTTGCCGTTTTCGCACCTAGGGAGCTGTAATTTGCGTTTAAGGAAACTCGGTCGCTCTGCGGCATCGGAACAGGGAACTGATAGGAGGACAGTCGGCTGGAGAGTCCTGCGGCGACTACGCGTGCTGCTTCGGCGTGCGTGCGTGCGTGGCTGCGTGGCTGCCCATCGACCGTCCTGCACCGCCGAGCCGATCTGTTTGCATGGGGTCAGGAGTTGGATTAGCCAGCCAGCTGATAGCAGTCCGAAAAGCGCACAAACCCCAGTTTTACCGTGCGTTTTATCACGCTTCGGGCAACGAAGAGTCCGAAAAACGCACAAAAAGAGTATACTAAAGTCCGAAAAGCGACGAGGAGCATCGCTAGGGAGAATACCGAATCGAATCGGGTTAATCGAGTTAATCGAGTTAATCGAGTTAATCGAGTTAATCGAGTTAATCGGGTTAATCGTTCCAGAGAGTATCCAACGCACGCACCGTAGCAACGGAACTAATTGGAGCCAGCTATAAGCACCAGCCACCAGATGGCGGAAGCAAATAAAACAATTTTCGGAAAAATTTTGAAAGTCGGAGTTAAGAGGCTGGCGTCTGTTGCAATTAAAGATTTACCCGAGTTTGCGCGGTCGATGCCTTGGAGACTATGCTGTACGTGCACCCCGCGGCGACGAAATTAAATAAGTTTTTGATATACTTACATCAGTTAGAGTTTTATATCGAGAAAAAATTATTTAATAATGGTAGAAAATGAAAATTCGTAGAATCCATATTGCCGCAGCAGCTTTATTGGTAGCGATTTTCGTTGCTTGGTGGGGTGTAGAGACAACTGAGGCATCTATTGATTATTGGTTGGAAGAAAGGCAGTCATTCGGATTTGGAAGAAGCTCAATTAAAATATATTGCAAGAATGGAGGGAAAAATGACGGTGATTTTTATCTTTATTTAACTTTTGTTAATGCTTCATTTTCCGACCAAACGAGTCAACCATATTCTGAACTTAATTCTTCAACTGTGAGATTCCATTTTCTTCTTCATGAAGGTGAATTCGATAATAAGCAGGTATTCTTTTTACCCTATGATGATGTTAACGGGTTTTCCATTAAACTATCCTTTAAAAAAATAAGCACCTTTCTTAAATCAACGGATAGATATCCGACCGAATTAACGTATAAACGGAACGAGGACACAATCATTTTTTACCTTATTGAATAATTTGCGCGCAATACTTTTTAATTCACTTGAAGAAGTACTCTTATGTCACCACCTATATCTGGTTCAGGTGCAGCACCCAAACCGTTTGAACGAGTAATGGTTTTTATTGATGGTGCATGGTTCCGAGAGATATGCGATAAACATTTTGCGATAAAGAATAGTTTGTTCATTCAGACAAAATTTGCTTTTTCGCGTTTGTCTTGGATCTTCAAACGTATGTTTAGTACATACGGAGAAAATCCTTTTCGAGCGGACTTGATTAGAATATACTATTATGATGCAATTGTGGATGAGACGCATCGCGAATATAAGAAACAAAGAAAATATTTTGATGCAATTGACGACCAGTATGCATACACTGTTAGACTAAGAAAATTAGTAAAATCTTCAAAGAGCGAATTCAAGCAGAAAGGAGTCGATGTTTTAATTGCAATCGATGCTCTAACTAAGGCTTACAGAGATCACTATGATACAGGAATGTTCGTGATGGGAGATGGAGATTTCGTTCCATTAATTGAGGCGGTAAAAGATGCTGGAAAGAAAACGATGTGTGTATACTATCCGCCAAATTCTTCAGAAGATTTGATACGATGCTGCGATATGCGAATCTCTTTTGACGATGAGTTGATAGAAGGATTACTGAAAAAATAATGTTGACTGATCTAGGTGCGCGCATATAGCTATGACCAAAATCATTTTCAAATGTTTAAATTGTGGTCGTTGCTGTAAGAACTTGTTTAGAAAAGAACACGGGGTTACCTCAGGGCTAGCTTTACTTTCTGAGCGTGAAAAAGATCAATTTCCTCAAAAACTTGTATCTCCAAATATTGGATTTGGGTGGGGGCATACCGGACCTAAAATAGTCGTTAGTTACCAATTGAATACCAAAACGTGCCCTTATTTAACCGAAGATAATCTTTGCGAAATATACAATGAGCGACCACTTTCTTGCCAAGCTTTTCCGTTAATATCTGTAGGTCATTTTGGAACTGCTATTGCAGAAGCTAAGGATTGTTTATTTGTGGAAAAAATTGAAAGTAAAATAGGTTCAATGAACAAAATATTACCAATGACTCCAAAAAAATTTAGAGCGCCGTTGGCATGGCAGGCGATTGAAAAGATAAACGCTGCAATTAGTAAATCTATGATGGATAACCTCCTAGATGCCAGAGTTATGTGGAGTTTCGATTTGAAAAACAAGGAATGGCAAATAGTGGAAGCAATTTAGACAGATTTGATTACTTTCGCATGCATAAATAATAACAGCCTAAAATGTGCGCCATTAATCCCGCTGGATTATGACGTTCCTGCCCGCCTACCTTTATAAATGCCCGATAACATCAGGCACAGAAAATCTTTAGCTATGGTAGGTACCGTGGCAAATAGCAACTCACCAAAAGATAAAGGAAATCAACCTGAATTAAAAATTGTTTACGCATATATTGCCACTGCTGGTTTGGCAATACCCAGTAAACCAGATTAACCGAAGCACCCGAAAACACAAAAACCATATCATTTGCCAATTGCCACCGAGGCTACCATAGACAAAAAAAATATTGTTGGGGTTATCGCTCGATGCTTACGATAACCCGACCATTCTGAAGGTTATGCGTTACAGACCAACCGTTCCGCAGATGTTCCAGAAGGGCTTCTTCGCCAATTTCCTCGAATACGGGGCAATTTTTGCCGTTCGGGCAATCCGCGTTATCCGCTGGCTTCGGTCGCCCCGCCCTTTCCTTTAATCTAATCCCATAGCGTTTTACGTTTGCTCGGTCTTCATCTGTGAACGATTCGCCTCGCACTAATTTATCCGTTAATCCCTCCGCAACCTGCTGTCGCCTCTGCAATTCCCCTAACGATTGCCCGCTGATGTCGATATTCTGATATGCTTCCATGTAGGCTTCAAGCTGCTTATTTTTGGGCGGGATAATATAGCGGGCTTCTATGTCTCCTTTGCCGCCTTTAACGGTGTGCCCCATCCAGTATTTTAGGATGATCGGGTGGACTCTACCGAGAGCCAAAAAGGTCTCAAAGGTTTTGCGTAATCGATGCGTGGATAACGGTTCATCCGCCCTTTTACCTAAATCACGTAGCATGTAGCCGATTAAAGGTGACGTTAAGCGCTCATCGATTTTTGTCTTTTTTACGAATAGTGGTGCCGATTCGCTTATGTCGCCACCATTGCGTTTACGGTAATCCAGATATTGTTTAAGCGCCTCCATCGTGTTAGGTCCAACCCACGTCTCATAATCTACGCCCTCCTTTGCCCTATACGTTTTAATATAGCCGAACCCGTTGCCGAGGTCATCGATGTCACCGATATTTAACCGTAGAGCATCGTCCTGACTCATCCCGCTGTCCTTCAGGAAAATCACGATGAACCGCGTATTGATGTCGGCGTGCGATAGGATTTTTTCGCGGATTGCATCGATTGGTGTCGGCGTAAGAGATATTGTGCGAACATTCGGAGTCTTCGCGGATAACCCGATTGAGGAATTATGCTCGAAGAATGATTTGACCGCCGTAAAATGGTCTCTTGCGCGACTTCGGCTAAGTCCATATTTGTCGATTGCCCACGGAACGAACAGGTCAAGGTTGTCGTTCCAATCGCTTACGCCCGCTTCAACGTTTTCTGCGAGCGCATCCTTATAATCCGCGATTATTTCGTCTGGGTTCTTGCTGATATATTCGCAGAATCGCTTAAGCCCGAGCGCATAGTTCTTCTGGGTGCCCATCTTTAGCCCGTACTGCTTTCGGAGCTTCAGGAACCACTTTTCTCCAGACTTAAACGATTTTACCCATTCGATGCGTTTAATGTCTGCAGGATTAATTTTCATATTTTTTACCTCCCCCACGCTTTTTATTTTTAGTGTAGGCTGTGCGCTATAAATAGATTTCCTTCAAATAATTTGACAAAATTTATTGCTTTCCCAAAAGACGAACTTGTAAGTCCCCTTTTCTTAATCATATTAGGAGACTATTAATACTTCATTGTTGAAAAACAGCTTTTTTCAGAAAATCCAAGCAACAACAAAAACTAGTAATAAAAAAGGAAAAATGAAGAGTTTACTGTTTTACCAGACTGAGATTTTTCCGTAGGTTAGTTTTTTGCAGAAGTCTTCTATGTTTGCCAGTTCGCCGTCGATTACTTCGGTTATTCTGCCCTGCACTTTATTATCGAGAGAAGCTCCATCATTCATGACTACCTGCGCAGCGGCTATGGCTGGTTGGTCTATTGGTTTTCCGATTTGGCTAAGCAGCCAAACACAGGTTTCTGCTACTTCTGACACTTCGTCGCAGATGCTTCTTGCAATCTGGTGAGATAAAGCGTTGTAGATTTTTCCAACATGACTAACAGGATTCTTTCCCGCCGCCGCCTCAGTGCCTATAGGACGATTCAACGAGATTACACCATTCACCTTGTTTCCCCTGCCAACCTGACCAGAATCCGCACCATCCGCACACGTACCCAGCACAGTCAAGTAGACGCCATCAACGCCCCGTCCCTCAACATCCAAAGTGTTAACGTTCACAACAACCTTATCAAAGGCGCCCTTAGCATTCGCCCACTCCTGCACATCAGCCTGAATATCCGCCTTTTTCTGCATGTAATCCTTTTCGCTGTCAACAAAACGGTCAACAAAAGCCATAGCAACAGTCAAATTAAGGTTGGCTCCGTTTCTGAAACCCATAACCTTAACGTCTTCTCCAGCCTCAGGAAAACGCTTCTTGAAATCTTTAGAATTCACGTAACGCTCCGTATCCAAAACCATATTCTCTGTTCTAGTCATAGGCGCATAACCTACAGCCGCTGATGTGTCATTAGCCCCCATCATGCACTCCTTTCTCTTGAAAATGTCAGTAAGCCCCTGAGAACCCGGCTTCAGCTCCACCTGATACTTCATGTGCTTCTCAGGATCCACAAACCTGAGATTCTCCCTCAACCAATCCTTAGCTGTCTGGATAGCAATTTCCTCAACAGGGATTGTTTCTCCATCAACCTCGAAGGTTGCCCTGTCACCGAAAATAAGAAGCATAGGCTCCTTAACCACTCCTCCCCCAAATCTGCATTCAACATTGCCTGCAACCAGCAAGGATTTGTCAGCGTTATGATGCATGATAGTCCCGAACTTCTCAAGATAGGCTCTGCTCAACCCCACCGACACCTGATCCATTATAGCGTCACACATGGAGTCAGGATGACCAACACCTTTCCTTTCCACAATTTCGATCTGCTGTTTCTCAAGAGGCGTCCGTTTCGAACCGTTAACTATGATGTTCCTCATGAAAACACCTTGACGAAAGGCTAACAACTACAATTCATATATACCTTACGATAATACGGGCAACAAAACCATAACAACAAAATCATACTAACACAGCCCCCTTTACAACTCAAACAATTCTCCCAAATGACAGAACAGCAACTTTCGCCCACGCCTGTTTTGCGTTAAAATTGTAGTAAACATTGATAAATAGGACACGTCAATAGTGAAAAATATGGTCGAACAGTTAAAAGAGGCATGCGGAGTTTTCGGAGCACAAGACTTCAAAAACAGAGACGTCTTCCCCTACGTTTACTGGGGACTAAGAGCCCAAAACCACCGCGGCCACCAATCCCACGGCTTCCTCACCTTTGACGGAACATTCCACAGCCAAAAAGACTTGGACTTGGTTCCGAAAATAAGAAAGGAAAAAATCCAAAAGTGGCTAACAGACCTCCCGGGATCCGTCGGATTGGGACACGTCAGATACTCCACATCTGGCGGAACCGATTACCAATCACTGGTAAAGAGCACCCAACCAATCTTAGAGAAACAGGGAGAAAAACAAATCGCATTAGCATTCAACGGCAACATAGTTAACACTCCAGAAATAATAAAGGAAATAAGAGAAGAATACCCAAACTTCCGATTCAACTACGACGCAGAACTAATCTCCAGAAAACTCTTGAGACGCGGAAAAGAGGGCGACCTTGCTTCATCCGTTAAAAGATGCATGAACGAAATCGAAGGCGCCTTCTCCGTGGCTGGAATGACAGAAAAAGGAGAACTGTTCGCCTTCAGAGACCCCCACGGAATAAGACCCCTATGCTGTGGCTGCAGCAAAGACCGAAAAACCTGCGCAGTCTCCTCAGAAACCGTGGGCTTAGACATCAACAGTTTCGAATTCAATTTTGAGGTAAACCCGGGAGAACTTGTAACCGCCTCAAAAGACGGATTCACCCGGAATCAACTGGTGCACAGAGAAAAAAGAGCATTATGCGCCTTCGAGTTCGCCTACTTCGCCAGACCAGACTCTAGACTAGGAAACAGGTACGTTTACGAAGTTAGAGAAGAATTCGGAAGAAACTTCGCATGGGAATACCCTGAAACCACCAGCAAAGTAGATATGATAATGTCCATGCCCGAAACAGGCAACGATGCAGCCTTCGGATACCATGAGCTAACGGGTATAAGGTGGGAAAGAGCCTCCAGAAGACACAGGTACGTAGCAGAGAGAGCCTTTATTCTACTTCAGGATGAACGATACAGCACGATAGACAGGAAAATCAACATTGTCGACCATAAACTGGCTGGAAAAAAAGTTGCAGTGGTGGATGACAGCATCGTCAGAGGAGACACCACCAAGGTTGTGGTGAACAAACTGCGCAAAATGGGCGCAAACAAAATTTATCTTTTCATCACCTTTCCCAGAATAATTGGTCCATGCTTCTATGGAGTTGACATGGCAACCTACAGGGAGCTGATAGGATCAAAATACGATCCTGAAGAGATTGCAGAGATAGTGGGCGCCGACGCTGTGAACTACCAGTCAGTGGATGGGCTAGTCAAAGCCACTGGTCTGAGCAGAGACGACCTCTGTTTGGGTTGCATCACAGGAAAGTATCCCACGCCCATGGCTCAAAAATTGGCAGACGAAATGAAGGAAAGATTTGAGAACGGATACACCGAAAAAGGGAGAATATACGAGACTGCCATCAACTAACCACACAACAAGTTTGTATCTAACACGTTTAGGTGAGGTTTGATGGAAAAAGTCGGCATCCTAGTAATTTCTTACGGCTCAAGAGCAGCCGCCATGATAGACGCTTTTGTCCGCAGCGAAGAATACACCCCAAAAATCTATGTTGTTGACAAACAAAAGAACCCCTTCAACGTAAAACATGCTGAAAAACACACCGTTATTCCAGACTTCAACCTAACCGAAATCACAAAGTTCGCCAAAAAACACAAAGACCAAATAGACTTCGGAATAGTTGGTCCCGAAAAGCCGATTATCGCCGGAGTACGAGACATTATTGAGAAAGAAACGCGCATACAGATGATCTGCCCAACCAG
>Ga0315541_1002937_pt1 | contig 13573 bp, 7 predicted proteins | sample SalMarSW160190MG_FD_203095 | JGI IMG/M metagenome (GOLD analysis project Ga0315541, IMG submission 203095) | Salt marsh sediment microbial communities from the Plum Island Ecosystem LTER, Massachusetts, United States - Salt Marsh Sediment SW1601-190 ...
ACGCCAGGTGGAGCGCAGCAGTGCCGGAGCCCACTCCGACTGCGTGGGCAACGCCGCAGCGGGAAGCGAACTCACTCTCGAAGGCCGCCACCTGCTCACCCAGGATATACCAGCCACCCTCGAGCACCCGGGCCACCGCCGCATCAACCTCGCCCTTGATACTGGCGTACTGTCTCTTCAAATCAATTGGAGGGATCACAGGTGAATCATAAGCCATAGTTGCATCAAGACTGTGAGTGACATTCCAAATGTTGAGCCGCTTTGGTCATTTGTCATTGGTCATTAGTCATTGGCCGGCTACCAGTAGTGCTCTCGGTATCGGTGGTAGAAGGCAACGGTGCGTTCCAGTCCTTCTCGCAGCGGCACGGTCGGCAGCCAGCCCAGTTGAGCACGGATTTTGGTATAGTCACCGTGATAATCACCGATGTCAATGCGTTTCCGGTCGGCGGGAAAGGGAACGATGCGATAACTGCCGCCGCCGTTGATCTCAATGAGCAACTCCGCCAGGTCGAGCAGGTTGATGGGCACGTCGCCTCCCAGGTTGTAGACCTGCCCCTCGGCAGCGGGGCTGGCGGCAGCCAGTAGTAGCGCCTCGACCACGTCTTCCACATAGTTGAAATCGCGCAACTGCCGCCCGTCGCCGAAGATCTGCAACTCCTGGCCCTCGACGACCTGGCGCAGCCACCAGCCAATGAAGGTCTGGCGGGCATCCTTGACCCGCATACGCGGCCCATAGGTGTTGGTCATCCGCAAACTCACCGTCCGCAGGCCGTGCACGCGGTGGTAGACGATGTGGTACCACTCCCCGGCCAGTTTGTTGACGCCGTTAATATCGGTAGGCTCAAGAGGATGCTGCTCATTCACAGGCAGGTACTGCGGGCGGCCGTAAATCTGGCGCGTGCTGGCGTAGATGATCTTGACGCCGGGGTTATGTTTGCGACAGGCTTCCAGGATGGAGAGTTGGGCCCGGCAGTTGATCTCCAGGTCGGTGTAGGGGTCGCGCACGCTGTCCAGGTGGCTCACCTGCCCGGCCAGGTTGAAGATGATATCCTGGCTACGCACCAGGTAATCCATCCCGTACTCATCCCGTACGTCGGCGATGTTGACCCGCACCTGCTCCTCGACGCCCGTGATGTTGAATAGATTACCGCCGTAGTCGGGGATCAGAGAATCCACCAGCAGCACCTCGGCTCCCAGTTCGACCAGCCGTCGGGCCAGGTTGCTCCCGATGAAGCCCAGGCCACCGGTGATCAGCGTGCATTTACCGGAGAATGTGGCAGCCATGTCGGTCATCGTTCACCCTCACGTCATTTGCCTTGGTCATTTGTTCATTGGTCATTGTTCATTGGTCATTAGTCATTGTTCATTGTTCAGATGCTCTTTGCGCACCACCAGTTTCCACCACAGGACACCCAGATGCCGGGCGGTGCGGCAAAGCCGCCGCCAATTGAAGAACTGGGAGACACCATATTGGCGATGATAATGGTGCACCGGCACCTCGGCGAAGACGTATCCGGCATCCTGAAACTTCTTCACCATCTCCAGGCAGATGGTGCCCGTGTCGCTCTCCAGTTCGACCTCGTCGAAGATGGAGCGTCGGATGAGCCGGAAGTCGCAGTCCACGTCCCGGAGTTTGAAGTCGAAGGCCAGCCGGACGAAATTGTGGTACAGCCAGCCAATGACGCGCCGGCTGATGGGGTCGTGGCGCGTGATTTTGTAGCCATTGACCACGTCCACGTTGTCGTCCAGGGCGGCCACGAGTGTGGTCAGTTCGCGAGGGTCGTATTGGGCGTCGCCGTCAGTGTAGAAAACCCACTCTTTGGTTGCAGCGGCGAAACCGGTGCGCAGTGCCGCGCCGTAGCCCCGATTCTGCGGGTGATGAATCACGCGCAGTTCGGGATAGCGGCTGGCCACTTCCTCCAGTACCTCTGCGGTGTAGTCGCTGCTGCCATCATTGACGACGACGATCTCGTAATCATCGGTGACTCGACGCAGGGTCAATAGCGCGGTCAGCACCATGCTGGGGATGGTACCGCCGTCGTTATAGGCGGGGAAAAAGGCAGTGATACTGCGAGGGTGTATCATGTCCTGAATTCTCAGACGCGCTCTTGGACCGGGCGAACAGCCGGGCTTTGCGCCACGCCATTAGGCAGCCCCACGCTTAAGCGGATTATACACTGATCGGCCCCTCTTGTCACGTTCATCTGTGAGTTTCAACTACACACTACACAAGGAAAAACGGGGCCCAGCCCAGCAGAGCCCCGTATTTCCCCCTTATGTCCCTGATGGGTTAGTAGGTGTCGCAGCCTTCGTCCACGAAGAAATAATCGTAGCCGATCTGTGTGGGCGTTATTTCCCAGTCCCCTCCGATGATTCCAACCCGTCTCAGGGATGGGATCTCTGCATCGGAGAAAGTATACACTTCTTGACCGTTTATGAACAGTTTAACCTTCTGGTTTGTGACTCTTACCCTCAGCGTGTTTGGAGTGAAACCGGAGTGAGCAGGCTCCCGGTGCCCGCCGGTGTAGGCCACTATGGCCGTGCGCGTTTCATTCTTCCAGGGGTGATTTGGCCCTGGGTATTGGTAACCTGTCCGCTTGATGACGGCCCAGTCGCCGAGGTCGTTGACCTCGAGCGAATAGACGGTGCTCATATCGTCGCTCGCCGCAAAGACCACTCCCCAGAAGGACCAGTACGGATCCCACTCCTCAAAACGTCCTTTTAGTTGAATGCAGGTCTCGGAGGTGGGGCGTTCGATCCCTGGAGCGAACGAAATGGGATAGATGTGGCGTGTGTCACCGTGCTCGCCACCGGACGCTCGACAATCCAGAGGAATGTTGACGCGGTACCGCCCTCCTTCATAGTACAGACTGTACTTGTAATCGAGGTGCTGCCGGGCGTCATCACAGTCGCTCAGGCAGCACTTGGCTGTGTGGGTGGTCCAGCCGCTACCGGGGTCGTCAAAACTGTCGTGGTAGTCAATGTTGAGCGTGACCGATTTGACGTCACTCCACGGCCCCTGGCCCCAGTGGTCGTCGTCGTCGGCACGCACGCGGTAATAGAAAGTGCCATGCATTGAGCCTTTCTGGATGAATTGGGAGGTCGCCGTGGTCGTAAACACCTGTGTGACGTTGTTAAAGTTGGCGTCCGTTGCCTCCTGAAGCACGTACCGGTCAATAGGGATGGAGACGGCCGACCAACTGACGGTGTAAGCGTTGTTCGCGTCTGGCTCAGGGATATCGTTCAGGACAGGTCTAGGTGGGTAGTTACGAAGGATGATGGGAAAGTAGAAATCGAAATGGGTCTTCGCTGTAGCAGTAGCCGAGGCCAGCACGAGCGTTCCGGCGCCTGTGATTTCCGCCGTGTTGGTAAAGCGAGTATTTTCGCTCAGCGTAGACTCGATCTGGGCAGCCAGGGTGATGGTAGCCGCTTCCGATGGGGCCAGCGAGCCAGTCCACGTGATGACGTCGCCCGCCGCGCCAAAGCCACCCGTGGTCGCGCCGAGACTGCCAGCCACATAACTCACCTCTGACGGCAAGGCGTCGGTCATCCAGGTCGTCTCCACGGTGGCATCGCCCGTGTTGACGATGTGTACGGTGTAGGTCAGATGCTCACCAGGACGGGCCCAGGAAGGACAGACAGATTTTGAGGCTTCCAGGTGACCATACGGCCGCTGAACGTAGGTCCCCACCGACCGCGTGAACGATTGAAGGGGAGCGACGATCTCGACAGTGTTGGTGATCCAGCCATCGTAAGGAAGGTCGGGGGAAATCTGGGCGCTAAAGTGCAACTGGACAAGCTGGCGGATTCCCACATCGTGGGTCCAGGTGACCACCCCGTTCGCAAAACCGGCGTCTCCCAGGCCGGCGGATAGACTATCGGCTATGAAGGTCAGTGCCGGGTGCAACGTGTCGGTGAGCCAGGCTCCAGGCACCGTAGCGGTATAGCTACTGTTGAAGATTTGGATGGTGTAGGTCAGCACATCGCCTGGATCAGCCTCACTTGAGGAGACACTCTTATAGGTACTTATGTTGTCCAGATTGCCCACCTCAACCACCACCGTCGTGGTCGCCGAATCCTCAACCAGTTCACCAGTGCCGGTGACCTGGGCTGTGTTCTTGACCTTGGCGTAGGTGATCGCGGAGGAGATTTCGGCGCTGAAAGTGATGACGGCGGTTTGGTCCCATCCAACTGATGCAGCGGTCCAGGTGATCACTCCGCCTGCAAAACCGGCGCTACCTGGCCCGAAGAGTTGTAGACTGTCGGGAACATAGGTCACTTCCTCTGGAAGCGTATCAGTCATCCAGAGGGTGAGCGGGGTTTCGCTTTTCTGAATCCTGATGGTGTAAGTCAACGTGTCGCCTGGCGCTGCTACGCCCGCGCTCGCCTTCTTCTCCACCTGAAGAGTCGTGACCTCCACCGCCGGCTGGGCCAGGGCCTGAAAGTGAGAGAGCAGCAACGATAGACCAATCGCCAACAGCAGCGCCGAGGCTCCTGCCAGCGATGCCCACGCCAGACGTCTCATCGGAGTTTTATTGACCTTCATATTACCCCCCTTTCGCCAGGTCAGGGTGCGCCAAGGCGATACCTGACCCGAACTCTGCAAGATACGCTCCGGGCCGGGCGAGGCCGGCCAGAACATAGTAGATTCTACTATGGAGCACTGCTTTTGTCAACGCTATCCATATTGCACTGCCATCTATCGTAGCAACAGCCGATTGCCGAGGTCCGGCACATCAGCCTGAAACGCGGCGCTGGATACTGGATGCTGGATGTCTACGGTCTGCCCTCGACAGCCGAAAGTAAAACGCGGTCGGCGACGGGTTGGCCTGCAGAATCCAGGACGGCCCAACGCTCGCCAGTCAGCGGGTCATAGAGACCAAGTTCGAGGGAGTAGGGTCCAGCGGGTGCATCGCGCGGGGGGGCGAGGCAATGGGCCTGGATAAAGCGGTCGCCGGCCCGAAGCGTGAGCGGGTCCACCCACAGGCCGTCGTCGCCGGCGAGGGACGTCCCGTCGGCGGCCAGGAGATGGGCGAAGACGGCCAGCCGTGGCCCGGAGTAGACGCCCGGCGGAGGTGGGTTGGCGACGATGGGAATAGGGGGCAGGTCAAGCGGCGCGGCTACGAGCCAGGTGGTGAGCAGAACCGCTCCCCGACCAGGAGCCGGGGACTCCTCGTTCATCCAGCGGGCTTCGATCAATTCCAGGCCGTTGGCGAAGCGGGCGAGCGAATTGCGAATTGCGAAAAGCGGATTGCGAATTGCGAAAAGCGTGAGGTGGGATGAGATGGCCTCCGGCGGACCGGCGTTCGCCTCCAGGAGGTCGTCAATTGGCGGGGCTGGGCGGGGGAAGGAGGTAAGCAGCACTTGCGAATGGCGAATGGCGAATTGTGAATCGTGAATGGCGGACTGTGGCTCGGCAACCCAGACCAGGGCATGCTCGGGGTTGAAGAGACGCACGGCGATGTCATCGCGCCGGGTGTCCACCTCCAACGCCAGGCGATCCCAGGGACCCAAGAGGGTGCTGGAGATAGCGACAGCGGAGATTTCGGGGCGAGCGTCCAGGCAACGGGCAGCCTCGCGATAATCAGCGCGGTAGAGGAAGCGTACCATGTCCTGCCGCGGCCAGACGACGAAGTAGTCGCGAAGGTCGCGGATGACGTTGGTGGTCAAGAAAATGACAAGAAAAATGACCAATGACCAATGACCAATGACCAAAAACGAATGGCGAGTGACGAATGGCGAATTGCGAATGGCGAATTGCGAATTGCGGGTGACGAGACAGCGGTAGGCTTCGACGAGGGCCAGGGCGGGGAGGATGTAGGCGACGGGCTGAGCCAGAATGGTGTGGCCCAGGCTGGCGGGCGGGGTGCTGACGAAGGCGGGAAGCAGTCCCAATGCCAACCACAGGGGCAGGAAGAAATAGCGCGGCTGCCTCCAGCGGTACAGGCACAGCGCAACGCCAGCCCACAGCAGCGCTCCGCCGAGGAGATTGAACACCGGGCGACCGGGGACATTGTACAGCCATTCGGGGTCACCGGTGGCATGGAACATCCCCAGCGTCGTCCACGTGGTCTCCAGCAGCGGGCGGGGGTTGCCGGCCCGTAGTTCCTGCAGCGGCACGGCCAGTTCGGCCAGGCGGGCGTCGGCCCCGATGCCCTGCGCTCCAGCCTCGCTGCGCCCCCGGGCGATAGCGACACCCAGCGGCGCCGCCAGCACGGCCGTAATCACCAGCGCCAGGAGGAAACCGCGCCAGTGGAGAACGCACCGGCCTGAAGAGCCGGTGCTGGGATGGCCTTCGGAACTGGCGTCAACGTGGCCCAGCACCATCTGTTTACGGCGGTGCGAGGTGCTGGGATGGCCACGGTGAAACAGCGCCAGGTAGGCGGCGAACAGGATGAGCAGCACCGGGAGCAGGCGGGCGGCGGGGTAGGTGTAGAGAGATATGCCCACAATGAGGCCCAGAAGGGTTGAATGACCAATGGCCAATGACCAATGACCAATGACCAATGACCAATGACCAATTTGAGATTTGTCCATAAGGGAGCGCCAGAATAGGTAGAAGGCTGCCAGGGCGAGGGGGGGCAGGCTGATGTGGCGGATCGCCGTGCGGCTGTACATCAGTGACCAGAAGGAGGTGCTCAGCATCAGCGAGGCGATGGCGGCAGTCGTACGTCCGAAAAGGCGGCTGGTCAGGCTGTATGTCAGGGCGACTGTGAGGGTGCCGCAGGCAATGGAGAGCAGGTGCCCGCTCAGCACGTTGAAGCCCAGCACGGCGTGCACGCCAGCGTGCAGGTAGTGATAGAGCGGCTCGTGGCCGGAGGCCCCGGTAAAATACAGGGGGAAGTGGCCCGCCAGCAATTCGCCGGAGAGAGCGTGGATGTTGATCAGTTCGTCGTCGCGCCAGCCGGGAGGGACATCCTCCAGGCAACAGAGGCGCAGGCCCCAGGTGAGCAGGAGCAGGGTAATGACCAATGACCAATGACCAACGACCAATTTAGGATTGGGGATTGGGGATTTGGTCATTGACTTGTGACCTCTACCGGCCTGAGCAGAACACGATCACCTTTTGCCTCACCGCCGGCGTATACCGGCAAGCGTCGCAGGTCGGGCATGGTATACAGACCAATCTCGACGTCGTAGTGACCAGGGGGGAGATCGGGCTCTATCGTGAGGTGATGCACCTGCGCGAAAGCATCACCTGGCCTCCAATTCCACGCCGGGGCATCGAGTCTATCTTCTTGTGCCACGACCTTGTTGTCGCCATTCAGCACGTGGACGAAAATGACCGCGTCGTATCCGTATAACTCTGGGGGCACAGCACCAAGAGCCTCTGGGCTGAGAACTCGCCATAACGTTACCAGGCAGATGGTATCGCCTGCGACGATGGTGGGAGGCTCCAGGCTATAGCCGACCAATTGCACACTGTGCCCGAAGTCTATGGGCAGTACCAAGTGTTCATCTGTCCCGACCGCCGTATCTCCGCAGAACTGGTGTACTGCATCCAGCGTGCTCACCGGTTCCCAATCGAAGACGTCGAAGAAATTCTCGCTGCCTTCGACTTGTACACGTGCGCTATGACGGGCATCCAGTTCGCCGCTTAGTGAGCGGTCAAGGGGTGAGCGTGACAGCACAACGAGGCGCGCGGAGGGAGAGGCTGGGAACACGAGGGCTCCCCGCCCGTCAAACCAGCGAATGTCCAGATTGTGTCGTGTGGGCATGACTTCAGCGACGTATGGGTCGTGCGGAAGGTTGGGGAAAGGGGAAGAGAATACAATAGGGCGATCTACATAGGTGGTATCGAGGTAGCGGATTGCCTGGAATAGGTCGCTGAAATATGCTGCCTGAGTCTCTGGTGAACCAGCCCAGCGCACAAAGTAGTCGTGATAGGTAATCAGTCCGCTGCTGGTCACCACGAGCACGAGTCCCACAAGTATAGCGGGCATGGCCGGCAGGCTGAAGCGATGGGTCAACCAACTGATGGCCTCGGCAAATATGAGGGCGGGGACAACGTATGTGGCTGGCTGAGCGACGATGCTGCGCAACGAAGCACTGTGAACACCAGTCAGCATCGAAGGCGCAATCCCGGCGACGAGCCAGAGCAGCGTAAAGGTATAGGCGGGCTTGCGCCAGCGCCACAGGCACATCAAAATCCCACTGCAGAACAGCAGTCCGGTGACCGGATCAAAGATTGGACGCCCGGGTAGATTGTAGGTGACGAATGGATCGCCTTTGAAGGTGAACATGGCGAGCACGTCGCGTATACACACGAGAAGTGGACCAAATGAGCCCCTCGTCAGTGCTTCCAACGGTGTGGCGAGTCTGCCGGCGCGGTCCCAGGCGGCCGGGTGTGTGAGCAGTGGCAGAGAGAGCAGGGCGGCAGTTGTCAGCGTGAGCGTCACCTTCCACCAGTTTCGCTTGAATAAGCCTGGATGCACCAAGACCAGATAGAGGCTGAATAGCGGGAATAAGACCCACGTGATGCGCGAAGCCTCATAAGCGTAGATGGATGCGGTTACACACAGGGTGAAAAAGCCCCAGTACGCCGTGGCACGCCATTGGCCACCAGATTCCCGGCGACCCAGACCCGCCCCCAGCCAGAAGAAGATATTCGCCAGCGTGGCCAGGCTGGCGATTGGCTCGACCTGCACAGCAAAACGGCTCGTCGAGACGGGCCAATATGAGACGGCCAGCCAGGCCGCTGCGCCGAGCGCGACTCCTGTTCCAAGCGCTATGCGTGCCCACAGGAAGGTGAGCAACACCAGGATCACACCGAACAATGCCGACGTGGCACGCACCGCGAGGTAACTGGGACCTACCACCGACATCATTATCGCGCTGGCATAGTGCATGAAAGGCTCATCCTGATAGCCATACGTGGCTACGTATAATGGTCGCGCACCGCGATACACCGCGATGGCATCGCGGCTGAAGTCCGCCTCGTCGTGTGTCAAGCCAGGCGGGATGGAGTCCAGGCGATAGAGACGCAGGAAAGCAGCCAGCAGAAGGATGAGGGCGAGCAACCCCCACTCCCACCAGGAGGAAATGGCCAATGACCGGTGACCAGTGACCAATTTGGGATTGGGGATTGGGGATTTGGTCATTTGCGCATGACCTCCACCGGCCCCAGGAGAACACGGTCACCCACGACGACGCCGTTTGCCATGACGGGCAGTCGAGTCAGATTGTCGCGCTGGTACGCGCCGACTTCGAGCGCGACCGGCCCTGGAGGAAGGTCGGGCGGCAGCGTGAAGCGGTGCAGTTGCGCGATCACGTCCCCTGCCTGCCAGTCCCAGTCCGGCGCATCGAGCCGATCCTCCTGGGCGACGACGGTGCCCGCCGCGTCCAGCGCGTGGGTGAACAGCACCAGTTCCGCATTGACGTCAAACGAGTCCCGAGACCGCAACGATCGCGGGTCGGTCACCTGCCAGAGGGTGACCAGTTCGACGGTCCCGCCTGGCGCGACCGCCGGAGTGCGCAGATCGTAGCCAAGGAGTCGCAAAGCGTAGCCGAATTCCACCGGCAGCGCCAGATCCAACGGCGCGCCCTGTGCCCGTTCCCGCAGGGCAGCCAGCGTGACCTGTGGCTCCCAGTCGTAGACGACGAAGAAGGGGTCCAGATCGTCAGGGCGCAGCGTCACGCGCTCACGGAGGCAGAGACCAGGCAGGTCAGCAAAGTACGAGTGGAGGGACGCGCTGGAAGGAGCAATCAGCCGGGCGGCTGGCTCCGGTGGGAGGAGAAGCGCCCGGCGAGCGTCGAACCAGCGCAGCGAAAGGCTTCGCCGTGAGCGCTCAGCCGAACGGTCACGCCGGTGCAGGCTCATCTCGAAGACGTAGGGGGCGTGCGGCGCGTTCGGGTAGACGGTTGAAAGCGCCACGACCCCGCCCCCCGGTAGGGCATCCAGGTATCTCGCGGTTTCGACGAGCGTGCATTGATAGGCGGCCCGCACGTCTGGCGACTCGCCCCACGTGGTGAAGTAATCGCGGGCGGAGATTGCGCCGGTGACGAGGATCAGCCCGGCAAATCCCAGCCCGACGGCCCAGGCAGCCCGCGGGCCCCAGCGCGCCGCCGCCCATCGTGCACCCGCCACGACTGCCAGTGCCGGGAAGAGGAACACGACCGGCAGCGCCGCGATACTGCGGGTGGTGCTGGCGGTCGCGCCGGTGATAAGCGAGGGGGAGATGCCGACGAGAAACCACGTCAAGGAGAAAGCGCAGGCCGGTTCACGCCAGCGCGCCAGGCATAGCCCCACGCCGGCCAGGAACAGCACGCCGGTCAGCGGGTCGAAGATCGGGCGACCGGGGATAGTGTAGGCAAGGAAATCATCGCCCCTTCCGGGAATGAGGAACCCGGCCATGCCGCTCCAAACCCGCTTCAGGATGGCGGAAACGTCCCCGGTCATCAGCGCCTGCAAGGGGGCGTCCAGCATAGCCAGGCGCTGCTCCACTCCCGGGTGTGCCCGCAGGTAGGCGAAAAGCGGCGCGGCCAGGAGCAGGCCGATCAGGACGGCGATCAGCGTTGGGAGCCACACGCGGCGGAAAGTCGCCCGGTGGAGGAGCGCCAGGTAGGCCAGGAAGACAGGGAAGACGATCCACAGCACGCGAGCCGGGATGTACGTATACAGCGTGGCGCCGATGAGCAGGGCGAATAGCCCCATTGACAACCGCTCAGATATCCTTGCGAAGGGTGCAAATGGCCGTGAAAGCCGTTGCCCAACCTTCGCAAGGGTTCCAGTGGCCCTCGCCGGTCTGTAAACCGAGCGCCAGTAAAGGTAGACGGCGGTCGTGAACAAGGCGGGCAGGAGACCGGAGCGCAGGGCTTGCCGGCTGGTGGATAGCGACCAGAACGAGGCGGCCTGGAAGGCCACGGCCGCCAGCGCCGTGGGGCCGTCGAAAGCCAGCCGCGTCCAGGCGAAGGTGGCGAGCAACATAACCAGACCGAAGGGTATGGCAGAGAATCGCAGCACGCGGCCGGTGGGGCCAAGCAGCGCCATCAGGCCGGCAACCAGGTAATCGTATAGCGGCTCGCGGCCGTACCCCACCGTCTCGTAGATGGGCCGGGCACCACGCAATATGGCGACGGCGTCGTGACCGTGGCCGGCCTCATCGTGGGTGAAGCCAGGCGGCACGCTATCCAACCGCCACAATCGCAGCGCGGTGGCCAGGAAGAGGATAAGAATGACCAATGACCAATGACTAATGACCAATGACGAATGACCAACGGCCGATTTGGGATTTGGGGTTTGGGGTTCGGTCATTACGCTCTGGCCTCCCAGGGGAACGCACCAATCATACCCTAACCTGGCGTGGTTGACAAGTGGGGTTTGGAGGCAGGTTGTGCTATAATTGGGAAACTGGTAGATCGGTAGATTGGTAAACTGGGGAGCGCAGTAACCGGTTGACCAAATCATCAACTTGCTGAACGAAATGAAGAATCTCGCAACACGGAGGCGCTATGCAATCCCAAAGACTCTCTTTCGTCAACGTAGGCATTGGTTATTTGTCATTAGTCATTAGTCATTGGTCATTGGTCATTGATCATTGGTCATTGATCATTGTGCTGCTTTTGACCATGACCGGCTGTGGCTTCCTGCCGCTGACGCCGACTGCCACCCCGATTTCCCCTCGCCCATCGCCCACACCTCCACCCCCTACCTCGACGCCGACCCTCACACCACAGCCCCAGCCGCTGATCATCACCCTGACCCTCTGGGTGCCAGAGCAGTTCAGTCCCTACGGTGATAGGCCGGGCGCCGACGTCCTCGCGCAGCAGTTGGATGACTTCAGCGCAGCCTACCCCGATATCCAGGTCGAGGTGGTCGTGAAGAAGGCCCACGGGCGAGGCGGGCTGCTTGACTTCCTCCGTACCGCGCGGGACGCAGCCCCCTCAGTCATGCCCGATCTGGTGGTGCTGGACGCGGCCGGTCTGGAGACTGCCGCTGGCTCTGATCTCATCCAGCCGCTCGACGATCTCCTGTCGCCGTCCATAACCACCGATCGCTTCCCCTTCGCCACGGCGCTGGGCGAAGTGGGGGAGCAGACGATGGGCTTCGTCGTCGCTGCCGACATGCAACACCTGGCCTACCGCCCCGCCTTGTTCGAGTCGCCCCCTGTCTCCTGGACACAGGTCATCTCTGCCCCGGTCCCCTTCCTGTTCCCAGCCAGGGGACACGACCGTCAGGTCAACGACGCCACGCTGACCCAGTACCTGACCACTGGCGGCAAATTGACTGACCCGGACGGCGAACCGTGGCTGGACGAGGAAGCGATGGTAAGCGTGCTCAGTTTCTACAGCACGTGCATCAGCACCACCGTGATCTCGCCGGCGGTCGTTTTGGACATCGCGGACGCAGACCAGGCGTGGGAGCAGTTCCAGGCCGGGGAGGGGGGCATGGCCGTGGTACCGGCCAGCCGCTACTGGTTCGAGGCCGACGAGACCGTCGCCGCTGCGCCGGTACCCACCCACGACGGGCAGCCCTTCAGCATCGCCCGGGGCTGGGCGGTGGCGATGGTCACCGGCGCCCCGGCGCGCCAGTCGCTGGCGATGCTGTTGCTCGATTGGCTCATCGCGCCCGACCACAGCGCGCAGTGGACGTGGGCGGCAGGCTACCTGCCAGATACGCGCGGCGCGCTGCGACTGTGGGACTTATCGGGCGTGGACCGGGCCATGCTGCGCAGCGTGATGGAGGCTGCTGTCCCCCCACCCCGGCCAGAGGTGATGGCAGCCGTCGGGCCGGCGATGCAGGAGGCGCTGGAGGCGGTGTTAAGGGGACGGGCCACTCCCGAGGAAGCGGCAGTCGCCGCTGTCAAGGCACTGGAGGAGTAGCCGTCAGGCAGTTAGCAAGAGTCGCACTTACTTGCTCGTAGCCCCTGTCCTCAGGGTCGTCTCGCGCGAGCTGCGCCGAGAGTCTGGGAGGTTGATGTTATGCCTGAACTGGATCTGCGTGCTGCCGCCACCGAGTTACAACAGGCCGCGCTGGCCGCCGTCGAACCGGGAGCCGCCGTGCGCCGCCACGTCCGCCGCGAGGGGGACGTGCCTGTCCTCAGGATCGCCGACTGGCGCTACGATTTGCGCGACTACGAGCACGTGTTCGTCGTCGGGGGCGGGAAGGCCGCCGTGCCGATGACCGCCGCCATCGCGGACGTCCTGGGCGAGCGGTTGACCGGGGGCGTCGTAATAACTAAATATGGGCACACTCGCGGCTGGCCTGTTTCAGGTTTCAGGTTTCAAGTTATAGAGGCGGGACATCCGGTGCCCGACGAGAACTCCATACGCGGGGCGCAGGCCGTCGCCGGCTGCGCTGCCCGCGCGACGGAGCGCGACCTGGTCTTGTGCCTCATCTCCGGCGGGGGCTCGGCGCTGCTGACGCTGCCCGTGCCGGGCCTGACCCTGGCCGACCTGCAGGCCCTCACCGGCGCGCTGCTCCGCTCCGGCGCGACGATCCACGAGGTGAACACCGTGCGCAAGCACTGCTCGCGCATCAAGGGCGGCAACCTGGCCCGCCTGGCCGCCCCGGCCACGCTGGTCACTCTCGTCCTCTCCGACGTGGTAGGCAACCCGCTCGACGTCATCGCTT
>Ga0315541_1002939_pt1 | contig 13564 bp, 12 predicted proteins | sample SalMarSW160190MG_FD_203095 | JGI IMG/M metagenome (GOLD analysis project Ga0315541, IMG submission 203095) | Salt marsh sediment microbial communities from the Plum Island Ecosystem LTER, Massachusetts, United States - Salt Marsh Sediment SW1601-190 ...
GTCAGCTGATGTCCTTGACCGAAGAATGCACCAAGGTCACCGGAGTACCATATCTAATGGACGCCTATAGGGAAGAGGCAGAGAAGATTCTGGGATAAAGGAGAGAAGATACCTATAGCTGGCATTGGCCAGTCGGTCCAAGGCACATATTTCCGCACACTATATCACACCACCCCAAAGTCCCTATGTCCTGAGTTCTGCACTGTGCTTACTTTCACCCCTCACTTTCCACCACATCCCAGATCTCGTAAGCAGCTGTCTATATAAATAAGGGGACTCATGAGGTATAATACTTTATCCGATTACAGAATCGAGGCATTTCTAAGTGCTTGCGATACATGTCGAGAATCTAGTCAAGACATATGATAGCCGCCGTGTGCTTGATGGAGTTAACCTTGATGTGCCAGAAGGCGAGTTCTATGCTCTGATGGGGCCAAACGGTTCTGGCAAGACTACACTTGCTTCAATAATTGCTGCGGTGAAAACGCAAGATAGCGGTATTGTTGAAGTCTATGGAAATAAGCCGGCGCAGGCTAAGGAATTCATAGGGTATGTACCCCAGGAGAATTTCTCCTCGCCCAAGCTTTCAGGGAGAGAAAACCTGGTGTATTTCGCTAATCTCATGGGATATTCCCGGAGTCAGGCAAATCAGCTGGTGGCTGAAGTGCTAAAAAACGTCGGGCTTTCTGAAGAAGCGGATAAGAGAGTCGCCAAGTACTCTGGTGGGATGAGAAAAAGGTTAGAAGTTGCGACAGCAATTTTCCCTGGTATAAAGGTCCTTATCCTGGATGAGCCGACAACTGGACTCGACCCTACTGCCAGAAGAGCCTTTTTCAGTATGATTCAAGAGATTATGGACAGGAAAACCAGTATTATTCTGATTACTCATATCGGGAGTGATGCCGAGCTAGCCTCAAGAGTGGGTCTCATAGACAATGGTAAAATGATAGCTGAAGGCACTCCTGACGAGCTCAAGAGGAAACATGCTGTCGAGGATGTGATAACCGTGGAGACGGCTGTGAAGACTGATAGTGTGCTCTCAGTTTTAAAGGGTTATAGCATCAATGGAAAGGTAGCGGAGTCGGAAGCTGGCTACAAAATCTACTCGCGAGACGGAGATAAAGTACTGGCCGATGTGGTGAGGAGCCTTGACCAAGCCGGGCATAAGGTGATGCGTATCGAAATGGCGAGGCCCACCCTCGAAGACGTCTTCTTCAGACTTACCGAAAGGCACTTACAGGAGGCAATCGGGTAATTGAGGCAGATATCTGCAGCCTATACCAAGACAGTCAAGGAGTTGCTCAGGGAGAAGTCGGTACTGTTTTGGACCATAGCCTGGCCGATAATCTTTGTAATCATTGGAAGCGTCGTATTTACAGGTAGCGCCCCTCAAGGGGTGGTTCCCTATGTCAAGGGTTCTATTGCCATTTCAATGATGGTTTTCGCCCTGATGATAGCCGGCATGTCCAACCTTCCCGCCAGTATTGCCGGCGATAGAGCGAACGGTTTACTCTCCAAACTTATATCAATGCCCATAAAACCTTACAAGGATTTCATTGGTAGAATCTCTGCTGTTATTACCGTCTCTTTACTAGCAGCAGCTCTGGTTATAGTAATCGGTACCGCAGTCGGCGCACGTTTCACAGGAGCTGGAGTCGAGATTCTACAGGCGATTGGCTTCGTCTTTCTGGTAATTTGTGCCTCTGCCGGAGTGGGTCTTATTGCAGGCACATTGATTAAGAACCTTCAGGGCGCAATTATGACAGGGGTCGGCATTGCCGTAATAACATCTTTCATATCAGGACTATTTGCTCCATACGAGGGTCTGCCGGTGCCACTTCAGACATTTGCTCGAGTCTATCCCATTTCCTCAGCACAGGCATCGATCGTACACTTGCTGGCCGGACCAAATATGGTTGCATATAATCCTTTAACTTCCGGTCAGATAGCTCTGACTATAGCTCTTTCTTTCACACTCCTCCTTGTCGGTACGGTCTTATACTCAAGACTCGGCTGGAAGCTCGAGTAATTAATCAACCTCTATAAAATGAGTGTAAATAGCCCTGGCTGATGTCACGAATAGGAGCCAAAAGGATAAATGCTTGTTGAAATCGGTGTAGCAATCATTGGCGCTGGGGTGATTGGCCTGGCTACGGCTGGTGAAATCACGCAACGAAAAAAAGAAGTGCTCGTCTTTGAGAAAAACCATAGTTTCGGGCTTGAGACCAGCAGTAGAAATAGTGAAGTCATTCACGCCGGCATCTACTATCCCGAGGATTCCTTAAAGACAAGGTTTTGTGTCGAAGGGAAAAGCCTGCTTTACGAGCTTTGTGACAGGCATGATATAGCCTATAGAAAGCCAGGAAAGATCATCGTGGCGGCAAACGAAGATGAGACTGCCCAGCTTGAGAAGCTTTACGAGCAAGGAAGAAGAAATGGCGTCGAAGATTTAATGCTTCTTTCCCGGACGGAATTGAAGAAACTCGAGCCAAACATCGAAGCTAGAGCCGGGCTATTATCCCCTTCCAGCGGAATTTTTGATTCCTACACTTTGCTGAAGTTTCTTTACAGCCAAGCGAGGGAAAAGGGAGCTAAATTTGTGTTTGGCACTGAGGTGATAGGAATAGAGAGGATGGGGGCAAAGTACAGAGTTGAAATAAGGGATCGCGAAGGAATCTCTGCATTTATCAGCCGAGTTGTGATAAACGCTGCTGGCTTAAACTCTGACAGGATAGCCCAGCTTGCTGGGATAGACGTAGCTAAAGCAGGTTACAAACTCCATTACTGTAAAGGCGAATATTTTAGTCTAAGTTCAAAATATAGAAATGTTGTAAACAGGCTCATCTACCCCACCCCAGAGCAAGCTGGACATGGAATTCATGTGACCGTGGGGCTCGATGGTAGGGTGCGGCTTGGCCCCAACGCTCGCTATGTTGAGGAAGTAGATTATAGAGTCGATGAGACCCAGAAGAAAGCCTTTTATAACTCGGTCCAAAGATTCCTTCCCCATATCGAACTTGAAGATTTAGCCCCCGAATTTGCTGGCATAAGGCCCAAGCTTCAGGGGCCAGGCGAAGCCTTCCAAGATTTTGTCATCGCCCACGAAGAAAAAACCGGCTTTCCGGGCTTAATAAATCTAATCGGGATAGAATCACCGGGGCTCACTGCCTCCCTTGCCATTGCGAGATACGTGGGCAGAATGGTGAAAGAGCTTTTTGATTGAAGTTATCAGGGACAGGGTTGTGACCCTAAAGACACCGCTCTAGAAGGCTATGCCAGTAATTTGATATTCTCAAGTCAAATTCAGTGTTCTCTTCAAAGCCTTTTTAGCTGCCTGATCCTTAGCATGAGTCTGATGATGGCATACGTAAAAAACAGCCATATTAAAAGAGCGAACACTTGAATAGCTTGAATAGCACCCCACCATGGATAGGGATTATCAATCGTTATACCTCTCGCAGGGACCACAATCAATATAATCCAGAAAAGCCACAAGAAGGCTAGTATTTTTTTGTACTTAGCTATTTTCGACTCAACATCAGTAAAGATTTCTAGGGGCTCTTCTTCCTTAACTTCCTTGCGGAAGTATTGCCAAGCAGACATCTCGCCAATATACTCCCAACCGGCATCGCGGAATAACTGTTGATATTCTTGTTTATCCTTCTTCGGAAACGTCTGATAATCCAGGCGGTAGACGTAGTCCCGCGGCTCACCAGCCCTAAATCTGTAGATACACGGTAACCCTACTGAAGATAGGTGCCAACCCTTTTGGGACATGCTCCTAAGCCACGCCTCTTCTTGTTCATCCTGCCAAGCCCAAAACCATTTGATTTTTCGGATCGTATTTTCTGCCATCACTTCCTCCTTACACTAGGGTTTTGGCCATAACATATCTATGACGGATAGACCGTTTTGGGTCATTATTTCCAGCCGCTTTATCTGGTTCATTAACGCCTTCTTCCCTTTTGGCGTTAAAACGTAGCTCTTTCGTCGGTTCTCTTCCTTGACCTTAACGATCAGTCCCTCTTCCTCTAGTGATGTGAACGCACCATACAAAGTTCCAGGGCCGACCTTGACTGTGCCTTTGCTTATTTCTTCTATCTTCTGCATGACCGCATATCCGTGGAGAGGTTCGATTAAAGTCAGCATGATATAATATGTGGACTCAGTAAGAGGAAGGTATTTGTTAGTGTCGTCACGTAACATTGAAGTCGTCCTTTATATTAGCTACTGATATATCGTACGCCGCTATACCGTCTACCGATATAATATCATGCTAGTTTGATTCTGTCAATAGTCCGGAATGTCATATTTGCTCATCACATTTGGAAGGTGATATACTCAAGTCCAATGCTGTCTATATAAGTCGACTCATGAGGTATAATACTTCTTAGCTGTGTCAGTGAAGATTCTATGAATATTCCACCGAATCCGATTACAGAATCGAGGCATTTCTAAGTGCTTGCGATACATGTAGAGAATCTAGTCAAGACATATGATAGCCGACGTGTGCTTGATGGAGTTAACCTTGATGTGCCAGAAGGCGAGTTTTATGCTCTGATGGGGCCAAACGGTTCTGGCAAGACTACACTGGCTTCAATAATTGCTGCAGTGAAAACGCAAGATAGCGGTATTGTTGAAGTCTATGGAAATAAGCCGGCACAGGCTAAGGAATTCATAGGCTATGTACCCCAGGAGAATTTCTCCTCGCCCAAGCTTTCAGGAAGAGAAAACCTGGTGTATTTCGCTAATCTCCTGGGATATTCCCGGAATCAGGCAAATCAGCTGGTGGTTGAAATGCTAAAAAACGTCGGGCTTTCTGAAGAAGCAGATAAGAGAGTTGCCAAGTACTCTGGTGGGATGAGAAAAAGGTTAGAAGTTGCGACAGTAATTTTCCCTGGTATAAAGGTCCTTATCCTGGATGAGCCGACGACTGGACTCGACCCCGCTGCCAGAAGAACCTTTTTCAGTATGATTCAAGAGATTATGGACAAGAAAACCAGTATTATCCTGATTACTCATATCGGGAGTGACGCCGAGCTAGCCTCAAGAGTGGGTCTCATAGACAATGGTAAAATGATAGCCGAAGGCACTCCTGATGAGCTCAAGAGGAAACATGCTGTCGAGGATGTGATAACCGTGGAGACAGCTGTGAAGACTGATAGTGTGCTCTCAGTTTTAAAGGGTTATAGCATCAATGGAAAGGTAGCAGAATCGGAGACTGGCTACAAGATTTACTCAAGAAATGGCGACAGAGTACTGGCAGATGTGGTAAGGAGCCTTGACCAAGCCGGGCATAAGGTGACCCGTATCGAAATGGCGAGGCTCACCCTCGAAGACGTCTTCTTCAGACTTACCGAGAGGCACTTACAGGAGGCAACCGGATAATTGAGGCAGATATCTGCAGCCTATACCAAGGCAGTCAAGGAGCTGCTCAGAGAGAAGGCGGCACTGTTTTGGACCATAGCCTGGCCGATAATCTGGGTACTCATTGGAAGCTTCTCATTTACAGGTAGCGCCCCTCAAGCAGTGGTTCCCTATATCAAGGGTTCTATTGCCATTTCAATGATGGTTTTCGCGCTGATGATAGCCGGCATGTCCAACCTTCCCGCCAGTATTGCCGGCGATAGAGCGAACGGTTTACTTTCCAAACTCATATCAATGCCCATAAAACCTTACAAGGATTTCATTGGTAGAATCTCTGCTGTTATTACCCTTTCTTTACTGGCAGCAGCTCTGGTTATAGTAATTGGTATCGCAGTCGGTGCACGTTTCACAGGAACTGGAGTCGAGATTCCACAGGCGATTGGCTTCGTCTTTCTGGTAATTTGTGCCTCTGCTGGAGTGGGGCTTATTGCCGGCACATTGATTAAGAATCTTCAGGGCGCGATCATGACAGGGGTTGGCATTGCAGTAATAACATCTGCGATATCAGGCCTATTTGTTCCATACGAGGGTCTGCCGGTGCCACTTCAGACATTTGCTCGAGTCTATCCCATTTCCTCAGCACAGGCATCAATCGTACACTTACTGGCCGGACCAGATATGGTTGCGTATAATCCTTTAACTTCCGGCCAGATAGCTCTCACTGTAGCTCTTTCTTTTGCACTTCTCCTTGTCGGTACAGTCTTATACTCAAGACTCGGTTGGAAGCTCGATTAACTAATAAACTTCTATAAAATGAAAGTAAATAGTCCTGACTGATTTCAGGAAATTGCCGAACGTGGCTTATTGACAAATACTGCGCAGGCGGTAAAATATACAGATTGCAATTTTGGAACATTTGACACGCTGCCGTGTGGAGACGCGGATATTTCTAGACAGTAATCTCAACTGCAGTGGATTGAATTCTACTGCGCAGGGACGCAAAGTGAAGGTGAAGTAGGAGAGCGGGCATTTATGGCACAACAGACGTGGGAAAATTACCGGCAAAATAAGCATTTCAAACCATCGCCCCTAAAGGGCATACGCGTACTCGAGATTTGTACCATCATACTTGGCCCAGCCGGGCCGGGCTTTCTCGGGGCGCTGGGCGCTGAGGTTATTAAGTGCGAATTGCCACCCAGGGGAGACACAATGCGTCAGATGACTCCCTTCGGCTACTTTTTTAGGGGGCAGTCCCCGCCCATGATGCACAGCAATACCGACAAATACTGGCTGGGCTTGGATTTGCACAAACAGGAGGGACAGCGGATCTTCCGCGAACTGGCAGCTAAATCTGACATTGTAGAGGACAATTTCAGACCGGGCGTGTTGGAAAGATGGGGCGTAGGTTACCGGCAGCTCAAGGAGATTAATCCGCATATTGTCTATATCGCAAAGACGGGCTTTGGTCAGTGGGGGCAATATGCTGAGGAGAACAGGCCCTCCAACGATGGTGCTGCCCAAGCACTTTCCGGCTATGCCTGGATGTCGAGTTTTCTAGGCCAACCGCCCCTGAAGAGTCGGTTATACGTCTGTGACACCTTTGGTGCTTTGATGGGGGAAGTGGCAGTGCTGGCAGCCCTTCATTATCGAAGCAGAACAGGTAAAGGACAATACATCGAACTCTCCCAAAGTGAGAATATCATGCGTGCGATGTCGTGGGTGTGGCCTTACCAGCAAATTACCGGCAAAGGAGCTATGCCCGCGGGAAACAGGGACGTATCCATATGTCCTGCCGATACATTCCGCTGCGCTGATGACACCTTCGTGGCCATTGCAGCACCGGCTCCGAACGAATTTAGGGGATTGTGTGCCGCTATGGACAGGCCGGAGCTGGCTGAAGACCCCCGGTTTAAAGATCACATGACCCGACTAGAGGAAGAAAATGCCACTGCCATCCTCAAGATTATTGCTGCCTGGGTCAGAACCAAGAAACCTGAGGAAATTGAGGAACTGGCCGAGAACTATGGATTCGCTGCATCTCGTGTGTATGATAGCAAGGATGTCGTGGAGGACGCTCATTTCCGGGAGCGGGGCTTCATAACTGACATTGACGATCCTTTTGTTGGTCCTTTTACCGAATATGAATTTCCCGTGATGATGTCCAAGAGCACTCCCAAAGTCAAGTGGTCTTTGAGAGCAGTCGGCTTTGACAACGAATACATAATGAAGCGCATTCTAGGCAAGAGTGAAGACGAAATTAAGGAGTTATATCGGTGCGGCGCCCTGGGCAAATGGGCGGATGTGCAGGGCTGCCAACCGCCACCTGAGTGGGACGGCAAGGCCGGAGTAATTATAGCCAGGGACTGAGCTTTGTTTCGCTAGCCGCAATTAGAGAGACAGCCAGAATATCTGAGTAAGATGGAACAGCAAAGTTGGCCAGACTGGGTAAGGGAAAGAGACGATCCCCAAATTGCTCATACGAAGCCGGAGGCTTTGGGTGACATAACTGTGTTGGATCTGAGTTCCAAGAACTTCGCCGGCTGCCTCTGTTCTTCGCTTTTAGCCGAGTTTGGTGCCGAAGTTCTGAGAATAGAACCGCCTGAGGGTGATTTCCTCAGAACCTGCACACCATATGGCATACTGTATAAGGGAGAAGGGCTTAACTATTTGACCGAGGGTAGGAACAAATTTCATATAACCCTTGACCTTAGTAAACCCGAGGGGAGGGAGATATTCAAAGGACTAGTGGCGCATGCCGATGTGCTCATAGAGACCTATAGACCAGGCACTATGGATGAGTGGGGTATTGGTTATGAACAGCTGAAGGAAATCAACCCGAGGCTGATATTCGCTTCCATAACGGGCTATGGACAGTTTGGACCTATGAGTCAGAGTCGAATGCCGGACTACGATAACATGGCTCAGGCCAGGTCGGGAATACAATCAGCCACGGGAGCAATGCTACCCGAGAACAAGAGCTACAATGAATGTCCTTGGGCGGTTCCTACCAAGGCTGGCCCCTGGATAGCTTGGTCTGCAGCGGGGACATTTATTGCGGTCGGTATTCTGGCTGCTTTGTATTGGAGAGGAATAACTGGAGAGGGGCAAGCTTTGGATGTAGCTAGTGCTGAGGCTTACGCCCGTTTTGATGATTATGCAGCGCTGTGGTATCAGGGAGCTGGTGTTGTTAGTGAGCGCTTTGGCAGCCTGGACCTTGCCGGCTGGCTATATTGCTTCGCACCAACCAAGGATGGTGCCGTTTTCTTGGGTGGATTGAGGTTGGAGATGTGGCAAGCCTTTGCTGACATGCTGGGAAAATGGGATGAATGGGGTGCCGCCAAATGGACCAGCATTTCACCTTTTACGCAGAAAGAGGAGCAATTGAAATGGGCACCTTTAATGTTTGAGGAGACGCAGAAGTACACCAACGAAGAACTTGTAAGGATGTCCATCGAATATGCCAAGAAAGGGCGCCTGGCGCCCATTACCCCAGTGGTGGCCCCAGTGTGTTCCCCCGAGGAGGCCATGAAAGATGCCAACTGGTTGGATAGGGGCATCTTCACCCCTGTTCAAGACCCTGTCTACGGAGAGCTTATCGTAGCTCAGGCGCAACACAAGATGACCGAAAGTCCAATACGAACAAAGTGGGTATGCCGACCGGTAGGCTATGATAATGAGCATATCTATCTCAAGTATCTAGGGTGGGGACCATCCAAGCTAAAGGAGCTGAAACAGAAGGGGATAATTTAGAAGTTGTTTTGCAAGCTAAATTCTTGGCCAAAGATAATATTTAAATCTTATCAGCACCTCCTCTATCCAGTAGTATTTCTCCTCAGCCGTTAAACTTCTGAACTCTGCCATCTTATATTGGAAAAGACTCTGGTTTTCCTAAATTAGGTATTTTAAATTATAATTGGTGGAAACCGAAGGGAAATGAGCTCATCTTCATTAATTGAACAAGAAACCAAAATTAAACCGCCTTACAACCAACACAAGGGGGAAGGCAATAGCATTATGCTGCGCTACTTTATTTGGACCATCGGCTGCCAGATGAATAAGGCAGAATCCCAGCAAATAGCTGGCTACCTAGATTCTGTTGGCCATCAGGTAGCGACTTCTTTTTCCAATGCCGATTTAGTGATTCTCAATACATGCGTGGTAAGGCAGAGCGCTGAGAATAAGGTTTTAGGCACTCTGGGTTTATTGAAAGGCCTAAAAAGTAAACATCCCAATCTCCAGATACTTGTTACTGGATGTTTGGTCGATTCCGACACCCAAGAATTGAAGAGACGGTTTCCTCACGTTGACCTACTATTTAAGCCTGGTGATTACCCTGAGCTAATTGCCTGGGGGCAAAAGCAAGGCATACCTATTGAGCAGAGATTGCTTCGCTACGCTCGCAATGACACTTTGATGGCTCCCTCGCCATGCGCTTTTATCCCCATCATCCAGGGTTGTGATAATTTTTGCTCATATTGCATTGTCCCCTACAGGAGGGGAAGGGAGGTGAGTCGCCCTTTGGGGGAAATAGTCTGTGAAGTGGAGGAGCTAGTAAGACGAGGCATAAAAGAGGTAACTTTGCTGGGGCAGAATGTTGATTCTTACGGACACGATTTGCCCGGGCATCCCGACCTCGCTAATTTGCTGAACGAATTAAACAGCATAGATGACCTTGTCAGGATTCGCTTTCTGACAAATCATCCCAAGGATATAAGCCTGAAGCTCATTGACACTGTAGCTTCTCTAAACAAAGTTTGTGAGCATCTGGAGCTGCCTGTTCAAGCTGGTGATGATGATATACTGATGGCTATGAGGCGAGAGTATACTGTGGAATGGTATAGAGAGCTCGTTCACACCATTCGCCGCAAGATACCTCAAATATCTCTGAGCACAGATATAATCGTTGGCTTTCCTGGAGAAACAGAGGAGCAATTTGAGCACAGCCTATCTCTGGTCAAGGAAATGAGGTTCGATGTTATTCATGTGGCAGCTTATTCTCCTCGCCCTGGCACCATTGCCTGGCGGGAATATCAAGATAACATTCCTTCGGAGGTGAAGAAGGAAAGGCTCAATAAGATTGAAGAGCTTCAAGCGGCTATAGCTAGCGAGATTAACTCAAAACTTCAAGGCAGTCAGGTGGAGGTGCTGGTAGAAGGCAGGAAGAAAGGGAAATGGTTTGGGCGCACCCGGAGTAATAAGCTGGTATTCTTTGAAGATGCTGGCGACTGGCTGGGCCAATTAGCAAGAATCCAGATTGAGAAAACAAGTCCCTGGTCGCTGAGAGGCGATGTTAAAAAATAATTAATTAAAGGAGGGTACATGATGGAAACATGGGGAATGATTATCTTTTTGGTGGCAATTTTTGCCGTGATGTATTTCTTGATGATCAGACCGAGGCAGAAGCAACAAAAAGAACACGAGGAAATGATGAAGGAACTAAGAGTGGGAGAAAAAGTGATTATAGCTGGCGGGATTTATGGACAAATCGAAAGTCTTGGTGAAGATACTGCAATTCTGAAGATAGAGTCAGGAGCAACAATGAGGGTTGCTAGAAGCAGTATACTTGGCAAACAAGAGGTTGAGGAAAGTGGTGGGGGAGTATTCTGACATCAGGAGCTTGAAGGCATCAAGTGGTCACCATCAGACAAGTTGGGAACATGATGCGTTTTTGAAACCTGTTCAGTCTTTGTGAGACTCTGCACTTGTGTTTCCCTCTTGACGAAGGAGAGGTAGAGTAAATGAATCACTACGACTATATTATAGTTGGCAGTGGCATTGCTGGTCTTTATATTGCCTTGCTCGCTATAGAACGGGGCAGCGTCCTTATCCTGACTAAAGGGAGCATAGATGACTGCAACACAAAATATGCTCAAGGTGGCATTGCTGTTGCCATGGGCAAGGATGATTCTCCCGAGCTCCACTTCAAAGACACTATGGCTGCCGGAGATGGCCTATGTAATGCCGAGGCAGTGCGTATTTTGACTGATGAGGCTGCTGATTGCATTGCTGATTTAATCAAATCTGGAGTGCCCTTTGACACTTTGGACGGTGAAATTACCTTGACCAGAGAGGCAGCCCATACTGTGCCGCGCATTATGCATGCCGGCGGAGATGCCACCGGGGAGCACATCGAGGTTACCTTAAGTCGCCGTGTGCGCTCCACTCCTACCAAAATCTTGGAAAATTGCCTGGCTAGCGAAATTTTAGTCCAGAATGGCAAGGTAACTGGCGTAAGGTCTCTCGATTGCCGAACTGGCTCTGTGGAAGAGTATCACTGCCAGTTTCTCATCTTAGCTACTGGTGGTGCCGGGAAGTTGTTTAAATATACCACTAACTCCGATGTGGTTACTGGCGACGGGATAGCTTTGGCTTTTGAAGTCGGTGCCGAAATAAGCGATATAGAATTTTTCCAGTTTCATCCCACTGTTCTTCGCTTGCCCGGAGTAGCTCCTTTTCTCATCTCTGAAGCGGTCAGGGGGGAGGGTGGCATACTCAGAAATGTGGAAGGCCATCGCTTCATGCCAGATTATGTTGCCGAGGCCGAGCTGGCGCCGAGGGATATAGTGGCCCGCAGCATCGTCTACGAGATGGAGAAAACCCACAGCGCTAGAGTTTTTCTGGATGTTACCCATTTGTCACCTCGGTTAATTACCACCCGCTTCCCCCAAATATATCGCTTTTGTCGGGACCATGGCCTGGATATCACCAAAGGGCTTATCCCCGTTGCCCCCGCCGCGCACTACCTTATGGGAGGGGTGAAAGTCAATAATTGGGGAGAGACAAATATCCCGGGGCTATTTGCTGCTGGCGAGACCGCCTGCACTGGAGTGCATGGTGCTAACAGGCTGGCATCAAATTCCCTGCTTGAGTCAGTTGTTTTTAGCAAGAGGGTAATGCAAAGGACTGAAATGACTGCCCCTTCTCGTCATTGCGAGGAGCGGAGCGACGAAGCAATCTCCTATTGCCTCCCCCATAGAGAGGTGCTACCCAAGGTGCCACCGCTTAATCTGCCCAAGCTGCAGTCTCTCATGTGGGACAAAGTAGGAATCATCCGTTCTGGCAAAAGCCTCGAAGAGGCGGCAGGCATTTTGGCCACCTGGGAAAGCCTCCTGTCTCAACCCACTGACCGACCCTCCTATGAACTAAATAATTTGGTATTATGTGCCCGGCTCGTGACTGAGGCCGCTTTACTCCGCAAAGAAAGTCGCGGCGCTCACTTTCGCACAGATTTCCCACAGACTTCGCCAGAATGGCAACGGCATATCGTTTTTAGAAAAAATGTCATCAAGTAAGCCCCAGATTGAAGAAATTATCGACCGCGCCTTAGCTGAGGACCTTGGTAAGGGGGATGTTACTACTGAGGCCTTAATACCCGGCGACCAGCAAGGGACTGGCTTCATTGTGGCCAAGAAGGAAGGCATCCTGGCTGGCACAGAAACGGCCAAGCAGGTTTTCCATCGGGTTGATCCAGAGTTAAAGGTGGAGATTCTTCTAGAAGACGGGGCTAGAGTTAAGCCGGGCAGTAAAGTGGCCAAAGTGTCAGGCAGCATTGCCAGCATTCTCAAAGCAGAGAGGGTAGCCCTAAATTTCCTCCAGCGCTTGAGCGGCATTGCCTCGGAGACCAACCGTTACGTGGCAAGAGTTGAAGGACTGCCGGTGCGCATTATGGATACCAGAAAAACTACCCCAAGCTGGAGGTCGCTGGAGAAGTATGCTGTCAGGGTAGGTGGTGGTGGAAATCACCGTATGAATTTAGGCGATGGCGTACTAATTAAGGATAATCATCTGGTGGCGCTCCGCAGCCAGGGATTGAATATCAAGGATATTATAGCCAAAGCAAGGCAAAATGCTCCACAGCGGCTGCCAGTCGAAGTGGAGGTCAGGACTGTGTCAGAAGCTTTAGAAGCTGTTGAAGCCGGGGCAGATATTGTCATGCTTGACAACATGAATCCCGAGGATATGCGTGAGGCGGTAAAATCTATTAATGGCCGTGCTTTAATTGAAGCTTCGGGTGGAATTATACTTGATAATGTTCAAGCTGTAGCTGAAACCGGCGTTGATTTTATTTCTATTGGCGCCCTTACCCACTCCACCAGGGCTTTAGATATCAGTTTAGAGTTAGAGATAAGCGACAAATAAGGTTAAGTCTCTCAATCCTCAAAAGACAAATCCAAAGCCGCTTGCGATAACTTTCGGG
>Ga0315541_1002940_pt1 | contig 13561 bp, 13 predicted proteins | sample SalMarSW160190MG_FD_203095 | JGI IMG/M metagenome (GOLD analysis project Ga0315541, IMG submission 203095) | Salt marsh sediment microbial communities from the Plum Island Ecosystem LTER, Massachusetts, United States - Salt Marsh Sediment SW1601-190 ...
AGCGGTATGTTTTCTACTTTGTTTTGCTTCTTTTTCTCATGCCGAGGATTCATGGGTCTATGTTCGGCTTGAGGATAGGAGTGGACTAACGGCAGCAGACGACCCAGGGCGTTCTAAACGTGGGGATGTTGTTGTAGTTGTTCCTGTTAAAAATGAAAAGCACTTCCCTACCAAAACCGAGCAAGAAGAATACATGATATTCAAAGCCGACCTTACAAAAGCACAAGTAGAAGAAATGACTAAATCTTGGGAAGAAGATACGGGTAAAATTGATTTGGGCGGGACGGCTATTATCGAAAAGAAGGCTTACCGTAGAAATAAAATAGACCTATCTAAATTCGACGCTAAAAAGGGAATGATTAAAGATATGGTAACGGCAGATAAGGTAATTATTGAAGAAAAGACTGCTTTTGATTTAAACATTTACGCTTGGAAACAAAAATGGTTTGCGTTTGCCTATCCTATAAATAAATTACTTACCAGAAAAGCCTACGCTGCTGCCTCAACCTCTAAGATTTGTGCGGTGGGGGATAACTGTACCGATGAGGACTATAACACTCTAACAGCGTGGGAAGATGCCGTTGATGGAGTTCTCGACGGTATTCAGACTGCTGAATGTTATAATGATGATGGTTCGTTAAATGAAATAGATATTACAATAGATGGAAGTACAACAACGGCAGAATATTATATGAAAATAACAGCTCCTGAAGGAGAAAGACATCTCGGAATAGCAGGAGCAGGGTTTGTTATAGACCCATCATCCGGCGGTACTATTTTTAGTTTAGACGACCCATATACAATCATTGAATGGATGGAAATAGTCGATTATGGCGGAATCGGATTTAGCAGCAAGGGTATCTGTACTAATATTGAGTTGCTTGGGCATATCAGATATAACATAATTCACGATGACGTAGCAAATAATGGTGGTGTCGGAATAGATATGACTAATTATGTTAAGGGCGGAAGCTATATTCATAATAATATTGTCTATAACCTGACTGGTAATGGAATAGCTGATAATAGAGGATACCAAGATTCCAATTATATTTACAATAATACTGTTTATGGATGTGCTAATGGAATCCTAGAAGGCTCCGTTGATTCGGTTGTATCCAACAATATAGCTTATGATAATTCTGGATATGATTTTGATTCAGGATGGGGAGCTACCTCTGACTATAATTTTTCAAAAGATGACTCCGCACCAGAAGCAAGTGGAAATTCAATATGGGGCGATACCGACGGGAAAACACCTGACTTTGTGAGCGTGGCAGGGGGGAGTGAAGATTTCCATTTACAATCAACGTCTGATGCGATTGATGTCGGAGCAGACCTCGGCTCTCCCTATGAATACGACATTGACGGTGTAGCCCGTACCGGCACATGGGACATCGGGGCGGACGAGTATGTGGCGGCAGGCGGCGACGACGTTTATTCAGGCAGGGGAATCGGAAGGGGAATCGGGAGGGGGATAGGAAGATGAAGAAAATATTATGTTTTGCTTTATCCATTTTATTGATTTTCTACGGCACGGCTTTTGCGCTTGAACTTGTAAGACAAAAGAATGTGGCGACAAAGATTCTAGTACCAATCGTTGACGCTGATGGTGATATTGTTACTGGTGCCGCCGGGCTTGACACGGAGCTTACGTATTGGGATGACGGTACATCTGCGGTAAACTGGACGGATTTAACCGCCGAGGCGACAGAGCTTCAAGAAAGCGGATGGTATGAATTAGGAATCGCTCAGGGTGAAATGAACCATGATTATATCGCTTTACGGGTACAGACATCGACAAGCGGGGCCAAGACGCAACACGTTCTTGTCAGGACAATCGTGGGAGACCCTCTTCTTGCCGCTACGACAGATGACGGTGGCACGATTAACGTAACAGGCGGGGCCATTGATTCGGTGACGGCTCTTTCTGCGACGGGAAATACGGCGGTCATAGACGAGTTTGAAAGCCAGAGCGCCACAGACCCGACAGGATTTAAGGTTAATGTTATGGAAGTAAACGGCACGGCGCAGACGGCGAATGATAACGGGGCGGATATTAACGCGATTCTGACAGACACAGACGCCTATGACACCGATGCCGAATACGCAACAGCATTATGGAACGCGGCGGTTGCGAGTTACGGGACATCAGGGACATATGGACTATTGATTGAAACAGACCTCGATGCCGCCATATCCTCAAGGTCAACGCTTACGGCCGCAAATGTGTGGGAGACCAATATCTCGGCTTATTCCGGCGCGGGATATGCGGGGACGTATCTTAAAGACCTATATGACAATCAGGGGGATTGGGTTACAGCCACATCCGTCGGTCTTACGGCGGCGGCGGTTGATGCGGTTTGGGATGAGTTAACGGCTGACCATGTAACCGCAGGGACTATGGGAAAAGCTCTTGGCGATGCCGGAGATCCTTGGGCCACAGACATCCCCGGCTCATATTCCGGTGATGATGCCGGATATATATTGCCGGCGTTAATCAAGAGGTCGCGCGGGCGGTAATAAACGGAGAAACTCTATGGGGTTAATGAACACAGATGAGTTCATCACAAAGCATCTTGAGGTTCATGGGAAAGAGTTTACCCGAAGATTCAAGGAAAGGGAAAAGGAGAATGAAGATTTTGAACAGGATTTACACGACATCGCTAATGAAATAGAGCTTCAGATGGCTTGGGAGAAAAAATCATAGTGGGGACAGATATGCTTGAAATTATGAGATTGGGTTCAAAATTCGGAATTGAGCTTATTGTCGTCGGTGCGCTTATTTGGGTTGTGTGGTATTTGATTAAGCATACAGTTATTGAACTCTCAAAGGTTATCAGTAAGCTCGCCGATAATGTGGATAAGATCGGCACAGCGATTGATAAACACGCACAAGATGCCAACATGAGAGGGCAGTTTATTAAGAGAGAACACGAAAACCTTATCGAACAGCATAAAGAAATGATTAAAACTCTGGGGCGGATCAATGGTTACAAAGAAGATTAAGTATGTTCCTATTGATGATCTCTTAGGAAATGGGAAACATGGCCGGCTTCCCGTTATTGTCGATTATGGACAAATCGCCGTTGACCTTTATGCCTTACGTTCAAAGATCGAAAAATCTCATTTTAAAAACACCAAGGCCGCAAAACTATTATTATCGGATTTACAAAGGCTTGAGGATGACTTAGGCCGGGCGGCCGTTGATCAACGCGGAGTAATGATAGAACGGCGGAAACAGGACAGAGGCTATGCCGGAAGGAAAGACAGGCGGAATAAATGAACGAGAGGGAAAGAGGCAAGGCTGTTTTAAACTTTTTTGAAAGGCTTGTATACGCCTTATGGAATAGATTTTGGAAATTGGTTAATACAAAATGAACGAAAGAAGAAAGGAAGATAAGGTGGAGCCATGAAGAAAATAGTCCCTTTAGCATTGTGTCTTTTACTGATCGTCGGATGCGCTTATAACAGCCGAAATATGATGCGGTTCACGGGATCAGACATGAAACTTAGTTACGGGTTAATTTCAGCAGAGCACCTTACAGAAGTTATTTTGTTGAGAGAAACCAACGCCGGTGAGGGTGAAGCCAAGTACAACATCCCCAGCATGAATGAATATATACACATCCCAATCGACGGGAAGGTTGAAATACAAGGGGTCAAGGGAGTAGAGCTTGCTGATATTGTTAAAGAAGAAGTTAAGGTGGATAACGCTGATCCTGTTGATAACCCTTAAAGGATAAAATATGCGAGAAGTCAGGCTTGCCTTTTATAAAGCAACGGGGGCATCATGGACAGACCGTGTTATTTCCGGGTGGACGTGGATTTTCAATATGTTTACGCTGGGATGTTCTCATGTTGAAATTGGGTTCTTTATCGGTGGAGAGTGGAGATATTTCAGCAGTTCTATTCGCGATGGCGGTACAAGATGGAAAGACGGAAAAGAATTGCTAAAGAATTTTGATAGGTGGGATGTCCGGGTAAAAGACTACCCGGATGAAACCGTTGATCAAATGATCGAAAGAGCGAAGGGCATAGAGGGCCTGCCTTACGATAAGTGGGGTATAGCCGGGTTTGGTACTATCACAGGGCTAATTTTTAACAAAAAATCCGCCTGGTACTGCTCCGAGGCTTGCTGGTATGTGCTATTTGGAGCATGGAAAAAGAGGATCTCTCCGCGACGGATGTGGAAAAGAACATCGAATGAGTTTATTGAGTTATATCAAAAGGTTTAAGGAGGCTGTCTATGGAACTCATAACGCTTGATGTGGCGATTGACCTTATTTTACCTATTCCGGAATCGGAATCAACCGATACTGTAACTTATGTGATATACGATTCTGCCGGGGCGACATTGGCCGAGGGGAGCATGAGTTTTGTCGCTGATGAAATGTGGAAGGTCAACTATACTCCCGATTCGGAAGATTTAGAGGTATACGATGTAATAATTCTCAAAGGTACGGATTCGACGATTGATTCCAAGCGGGAGAATATCTATCAGATCATCGGGGCCCCGGCCACCATCCCGAGCCTTGAGTCTACAACAAGCCTCATCGCCATCTGCAATATGGCACTATCCCATATCGGAGCAAAAGCCATCGCTTCTTTAGCGGAAGATACACCGTCCGCCGATGCCTGTAACACTCATTGGCTTGGATGCCGAAACGCTGTCCTGCGTGAATTTAATTGGCCGTTTGCCAGGGCAAATATTATCTTGGCCGAAGTGTCCTCTGCCACTCATCCTGAATGGGATTATGTTTACGGGTATCCGGCGAGTTGCGCGAATGTCTGGAATGTCTTTAATGAAGCTACCTATGACAAGAAAGAAGAGCAGAATTTTGAGGTATTTTACAGCGCATCGTTGAACAGGAAACTCATTGGGTCGAATCTGGCTGAAGCCTATGCCGAATATACGTATAAAGTCCAGGATACGGCGATTTATGACAACCAGTTTTCAATGGCTCTTTCATACCGTTTAGCGGCGGCCATGGCGCATGATTTGATGAGTGACCCCGACTTAGGGATAAAAATGCTTAATATTTACATAGCACTCATCGCGGAAACAAAACGGGTTGCTGCCTATGAAGAAAAAAGAAAACCAACACAAACGTCAGCAACGCTTGACGCAAGGGGTTAGATGCCGATAAAAGTCCACAAAAGCCAGCCGTCTTTTGCAGGGGGGGAATATAGCCCTGCGATGTATCCGCGGACCGACCTTGCCAAGTATTCCATCGGATTAAAACGATGCCGGAATTTTATTGTCCATCCTCACGGGGGCATCAGTAACCGGCCGGGTACGAAGTATGTTGCTACGGCAAAATCCTCTACTCGCAAATGCCGGGTGATTCCCTATGTGTTCTCAAGAACGCAGGCTTATACACTTGAGGTTGGACACCACTATATCCGCTTTTACACCGACCAATCCCAGATATTATCTGATGAAACAACGTCATGGAGCGCCGCGACCGAATATATCGCCGGGGATTTCTGCACTTATAACAGCACGACATATTATTGCTTTTTAGCCAATTCAAACAAACAACCGAATACTGAAACGGATTACTGGACAGCTCAGACGCAATATGAAGTCTACACGCCTTATACGGAAGATGACCTTGCAAATTTGAGGTTTGAGAGTTCTGCTGATGTTATTTATATCACATCCCCCGATTACCAAACGAGGACACTAAGCCGGTATGCCGATAATAATTGGGAACTTGAATTATTCGCCCTGACAGACGGGCCTTTTATGCCGGAGAACACCAGCGAATCAATAAGCCTCAGTGCCACCGCCGTAACGGGAAGTATATCGCTTAATGCGGCTGCGGGATCGTCTGTATTCGATGCTGACCAGGTAGGCGGGTTATTCAAATTACGCCATTACATCGAGGGGCAGAGCGCAACGGCCAATTTCGCGTCAACAACTTCGACTTCCGCAATCTCATGTTTTACGACATGGCGGTTATTGACGCACGGGACGTGGACGGGAAAAATAAGGATAGAGAAGTCTACCGACGGCGGGACGACTTGGACGACGTTAAGGTCTTTCTATGGGGTAGATGACTTTAATCCTGATACATACGGCACAGAGGATATTGAACTGAATCCCGAACCGTTCCTTGTCCGGGTTACCTGCCATGAATACACAAGCGGGCTTTGCAGGGTGGAGATAACAACCGATCCGTTCTATCAGGACGGGATTGCTACGATAACGGATTATTACAGTGCGACGTGCGTAAGCGCGACGGTCATTGAAGATTTTGGGTCAACGGAAAATACGACCGCATGGTCAGAAGGGTCATGGTCGGATCACCGGGGATGGCCGAGGGTAGCAAGGTTTAATCAGGACAGGTTGTGTTTTTCAAGCACATATTCCGAACCGCAGACGACATGGGAATCTCTGACGGGGAATTATACAAGTTTCCGCAGACATTCTATCCTTTTAGATGCTGACGGGATAACCGTCAACCTTCCAAGCCGCCAATTAAACGCAATAAACGGACTTATTTCATTTAAGCGTCTTTTGGCTTTTACGTCATCGACAATCTGGTCAATCGGTGCGATAGAAGGGACAAGTCTTACTCCGACGACAACAGTTCAGGATATTGAAGAATACACCGGCTCATACGGGATTGACCCGGCGGTTATCGGGAAAGAAGCTCTTTACGTCCAGGATGGCGGGCAGGTTGTCAGGAATATCGGGTATAATCTCGCCGATAGCGGGTATGTCGGGACGGAGCTTAATGTCTTATCACAGCATCTTTTCTTCGGCCATAGCATTACGGAAATAGCATACCAAAGGAATCCTGACTCTATTCTTTGGGCCTTGCGGGATGATGGAATTCTTTTGGGAATGACCTACATGAAAGAGCAAGAGGTCGTGGCCTGGCATTGGCACGATTCGGTTGATGTCAATGCGAGCAATAGCGCGGCCGAGATTGAATCAATCTGCGTTATCCCGGCCGATGGATATGATGAGCTTTGGATGAGTGTCAAACGCGGGGACAACAGGTTTATCGAGAGAATGGTTCAGCGCATGGCATCAACGGACACGAAACAACAGTTTTTTGTTGATTGCGGCGTGACACATGACAGCCCTATAACGATAAACGGGGCATCGCAGTTAGACCCTATTGTCGTGACGTGCAGTGAGGCCCACGGTTTCACAGATGGCGATTTCGTTGATATTTCGGATATTGTCGGGATGACAGAACTGAACGGGCATAGATATTTAATTGCAAATGTCGGGATGTATACAATGGAATTGACCGAAGAAGATACCGGGGATGATGTGTCTGGGACACAGAATGCGGCTTATGTGTCCGGGGGGTATGTACGAAAGGCATATGATACTTTTGAAGGGCTTGACCATTTAGAAGGGATGAAGGTCGCTATTTTAGGGGATGGGGCGGTTTATCCTCAAGAAACAGTTGAGGATGGGGAGATAACCATTTCCCGTAAATGCTCGATTGCTCATATCGGTTTACAATATCTCCCTGAAATGGAAACGCTGAATATCGAAGATGCAAGCGCCGGGGGAACGACACAGGGGCGGAAAGTTAAGATAGGCCAGGTTACATTCAGGTTTATCAACAGCTTAGGAGGATGGATTGGGCCTGATTCGGACAATTTGAAAGAAGCATTTTTACCGTCGAGGGCATCACTCGGAACGCCTCCGGCATTATTCACAGGGGATAAAAAAGAAATTCTCGGGGCATCATATTCGGATGGCGGCAGGATTTTTTTCCAACAGAAGGATCCGTTACCCGTAACGATAAGTGCGGTCATCCCCGATGTGAGGATTACGGCATGAAAACATTAGAGAAAATAAAACCAAAGGAATACTACAACATGAACGGGGTCATTGTCCGTCCGTCTACAAAGAAAGATGCGGAATATCTTAAAGACAATTTATGCCCGTCCGATGTCAGGGAAATTTGGAGCAGCCATCATTTGACCCCGGAAGAAGCCCTTGATTTATGTGTGGAAAAGTCATTATTCGCCTTGACGATTGAAGATGAAGGAGAGGTTATCGCGATGTTCGGTATTAACCCGGATTCTATTCTTGGGTATAAAGCGTCGATTTGGATGCTGTCATCGTCAAGGCTTCACAAAAGACGGATAAGGTTTTTAAAACACAGCCGTCGGTTTATTGACATGATGCTCGACTACTACCCATATTTAGAAAATTATGTTGATGACCGTAATCAAAAGTCAATCGAATGGTTAAGATTTTGCGGGGCCACCGTAGAAGAACCCATGCCTTACGGGATGGATGGAGCTCCGTTCAGGCATTTTTATTTCGAGAGGAAAAATAAATGACCGTTCCAAATACGAATAATAAAGACTTGTATGATTTTAATGGCGTAACGACCGAGTGGGCGATTACCTTTCCGATTAACGGCGTTGAGGAAGATGAGATACTTGTCTACCTCACGGATACAAACGGCGTCAGCGCGTTGGTCGAAGAAAACTATACCGTTGACTTGGTTACGCCTCAAGTGGTTTATCCATCCGTTGTGTCCGGCCTTGACCCGTTCACGGCAACCATGGGCGGAGTAACCATCGTCAGGGAACTTGATTTATTGCAAGGGACGGATTTAAAGAATTTCGGGGCGCTTCCTGCGGAAGTAATTGAGAAATCTCTTGACCGATTGGCCATGAGCATTATCCAGATTCAGGAGCAAATCAACCGCACAAATCAAGCAGATATAAGCCAGGACTCGTCGGATGTTGAGGATTTTATCTCATCTATTTTAGAAACGGCGCAGGATTGCAGGGATGCCGCTTTAGCGAGCGCCAATGCTGCGGCGGCAAGCGCGATTGATGCGGCGGCGAGTGTAGCTGAGTGTGCCGCCCACGTCGATGATGCGGCCGCGAGTGTAGCTGAGTGTGCCGCCCACGTCGATGATGCGGCCGCGAGTGTAGCTGAGTGTGCCGCTTATGTGGATGATGTCATAGCAAGCGCGAATCAGGCGGCGGCGAGTGCGGATGCGGCGGAAATTAGCGCGAATCAGGCGGCCACGACCGCAGAAGCGACAGCAACGGCGATCGTTAATTCTCTTCTTCCGACTCTCAATAGCACCATTAAGGCATGGATAAATTTTAATGGCGCGGGGACAATCGCGATTAAAGACAGTTTCAATGTAACCTCAATCGGAGACAACGGAACGGGAGATTACACTATCACTTGGGACACGGATTTTGCGACCGTTAATTATTGTGCCGTTGGAAACGTAAAAGCTACATCGGGGAACATAAGAACACTCGGCATCACAACTCAAGCAGTAGGAAGTCTGAGAGTTTTGGTGAAAGACGATGCTGGGACTGCTTGCGATGTTGCGATAGTCAATGTAATTGCGATTGGAGACCAATGATGAAATGCAGATTACTTTATCGAAATGACGGGGGGGTATCGGTTATTTATCCGGCCCCGAACTCAAAAAGAGAAAATGAGACCGAAAAGGAATGGCTGGACAGGGTATTTAAAAAATCCAATCCAGGCAATCTTCTGTTTAAAGACATTGAGTCGGAGAATCTACCGAGCCGGAGATTCAGGAATCAATGGGTCAAAAGCGTGGATGGTGTTGTCCCTGATTTAGTTAAATCGAAAGAGCGGGTTTTAGCGGAACTTCGCAAGGTCAGAGATGTCGAGTTAATAAAATCCGACGGGGAACTGGCAAAAGAGAATGAGATAGGAACGCCGGGAAGCATAAACGCATTAAAGGATTACCGTCAGAAATTTCGGGATTTACCACAGAATATTGAATCAAAACTCTCTTCTATTACGACGATTAGTAAATTAGAGCAGGAATATCCGTGTGAGCTAGGGATTGATGAATATTTGGTAAAAGGAGAAAAGTAAATGTGTTTGCCTATAATCGCAGTAGATTTGCCGACTATCCTGACGGTCGTCGCAGGGGTGTATACCGCCGTCAACCAGTATCAGGCCGGGAAAGCGGACAATAAATATTATCAATACCTTGCCGGGCAGAGCGAGGAAGAGGCGAAGGCAAAAAAAGAGTATGCCAAAAAACAGGGCGAGGCGATTGTCAGCACGGCTGAAAAGCAGAGCCATCTTATTCAGGAATCGGCGGGTGAAGATTTCAAGACATTAAAAAAGGATGAAGCGCAGGTATTATCTTCCCAGCGCGCGGCATTGGCGGCCAATGGGATTGATCTGAGTTCTGTTACCGCCCAGGATATTGCGTCAGATACGCTCAGCAAGGCCAAATTGGATGAAATCAATATCAGATACAATGCCGATGTGAAGTCATGGGAAACAAAAGAGGAAGCCAACTATAAGAAATGGGCGCTTGAATCCGGGGCAGATATTGACGCATGGAATCTAAGGACAAGGGCTGACCAGTACAGATATGCCGGGAAATCCGCATTACAGACGGGCAAGACACAGGCTTTCGGCACGCTTTTATCAACGGCGACATCGGTGGCCTCAAAGTGGTCTCCATCGGGAAGCCTTGCAACGCCGGGGGCAGGGGGATACGGATTAAACACGCCGACAGGAACTCGCAATATGGGGAATTGGTCATACGTCCCGAAATGGGGGAATTAAATGCGCGTGCCACAATACAAACAGCAGACTCAACGAACAACGCCTAACGTACCCACGCCGGTCATGCCGAAGCCGGAATTTGCCGAGCCGGTAAAGGGTGCTTTTGGGAAAGAAGTTTATCAGGCGCGGGCGCAGGTTGGCGGGCAACTGATGAAACTGGCTGACCTTTTACAGAAACGCGCAGAGGAAAAAAGAGACCTTGAGAATAAAAATATCAGCGCCCAAGTGGAGACCCAATACCGAAAAGCCGTTGAGGACAGGTTATTTAATCCTGAGCAGGAAGAAATTGACATTAACGGGCAGAAAGTATCCCGGCCCGTTGGTATTCTTAACCGAAAACTATCTCTTGCAAAAGGGGCAACACAGGAATTTGATGACTGGCACGCAAAGAATATCGGGAAATACCTTGATTCCGTTCCTGACCCGACATACCAACAAGACCTCGCCATAAAACTCCAAAATGATTACATGGCAAAGCGCCAGTCTGTTATTAAACATCAGACCAAAGAAGAGCAGGATTATCTTGTCGAAGGGTTCAAGTCCAATGTGGCCCAACAAGTCAATGACGCCTATGGCGCGCAGACACCTTATGGTTTGAAGATTGCGATTGATAACGCCGTCCTCGCTCAGAATGATTTAAACCTCGCCGAAGGATATGACCCTGTAAAAGCTAAAATGGAAATACAGGAGACCGTTAAGAATATCACCGAAAAATCTATCCTCTCGGCATTGCAGAGGGACAGGACGGGGGAGGCGTCAAGAGAGCTTCTTGGTTCCGTGAAAGATAAATTGAGTAAGGAGAATTTCGACGCTCTTAATAAAGACATCAAAGATTCCTCAAAGAAACTTATCAACGACACAAAGAACAATACCTTACGCACGCAGGTTGCGAATGAGGCCAAGATACTTGATGGAATTATTAAGGGTGATTTGGATTTTATGACTATATCGAACATTAAGCAGATGACGGCGGCCGGGGATGTGCGGAAAGAGTTCGGCAAGGCGGCCATTAAGGCACTCCTGAAGCCGATTGACGAGTTCGATTATGACGACAAGGGCAACGATGAGGCTTTTGTTACGCTGGCCCAGGGCATCTTTGAGGCGCGGAATCAGCACGACATCGGCGACCGCCTTATTGACATTCTCGACGGGTTTAATAAAGACAATCTTAGTCAGAGGAATATGACGTTGTTAATACAGACGGCGAAAGAGTTTGGGGGGAACGTGAAAGCGGATAACGCTATGCGCGCCGCCGTTAATTGGGCGAGAAATAATAACGTGAACCCGGCAGAGATGGTTTCCGATTATCTGTCCAGCATGAAAGCCGGGCTTGGGCCGGAAGAAGCGGCCAGCGAGGCGATCAAGAACTCATCTTTAAAAAATGGCATACAGGAAGAGCCTAAAGAAGAAGAAAAGGCCCCGGAAAAAGAAAAGGAGGATACCGTTCCCTTTGGATTCTCCGGGAAATTGCAACCATTAAAAGGCGGCGGGCTTGAGAATCTTTTAAAGAAGATTAAAGGGATCGGAGAAATCAAGAAAGGTTTTGCCTCGATGATCGCATCAACCCCGCAGGTTCTTGGGGCATTTATTAAAGAATACGGGGAATCCCCGGAAGAAAACTCTCATTTTTGGGAAGATGTGTTTTATTTTCACCCATCGGCGCCCTTAGTGAAAGCCCTTAATTCGACAAGGCAGGCCAAGGAAATCCGTGATGTGGTGAAAGAAGAATCTGTAAAATTGGGTGATGTAACAATAGAGGCGAATAGGGAGTGGCTTCTTGCAAAAGGATTGGTTCGGCCCGAAGCAGATGTTTTCGACCAAGTGATGTTTGATATAGGGTCTGGCGTTGCGAGTATCGCCACAGCCGTCGGGATGACGGTTATAACGAAAAATCCCGTTGCGGCATCCGTAACATTCGGGGCCTTGCAAAAGGGCCAGATATACCAAGAGGCGCGGGAAGCCGGGTTGTCTCCCGACCAAGCCAGCTTGAGGTCATCGGCGGCCGGTGTGGTTGAAGGGGCACTTGAGTTTGTCGGACTTGAGTTCTTCCTTAAAAACTATGGTGGGAGATTGCTTAATGTGGGTATGCGAGCCTTAAACGAAGGATTGCAGGAAACCTCTCAGCAATTAGGGGAAGATTTTATCGCCACATGGCGCAAGAAAAACGGTTTCCAGATGGCCAAAGACGCGGTATATGCCGGGGCCCTGGGGATTCTTTTGGGTGGCGGTACGTCAACGGTCTTGGATATTGCACAGAAGGGGGGATATATAAGACAGCTTGAAAGCGCTGGGCTAGATAAAGAATCGGCGGAAGGTATTGTCGCCAATACTGGCGAAGCCTTAAAAGGAGAAGTTCAAAGCGTCGTCAACGAAATGGAAGGGCAAAAAGCGACGGAAGAAGGGGCGGAAGCCGAGCAGGGAGAGGTAGAACCCCCAAAAGCCCAACCTGGGGCAAAACCACAGGGGAAACAGGGCATTTATTATAGGGGTGGCGGGGAAGGGTCTATGCCTAAAGGGATGACAGCCCAAGACATTATAAATTATGAACAGGATGAACTTGGGAATCAAGATATAACCATTGAAAAGGGTGTTGACCCTTCAAAAATAAAATCTGATAATCTTGAATGGGTTACGATAGATGCTGAATCTGCAAAAGAATACGGAGAGGTTGTAGAGCAGGAATATCCCAACGCAAAGATAATAGCAAGAGATTCGCAGGGCGGAGTGTTGATAGAAAAAGGAGAGGGGAAGGGGAAAGCCCAACAAGGCAAGGGAGAGAAAGAATACTATCAAATGACGAGAGAAGAATTTGAAAACTCTTCATTTATGAAATATGCTAAAGAAACAAGGAAAGGTATTAAAGGAAATGAAGCGATTGATTTGATGCAAAGAATGGTAGACGAGGGAATTGTGAGTATTGAAGATGCTAACTTTGTTAAACAAGAACCAGGATTTGAAGGTCAAGTAACTGGTGTGCAAAACATT
>Ga0315541_1002941_pt1 | contig 13561 bp, 11 predicted proteins | sample SalMarSW160190MG_FD_203095 | JGI IMG/M metagenome (GOLD analysis project Ga0315541, IMG submission 203095) | Salt marsh sediment microbial communities from the Plum Island Ecosystem LTER, Massachusetts, United States - Salt Marsh Sediment SW1601-190 ...
CCTCCATTTCCAGCATTTCCCCTGCTCCGCCCAGGGCCGCCAGCGCCACGAAGAACGCGGCGGACGAGGGGTCTCCGGGGACGTGAAAGCTCAGCGGCTCCAGGCGCTCCGGGGGCGCGGTGAGCTGCACGTGCCATCCTCCGCCCGCAGGCCACTCGGCCAGGCACACCCCCATCTGTACCAAGAGCCTTTCGGTGTGGTCCCGGGAACGCCGGGGCTCGGTGAGGCGCACGGGAGCGCCTCCCGTCACCCCAGCCAGGACGAGGGCGCTCTTCACCTGGGCGCTGGCCACCGGCGAAGTCCACTCCAGGGGTGACAGGGGACGGGTCCCGCGGATCTCCAACGGGAGATGTCCGGCATGCTCCAGGTACCGGACGGAGGCGCCCATGGCGGAGAGCGGCTCGGTGACCCGCGCCATGGGGCGGGCAGAGAGAGACGCATCGCCGATGAGGACGGCGCGGACCTGGGAGCCCGCCAGCACCCCCATGAGGAGGCGCGCGCCCGTGCCCGAGTTGCCCAGGTCCAGGGGCGCACCGGGATCGCGCAGACCGCCCAGCCCCACACCCCGGACACGCAGCGTCCTCCCGTCCGGGGGGAGTGCGCCCACGTCCACGCCGAGGCTCCTGAGCGCGCCGGCGGTGGAGGAGGCGTCGCCCCCGGAGAGGAGGCCGGAGAGCGTGCTCTCACCGTCGGCGAGGGACGCGAGGATGAGGGCGCGCTGGGTGAGCGACTTGTCGCCGGGGACGCGGATCCTCACCGAGCTCCCGCTCCCTCGTCGCCCGCCTCCGTACTCGGCTCCGCGTCCTCTCCCTCGTCGGGATAGGGGATCTCCACGACGAGGCCGTCGTGAGCCACGCGGACGCGGGGGAAGACGGAGCGTGCCTCTTCCTCTAGAGGGCCGGGCTGGTCCGAGTAGCGTGCCGAGAGGTGGGTGAGAAAGAGGCGCGCCACCCCGGCGTCCCGGGCCACCTGGCCCGCCTCCAGAGCGGTGCTGTGGTTCGTCTCCCTCGCCCGGTCGGCCTCGTCGGCGCCGAAGGTGGCCTCGTGGACGAGGACGTCGGCTCCTCGGGCCCGCTCCACCGTTCCAGCGCACGGGCGCGAGTCGCCGGCGTAGACCACCGCTCGCCCCGGCCGTGCCGGCCCCACCAGGTCGTCGGGGAGGAAGGTGCGTCCCCCGACCTCCACCGCCTCCCCCCTGTGCAGGCGCCCGAAGAGGGGGCCCTCGGGGATCCCCAGGGCACGGGCCCGTTCCACGTCGAAGCGCCCGAGGCGGGGGCTCTCCACCAGCGCCCACCCCACGGCGGGGACGCCGTGGGACACGGGGAACGCATAGACCGCGTACCCGTCGCCGGGGATCGAATCGCCCGGGGCCACCTCCTCCACGGTGACGGGGAATGGAACCCGGTCGACTCCCAGGTGCACCGCGGCGTCCAGGAGGCGCGCCGAGCCCCGAGGGCCGTAGATGGCCATGGGGTCCTCCCGGGCCTGGAGCGCCATGGTCCGCAGGAGCCCGGTGATCCCCAGGAAGTGGTCGGCGTGGAGGTGGGTGACGAAGATGGCCTTCACCCCGAACCCGGTGGCGAAGCGCATCATCTGGCGCTGCGTGCCCTCGCCGCAGTCGAACAGCATGAGATCCCCCTCCCGCTGCACGGCGAGGCTGCTGACGTTCCGGCCCACCGTGGGGCGGGAGGCGGCGGTGCCGAGGAAGGTGAGGCGGATCATTCCCGATGGGACGCTGAGGACGGACACGACACGGCGGACGGAGCCGTACGCCAAGGTAGCGCGGGGGGTGCGGGCTTTGAAGAACCTTCGATGGACAGGCGGGGTGCCCCCCGCGTATCCTGATCCCGGACGTCGGAGATCCCGTGTGCGACATGGCTGGAGACCGAGATGAGGACAGCGACCGTGAGCGACATCGTCCTGATGAGGCGCGGCGTGGTGATCGCCCTCCTGGGTGCTATGGTAGCGGCGTGCAACGCACCGCCGGTACCCGAGCGCGGGGAGCCCCTTGCGGTGGTATGGAAGGCGGGACCACCCCTCCCCGCTCCCGTTACCAACAACGCGGTGGCCGCGGTGAACACCGACGCCGGGGTGGCCGTGTTCAGCTTCCTGGGACTCGACTCCACCAAGGTATGGAGCGGCGTCACCAACGCCGCGTACCGCTGGGACGTGGGCTCGCCGGAAGGGTGGCGCCCGTTGGAGCCCGTTCCCGGCCCTGGACGTCTCGCCGCCACAGCGCAGGCCGTGAGGGGGAAGATCTACGTGTTCGGGGGCTACACGATGGCTGCCGACGGGAAGGAGCGCACCCTTCCGGACGTGAACATCTACGATCCTTCGTCCGGGACCTGGAGCCGCGGCAGGGACATCCCCGTCCCCGTGGACGATGCCGTGAGCGGAGTGTGGCGCGACTCCATCGTCGTCCTCGTCTCCGGCTGGCGCAACGAAAGCTCGGTGGACCGGGTGCAGTGGTACGATCCGGCCACCAACCGCTGGAGCCAGGGCACGCCCATCCCTGGCACACCGGTCTTTGGCCATGCCGGCGCGGTGGTGGGGGACCACATCATCTATGTCGACGGCGCGGTGGCGGTGGACGACACCCGACGCTTCGCGCTGGACACGGCGGCATGGATGGGCGACGTCACCTCCGGGGATCCGTCCGTCGTCGCGTGGTCCGCCCTGGGAGAGCATCCCCTGCCGGCGCTCTACCGGGCCGCGGGGGGGAGCGTGGGAGGGCTGGCGCTCTTCGTCGGCGGTTCGGAGAACCCCTACAACCACGACGGCATCGGCTACGACGGCGTCCCCTCCGAGCCCATCAGACAGGTGTTGGCGTTCGCGCTGCGGGTGAGCGAGTGGCGCAACCTGGCGGCTCCCCCGATCGCGACCATGGACCACCGCACCCTCGGGGTGGCCGGTGGCATGGTGTTTCTGGTGGGAGGGATGGAGGGGGGCCAGTCCGTGTCTAGCAAGGTGTGGTACGCGGACGTGAAGGAGCTTCTGGCGAGCATCTGGTAGGGGCTCCGGGCTGCCACGGGTGACGCCGACCGGAACCCGGGCGCCAGGCTCGGGGTTTGTGCGGGACGTCCGTGAGTTCCCGCCGTCTCCCACGAGGACCCATGCTCATCCGCCGCCCCTCCGACATCCCTTCGTCCGAGATCACGCCCGAGGACATCTACCTGAACCGCCGCTCCTTCCTCCGCTCGGCGGCGGTGGGGGCAGCTGGAATGGCGCTCGCCCCGTCGGCGCTGGGGGCGTTCCAGGGCCGCGACGGTCGCCAGGGCGCCGGGGGGCAAGAGTCCCGCTTCGCCGGCATGCGCTCCGAGCGGGGCGAGAAGGTGAATGCGTGGGAGGACATCACCACCTACAACAACTTCTACGAGTTCGGAACCGGGAAGGACGATCCCTCCAGGCGCTCGGGCGCCTTCAAGCCCCGCCCGTGGACCGTGGCCGTGGAGGGGCACTGCTCCAAGCCGGGGCACTACCACCTGGAGGAGTTCCTCGCGCCCCACAAGCTGGAGGACCGGGTCTACCGTCTCCGCTGCGTCGAGGCCTGGTCCATGGTGATCCCCTGGCGGGGCTTCCCTCTGGGCGAGCTCGTCCGGCGGGCCGAACCGACAGGGAAGGCCAAGTACGTGGAGTTCACCACGTTGGTTCGCCCCACGGAGATGCCGGGCCAGCGCACTCGGGTCCTGGACTGGCCGTACGTGGAGGGGCTCCGCCTGGACGAGGCCATGCACCCCCTCACCGTCCTCGCTACGGGTGTATACGGCCGGGACCTGCCCAACCAGAACGGGGCGCCGCTTCGCCTGGTGGTGCCGTGGAAGTATGGATTCAAGAGCATCAAGTCCATCGTGAAGATCCGCTTCACCGAGGAGATGCCCGCGGCCACCTGGTGGATGACCAACTCCAGGGAGTATGGGTTCTTTGCCAACGTGAACCCCCAGGTGGACCACCCGCGCTGGAGCCAGAAGCGGGAGCGGCGCATCGGCGAGCTTCGCCGCAGGGAGACGCTCATGTTCAACGGGTATGCGGATCAGGTGGCCCGGCTCTACACCGGGATGGACCTGACCCGGTGGATCTGACCCGGCGGCTCGTGTACCGGTGCCGCCGAATGCGGACATGGATGCCAGGCGCGCCGTCCTCGCGCTAAAAATCCTCCTCTGGGTCTCTGCCCTCGTTCCCGCGGCCTGGCTCCTGGCCGGCTGGTTCCTGGGGTGGTTGGGGGCGAATCCCATCGAGGCGCTCACCCACGTCACGGGGATGAGCGCGCTGGTGCTCCTCCTGGTGACGCTGTCCGTGACGCCGGCGCGCCGCCTCACCGGGTGGAATCCCCTGATCCGGCTCCGGCGCCCCCTGGGGCTCTTTGCGTTCTTCTACGCTGGCCTCCACCTCTCGATCTGGGCGGTCCTCGATCTGGGGCTCGAGCTCCGGTGGGCCGCGGAGGACATCGCCCAGCGCCCCTACATCACCGTGGGGATGGCGGCCTTCCTCCTCCTCGTTCCCCTGGCTCTCACCTCCACCCGGGGTTGGATCAGGCGCCTGGGGAGAAGCTGGTCGAAGCTGCACGCGCTAGTCTATGCCAGCACGGCACTTGGGGTGGTTCACTTCTACTGGTTGGTGAAGTCCGACATGCGGCTCCCGCTCCTGCTGGGCGCGGTCTTCGTGGTGCTCATGGCAGCCAGGGTGCCCAGGTGGGTGAGAGGAAGGCACTAGCCGCCGGCCAGCGCCCGGGGGGCGCCGTAGGCGGACGGTGATCGTGTCATGCCGGGGCTGGGACTCGAACCCAGACGGGATTGCTCCCAGGGGATTTTAAGTCCCCTGCGTCTACCGTTTCGCCACCCCGGCGTCAATTGGTCCTGGTGAGGACCACGCGGATGTTGTCCAGCCAATACGTGCGCGTCCCCGCCGTCGTCCCCCAGATTCCCACCGAAAGATAGAGCCGGCCCTCGGCGTCGGCCTGGGCGGGGATGGTGAAGCGCTTCTCGGCCCAGACGATCCCGGTGGTCGCGGCCTGCCCGCTGGACGTGTCCCCCTGGAAGTCCAGCGACGCCGCGGAGGAGGGCGGCTCGGCGCGGGCCGAGAGGATGAGCTTCCAGGCGTCGGCCCCGGAGTGCTCCGAGGTGGCCAGGTCGAAGGAAACCTCCGCCGTGTAGCTCTTGTCCGGCGTGAGCTCCAGCTCCCGGGTGAGCCAGACCTTCCCTGCTCCGCCCGGGTTCGTCAGGGAGAGGCGGGCGGAGCGGCTCCCGTCGGTGGCGCGCTCCGTGGAACCCTCGGCGGCCCAGGACCCGGGAGCCAGCTCCGAAGCGGACGCGGTCCAACCCTCCAGACCCGCTTCGAAGGAGTAGGCGAGGTCGAACTCGGGGACGATGACGGCCTCGGGTTGGCGGTCGCATCCCGCCGCGGCCGCCGCGGCGGCCACGAGGGCGAAGCACAGGTACCAGCGGCTGCGGTAGGCCAGGATCTCCTCCAGGGCCACGGGAACAAGGGGGCCCCTCGCCCCCATTCACGAACCGGAAAGATACTACGACGCCGGGCTGCCCCGCTCCTCCCCTCCGCGAGGGCACCCGCGTGAGGCCTTCCTACTCCATTCGCCCCAACTGGAAGCGCAGCGAATCCTCCACGCCCTCGTACGAGAACCGGAAACCCGAGCGTTCCAGCTTCACGGGGAGCACGCGGTGGCCCCAGAGAAGTGCCTCCTCCCCCAGCTGCCCGAAGACGGCTCGCACGGCCAGCGCGGGAATCGGTAGGACGGTGGGACGGCCCAACGCCCGACCGAGCGCGTCGGTGAACGCCGCGTTGGTCACCGGGTTGGGCGCGGTGGCGTTCACCGGCCCCTGGACTGGCGGCTCGTAGAGGGCATGCACGATAGCGGCGATGAGGTCGTCCAGGTCCACCCAGGAGAGGTACTGGCGGCCGCTCCCCAGGCGGCCTCCCACGCCCATCTTGAAGGGGAGGAGCATCTGCCCCAGGGCGCCGCCCGCCGGGGAGATCACCACCCCGGTGCGCAGGCGCACAACCCGGATCCCGGCCCGCTCGGCGGGTGAGGTGGCCGCTTCCCACGCTTTCACCACCTCGGCCAGGAAGCCGCCCCCGGGACCGGCGCTCTCGTCCAGGCGCTCGTCCCCCCGATTTCCGTAGTACCCGGTGGCGGACCCGGACACGAGCACCTGGGGACCGGAGGGCCCCAGGGACGCCAGGGTGCGGCAGAGCAGATCCGTCCCCTGCACCCGGCTCTCGCGGATGATCTTCTTCCTGTCGTCGGTCCAGCGTCCGCCGGCGATGGACGCGCCGGCCAGGTGCACCACTGCGTCGGCGCGCGCCAGCGCCTCGGCATCGATCTCTCCGGTGCGTGGGTTCCAATGGATGGCGTTCCCCACCGCATCGTCCCTGCGCCGCACCAGGGGAAGAACGGTGTGGCCCCCGGTGGTGAGGAAGTGGGTCAGCGCCTGGCCCACCAGCCCGGACGAGCCGGTGATGGCCACGGTGAGCCGGGGCCTGCCGGCGTGGAGGCGATGCCGCTCCAGGTCGGTGGCGAGCCGGCGGTAGCGGAACCGGAAGAGGCGCGCCAGCTCCCCCTTCACCAGCGCTGGGCCCACGGGGAGGCCGAGAGGCGCCTCGAGTTCGATGTCGTCCTCGAGGAGCGTGCCACCGCCGGGCCGGGGAAGGAACCGATGGGTGTGCATCCACGACTTGAGCGGCCCGGAAACCTGCTCGTCCCGGAACTGGCGCCCGGGCTCGAAGTCCCGGTGCCGGAGCTCCCAGCGGAAGGACGCGGGCCCCTGGTGGACGCGCAGCACGACGTGGGCACCGTCGCGGATTCCCCCGTCCTTGTGCTCCACGTCCACTCTGGCCCAGGGTGGCGTGAGGCGCTCCAGGGCTCCGGGGCGCTCGTGCCAGGCGAAGACCTCCTCGGGAGCGTGACCGGGGAGGTCGGATCGGTAGGTGAGACGCAGCGTGCTCATGGCGTGGCGGGTCAGGGTCCCAGGTCGGGCTGGGCACCCCAGCGCTCGAGGTAGGCGTCCATATGGAGCTTGCGGCGGGTCGAAGCGGAACTCATGGAGCGGATCTTGCCATAGACGGGGCGCTCGGGCCAGCCGCGGTCGAAGCGCCCCAGGACCCAGAAGATCCCCGTGTAGGAGTTGGGATCGCTCCCGTCCAGGGCGTAGCGGTTGTTCAGCTCGATCATGGTCTCCAGAGCTTCCGTGGGGTGCCTGCTCCACTCCAGGATCTTCTTTCCCCAGAGCATGCGCAGGTAGTTCTGCATCACTCCCGACTCCCGTAGCTCGCGCTGGGCGGCGTTCCAGATGGGATCGTGGGTGAGGCCCCGGTCGAACTCGTTCAGCGTGTAGGCCGCCTCCCGCGGGTCGGTGGCGTGGTGGGCCAGCGTCTCCAGCGCCCACCTGGGAAGCGAGTCGTACCGATCGTGGTCGGGAACGTGGTGGCAATAGCCGAACCCCAGTTCCCGCCATGTCACCAGCTCGTCCAGGAAGGACTCGGCGGACGGGGACACCCCCCACCATCCGTGCCGCTGCCCCGAGGTGCCGGTGCCCAGCCGAGCCGGGCTCCATCCCTCGCGCACGGCCACCGCGTGGAAGATCTCGTGGACGGAGAGGTGGCCCCAGTGGAGCCAGGGGGAAAGCCCCGAGGCAGCGTGGGCATCGGGGTGGTTCCGCTCCTCACCATAGCGGGGAAGACCCTGGTCCAGGAAGCGCTCCAGGCGGCGCCGGGCCTCGGCCCTGCCACCCCGGAAGGGGGCGGGGCCGACCCGGTGGTCCACGGGGAGCGCCGCCAGGGCGGAGGGCTCCAGGGCGAGGAGGGCCTCGGAAGCCGCCGGCCACCGCGCGGCGACATCCTCGGGGACCACGCTCTCCCGGATGCCGGCCTCGGCGAGGGGCTCCGCTCCCGGGAGCTGGATCAGGTGTTCCCCGAGCGTTTTCTGGAGGAAGCGACGGAAATGGAAGGCGGCGCTGAAGGGGCCCGGGGTGGCGGCCAGGGGGAGGAGCCCGTTGCCGTCCACCGTCTCCAGGGCCACGCCGAGCTGCGGCGCCAGCATGGCCTGTATGCGCCGCAGGAAGAAGGCGGGGAAATCGTCGGTGACCACGACCGCGGCGCGCCGGGCCAGCGTCTCCACCAGCCCCTTCCCCGCTCCATCCGCGGGCTCGACGTAGGGGTGGTATGCCACGCCCGCCGCCTCCGCCTGGGCACGGTGCTCCCGCATCCCGTCGAGGGCGAAGGCGTGGAAGCGCCCGCAGGCCCAGGGGTAAGCAGCCCCGAGGGCCTCCAGGATGACCACCGGGACCCGCAACTCGCTGGCGTGCTCGAACGCCCGGTCCAGGGCGAAGTTCCACTCCAGGCGGCGGGCCGACGTGATCCAGTAGAGCACGTATTCCCCGTCCGGGCGGACGGGCGCCTGGTTCAGCGCACGGACGCGGGCGGGAGGCACCAGGGTCATGGGGGCCCTAAACCCCTCCACCCGGCGCGGGTTCCGACGCGGCCCCGGGGCGACTCCATGCCGCTATCCCGCCAGCGCCAGCGCTGCGAGGGACACCGCCAACTGCACCGTGAGGTTGTCGGTCCCGTGGTGGCTCACCGCCTCCACTGCCGCCCCGACGGCGGCGACGGCGGGCGCGACGAAGAGCGCCGTCCCCCCAGGCACGCCCAAGCCCAGCAGGGCGAGGAGCGCGGCGAGGGCTCCGGCGGCGAAGACCGCCGCCGAACCTTCCACCGTGCGGCGGGCGCTCACGCCTCCGAGGGATGGGACCCGATAGGGGTGGCGGCCCCAGCGGGCCCCCACCGGCTCGCCCACCGCGTCTCCCCAGCCCGCCACCACGTAGCCCACGGCGGCGAAGGGCCCCGCCAGGAGCGCCGAGAGAAGTCCTCCCAAGGCCGTGGTGGCCAGGGGCACCAGGATGAAGAGCGTCCGGCGCGGTCGGTCCGTGTCCCGGGCCAGCGCTTCGTAGAGCGGGTCTCCGTCGCCCCGGAGCACGGCGAGAAGCACCCATGCGGCCACCACGGCTCCGAAGGCATTGGTCGCAGGCAGACCGCCGAGGGCGTGGACGGCGGCGGCCCCGGTGAAGATCCCGAAGTGGAAGAGCTTCCGGGTGTACGGGACGCGGACGCCACGGGCCCGAAGGCGGGCCGCCGCCGTGCCCATGCCCCAGGCCAGCGCCAGCCCCGTGCCTCCTGCGAGGAGGCCGGTGGTGGGAGCCGGGAGGAGCGCGGAGAGAGCTTGGACACTCATGCCGCGGGGGCGGGGGCCCCCGGGCGGCTCACTGCGCCTCCTCGGCGGGGGCGGCCAGCGTGAACATGGACCCCAGCGCTTCCCGGAGATCGTCGGCCATGCCGTCACCCTTGTGCACGACGCCGGACGCGACGTCGGCGAGCTCCTTCTCCTCCTTGCGCGAGAGCTCCTTCGCGGTGATCACGATCACGGGGAGGCCGGTGTGCAGCGGGTTGGCGCGGAGCTTCTTGAGGAAGGTCATTCCGTCCATGACCGGCATGATGAGGTCGAGGAGAACGGCGTCGGGCGCCTCCATGCGGATGGCGTCCAGCGCCTCTTGACCGTCGGCCGCCTCCACCACCTCCAGCCCGAGGGACCCGAGGAACTGGCTCAGCATGGCCCGGGCCGCCTTCTCGTCGTCCACCACCAGGACGCGACCACCGCGCTTGCGCACCAGGTTCCGCCACAGCACACGGAGCAGGTCCTCGCGCTCGAAGGGCTTGGTGACGAGGTCCACGGCGCCCAGGAGCCGGCCTCTTCCCTCGCCGGCCACGATGCTCACCACCACCACCGGGATCTGGCGCAGCTCGCGGTCCGCCTTCAGGTGCTTGAGGACTTCCCATCCGGTCATGCCCGGCATCATGAGATCCAACGTGATGAGATCGGGGCGGAAGTCACGCGCCGCCGCCAGTCCCTCCTCGCCATTGGTGGCCGCGTACACCCGGCACCCGAAGTCCTCCAGGTAGTGACCCATGAGATCGCGAGAGTCCTTCTCATCGTCTACGACCAGGACCTTGAAGTCGCGCAGGCGCGGCGGCCCAGGTCCCTTCCGCGTGGGCTCCTCCTCGGCTTCGGCGGCAGCCGGGGCGGGCGCCCCCGTGGACTCGGGCTCTCCGGAGGGAGGAGGCGCCGTGGCGGCCTCCGCAACGGCGGCGGGCTGCTCGTCCTTCGGCGCCGGCCTGCGGGCGCGCTCGCCCATGACGATGGTGAACGTGGACCCCTTCCCCACCTCCGACTCGACGATGAGGTCGTACCCCATGAGGAGGCAGATCGAGCGTGAGATGGCGAGCCCCAACCCCGTGCCGCCGTACTTGCGCGCCGTGCCCGCTTCAGCCTGCTGGAACGCTTCGAAGATCGCCTCCAGCCGGTCCGTTGGGATCCCGATTCCCGTGTCCTTAACGGCGATGGCCACGGGGGTCTTCCCGTCCTTGGCCACGTCCAGGCGCACGGTGACCGAGCCCTCGTCGGTGAACTTGAGCGCGTTCCCCACCAGGTTGATGATGACCTGCTTGAGCTTGGCCGAGTCGGTGTCCACCTCCTCCACCTCGGTGGGTACGTCGGCCACCAGCTCGACGTTGCCTTCCTTGACCTTCGCCTGTCCCTCGAGCTGCTGGACCGTTTCCACCACTAGGTGTCCCAGGTCCACGGGCTCGATGATGAGGTCGATGCGCCCGGCCTCGATCTTGGCCAGGTCGAGCACCTCGTTGATGAGCTCGAGGAGGTGCTTCCCGTTGGCCAGCACCCGCTGCAGGTACCCCACGTCCTTGTCGTTGAGGTTCCCGTCCTTGTTCTTCAGCAGGATGTTGGTGAAGCCGATGACCGAGTTGAGCGGTGTGCGCAGCTCGTGGCTCATACTGGCCAGGAAGTCGCTCTTCGTCTTGTTGGCGGTGATGGCCTCGTCCTTGGCCACGCGGAGCGCCTCCTCGGCGCGGACCTTCTGCGTGACGTCCTTGCCGAAGAGCACGACCCCGCGGATTCCCCCCTCGCCTTGGATCGGGTTGGCGTAGAGCTCGAAATAGCGCTGCTGTCCCTCCACCTGGTCGGTGCGCAGGGCCACGTGCCGGTCTCCGGTGAGGGCGCGCTGGTAGACCTCCGAGTACCAGACAGCGTCCTCGTCGCCATAGACGTCCCTGGGGAGGTCTCCCACCCGAGGCTCCCGCTCCGTGCGGGCCTCGATGGCGAGGGCGTAAGCCGAGTTGAACGTGATGAGGCGGTGTTGCCGGTCCACCGACCAGATGGCGTCGCCCGTGTTCTCCACCAAGGCCGTCAGGTTGGCCTTGGAGTCGGCGAGCTGGCGCTCGGCGAGCCGCTGTGCGGTGACGTCGCGGAAGATCCCCTGGGTAGCGATGGGGCGACCGTGCATCTGTTGGGCCGCGGCGCCCCCGGACAGGATGACGATCCGTCCGTCGGCGGCGATGAACTCGACGGTGAAGATGCGGGCCGGCTCCCCCTCCAGGACCCGGGCGAACTCGCTCTGGATCCTGTCGCGGTGGGCAGGATGGACGATATCGTAGAGGTTCAGTTGCTCGAGTTGCGCGTCTCCATACCCGAGGGTGCGCTTCCAGGCGGAGTTCACGTAGAGGATCCGCCCATCGGGGCCCACGCTCTGGATGAGGTCGTTGGCGTTGTCCAGGAAGTCCTGCAGGCGTCCGCGGCTCTCCTTCATCGCCTGCTCGGTCTGCGCCCGGACGGCGACCTCCCGCGCCAGCGCCTCGTTGGCGTCGGTGATGGCCGCCAGGGCGCTCGTCTCCCGGCGGAACGTCTCGTACACGCTCTCCAGGAGCCCTGCCATGATGGCGGCGTAGCTGACGATCTTGAGGAGCAAAGCCGCGTCGAACATGCCATCGTGGCGCGTCTCCGACAGCGACATGAACGCGATGTGGAGGAGCGACGAGATGAGCAGGGAGACGAGCAGGTAGTATTCGAAGGCGTCGCGCCGCCACCCTCCCTTCATCAGGTAGCCCACGAAGGTCAGCCCGAAGAAGACACCGGGGAGGAGTTCTGCCGGTCGCGTGAACGGGAGCCCCGCGAAGTGGGCTCGCGAGAGGGGGACCCACTCGAAGAAGACCAGGTTCACGAGGGTGAGGACCAGGGCGGTGCCGTACACCGACCCCTCGTGCACCGCCTCGCCCTCGCCCTCCTTCAACTCCTGGCGCCAGGCGAGAAGGCTGACGAAGAGGAAGAGCGACAGGTAGACTCGCTCGGCGGTCCAACTCCACGCGAACAGATCCTCGGCCTCGAGCCCCTCCTTGACCAGGAAGTACTCGCTGGTGAGGAGGACGTGATTCAGGTCGAGGAGCGCGGCGCCGAGGAAGCCGGTGCCGATGAAGAGGAAGGTGGCCTGCTTGCGGCTGTAGAAGCGCACAAGGGAGAGCGCCCCCACGATGGCGGCCATGACCGTGGCCACCGACTCCATGAGCGTGTGGACCGAAGAGGAGCTGTGCCACGGCGTGCCGCGCACGACGAACGCGCCCCCCAGCATGAGCAGGAGGAGGGCCCAGAAGACGGCGACGCGCTCCCGCGACCGATCCGGTCCGGCGGCGTTCGCTTCCGCCGCCGGGACGGGCGAGTCTGAGCCCGGTGTCTCCGTGGCGTCGGGCTCGGGAGTGGTTCCCTCCGCGGGAGGGAAGCTCAGCTCGCCGGGCTCAGGCAACGCTGGATGGCCTCCAGGAGCACATCCTCGTCGAGGATGGGCTTGGTCACGTAGTCGTTGAACCCGACCGCCAGGAACTTCTCCCTGTCGCCTGCCATGGCGTGGGCCGTGAGGGCGATGACGGGGAGGCTCTGGAACTCGGGCTGCTTGCGGATCCAGGCCAGAACCTCGGTGCCGTCCATCTCGGGCAGGGAGATGTCCAGAAGCATCAGGTCCGGGGGGTTGTCCTTGAGCCCGGCCAGGACTTCGGCGCCGCTCTCGTACTCGGAGAGGTCGTACGCGTCGTCCAGAATGGCGCTCACCAACAGCCGGTTGTCCGGGTTGTCCTCGACCACAGCGATCTTGAAGCTCATGAGCTCAGTCCTTTCTCGACCGACTCCAAGGCACTGATGGCCTGGGAGAAGGCGCTCTCCAGGGACGGAAGGAGCGCGGACACGGCACCCGCATCGCCGGTAGCGGCAGCGCGCTCCATGTCCGCGGCGAGGGTGCGCAGATGCAGGGCGCCCACGTTGGCGGAGCTGGACTTCAGGGAGTGGGCGCCCTTCTCTGATTCCTTGATGTCGCCGCCGTCGACCCCTGCCCGGATCTGCGTCAAGCGATTGGGCGCGTTCTCGAGGAAGAGGCGGATCATCTGACCGAGGAGCTTGTCGCCGCCCCATTCCTTGAGGCGGTCGAGGGCGCTCTGATCCAGGATGTGCGGTTCGGTCATGGGCGGTGCTTCGCGTTGGGGGTGGCCCACGGACTGCCTGGGGGGAAGTGCTCGCTCCAGTCTAGCCCTCCGAGGGGGTCGTCAGCAATCGGGAAGAGGCTGGCGCAGGAATTTCGGAAGGTAGGGGATGTGGGGCGCAGTCTGGGGACCTGGAAGGTGTGGGCGGGGGGTGTGGCCGCGTCGTTGGGCCCTGAGGGGGAGG
>Ga0315541_1002945_pt1 | contig 13549 bp, 13 predicted proteins | sample SalMarSW160190MG_FD_203095 | JGI IMG/M metagenome (GOLD analysis project Ga0315541, IMG submission 203095) | Salt marsh sediment microbial communities from the Plum Island Ecosystem LTER, Massachusetts, United States - Salt Marsh Sediment SW1601-190 ...
AATCAATATTATCAAGGTTGGCAGAGCGTGGTAATGGGAGGGTAATCTTTTGGGATTCGGCCAATGTTTGTTCGAGACCTGCTAATTTTTCATCCGGCTCTTCAACATCATCTGGTAGCTGCAGGGCAATTAACCAGCAAGTTTCTTTGGTATGGTCGTAGCATATAAGGCGGTCATAGAAGCACAGCCGAATCAGCGGCATTTGAAGGTCGTCCAACGTTGTATCCGGCAGCTTTTCGATGTATCGGCCAAGTTCGTAGCTGAAATACCCAATCCATCCGCCGCAGAAAATTCCTTTCGGCAGACCGTTTAAGCAGTTTCTTTCAGGTTTGTATTTATTCAGAGCATATTGGAGTTTTTTAAACGGGTCTTTTTGTCCGGCTCGGAATTCAAATACATCTTTTGGCTCGGCGGTCCAGTAACTGAACCTGTCTGCGTCTTTTTTGGCAGGATTGCCGCCAAGAATTGAAGGTAATTTTAATCGTGCAAATGTTTCACTTATGGCCGGCAAGTTTACGGAGGTTTGGATTTTTTTGTGGCGCAATTTGCAGGCAATGCTTTCATTTTTTTCGGCAACTATCCCTGTTGTCATTATATTTGGCCCGTCCTGAACTCTTTCATAATCTCCACCCCCGAAGAGGTGCCTATTCTATCTGCTCCGGCATTTAGCATTTCGAGGGCATGTTTTGCGGTTCTGATTCCGCCGGCTGCCTTGACTTTGCAGTTGGGGGCATACTCCTTCATCAGCTTCACATCTTCCACCGTTGCGCCACCGGCGGGGTTCATCCCTGTGCTTGTCTTTACAAAATCGACGCCGATTTTATCTGCGATTCGGCAGGCGAATATCTTTTGTTCTCTGTTCAGGGCAGCTGCTTCGATTATGACTTTCAGGCAAACAGCCGGCCTCATCGAACGGCAAACCTTTAGCACCGCTTGTAGCTGATTGGACAGGTATTTTGCATCGCCCTCGATTATCGCGGCCAAATCAGCGACCATATCAATCTCATCGGCACCGGCAAAGATACAATCCTCGGCCTGTGCGACTTTGATTTTGGTCGAATCTGCGCCGAGCGGAAAACCGACTACGCTGCCGACTCTGACTTTGCAGCCATACAATTCTTCCGCCGCCAAGGGCAGCCATCGTGGATTGACAAATACCGCATAAAACCCATAGCTTTTAGCCTGCTGGCATAGTTGTTCGATTTGCTCTTTTGTCGCCGTAGTATCGAGCAGGGTATGGTCTATATAGCCGGCTAACTGTTTTTCATCTGTGATTGTCACTTGTTGTAGAGCCTTTCTTGTTAAGGCTGGGCGTAAAAGTTACGGGCCTGCAGTCTTGGCGCTTTTATTGAATAACTGCTCAGCCGGGCAGCCTGTAAGTTCTTTTTGTTTGCAGTACTTACAGGCTAATGAACCTCTTATCAGGGCATTTCCAAAGAACCAAAGTATCACCAATATCAACATCAACGCCAATACCAGCCATGTAAAATCTCTGATTAAAACAATAATACCACCGACAAGAGGAAATATTAAAACCATAAAGTCAGGAATCAAATCTTTCCATGAGAACTCTTTTTTAGTAAATTCCTCGGGATTTCCTTTTTTGAAAAACAATGCACAAAGTTTACCTCTGCCTAAGCCGCAAGTTTTACCATAATAGTAGCAATTTACACAGCTATATTTTAATATCCTAAGCTCGACCCAAAGACAAAATAATAAGTAAAGAACAGTAAAAAGAATCCCGAGAAGAGAGAAAATATAGGCACCTAAAACATAAATCGATAAGGACAAAGCACAAGAAAGCAAAGGCACCCAGACGGAAAAGTTTTCATAACTTTGTTTATTTTGCATATCCTTTCTTCTTAAAATAATTCATGGCTTCGGTTATCTTATTAAACGCTTTTGTCGCTGTCTGGGTAACAAATACCGATGGAGTTTGTTTGGCCGTCCAGACGACATAGACTTCTTTAGCTGCTTCGTGTGCGTGCTGGAGCTCTCTTTCAACGCCGCTGGATACGGCAGCCCGGCCGTCGGCCAATGTGGGAATAAAGCTGATTATCATATCCGACTGGTCAATGAGCATGAAATCGCGGGCATATATTTGGCTGTTGATATCGCGTTCGATTTGCTGGATTTGGCTCAGGTCCAGCCGAACCTTTCGCCCTACTGCTGTTGCCTCGACGAAATATGACCCCTGTTCGACGGCCTTGTGTGCATAATGTGGCAGATAGGATTCTTCCAAATCGGCAGGGTCAAAGCAGATAAAAAGCTTTTTCATCACTTGCCGAAACTCGTTGATTTCTTCTTGAATATTTTTCATGTCAGCAACGTGGGTCATTGGAAAACTCAGATATGCTTTTTTGCTCCGGCTCTCAAAAACAAGTCTATAAAATGTTCCGATGGTTTCCTCTTGGGCCCCGCGGGCAAGGCAATAAAAAGGAACTGATTCGTCAACTCCCTTGCAGAGCATTTCGGTGCCGATAATTTCTTCTTCCCGCCAGACAATCAGGTCTTTCAGAGAGTGTTCCACAGAGTGTTCATTGATGAGCCGTGTGTGCAAAGCGATGACACCATCAATCAAACAGATATACATATCGGCACCGAGCTGTCGCATTTGGTCGAAGTCGACAGCGGGGAATAAGCCGTGCCGCCAGCGGAAGGTTGCGTGGGTATTGACAATCAAGTTAGGGGCCTTTTTGGCTTTTGCGATGATATCTTTGAAGATGCTGCGGCGAAGCGAACTCAATCTTTTCATTGGTATATCGAGGATTTTACCTTTCGGGATGTCCGGTGCTTCGGCATACATCATTTCGCCGACATTGCATAAGAGCACCTCTTTGTTTCTGTTGGTAGCGAATTGGCATACTTTCTGAAGGTAGCTTTTCTTGTCAACGCCGACCATTCCAGTAACAACGACTATCATTTAGTCTCCCGTCTCTCGTGGCTCGTGGGTTATTCGGGACGTAGGTCGCCGATCGCAATTAAAGGTTTTTTAATCGTTGCTCTCTATCATAATTTTTCAATGCTGCAATTAGTTCGCTCATATCGCCGGCCATTATCTTATCAAGGCTATAAAGCGACAAGTTGATTCTGTGGTCGGTAAGGCGATTTTGTGGGTAATTGTACGTTCTGATTTTTTGCGACCTGTCGCCTGAGCCAATCATAGTTTTACGTTGTGAATCTCGCTGTGCTCTTTTTTTGCTCTGGTAATATTCGTAGATTCTGCTTTTCAAAATCCGCCAGGCCTTGGCACGATTTTTGTGCTGGCTTTTTTCATCCTGCATACTGACGGTAATGCCTGTTGGGATATGCTCAAGTTTGATGGCGCTGCTGAGTTTATTGACACTTTGTCCCCCGGGGCCGCTTGACCTGCCAACGTGTTCGACGACTTCGTTGTCGGCAATCTGAATATCAACTTCTTCCGGCTCAGGCAGTACTGCCACTGTTGCAGCAGAGGTGTGAATTCTGCCCTGTGATTCAGTTTCCGGCACGCGTTGAACACGATGTCCGCCGGCCTCATAGCCTAACTCGGACCATACTCCCTTGCCTTTGATGCCGAATATAACTTCGCGAAAGCCGCCTATTTCCGTTGGGCTAAAATCAAGTTGTTCGACCTTCCATTTACGGCCTTCAGCGTATTTCGTATACATATCGAACAAATCGTGTGCGAACAAAGCCGCCTCTTCGCCACCAGTGCCTGCACGTATTTCCATTATGACCGAATCGATGCTCATCTCGTCGGCCATTACGAGGGTGTTTCGGATTTCCTCGAGGAGGGTGTTCTTTTTAGCTTCAAGCTGACCGATTTCTTCTTTTGCCAGGTCCCTGAAATCTTCGTCTACCGTGCTGTCCTTTAATATGTGTTTGGCATCTTCCAGGCCGGCTATTGTTTTTTTGTATTCGCGATATTTTGTAACGATTGTTTTCAGCTTACCTTGTTCTTTGGCAAGCGTTATCAGCCGGGTTGAATCGCTGGCGATTGCCGGGTCGGCAATTTGCTTTTCGATTTCGTTGTAGTGGAGCTCAATTTCGTCGAGTTTTTCTAAAAGAGTATCTTTTTTTTCAGCCATAGATACGGCCCTGCGAAGGTAAAAATAGCGGACAGCAGATAAAAAAAGAAAGCCAAACGCTAAATGCTATTATAACTGGAAAGCCAGCTATTGTTTGTCTTTTTTGCTTTTTTTGAAGTAATCCTTGCCGTATTTTTTTTGGAACCGCTCTATCCGTCCTGCGGTATCGACGAATTTCTGTTTACCTGTATAGAATGGATGGCACATAGAGCAGATTTCAGCGTGTATTTCTTTTGCCGTGCTGTAGGTTTCGAATGTGTTCCCGCAGCCACAATGAACCACTACTTTTTGGTATTTTGGATGTATCCCTTTTTTCATAGCTAAAGTGCTCCCAAAACCTAAAGTGAAGAATTCTAACAATATTAGCAGATTTTGCAATAGAAATTTTTTGCAATTAACAACTTTCAACCGTTTTGCCGGGGTAAGTTTATATCTGTTATTGGACAGAGACGAGATGTGGAGGCTGGTTTTTCGTTAAAATCAAGGTTGCTGGTCCAAGAAAATACTGCAATTTTTTGGAAAGCATGAAAAGTTCCGTTTGTTTTTAATCGATAATAATACATATGCTTTATATAGAGGGGCTCATTTTATAGGCCGTAGATGGAGATGGAATAATGCGGATTAGATACGTTGTTTCGACGATGTTATTTTGGTGGCGTGAGAATCCCCTCTCATTCGAGCAGGAATGCCAGTTCTTAAGGTCTATGGGCTTCGGCGTGGAGTTATGGCCCAATATAAAAGGTGGAAGCAATTGCCGTTATGAGAGGCGTAATTGGCCCCGACTCGCCGCTGCTACTGAGGGTATGCTGGTCTCGATGCGTTCTCGCAACGATGAGCCGGCGTTGAAGCAATGGGATGAGCAAATCGAATGCGCCAAGCTGCTTGAGGCAAATATTGTAACCGATTTGCAAAGTTTAGGTATTCCGGATGGCCCGGAGCTTGACGGCTGTGCTTTTGCCGGAGAGGTAGTCAGGCTGGCCGAACTCAATAAGGTGAAATTGTGCCTCGAAACCGGCCGGTTATCAACGCTCAAGCAGGTCGGTGAAAAGTTTGGGTCCATTTGGTATTGCCTCGATACCGGCTACGCCAATATAGACCCTGAATTTGCCTTCAAGAAGTATGTGGACGATTTGGGTGAGAGGGTGGCCCATTTGCATCTGACCGACAATTACGGCCGCGTGGACGACCATGAGCCGCCTGGGTTGCATGGTGGTATAGCCCGTGAGAATTGGGACTACCTGTTGAATGCTTTAGACAAATACGATAATGATGTAATCGGTTCACTTGAGATGTGTCCGAGTATGCCTGCTGTGATGCTGCGGCAGGCCAGCGAGTTTTTGTTTGATATATTGAAATGGCCTAATCAGCCTCAAAAACGGCCCGGTTATGCAGGCGTTACCTATAATCCCACATAGCATAATCGTGGGCTTACAGGAGCTTATACAACATGCATTGTGAATAAAAGAGGCGAGGGAAAAGGATAGACTTTCCTCACCTCTTTTTATTATCCGGCTCAATAATCACCTGGTGTCTTGTGCTGGCAAAAGCCAAGCATCTATTTTGTAGCTATTTTGTTTGGCTACTAAAAGCCGTATCCCCCCTGCTTTAGCTGCTCTTCTGTTGGCAGGGTTGTATATGTTTCGCCTCTTGGCCCGATATAAACAACGCCCTGCTTTCTCAGCCTTACAGGGGTGATAGAGCCGTTGCTGTTGGTAACATTGATGGTAACTACGTTCATTTCCTGGCGGAGGCTTTCCATTTCAGCCTTTGTTTCGGCTCTTGCTTTTTTCTTGTCCTGCTCGTTGCCTATCATATAGCCACCTGCGGCGCCTACTCCAGCTCCAATCAAGGTTGATTCCGTATCATGGCCTATTGCCTGGCCGATACCAGCACCAGCCGCTGTGCCGATAAGAGCACCGGTTTGTGCATCGCTCTCACAGCCGGCAACAAATACCAGACCCAGACTCACAACAGCTACAATTAGAATTGTCATAAAACCTTTGACCATTTTACACCTCCATTATCTTTTCTCTATATATAAAGTATAGAAACCAAATTCTCTTTCTGTCAACTTTCTGTGTTTATTTTACTATTGCTTGACCGAAATAATCAAACAAATAATCCAGATAAACTTGTAAATATGGGTTGTAGCGGTTATATTTTATCAACTTATTTGTAGTAAGGACTCAAGGGAGCCAAAATGAGACCTAAGCTAATAGTTGTTGGCGCTGCCGGCCGGATGGGCAAGCGTATCCTTTCATTGGCTGTAGACGCTGGCCAATTCGATATTATAGGGGCAGTCGAAAAACCGGACCATGCCGATATCGGCAAAGACGCCGGCCTGGTGGCATTAGCAGGGCCGATAAATGTTAAGCTGGATAGCGCATACCCCGCTGGTGCCGATGTGGCAATCGACTTCTCGCAGCCTGCAGCGGCAGATAAAACTATTGACCACTGTCTTAAAGGTGGCGTTGCATTGGTTTTGGGCACTACCGGCTTGGCTGAGGAACAGCGTGAAAAGATAAAGACTGCTTCGGCAAAAATCCCCATTATATATGGAACTAATATGAGTGTGGGGATGAACGTTTTGTTCTCGCTGGTTGGTAAGCTTGCTCTGATGCTCGGCGACGAGTATGATACAGAGATAATCGAGCAACACCACCGCTTCAAAAAAGATGCTCCAAGCGGTTCGGCTATTGTCTTGGCTGAGAATATCTGCAAAGCAACCGGCAAAAAATTCCCAGATTGCCTTATTCACGGTAGAAGCGGAAAGGACGCCCTCAGGCAAAAAGGCACTGTTGGCATGCACACCGTCCGCGCAGGCGATATCACTGGTATTCATTCGGTAATCTTTAGTACGCTCGGCGAAACGGTAACACTGAACCATACCGCTCATAGCAGGGACACCTTCGTACGGGGGGCATTACGAGCGGCCCAATGGCTCACCGGCAAAAAACCAGGACTTTATTCAATGGCCGATGTCCTTGAAATTAAATCTCGTGCTACGTAGCGTAGCTACTACGCAGAGTAGCAAGCGCATTATTGATATAAGACGGCTATTATGCTGGCTGAGTTAAAAAGTGAGTGGATGAAAATGGGCCGAAATAAGGAGCCGCTCTTTTCATAGGCATATCCCATGCCCAGCGAAAGCACAAATAGTGGTGGCCAATGTCCTGGGTCGTAATGAGCTACTGCGAATAAACCAGAGCTTATTAAAATTGAGAACCATACCCTCAAAGCCTTGTTTTGCAATCTTTCGCAAAATGGGAATCCTTCTAAAACCGACCGTATCATTGTTTGAAACATGCCTCGAAAAAGCATCTCTTCAAACACAGGCACTATGGCAACAGCAGTAATAATAATTAGCACTCTGACCGACAGTTGCGAATATGCTCTTATCAGTTCGAGTTCTTGATGTGGTTGCATTTCAAAATCCTGTCCCCATATAAGTTTGCCAAGGAATATCGTTAGTATAATCATAAGTATTAGAAACGGCCATACAGAGAGCAGGTTCAAAAAAGCGGAGAAAAAGTCTTTGTGGATGGTTTTTACATTCAGGCCGAATCCTTTTAATCGCCGGGCAAAACTGACTCTGGCCAGAAAGATAATTACCGCTGTTGCCATTATCGCACTAATACAGAGGATAAGGTTATCCACAAGAGCCTTTTGCCAGGGAAGGCAGTCAGGCAAAAGTTTTTCTGCGATCGACATTGCGAGTGAAACAACCCCGAGCCAAATAAGCAGCGGGACGAAAGGCAGATAGAGAGGCATACTGTTTCGACGGGGTGCCGAATCGGATAAGGCTTTTCTGCCCAGGGATGTTTTGAGTAACCAGCCACCGAATAATAATACCCCTGCCAGGCAAATAATGAGGTCTATATTGGATATATATATATAGCCGGGTAGTTGTTTGATAATCTCAGGAATATTCATCGTTATATACTTTTTGCAACCTTGAAACTAAGCCCGTCTTGCATTAGATTAGTATCATTTGGGATCCTATTTTGCGAGACCGTTGCGGAGTATTGCAGAATGGGGACCGCTTTTCAAGGAAAATAGATTATGGACATATTTCGCATTGAAGGGCCGGTTCAGCTTTCTGGGGTCGTTAGTATAAATGGTTCCAAAAACGCTTCTTTGCCGATAATGGCCGCTACTATTTTAACTGCTGGCAAATCCATTCTAAAAGCAGTGCCCCATCTTTCTGATATTTCCGTTTTTAGCCAGTTGCTTGGCCGATTGGGTTGCGAGCTTACCCGAAGCCCAAACGGAGATTTGTGCATAGATTCGAGGGTAATTGATAATCCGGTAGGCGAGTATGAAATTGTCCGCAGAATGCGGGCAAGCATTTGCGTACTCGGTCCATTGCTTGCTCGCTGCGGCAGAGCGGAGGTGTCAATGCCGGGCGGATGTGCAATTGGTGATAGGCCTATTGACATCCATCTGCGGGGCTTGCGTGAGCTTGGTGCGAAAATCCATCTTAAAAGTGGCTATATCGTTGCTGAAGCCCCCCGTGGGTTGACCGGTTGTGATATTTTTATGGGTGGGCCATTTGGTTCGACAGTACTGGGCACAGCAAATGTGTTAATGGCCTCAACCCTGGCAAAGGGTAAAACGATTATCGCCTCGGCTGCCTGTGAGCCGGAAATAGTTGACTTGGCGAACTGCCTTACTAAGATGGGTGCAAAGATAGACGGTATTGGTTCACCTCGACTAATTATCGAAGGAGTCAAGGAGTTGCAGCCAGCCGAATATCAGGTAATTCCGGACAGAATCGAAGTTGGTACTTTTATGGTCGCAGCTGCTATAACGGCGGGCCAGCTTCGGCTTCTGAACTGTCGGCTCGATGATATGATGGCTGTTGTTGATAAGTTAAGAAATATTGGCGTAACGGTCGAGAAAGGAAAGACGAGAGACGAGAGACGAGAGACGAGAGACGAGGTGGTTGTTGCCCGCAGGGGCTCGATTAAGCCTGCTGACATCACCACCCAGCCTTATCCGGGTTTTCCTACCGATTTGCAAGCTCAGTTTATGGCTCTTTTGTCACTTGCTAAAGGTAATAGCGTTGTAATTGAAAAAGTTTTTCCCGATAGATTTATGCACGTTGCTGAATTGAATCGAATGGCAGCGAATTTGCGTAGAGAAGGCTCTACTGTCATTATAGCGGGTGTAAAGAAATTGGTTGCTGCTCCGGTGATGGCCTCAGACCTGCGGGCGTCAGCGGCATTGGTTCTGGCTGGCTTGGTTGCTGAAGGGACTACTGTTGTTAACAGAGTTTATCACATCGACCGCGGCTATGAAAGAATCGAAGAAAGATTAAATCTGGTTGGTGCAAAAATCTTTCGGGAAGGTATTTAACCGTATGTTCGATACTGGTGAGAATCGGGATTTAGGAGAGTTGCAAAATGAAAAAATCACTTAAAGCTGTAGGTGTTATCCTGCTGGCTGTTCTGATTCTGGCTGTTGTTGCGGTGGCAATTGATATTTTTGCTGACCATGCCTTAAAAGCGGGCATTGAGGTCGCGGCAACTAAAACCTTAAACGTCGGAGTGAGTGCAGAAGAGGTTGACTTTTCAATTATGAGAGGCAAACTCGGTATTAGTAATCTTTTAATTAATAATCCGCCCGGTTATCAACACGATAAACTGCTTGAACTAAAAGACGCTCAAATCGAAGTTAATGTAAAATCGCTTTTGGGTGATAACGTTAGTATAAGAAAGATCAAGCTTGATGGGGTAAACGTCATTCTTGAACAAAGAGGGGTAACCAGCAACAACCTTCAGGATGTAATAAAGACAATATCCGATAAGCGAAAGGCCAAAGGCGAGTCCAAAAGGGGTGGGAAAAAGCTTCATATAGATAATCTTGAAATTTCGAACATAACAGTTAAGGCAAAGTTACTTCCTGTTCCAGGCAGGGCGGATACCATTACGCTGAAACTTGACCCTATCGTGATGACCGATTTAGGCAGTGATAACAAATTGGATATGGCTGAGCTGTCTGGCAGAATCTTACTGGCCATCGCAAGGGGAGTGGCTAATAAAGGGACAGGCGTTTTGCCTAAAGAGATGACCGGCGCAATGAAGTTGACCTTGAGCAAGACCATAGGTCTGGGCAAAACCGCTACAGAAGGGGGAAAAAAGATTTTAAAAGAAGGCAAAGACAGCGGCAAGGAACTTATAGAAGGCTTCAAGGGTCTGCTAAAAAAACCCGGGAAGGAAAAAGAGTGAAACTATTCAAATTTTTCCTGAGGCTTTTTTGGCGGATTCCACTGTATTGTAGAGCAGCATTGTTATCGTCATTGGTCCGACGCCGCCGGGGACGGGAGTAATCAAACTCGCTTTTTCTTTGACCGCTTCAAAGTCAACGTCGCCAATCAGGCGATACCCTTTTTTCGACGTTTTATCCTCGATGCGGTTGACGCCGACATCGATTACAACGACGCCATCCTTTACCATATCCGCAGTTATAGTGTTGGGCCTGCCGGCAGCGGCAATTATAATATCGGCCTGGCGGGTTTGGTAAGCAAGGTCGGCTGTTCTTGTGTGACAAACCGTTACAGTGGCGTTGCCGCCTTTGTTTTTTTGAATGAGCATATTGGCAAGGGGTTTGCCGACGATGTTGCTTCGTCCAACGATTACTACATGAGAGCCTTCAATTTTAACGCCGCTTCGTTGCAAAAGCTGAATGATTCCGTGAGGCGTGCAGGGCAAAAATGCCGCCTGGCCAGCCATCATTTTGCCGATATTGGTTGGGTGAAAGCCATCGACATCCTTGTCAGGGTTAATTGCCAAAAGGACCTCGGACTCGTCAAGATGTTTGGGCAGAGGTAGCTGGACCAGGATGCCGTTTATTTTTTGGTCGGTATTCATTCGATTGATTAGAGCGATTAGGTCCTGCTGTGTGGTATCTGCGGGCAGACGGTTATCATCGGAGTAAATCCCTAATTCTTCGCAGGCCCGCTCCTTAGCTCTAACATATGACTGTGATGCGGGGTCTTCGCCTACCAGAATGACGCCCAGGCCTGGGACGATACCTTGTTCTTTAAGCTTTGCAACTTCTTCTTTTAATTCAGCCCGCATATCCGCTGCTATTTGTTTTCCGTCGATGATTTTTGCTGCCATTGGTTAGCTCCGCTTATTGGTTTTTTATTTAGATGTAAATAGATTTTTAAGCTTGGTTAGCTTAGAACATTCCTGTTACTTTTCCGGTTTTTAAGTCCACATCAATGCGCCTAAAGGCCGGGTCCGAGCCTGTACCCGGCATCAGCTTAATCTGGCCGGCGAGCGGAACGATAAAGCCGGCTCCTTTATACACCAGGAAGTCACGGATGGGAAGCTCCCAGTTTCGTGGCCGACCCTTTATATCAGGGTCATGTGACAAGCTCAAGTGCGTCTTGACCATACAGGTTCCGAATCCTTTAAAATCTTTGTTTTTCTCGAGGGCTTCGGCTTTTTTCAGAGCTTCGGGTGTATATGTAACGCCGTCAGCGCCGTAGACTTCGGTGGCGATTAGTTCAACCTGTTTTCTTAAAGGGGTCCCCAACTCGTAGAGGAATTTGAATTCGTGCTTTTCCTCACACGCTTGGATTACCGCTTCAGCCAGTTCGAGTGAACCGTCTCCGCCCTTTAGCCAGTGTTCTGAATATGCTACCAAAGCGCCGTTTTGTTCCGCAATCTTGCGAACCAGCTCAATCTCGGCTTTGGTATCGGCGTAGAAGCCGTTTATACAAACTACGGGACGAACGCCGCTTTTCTTAACGGTTTCGATATGAGCAATAAGGTTGTCGCAGCCCGCCTCGACGAGTTCGAGATTTTCCTGAGTGTATTCTTCGCTTAGTGGTATTCCGGGCTTAACTGTTGGTCCGCCCCCGTGCATCTTTAGAGCCCGAATGGTAGCGACGATGACCACAGTATTGGGTTTCAAGCCCGATATTCGACACTTGAGGTTCCAGAACTTCTCAAAGCCGATGTCTGCACCAAAACCGCTTTCTGTTACATGGTAATCCGACAATTTCGTAGCGAGTAAGTCGGCGATGATAGAGCTTTGGCCGACAGCGATATTGGCAAATGGCCCTGCGTGGACAAATACCGGCTGGCCCTCGATAGTCTGCAGTAAACTCGGATTGAGGGCCTCAACCATCCAGGCGGTCATTGCACCATCAACTTCGAGGTCAGCGGTGGTAACTTCATTGCCTTTTTTGTCGTATGCGACCACGATTTTGCTTATTCTTTCGCGCAAATCCTTCAGGTCTTTGACCAGAGCGAGTATAGCCATCAGCTCGCTTGAGACTGAGATGGCAAATCCGGATTCCATTTCGTAGCCGTCCATCTTTCCACCTTTGCCGATTGTGATGTTACGCAGAGATTGCGCACAAAAATCCATAACCCATTTCATTTGGACCTGGTCGGGGTCAATATCCAGCCTTTTTAAGTTTCTTTTTGCCAGCTGTCCATCGTCATAATTTCTCTCGTGCTGCATACGAGCGGTCAGGGCCACCATTGCCAGGTTGTGTGCGTTTGTGATACAGTCGATATCGCCGGTAAGACGGATGGAAAATGGCACGAGAGGGATACACTGAGCGAGCCCGCCTCCAGCGGCAGAGCCTTTGATGTTAAATGTCGGCCCTCCACTTGGCTGTCGAATAGCACCGGTTACGTTTTTGCCCAGTTTGCCCAGCCCTTCAATCAGTCCGATGGCCGTAGTGGTCTTTCCTTCTCCTAACGGCGTGGGAGTGATGGCAGTAACATCAATATATTTTGCGGTCGGGCCGGCTTGACTTTTCAGGCGCTCCAGAACCCTGGCATAATCGACCCTTGCCAACTGCCGTCCCATAGGCAGCAGCTCGTCGTCTTTCAGTCCTAATTCTTTAGCCAGCAGGCTAACGGGTTTCATAGATTGCTCAGCAGCTTCAGCAATCTGCCAATCCTTCATTTTAGTTGGGTCAAGTTTCATATATCGTCCTCTTAAAAAGATTACATCTGATACGCAAGTTATTTGCGCAATAGCAATTAGCTGAACAAATCGGCAGATATTTTCCGCACGCTTGTTCTGTTAAATTTCATTTTCACTATTATCGCTGAGAGGGGCAAAAGAAATATAAGACTAAAGCCTTATTTTTGCACTATCCTGCTATTTATGGATATATTACTGCTGAAGGTTTGGTGTTTTGTTGTTATGAAGGGATTGGGGAAGCCGCTCTGCAAACAAAGATTTCTCTGGCGGCTATATTGCTTGGAAAGTGATAAAAGGCCGAAATGGGCCGGGTTGGATTCGAACCAACGTAGGCTTACGCCAACGGGTTTACAGCCCGTTCCCTTTAGCCGCTCGGGCACCGACCCATTTTCGTAACTCATAGCTCATTGACAAACAATGTAATCTACAATTTGTGGGCTTATCTTGCAAGGGAAATTCTTCACAGTTGTTTCGGCATTGCCAATAGTGGCACTTTACAGGGTCGATAGTAATTAGTATGATGA
>Ga0315541_1002946_pt1 | contig 13548 bp, 12 predicted proteins | sample SalMarSW160190MG_FD_203095 | JGI IMG/M metagenome (GOLD analysis project Ga0315541, IMG submission 203095) | Salt marsh sediment microbial communities from the Plum Island Ecosystem LTER, Massachusetts, United States - Salt Marsh Sediment SW1601-190 ...
CGACCGCAGCAACAGTTCGGTCAGGTTCGTGAGGTTCGCCAGCGGCCCGATGTCCGTGACCTGATTCTCAAACAAGTTGAGCCACGTCAGGTCCGTGCAATGCTCGAGACCGGCCAGGCTCGATATATTGGACGTCTGGGCGTCCAGTGCCGTAAACCCAGTGCCCACCAGGTCAGTTGTGAGAATGTCACCGGCAGGCTTGCCGATGGCGTTGCGGACGGCGTTTTCCAGATTCGGGTCGGTAAAGACCACAAGTTCACCCTCTCCTTCGCCTTCACCCTCACCCTCACCCTCACTACTCTTACCCTTACTAGGGCCGGCACCCAACTGGTTCTCGTCATAGATGCTTTCGGCAACCCATGCCTCGCCGCCGCCTGAGGCATAGGCCACCTCGACGCCCGCTTGAAGCGTCTTGAACGCCGTGGCCCGGCTCGTCCCGTCCTCGGCTCCGGATACGTTGTCCTTGTCGACGTACCACACGGCCGCGAAGGCATTGAAGCCCACGGAGAATATTGCGATAGTCATCAACGTCCAAGGTTTCATAGTGAGTCGCCCTTTCTTTTTTCAACCACGGAGTCCACGGAGAGACACGGAGATTGGATTTCCAACATTTTCTCTCCGTGTCTCCGTGTCCTCCGTGGTTAGAGAACCCTTCTCTTGATTCCATCATTCAATACAAATCCGCTACCCATTCGCCGTCGTGTTCCGGGTTGGGGATGAGGTGTTCCCCCTTGGGGTCTACAACAAAATCAAGGGCTTCCAAAACCAGGTAGCCGATCAATGGGGGCGTATCTTCGTCGTTTTCCATGACGGACATCTGTTCGTTGCGCCCTTGGATCGTCACGTCGGCCCCTTTAAAGACTCGCCGCTGGACCGATCCATTTGCGGTCTTTACGTCCCGGGTGTGCGAGTAGAGCAGTCCCAATTGCTCGATAACCGTCGGGGGGAGACACAGGTAAGTGGCGCCGGTATCCACCACTGCGTCCACTTCCGCCGTGCGCACTTGGCCTTCATCGAGTGTGCCCAGGGCTACGTTGAAGATATCACCATAGTTTTCAACCTTAACCTTTTCGCTTGTTCGTCCCATGGTTAACTCCCTTCTTCATTCTCATACCTGCGTTGCAGCTCGGCATTATAGTCCATTCGGACCGAGTGTCGCATACCCTTCGGACTCCGGGGTCTCGCGCCCGTCGGCGTAGGCCTCGTTTCAGGGCGGCTCGACAGGAGTCTCGCCCTCCCGTCTCGCCCCCGTCGGCGTAGGCCTCGTCGATGGCGGCCTGAACCATCGCGAACGCTTACTTTTCAGGAATAGAATTCCATGACGCGCATGATAGAGTCGTAGCCCTCTGCTTGGAGGGTCTCCTGGACACACAGCAGGGCCGGATGGCCCGGCTCGAGCAGTTGGTAGTTCCGCTTGACGGAGCCGATGATCGTGTCCAGCCCCAGGGGCACGGCCAGAGTCAGGAAGGCGCTCTCGAGCGGGCTCTTGACCGGGGAGCCGTCGGCGCGCTTGGACGGTATCATGACGGTGAAATTGCTCAGCCCGACGGATTTATGGACCCCCTCGAAGTCGGGGTCTTCGTGCATGAGGCGTAACGATTCGAGAGCCATCCTGTTCAATCCCTCAGTATCGCCGCCGATGGGCGCGATGCCCGGGTCGAAGATGCACTGGTCGTTAGGCAGGTCGCAGGTTTCACGGGCCTGCTGAAGCAAGCATTTCGCCGCTTCGTAGTTCTCCTGACCCGTCCGGTTGGACTTGGATTCACCGTTCTCCTCGCGCTCGAATGACAGTAGGATCGGCATGAATGGGCTGACCTTGTACAGGTCGAACATCTGCATGCGGGGCGGCGAGATCGAGTTGAGTATGGGCAACCGGCCGCCGGCGCGTTCGAGATCGTAGGCTTCGAGGCCGGCGGCGGCCATCTCGATATCGGGCGTATCAATCGAGAGGGGCCTGGCCGTGACACGCTGAACTTCTTTGACCATATCGGCCATGAAGCCCGGCGACCGCAGGCCGACGTTGACGTCGATGTAGGCGGCGCCGCGCTCGTCCTGTAACTTGGCCAGGTTCATAATGCCCTGGATATCGTTCGCCTCGAACAGTTTTCTCGTAGAGGGTACGGAATCGTTGATGGATTCGCCGATGATGGTCAAACCTGCGATGGCCACGGTTCATTCTCCTTTAAGGCAAAGTTACGAGAACGCGCACCCACTCTTTTTTCATAACAGTGTAAGAAAGGGGGATATGGAGATATCGGAGATATGGAGACAAACTGCTTTTATTCGATCAAATCATCTCCTTTATCTCCGTAATCCCCCCCCTTTTGTTACACTCTTCCAGAACGGTTAATTTGTCGTACTTTCTCGACAATGGCGCGGATGTGGTCGGGGGTGGTCCCGCAACAGCCGCCGACGATGTTGGCGCCGGCCGCAAGCAGGTGCGGCACCCATCCGGCCGTGATCTGGGGCGTTTCGGGAAAAGTAACGCCCCTTTCGGTCTGAACGGGTAGTCCCGCGTTGGCCTGAACCATGATGGGCGTTTCCGGCGCCGCGGCCCGCAGTTCCTCGACAATGCCGATCATCTGCTCGCCTCCGTGGCCGCAGTTGGCGCCGATGATCTCGGCCCCGGCGTCAAGTATGGCAGCGGCCATGTCCGTCGGGGACACACCCATCATCGTGCGGTACTCACCCTCACCGACCTTGTCGTAGGTAAAAGTGCAGATGGTCTCGAGCGAGGTGTTTTCCTTGGCGGCGCGAATCGCGATGGTTGCCTCGTCGATCGCAGCCATGGTCTCGATGCAGCAGGCGTCGGCGCCGCCCTTCTCGAGGGCCACGGCCTGCTCCTTAAACGCATCATACATCTCGTCTTCGGTCACGTCGCCCATCATGAGAATCTTGCCAGTTGGTCCGATGGAGGCGAAGACGTGTTTATCGGCCCCGGCGGCCTCGCGCGAGATGGCCGCGGCGGCTTCGTTGAGTTCGGCAGCGCGTTCGGCCATGCCGAAATGTTCGAGCTTGATGCATGAGCCGCCGAAGCTGTTGGTGCAAACCATGTCCGAGCCTGCCTCAATGTAACTGCGCGCGATGTCCAGAACCTCGTCGCGACGCTCGATGTTCCACAACTCGGGACACTCCCCTGCCTGCATGCCTTTCTGGGCCAAGAACGTGCCCCAAGCACCGTCGGAAACCAGCACTTTCTTAACCGCGAGGTCCTCGAGAATCGTATTCATACGCCTTTCCTTGAAACGCCGGGGCTGCTGCGGCCAACAATAAGAACGTGAGCCGACCGGTAGGCTCCTAGCGCTACACTGGCATTGTTCTGCTTGGATTTTTTCTGAGAAGGGAACGCATAGTAGGCCCCACCCCGCGGGCCGGATGTCACTAAAGATCAGGCGACGGCCTCTAGAAACGCGATAGCGCCCTGCGGATCGGGCGAATACGCGTCGGCACCGATCTTTTTTGCGAACTCATCAGTCAGCGGGGCGCCGCCGACGATGATCCTTGTGTCTGGGCTTTTCTCCCTGATAAGGGCGGCGATCTTCTCCATGTTGACCATCGTGGTGGTGAGCAAGGCGCTCATGCCCACGACCGCGCCGGGATGCTGCTCGACCGCCTCCATGAATTTCTCGGACGCGACATCGACGCCGAGGTCAATGACCTTGTACCCACCGCCTTCAACAACCATGCACACGAGATTCTTGCCAATGTCGTGGAGGTCGCCCTGGACGGTGCCGCAAATGAACGTGCCCTTGTGATGGGCCTGGCCGGTCTCGAAGAAGGGTTTTAAGTGACCCATACCTGCCTGCATTGCCTTGGCCGCCATGAGCAAATCGGGCACGAACACCTTGTTCTCACTGAATTTCCGGCCGATGGCGTTCATGCCGATGACCATCCCCTCTGCGAGGACATCATCGGGCGGAATGCCTTCGTCCAATGCCCGCTTGGTCAACTCGTCTGCACCGTCCTGCCCTTTCATATCAGGCGGATAGGGCGATGCGGCATTGACTTTTCCACGTTCGATGCAGGTTGCGATTTGCGCAAGCAACTCGGCCATGACAGTTCTCCTTGTTTAGCCCAAACTTGAGTTAATAGGTTCCCAATTCCAGCCCCCGCTGGACAAAGTACTTATAACTCTCATATTCCACTTGGTCGGGAATGGAATGATCCGAGTGCAACACGTACCCGTGATTTTGCTTCACTACAGGAATCTTGCTCACCAACTCCCGCTCAATTTCAGCCTTATCGTTGGTGTACAGCTTGCGGACATCCATGCCGCCCATGAATGATAACCGATCGCCGTAGTCCTTGTACAGGTTTACGAGGTCCATGCCGGCCTTGACCTCGATGACCTGGAGACAATCGATGCCGGCTTCGATCATTCCCGGAACCAGGGGCTCGACGTAGCCGCATGAATGCATAATGACGGGCAAACCTCGGCTCTTGCAGAACCCGATGGTCTCGAGATGGCCCGGCTGGACGATCTCGCGGTACATGTCGGGCGACATAAACGGCCGGTTCTTAAACCCCATGTCTTCATAAAACCAGACGCCGTCAGGCAGGCCTTCTTCAGCGAAGAGGGTCTCGAGCAGGTTGACTGTCACTTCGGCGTAGGTCATGACCATGTCCTTGACCCAGTCGGGGTCCACGGCCATGCCTATCAGCATGTATTCGTGGCCGCAGACCGGATGTATCAGCTCGAAAATGTTGACCCCGCTCCAGGCAAAGAAGCAGTTTCGCTCAGCGGCGGCTTTCTTCGCATTGCGATAGGCCTCAAAGTTGACGCGGGCGCGGTCGGGCGTCAAGAACGGTTTGATGTGCTCCTCCCAGCCGGCGCGGTCCTTGACCAGAAAATCGACGTGTTCCGGCGTCGCGTCGTGGAGCTTGTGTCGGCGCAGCACGGCGCCGTTGCCATCACGGGCAAGTATCGTCTCGGCTGTTTCCTCGATGATTTCCGGCTCGAAGTCCATGCGTGCCACCATGTTGAACCAGCCGCTCAGGCGCAAATCGAAGCCAAAATGATCGTCGAGTAATTCGCCCTCGGCTATATGACCCTCCTGGGTCCATTTCCGGTGCGTATCGCCCCAGAAGTGCTCGAACACGCCGATGCGGTCCACAGGTTTCCGCTTAAGAATGTTGTGGATGCGCTCGAGACCGGTCATCTCAGGCATGGATCGGGCCCTCTGTTCCCGTTTTTCGACTTGGCCGTACGCGCGTGGCGTAACTGCGGCGGATACTATCACTTGTGCCGGAACGGAAACAAGAAGTAGTGTGAAGTGCGAAACGTGTTGCAGCGGGACTACGGCACAACCCAAAACAATCTGAGCTACACCACTGAGCTATGGGGGCTAAACAGGATACGGGCCGTAATCGCGAACAGTTTCATAGAGCGCGACGAGGTTCTCTAAGGATATTTGGGCCTGGACGTTGTGGACGGGGTTGAACACGAATCCACCGCCCGCACCGACCCACAGGAATGAACAAAGGTCTTCCAGGTGGTGTTCTTGTGCACCTCGTCCCAACAACCCAACGTGTTGCACTTAGAACTTGAACCAGGGGTTAGGGTGATTTTTGTAAAAAACTTTGTCTTTAAGGTACAATGCAATATAATAGTGATGGCCCTCAGGTGAAGCAGTGGCGGGCATCGTTATCACGAGTGAGCGGGTATGTTGATCGACTTTGCAAAATGCGCGCGATGCGGTAAGACATATGACAGGATTCGCTCGCCGGTCTGTGCAGACTGTCAACCGGATGAAGACCAGGATTTTGAGGAAATCCGCAACGTACTGAGCGCCAACCCCGATCTGAAGGCCCAGGAGGTGGCCGAGGCGGCTGGGGTAACGGTGGAGTGCGTGTTGCGTATGCTCGACGAGGGCCAGATCGTCAGTACGTCCCTGCTCGACCCGGTCACGTGTGGCCGATGTGGTGCGCCGGCCATAAGCAGGACTACACGCCTGTGTGAACGCTGCCTCATGGAGCTTAACCAGAAAGTAATGGACAGCATAAACAAAATGCGCAAGGAACTCGAGGCCCAAAAGGACGTCATCTTTCTTCGGCTCAGCACGGCACGCGCCCGCGCCTACAAGGTCCGTGAAACGTTCGCCGCAAAACGCCGCGCACAACCACCCCCCATGCGCAGAGTGCGCTGATTGGCAAAACGAATTGCACATCATGACATGCGCCCCGGCCTACCTGCGGTTCAGTTCCTTCCATACGTTTGAGAGTTGTATAACCCTTCGCACGAGAATGGGGGCGTTCCATACGGATTTACGGCGAGTCCCGCCAGGGTTTCAGGAGGTCAAGAGGGCATTTCTATGTTGAGTTCCATGCTTATCGGGGTAGTTGCGCTGGCCGCGGCGCCGGAAGCTGAACTTCGCAAACAAACGCCCTACATGGAAATGCGGATGGTTTGCCACAAAGGGGATGCGTTCGCGTTTTCGGACGGGCCGACGCTGGCCGAGTTCCCGGACGGTCGCCTGTTTTGCGCGTGGAGCTCCGGCGCGCGTGAGGGCGACACGCACCGCGTCATCGCCGGGAGCATTTTGCTCAAAGGCGCGCAGAACTGGTCGGAACCGCGCCTTCTCGTGAATTCGCCCGGCAAAGCCAACGCCAATCCGGTGCTCTACTTCGATAACCACAAAGTACTGTGGCTCTTTTATCAAACGACGGCCGATGGAGAGAGGGCGGGTAGGCTTAACGCCATCACAAGCCGTGACGGCGGGTACACGTGGTCCCAAGAGCGAGCTCTGGGCGAAGAATCGGGCCTCGTGACGGGTAGAAAACCCCTTGTGCTTCAAGATGGGACGGTGCTGCTGCCGGTCTACGATACGGGCCGCGGGTCGCCGCGTGTGTTGCGCTCGAGCGACGAATGGGCAACCTGGGACTTGTCCGAGCCGATCGGTGGCGGCTCGGCGGTTCACGCACCTGCGCTGCTCGAGCGTGCGGACGGTAGCGTGCTGTGCTACATGGGCAGCGGGCCGGACCAGCGCCGTGTGTGGACAAGCGTGTCGTCCGACGGCGGGCAAACGTGGTCGCGGCCTGCCAAACGCGCCATCCCCAATCCCAATACGCCGCTCGACCTGCTCCGGCTGTCCAGTGGAAACGTCGTGCTCGCCCTCAACGCGATTCCGGCCGGGGATGACCAGCTTAGCTTGTGGCTCTCGACGGATGATGCGGCCTCCTGGACCGTGTTCCGCATTGTCGAGAACGCGACGCGGGCCTGTGAGCCCGCGCTTATCCAAGGGCGCGATGGTCTGGTGCACATGACCTACGTGTGTCTCAACGGAAACATCAAGCACGTGGCCGTCAACGAGGCATGGATTTGGGACCACGCCCTCATTCACGAGGACCTCAAACCGGCCAACGTTATGCCCCCACTGCCGCCTCTGGAACCTGCGGGGGTGTTGCCGATTGTGGTCGAGCCGTTTGCCGAACACGTCCGGGGCTTTGTGTTGGGTGCGCCGGAGGAAGAAATCACCAACATCAAGATCAATGAGGAGGGCGAACTCCTGGTGAAAACTGAGCCTCGCACGGCGTTGAAGGACGACAGTCAGGTCAACGCCCTGGCCGAGTATGAAGGCTTGATTTGGTATGGCACCGATACGGGGCTCTACGCACTGGCCGCCGACAATGACATGGGCATCCGCCAGGAGGCCTACGGCGTGGACGGCCCGCTGGCCTCGAAAGTGACCGCACTGGCCTTCGACTCGCAAGGCACGCTGTGGGTGGGTACACCGCTGGGGCTGAGCCTGCTCGAGCCCGACAAAACCTGGCGGCATATCCGAGGCAAGGACGGACTGCCGGTCGAGGACGTAACCGCGCTGGCGATCGACGAGCAGGACCGGGTGTGGATCGGCACGTCGCGCGGCGCGATCCTGTACTTGCCCAACGCCGAAGCGCGGCAGTGGTTCTACCGTGCGGGCAGGCGGTACCTCCCCGGCGACCACGTAAAGGCCATCGCGCTGGCACCGGGCGGCATACTGGTCTACTTCCTCACGGACGGCGGCATCGGCCGGCTGGACGCCGCCACCGTGACGCTCGAGGAGAAAGCGCGCATCATCGAAAACCGGCTCAACGAGCGGCACAGGCGAATGGGGCTGGTCGCGGAGTGTATCGTGGACAACCCGGATGCCCCAAGTTCGTTTACCATCCACGATTCCGACAACGACGGGCTCTGGACCGCCTATCACGTCGCGGCTATGGCGCTATGCTATGGCGCGACAGGCGACGAATCGGCCAGGAAGTCCGCACGGGAGAGCATGCACGCGCTGTACACGCTGCAAAACGCCTCCGGCACACCCGGGCTAGTTGCGCGCAGCGTGGTCCCGGCCGAGGAGGGCAAGAACAAGAGCGCCCAGTGGCGGCCCACGCCCGACGGGACGATGTATTGGAAGAGCGACACGTCCAGCGATGAGATCGATGGGCATTACCTGGCATTCTATACGTATTACCAGCATATTGCCCGGTTCGACCAGGAGGAGCGAGAACTGCTCGTTCAGCAACTGCGCGCCGTGTCAGATTATATCGTCGACAACGGCTACCAGCTCATCGATTGGGACGGCCAACGCACGCGATGGGGCTTCTGGGACCCGAAATCGCTCAATGAAGACCGCCGACACTACCTCGAAAGCGGGCTCAATAGCTTACAGATACTGATGTTCCTCAAAGTGGCGCAATACATCACGGGTGACGCGAAGTATCACGAGCATTACAGCCGGCTCATCGCCGAGCATGACTACCTGGGCAACGTGTTGTTGGAAAAGAAACTCTTCCCGGACGAGAAGAACCATTCGGACGACCAACTCGCATTTGTGGCGTGGTATCCCATCCTCCAGTTGGAGCACGATCCGCAGGTCAGGCGCGCACTCGTGAACGCCGTCCGCCGACATTACGAGGTGGTCAAACCCGAGAACTCCAGTTTCTACACTTTCGTCTGCGCCACCGTCGATCCCGGCAACGCGGACATCGATGCGGGCATCGAGAACTTGCGCCAAATCCCCACGAACCGGCGCCACTACCGCACGATCAACAGCACGCGCGACGATATCACTTGGGCGCGGCGGCCCAATCGCTTCGGCCGGCCTGTGCTGGCCCACGTCCTGCCTGCGGACGAACGGGATTTCGCCAAGTGGAATCGCGATCCGTACGAGCCGGACCACGACGGCGATGGCCGCCACGAAGACGACGGGGCAGCGTACCTCCTCCCTTACTGGATGGCGCGCTACCACGGTTTTATCGCCGAGCGCGAGGCACAGGCCGGTGCGAAATAGCTTCCTTTGCGTCGATTGTGCTCGCAAGGTCTTCGGACCTCTTGCGGCCACGTAGTGCCTGATACGTGGCCTCGCGAATGGCGATGCCGATTTCTCCCTGCTAAACCGAGGGCACGACGCCAAATTCGATACGTTGACAGAATCGCCTGGATTCGGAGTGCTGTAGTTGGCCTACAGCGCCTTAGATAAAACCCGGTGTGCTTTTGTGGCATCCCTCTGGCTGTCGAATGCAAGGTAGAAAATGCATTTGCGGCCGATGGCGGCAGCCGAGATACCGCGCATGTTTATGCCGGCATCCGCCAGGGCGCCGGTCAGCCTGGCCCCGAGGCCCTTTTTGTCTGGACCTTCAACCCGCAGTGCCCGAAGGTCATCGGCCTTGGACAGTCCTGCCTTCTTGGCCGCCTGGAGCTGAGCTGCGCCTTTCAACGGCGCGACAAAGACGATGCCGGTTCTTGGTTTGTCCCGCCGGGCCAATACAAACTCGAGCTGTGCTCCGGCTTCCGCCAGCGGCTCCAACCTCGCGGCCACAGCCCCCGGCCTGTCTGCAATCATTGCGCTCCAGACGTCGACCTTTTTGATACTGTAAGCCATGTCTGCCTCCTTAATGTTTTTCGCCACACTTTTCCATTTTGTTCTATCGGATTGCAGTATACCATGAACTCGCGGAAACTGAAAACAGAACTCTCGAAAGACGGCGTGGAACGGCTTTCGTGTAAGGGGGTCTTGCGGACTGTAGAACAGGTGCGTCCGGGAAGGGCAGTCCGATGCGCCGAATCCCGGAGGTCCTTGTTCGAAGATCGAGGAGAGGGCCTCGGCCAGTTGGCGCTCCTGTCGTCGGGATGAACGGATGGGTAACGCCGTAATCTCGTCTGCTTCTGTTGTGAGATAGTCAATGTGCCAGCGAAGGGGCTTTCGCTTCCTCTTATGCCGCGCTATGCGCGCGGATAGATTCTTCATGGCAGAGCCCACGTACAGATAGTAGCCCTTGCGAAAGTGAAACGTGCCCAACCTGCCTATCTCGATGCGCTTGGCCTCCTTGAGGCGCACTATGAGGAAATAGCTTCCCCGGTCGTGAACCTCGCGCTGCAAGCAGTCCCGCGGAATCTCCAAAACCTTCTTCATGGGTATATGTGGCACAGCCTTCTTCATGGGTATATGTGGCACAGCCGCCCCCGGCTGTGGTGTCGCCATTCTCCCAACATTGTCAAGGTGCTTTCAACCAAAGGAGTTGACAGCCTTGCAGCGGGCAAGTACTATTGGCCCAATGAATAAGAAGAACTGTGCTGGCGAAGTTCTCCTCGTCAGCGGTTCAGGAAAAGGCGCAATGAAAATGCTGGCAGAAATGCAGGGGGTTTCGCCCGAGGCCAAAAGGCTCCTGGACGACATAAGTGGGGTGATTCACGGGCTCCTGCCTACGGCCACGATATTGCTTTATGGCAGCGTAGCCCGGGGAATGCCGCGCTCGGAGTCGGATTACGATATTCTTGTGCTTACCGATTCTCCCTTGTCTCGTGCCGAAGAAGACACAGTTATGGACGCGGTATTCGACTTGGAACTCGAGCGCAAGGCTGTCATTTCCACGCTCTTCTACGCCAGGGATGAATGGGATATGCCGGTTCGGCGCGTCTCACCCTTTCACCAGGAAGTCGAGCGGGATGCGATCGTCCTATGAAGTCCGAGGAAATCAAGTATATCCGTTATCGCCAGGCGCGGGCCGGCGAAACGTTGCGCGAAGCCGAACTGACACTTAAAAACGGCCATCTGCATGGCGCGGTGAACCGAATCTATTACGCGTGTTTCTACGCCGTTTCCGCGCTACTGTTGACGGACGGACTTTCTTCGGCAAAACACAGTGGTGTCAGATCCTTGTTCGCCCACAATTGGATAAACACAGGCAAATTCCCCAAGGAGATGGGAAAGTTCTATCACCGCATTTTCGAGCACAGACAGAAGGGCGATTACGACGATCTCGTCACTTTCAGCGGAGACGAGGTTGAACAGTGGTTTTACCAAGCCAAAGCATTCGTGAGGGAAATAGCCAAGCGGATTGAAGGACAACTGCAACAGAAACCTGAAAAAGAATAGTCGGTTGGACAAGAAGGCCGAGACCGTTTCTGTTTACTCATGCTGACTTCGCTACGACGCCGTGACCGCACTCGGATCGACCTTTAGCGAGGATGTTATTGAACAGCTTCCGCGCCCGCTCAACCCACTGCTCAGTCATTCCAAGGGTGATCCCGTCGTTTGTGTCATTATTTGTGTTGACCTGTGCTTAACATCTGTCGAAAAAGTGCCAGTGGGGCACAGCCGCCCTCGGTTGTGTCTTCGGTGGACACTGCGATCCCAGTTTTCCCGACTTTCACGGGGTGACTTTCCACGAACCATCCTCGAACAAGACCAGGCGTTTCTCGCCGTGGGGGTATTTGAGCTCGATCCAGGGCAAGGCGGCGCGGGCGGCATCCTCACCGATCTGGAAAACGTACGTTACGCGGCCGTCACGGCATTCGGCGCGCTGGTTTCGGTGGATGCCGCCGCGTGGTTCCCGGAGCAGAATCGGCACGGCGCTCCGGCGCTGCGCCCAAGGTCCCGCTAGGCGGCACGTAACGCGCACCGTAGCGCCGTCCCGCTGGGCGGCCTCGAGGGTCCCTCGCCATTGGGCCACGGGGGTCGCGCCGATCTGCGCCTTGATGTCTTCCTGATAGTTTCGCCACGTGGGCCGGCTGGTGGCGGTACGACGGGCAAGTTCATCGGGTGGCACGCACGCCGGGGCGCGCAGTGCGAGCATGACCACAAGGGCACACACTGACACCCCTAAAAACCCTATGACGATGGTGCGTAAGGACACGGCTCAAAACTAGCGCTCGGTGCGGCGCCGGTCGACGAATACGACGCTGTGCGCGTCGGGCTGGGCCATCTGCCTGACCTGGCCCAGCACCTCGAACATCCTGTTAGCGCTCTTGAATTTGCGGTACCGGGTATGTGCCACGCCGACGGACAGGGCCATGAGCGGCCACTTGACGTCGCGGCCACGGTTGTCAAGGGCCATGATGTAGCCTTGCGCAACTTCCTGAGACGTGTAAAGTTCGTGCACGCCGCGTTCGAAGCTCTGGAGCAGCGCGTGGCAGAAGCGTTCATAATCCTCAAGGTTCACCACAGCCACGAAGTGACCGCTGCCCATGTGGGCGATGAAGCTCTCATAAATCCCCATGCTTCGTGGCAAGCCAATCAGGATTTGGGTCATAAACTCGAGCGCGCGTTTCTGACCCTCAGCACCGCGCGCCGTGCAATAGGGCTTGAAGCCCACCATATTGATGTAGATCACAGCAATTGAGATGCCGCGCGCCAGGCGGAGGTCGATCTCACGTTTGATCGCGTCAGTTCCGGGCAGTTTGGTTATTGGATTACGTGCCTCAATCGAACTCAGGAGCGCGCCCATGGCCCCGACCTTCTCCATCAGGTCATCGAGTTTGAACGGTTTAATCAGGTGATCGTCTGCGCCCTGCTCCAGCCCATGGAGAATTTCTGGTTCCTCACCCAGCGCCGTCAAAATGAGAATCACTGTCTTATACAACTCGGGGTCCTTGCGGAGCTTGCGGCACATTTGATACCCCGTCATTCCGGGCAACATAATGTCAACGATAGCAATGTGCGGTTTGACCCGTTTGGCAAGCTCGAAGGCGCCCTCACCCGTATTGATCACGAAGGTCTGGTGTCCTTCGGCGGTCAGTTTCGCCTTGACCGTTTCGGTAAGATCGACGTCCTCATCAATCAGAATAATCCTGCTCATGAAAACCATTCCCGCATCCCAACGCGAAAAACGCACTTCGCATTATAACCCGGTATAGAGTACCTAGGCAAGGGATCGAATAAGCCAAATCCAACCTACCCGTCATTGCGAGGAGCGAGCGAAGGGAGCGACGCGGCAATCTCTTTAGGCACAGTGGCTTAACTCAGGCGAGATTGCTTCGCTTTCGCTCGCAATGACGGGTAGGTTGGATTTGGATTATTGGCGAGTTGCCTTGACGGATAGTAGGCGGTATGTTAGGATTGACTCTGTTGTGCGGTGTTTGAGGGAACGTGTGATGAAACGATTGCTGCTATTGCTTTTGGTGGGAGCGCTTGTGCTCCCCGCATGTGAAGAGGAACCACCGCCGCCAGAAGACATGCCGCCACCCGAGCCGTCGCCGGAGGAAATCTACCGCGAAATCGCCACGGCTATTCAACCGTTAAATGACCCGCTGGTGGGCGGCCCAGCGCTGAATCCCGATCGCAAACAGCAGGT
>Ga0315541_1002951_pt1 | contig 13523 bp, 7 predicted proteins | sample SalMarSW160190MG_FD_203095 | JGI IMG/M metagenome (GOLD analysis project Ga0315541, IMG submission 203095) | Salt marsh sediment microbial communities from the Plum Island Ecosystem LTER, Massachusetts, United States - Salt Marsh Sediment SW1601-190 ...
ACCCTTCCACTCCCTCACCGCCCTTTACAGCCTGGCCGATGTTGCCCTTATTACCCCTCTCAGAGACGGGATGAATCTTGTAGCCAAAGAATACACGGCAACTAAGACAGACGGGAAAGGGGTTTTAATACTTAGTGAGACTGCCGGAGCTGCTCAAGAGCTGGGGGAGGCGATTATAATAAATGCCAATAACCAGGAAGAGATTGTCCAGGCATTGGCAGAAGCCCTGGAAATGCCAGAACAAGAGCAAATAGAGCGCAACCGCATAATGCAGAAACGCCTGCGTCGTTACACCGTGGTGCGATGGGCAGATGAATTTACGGATAAGCTGCTTTACACCAAGCAACTTCAACGTGAGATGGAGGAAAAGACATTGCCCTATAAGATGCAGAAGAAATTAGCCAGCGATTTCCAAGAGAGCGATAAAGCATTACTCCTATTGGATTATGATGGCACACTTGTCCCTTTTTCACCCAAACCAGTGGAAGCAATGCCTGGAGCCAAGCTCCTGAGATTGCTTGAAAAGCTTACCAAGAATCCTGGGAATGAAGTAGTGCTCATAAGTGGATGCGCTAAAGATACCCTGGAGGGGTGGTTCGGCGGTCTCAATGTTGGTTTGGTGGCTGAACATGGCGCGTGGATAAAAGAAAAGGGTGGAGGATGGGAAATGATAGAAACCCTGACAAGTGAGTGGAAAGAAGAGATATATCCGATACTCGAGTCATGGGTGGATAGAACCCCGGGCTCCTTCATTGAAGAAAAAGAGTTCTCCCTTGTCTGGCATTATAGAAAAGCTGACCCCAGGCTAGGTGAGCTTCGAGCCCGGGAGCTGATCAACAATCTCTCAAATACAATTGCCAATTTAAACCTTCAGCTGTTGGTAGGAAGTAAGGTAGTGGAGGTGAAAAACACCGGCATAAATAAGGGGCGCGCGGCTTCGAGATGGATTTCGAGAGAGAACTGGGACTTTATATTGGCGCTGGGCGATGATTGGACCGATGAGGATACTTTCAAGGTCCTCCCTTCTACGGCGTGGTCCATAAGGGTGGGGTTTGGCGCTTCGGTAGCTAGATTCAGCGTTAGTTCCCCAGGCAAAGCGACTTCTCTGTTAAGAAAAATGGTAAGAGGGCAGTGAAAGCCAGGACAAAAATGTAGGATTGTGCCTAATCAATCAGGCAACTACAAAGATTGGACCCTCTTCCGCTTGCTCAAGTTGAACCAGGGAGAAAAGCTGATTATGCTTTCAGCATTGACTTCTTTGTTGACAGCCCCACTTATAACCATGTTTATGGCCATGAGATAATCGGCAATCCTATCAGGAAGGAGAAAGTGCTGCTCCACATACTCTCTGCTCAGCAACTTGCTGAACTCAGAAATATAAATAGCTTTCAAGTGGGTTTAGGTGCAATTAGACCTTAGTATCTCCTCCAGCACCTCTGTCCATCTGTTCCCCAAGAGCCTGGTGTCTAACTTGATTTGCGTGGCGCCAATTTTAACCGCGCCATCGTAGCCTTTGATTTGAGATTGCTTCGCTACGCTCGCAATGACAGTTTCGTGGGGCTTTATTACAATTTGCCTTCCCTGCGTGGAAACAGAGCTTACCTCAGCCCTCGCAGCCAGAACCTTGATTTTCACAATGTAAAGAAGATTTTCCAAAGGCCCAGGTAAGGGACCGAATCTATCTTTGAATTCTCGGGCCACGTCCTCTACTTCCTCGATATGCTCCACCCTGGCCAGCCTGTGGTAAAGGCTCAATCTAGTATTTAGATTGGGAACATACTCCTCCGGTATGTGGGCGTCTAAGGGCAGAGCTATGCTGGGCAATTCCTTCGCTTCCCCGGCAATTACGCTCTTCCTCGCTTCGCCAGTTTGCTTTTCTTTTAACTCCTCCACCGCCTCAGCCAGCAACTGGCAATAAAGGTCAAAGCCCAGGGCAGTGATATGACCGCTTTGCTTGACACCTAAAAGATTGCCCGCCCCCCGAATTTCCAGGTCTTTCATAGCAATACCGAATCCCGAACCCAGCTCGGTAGCCTCGAAGATAGTCCTGAGCCTCTTATGAGCCTGGGGGGTCAGCTGCCCCCCCTCGTCGAAGAAGAAATAAGCATAAGCCTGGTTGATACCGCGACCCACCCTGCCCCTCAACTGATAAAGCTGAGCCAGGCCGAACCTGTCAGCCCGGTCGATAATCAGCGTATTGACATTAGGCATATCCAGACCTAACTGGATAATAGTGGTGGTCACCAGGATGTCATACTTGCCAGCGATAAAATCCGTCATGACCTTTTCCAATTGCTCTTCAGGCATTCGCCCATGAGCTATGGCTATTTGAGCTTCGGACACTAAATCCTGTAATTTGCTGGCAGCCCAGGCAATGCTCTGAACGCGGTTATGGACAAAGAAGACCTGACCATTCCTCTCCAGTTCTCTCAATATCACCTGCCTGACCAGTGCGGCATCATAAGCCCCGACGTAGGTCTGGACAGACAGGCGTTCTTCGGGAGGCGTCTCCACGATGCTCATATCCCTGATTCCGGTTAGAGACATGTGGAGGGTGCGCGGGATAGGAGTAGCGCTAAGAGCCAGTGTGTCCACCTCCCTCCTTATCTGCCTGAGTTTTTCCTTCTGCACCACGCCGAATTGCTGCTCCTCGTCGATTATCACCACTCCCAGGTCTTTGAATATGACGTCTTTTTGCAACAGACGATGAGTGCCAATGCATATATCTACAGTGCCGTTGGCTAAGCCTTCCAGAATTTTCCTTTCTTTTTCCGGCGGACAAAAGCGGCTCAGCATCTCCACTCTCAAGGGAAAAGTTTGCAACCTCTCGGTAAAGGTGATGAAATGCTGCTGAGCCAGCACGGTAGTCGGTACCAGAATAGCTACCTGTTTATTATCCATAACCGCCTTAAAGGCAGCCCGCAAGGCTATCTCAGTCTTGCCGTAGCCCACGTCTCCACAGATGAGCCGGTCCATGGGCTTGGCTTTTTCCATGTCCTCTTTAACCGTCATGATTGCCTCTATCTGGTCTGGCGTTTCCATATAGGGAAATGATGCCTCCAGCTCCTGTTGCCATAGTGAATCTTTAGAGAAAGCGAAGCCCGGAGCTAATTCCCGGGCAGCATAAAGGTCGAGCAGTTCTCGAGCAATTTCCGCCACCGATTCCTTAACCCTTTTCTTTGTCCGTTGCCATTCCGGTGTTCTCAAGCGGCTCAAGTGCGGTGCCTGGTCGCCGGCACCGATATAACGGCTGACGCGGTCTATCCGTTCGGTAGGCACATAGAGCTTGTCACCAGCAGCATACTCCAGAACAAGGTATTCTCTCTCCATTCCGTCGGAGGACCTCCTGGCCAGACCGTGGAACCTGGCGATGCCATGGTCGACATGGACGACATAATCGCCGGGAGCCAACTGAGGAAGAAACCACTGGTGAGGTATTGGCCTCTTCTTCCCAGCTCGCGGCTGCTTCACAAAGCCGAAAAGTTCGACATCAGTAATAAGGGTCAGCCTGTCATCAAGTAGCCAGCCTCCATCCAGTGAGCCCTGGAGCACAGTGATTGAACCGGGCGGAGGTACCTGCTCTATCTGTGATGTCGGCGAAGCATGGATGTCCTCTTTCTGGAGAAGTTCAGCCAGGCGATTTGCCTGATGGCTGACTACGACCACGCGCTGTTTTTGTTCCACCACTTGCCTGGCTGTTTTGAGGAACCTTTCCAGCTGGCTTCCATAATTCTGGGCTCTTGCGAATTGCAAAGCCTGTCCATAGCCCCGGGCGGCATCCCATGTTTCCAGCGCCAGGCGATGCCTTTCTTTCATCCGCGCCTCTAATTCCTCCCAGGTAAGGTAAGGTGGGGGAAAGTCCTCAGGCAGTTCGCCTTTTTCCATCTTTGCGGCTCTTAATTCTCGAGTTTCCTCGTTTAGCCTGGTGACGGTAAGTTCAATTCCTTCGGGGTCATCGAGAACAAGCAAGGCATCGCCGCCGAGATAATCCAAGACGCTTCCATCCATCACCTCAGTGTTATCAGCTCCTGCCCAGCACTCAACAAGATTGAGTGCTGGGTCTCTGGCCGGGGTGACAATCACCGAGGATATAGGGCTGGTTGAGCGCTGGCTTTCCAGGTCGAAGCACCTCATGCTCTCTATCTGGTTGCCGAAGAACTCTATTCGAACCGGCAACTGGCTGCACGGGGGAAAGATATCGATAATGCCACCCCGTTTACTCATCTGCCCTGGTACCTCGACGACGTCCTCCATCTCGTAGCCCATGCTTTGCCACCGGCGCAGCAGCTCCAGGGGCTCGGCAGCCATGCCCGGCTTCAGAATATGGCAGGCTGCCACAAAATCCCTTTGCGGGATGGTTTTACTCACGATTGCCAGGGCTGAGGTCACTACCAAAGGAGGTCTATCGCCTTCTTCATAAAGGGCCAAGGTGGCTAATGCCCTCAACCTCTCCATCATCTGGTAGCTGATAGCCGATAGCTGAGAGCTATCATAAGGCAGGAAGTCGAGCTCGGGGAGACGATGCAACTCGGCTGAAGGGGAACACCAGGCTCGAAGCTGCTCATGAAGCTTTCTGGCACTCTCGGGCTGACTGGTCACCACCATGAGGGGCAAATCGAGCTCTTCGTAAAGAGCGGCAATCAAGTAAGGTTTGGCGGCATCAATTATGCTTGCCTTTTGCCCACCTTTAGCTGTCGACAGCTCCCTCACCAGTTGCCTGTAGGCAGGCATTTCTTTGAGCAAAGAAAGCAAAAGAGAAAGATTCATTGGTTGTCCCTCGTCAGCCAATCAAGCCTCATTATAGTGACCTCAATAAATCATTGCCAATTTGACCGGCAAGCCAAAGGTTCACGCTGAATGCAAATCACAACCTTCTCAAACTACAGGCGCCCTGACGAGGAATTGTAGTGGCGGACTTTATCTCCGCCTTACTTCGAAGGCGGATACCTACGCGGCCGCATATATAGATTGCATCCTGAATTTGAAGGGGAAATTATGCAATTCTACATCAGGCATATTGTCGCTTTGGCTCAACGGCCTGATTTCTAATACTCAACAGTCACACCCCTTGCCTGCAACTGGGGGATATAAGTGTTGATGGAGATGGAAGTCAAGGGATTGTTCGACAAATACACCTCGTCTCCTAGTGAAAGCCCTAGATTGCTGACGAGGTGCGAGATATCGCTTATCCGGTTATCTTGAAGGTTGAGCCAGATTAGACCGGTGAGATTAGCCACCGGCGACACATCGCTTATCCGATTACCCCAGAGCCAGAGCTCTATCAGACCGGTGAGATTGGCCAGAGGTGAGATATCACTTATGCGATTGAACCCAAGGTCGAGATTGGTCAGGTTCGTGAGATTGGCCAGAGGCGAGATATTGCTGATCTGGTGATTCCAGAGGTAAAGCTCCCTCAGCTCCATGAGACCAGCGAGGGCCGAGATGTCGCTCATCTGGGTATCCCGAAGATTGAGCCGGGCGAGCTTGCTGAGGTCGACGACATCCAAGATATCGTCTATATCGTGGCCGCTTAGCCCGAGTCCAACCAAGTCGGTAAGGTTAGCCAGAGCTGAGATATCGCTTATCTGGTTTCCCGAAAGGTCGAGCTGGGTCAGATGAGTGAGGTCAGCCAGCGCCGACATATCACTTATCTGGTTACTATGCAGCCACAGATCTGTCAGACTGGTGAGGTTGGCCAACGGCGATATGTCACTTATCTGGTTATTCCCGAGCCACAGATCTGTCAAGCTGGTAAGGCTGGCCAGCGGTGAGATATCGCTTATTTGGTTCGACCCAAGCTCCAGCTCGGTCAGGCCTGTGAGGTTAACCAGCGGCGAGATATCACTTATCTGGTTATCCCAGAGGTGAAGATACGTCAAGCTAATGAGGTTAGCCAGCGGTGAGATATCGCTTATTTGGTTCGACCCAAGCTCCAGCTCGGTCAGGCTGGTGAGATTGGCCAGGGGTGAGATATCGCTTATCTGGTTACCATCAAGATCGAGGTGGGTCAGGCTCGTGAGGTTCTCCAGAGGTGAGACATCGCTTATCTCGTTATCCTCGATGTCGAGGCAGGTCAGGCTGGTGAAGCTGGCCAGAAGCGAGATCTCGCTTATCTGGTTATGCGAAAGCTCGAGGCGCGTCAGGTTGACGAGGCTGGCCAGGGGTGAGATATCACTTATCTGGTTCGACCCGAGGTAGAGGTGGCTCAGGCTTGTGAGGTTGGCCAGAGGGGAGATATCGCCCATTATCGGGTTATACGAAAGCTCGAGGCTCGTCAGGTTGACGAGGTTCGCGAGGGGCGAGATATCGCTTATCTGGCCTTCTTCAAGGTCTAGGTGGGTCAGGCTGGTGAAGCTCGCCAGGGGCGAGATATCGCTTATGTGGTTCTCCTCAATGTCGAGGTAGGTCAGGCCGGTGAGTTTGGCCAGAGGTGAGATATCGCTTATCGGGTTATACGAAAGCTCGAGGCTCGTCAGATCGGTCAAGTTGGCCAGGGGCGAGATATCGACTATCTGGTTCCCCTCAAGGTTGAGGGAGGTCAGGCTGGTACAGTGCTGCAGCCCAGCGAGGTCGATAATATTCCTTTGGTCCGCATCAAGCGAGGTGAGTCCTTTCAAGTCCGAGGGGTAGATGGGACGCTCGGGTATATGGATGGCTTCCCTTATAGCTGCCTCCATGTTGAGGTCGGCGAAGTATACCGCCTCCTCTTGCTCAAAGTTGGCCGTTATGGAGTAGTCTCCATTCATAGTGATGGTGGTCGCGGCAGCGTTGTCATCAGCAATGGTACCCACATCACCTGTCCACCCGCCAAACAGGTAGCCTTCATCAGCCACAGCCACCAGGTCGACCACCTCGCCTTCGTCATAGGTAAATGTCTCTTCGCCGGGAGTGGTTACATTACCTCCGACGGTACTGGCAATAGTGAGGTCGTACTCAACACCGCCGCCACCACAGCTTACCATCCCAGCAATCAAGGCTACCGTAATCAAAAAGATGCCAACTCTTGCCACATAATGGTGTCCCCTCGAACTGGGTATTATCTTCATACTTCACTTCCTTAGAGTCATAGTTTAGTCCTCCCGGAATTCAGCCAACGGACTGCCAGCTCAGGAAGGGATAAGTCTGCCCATCAACGATATTCCAGGTGTAGGTGGTGTTAGTCGAGCCAGGAGCAGTTGCGATTATGTCCCACGAAGCACCTGTGAAGGTGGCGATATCCTGCATTTCCGCCGTGGTCCTGCCTGCCCCGCCACCGGAAGTAGTTTGTCCGCTAGTTTGGATATCCCAGAAGGAGTTGCTCACAGGGCCCTGATTATCTCCCACCAGACCACCTGAATACGACTTTTCAGCCACATTCCCGCTCGAAAAGGAGTTGCTCACAGGACCGTTATTCCGTCCCACAAGGCCGCCAATATGCGAATCCCCTGTTACATCACCTGTGGAATAGGAGTCGCTCACGATGCCACCATCGTTCCATCCCGCCAGACCGCCAACTACCCCGATGCCAGTCACACTGCCTGTTGCATAGGACTTGCGCACAATGCCGCCGTTACCTCCAGTGAGGCCTCCAACATCCCACCTGCCATTCACAATACCGGCGTAATGCGAGTTGCTCACAGTGGCGTGGTCTCCGTTCCATCCCACCAGACCGCCAACAGAAGAGCCGCCGGTCACATTGCCGGTGGAATAGGAGTTGCCCACAATGCCATCATTTTCTCCCACCAGACCGCCAACAATCCCATCGCCAGTTATGTTTACGTTCTCGGCACTCACTCCAGTGACTGCTCCACCAGAGGCAAGGTATCCGAATAATCCAACTTGCGAGACGAAATCAAAGCTGAAGCTCAAATTCGCGATTTTCCGACCGTTGCCATCAAACTCTCCAGCCAGATACGGGACGTAGAAGTTGGGCTCATCGCCTAAATCCAGCTCGTTTTTCAATTTAAATTTCAAGGCACCATCTTGACCAAATGCCAGCAGGCTTTTGAAGTCATTGACATCGTTTATCAGATAGTAACCATCTTCTTGAGAAAGCCTTTCATTGACATCCAAAAACTTATCGTTGGCCAGCCATTGCTCAAAGTCTTCATCGGACAAAGCTCCAATAGTGATTATATTCCGGCCACTGATAAGAACCTTATCGTAACTATAGTAGGAGTTGCGCACAGTGCCGTCGTGATTTACTCCCACCAGACCACCAACACTCCCAGCGCCAGTCACATTGCCTGTGGAATAGGAGTTGCTCACAGTACCCCAATCCCCTCCCACCAGGCCGCCAACAGTATTATAGCCAGTCACGTTGCCTGCGGAATAGGATTTGCTCACAATGCCATCATTTTCTCCCACCAGACCACCAACATCCCATTCGCCAGTCACGCTGCCTGCGGAATAGGATTTGCTCACAGTGCCATCATTTTCTCCCACCAGACCACCAACATCCCATTCGCCAGTCACGTTGCCTATGGAATAGGAGTTGCTCACAGTGCCACCATTTCCTCCCACCAGACCGCCAACATAGACACGACCAGTTACTGCGGCGTTCACCACGCCAAGATTCTCGATGACTCCCCCACCAACGCAACCGAAAAGCCCCACACCATCTTCTTCAGGGCGGCCAATAAACAAGTCTCTTATCCCGTATCCCTGACCATCTAACCTACCGGTAAATGGGTCAATATGGCCGATGATGTTGTAAGTAATGGGGTCAACAGAGAGGCTTCCAATTGGCGCCCAGCCCTTTCCCCCATTGGCTGTTGCGGCTGCTAGCTCCTCGTAACCGGCAGTAACGGAATCGAGGTCGTTCATCAGAATGTAAATGTCGCCCGGATTGTCTCTGATGGCATCCAAATCATGCCAATTCCATATTTCCTTGGCGAAGTTTGCAGCGATGGAATGGTGCTTGTTGATGGTGATGGTGGTTGAAGCATCATCGACATCGGCAATGGTGCTGACATCACCCGTCCAGTTTACAAACTGGTAGCCTTCCTCGGCTTCTGCCACCAAGTCAACCACCGTGCCGTAATCATAGGTAAAGGTACCCTCTCCAAGGGTGGTTACCTCCCCACCCATGGTGCTGGAGATGGTGAGGTCATACTGCTTGACAGCAAACTCGGCTGTTATGGAATAGTGGTCGTTCATGGTGATGGTAGTTGTGGCATCCTCGACATCGGCAATTGTACTTATATTGCCAGTCCACTCGACAAACAGGTGGCCTTCATCAGCCACAGCCACCAGGTCGACCACCGTTCCTGCATCACAGGTAGAAGTCCCTTCTCCAGGGGTGGTTACCGACCCTCCTTCGGTGCTGGAGATGGTGAGGTCGTACCCACCACCACAGCCTAACATCCCGGCAATTAAGGCTACCGTAATCAACAAGGTGCCAACTCTTGCCACATACTGGCGTCTCCTCGAACGAAGTATTATCTTCATATCTAGACTCCCTGCTTTCTGTCTAGTCTTAATCCTCGAGCCACTTCCACAGGTCCGTCATGGGGAACATGAAGTCTCCGGTAACCACGTAATTCGGCAGGTCATCTGTAATCCCGTCATATCCTACTGTTTCAAACTCCCCGGATTGCCACTGACCAATCTCACCGAGATGGCAAAGGTAATCCAAATTTCCACCACCTTCACCAGGAGCCCCGTACATGCGGAACCAGCAGTCTCCTAGAATCGTATCTGCCGGGCCATCCTCTAAAGCAGCAAGAGCATCTCTCAGCTTTTCCTGGTCAACGTATCCAACACGCTCTACAGCCTCCAGCCACATCTCCAGGCCTGCCCAGTAGCAAGGAGTTCCCCAATAATCCAGCTGTAACACACCGGGCAAACCTGGAAAACCTGATAGAGGATCGCCTGCATCATCATCTATCCGTTCCGCGATCAGGTCATATACAGCCTGAATTTCCGGGTTTGCATCGTAAGCGGCAGTCGTGAAAGATAGTATTCCGTCCACTAGAGACGGGGCTGGTGGGTCGCCAAAACTGTAGGCGTAAGGCCCGAAGTTGGCGCCCGGTCCGAATACAATAGCTGGTGGGTTAAAGTTGTTGTCTATGCTTGCTTGAGTAAGGGCTTCGACATGCCAGGGATAGCAAAAACCGCAGAAGAGGTCATAATTCGGGTTCTGCGGGTCCCCCAGAGCAGCTATAGCACTAAGGACTACCTCCTCTGCGTCCAGCTCTGCGGGGTCAAGCGGAACTCCAACATCGCCAACGACGTCGAAGTTATCTTCGGCCACGGCGAGATACTCTTCGCCGTGCTCACCCCAAATATGAACTACGTACGCCTTCGGGGTTCTCCCAAGCTCAGCCTCGAGCATTTCAGATAGAACCGGCAACTGGTACCAGTCGGAATAGCTCAGGGGGATAAACACATAGGGCCAACTAGCAAGTTTCTCTGGGTCGTTCCGGATGGGCGCAGAACCACCCTCGAAGGTCAGTAGTACCACCCCGGCCTCATTGGCGATAGGGGCTTGAGTGATAATATAATCGGTCCAAGGGGCACCAAACAGAAAGTGAACATCACCGTCAGCTATGTCGGCGCAAATTTCTGCCGTCACCTCCCCTATGTCCCATGTCGCAACATTAATTTCGCGTCTATCTATTTCCAGAGGTACATAACAGTCCTCGGTGGCTGTGTCATATGCGCTTAGGTGGACCCCGCCCGCGAGGTTGACTTGCTCAACGAATTCCCTCATAACTGGTCCGGCGGCTATATTTTCAAAAATAGCCAGATCCTCGTCCGTATCTCTTGCCGTACCAATTACGAGTGTGGTTGGCTGCTCCGGTATCTCCTTAAAGTTAGCGGTGATAGAGTAGTCTCCGTTCATGGTGATGGTAGTGGTAGGATTCTTGTTATCAGCAATGGTGCCCACATCACCAATCCACTCGTCAAACGTGTAGCCTTCATCAGCCTCGGCCACCAGATCAACATCTGTTCCCTCATCATAGGTCAAAGTCCCCTCTCCAGGGCTGGTAACTGAACCTCCTTCCGTGCTGGAGATAGTCAGACCGTACTCCGTTACCTCCGGTATCTGCTCGCCTCCACAGCCGATAAAACCCACGCTGAGAGCTAACACGACCCCTAACGAGATAAAAAGTATTCTATTCTTCACTTTCTCTCTTCCTTCCTAAAATTTTCAAATTGGAAGCCTTTCACCTCCGTATTTTTGTAGTTGCTTGATTTATCAGGCCCTGCCCGATGAATCAGGCAACTCTATTTTTAAACAATCCTGGGTTTTGAAAGGGAGAGTTGATTATATTGCGGCAAGAAAAAAGAGCCCAGTTCAGATGTCTATATGCGCTTAACCAAGCATCGTGAGAACTACTGCAACTCTCTGACGCACACACCTGACCACCCACCTTGGTGTTAGTCTTAAAGCCCTCTTTCTTACAGAGGCTACTCTTAAGAAACGATTATACCGCTATCTGACAAATTGTCAATAGTTAGTCTCTTCCAAGTATACACTTTTTGGAGTAAAACCTTAAGAGGGTGCTGGAAAGGAAATGATAATGACTGGAAAGACGTCCAAGCAAAACTAAGAAAAGGATGCAAGGTGGATGCAAGACGTGCTCCGGTAGAACCAGCTTCCTACAACCCCAGGTACAGAGATTTCCAGGCACTTATCAACTTCAACAGCCTGGACGTGCTGAATTGAAAAGATAGCTCGTCAAACTTCCACAGGTCCGTACATGCCAGAACGTAAGACTTGCTGGGCGCGTCTGGAATAAGCCCGTGGTCGCCGGCAAAGTCGAGGTTATATATCGTTGGCTCTGTTACCGAGATAGACTGAGTCTCGTCCCTGAATCCTTCCTTGCTGACCACCACGTCATAATCCCCAAGCTCTGAAAACTCGAACTCATAGTGTCCATTCTCGTCACTTACGACGTTAGCAATTTCCTCGCCATCCTGGTACAGGATAACGGCGGCCCCGGGCAAGATGTCACCGCCAACCTCTTTGATCACCCCCACTATTCTGACTATCGTGGCCGCGGGTACTTCTTCTACGACGTCTACCTGGATATCACCGGTGATTGCTTCCTCATAAGAGGGGGCCGGGTGTGGTTCAACATAATACCTGAGAGAACCACTAAACGTGTAAGTCCCGGGCTCGGCATCAATTGGGACCTTGATTTTATACACTGCAGTGAATTCTACACCGACAGCATAAGGGCCTGCCCAGATGTATGCCGCCATCTCAGGTTCCGGAGTGTGGGCCACCATCGCCTGCGGGTCAGTCCAGGCCACATCAACGCTGACATTCCAGCCGGCAGGGGCCACGTCAACCAGTCCTATGGCGTGAAAACGGTCAGTCGGGGCAGCGAAGGTCACGTTTACCGCAAATTCTTCTCCCGCCTTGACCGTGTCCGGCAATCCTCGCTGACACAGGACTCCCTCAGCGGTGGTATAGAGTGTACCATGATAGGAGGTGCCATTCGCTCCAGCAACTGACACAGGAAGAATTAGGCTGAACAGCAGAACAAAAGAGAGTAAAACCTGCAGAAGCATCTTCCTACTTCTCAGTTGCCGCCTCCCATTATCAGTGCTTCGAAAATCAAAATCCCTTTCGTGCATACCGAACCTTCCTTATTTTTAAACACCTTCTCTTAGCTGTTTGGCTTTAGCTCACATTGACTCATTCTAAGTGCGCTCTTATTGGACGTCAATCACCCATTAGTAATAGTTAATCAGTGCTACCCAATCTCACCCATTTCGTTCGTCAAGTCCTGATTACTTCCCCAAAATAGTGAAGTCGCCTGGCGGGATAAAAAGATGCTAACGATACAGAAGGGGGTGGCCCCAAGTGATCCAGCCACGCAGGCGTCGGTATGAGGCTACAAGCTCTAGGAGACCGTCACCTGGATGTCACCGGCGATTTCTTCTTCATAAGAGAGCGCTGGGTATGGTTCAATATAATACTCAAGGGAACCACTAAACGTGTAGGTCCCGGGCTCGGCATCGACAGGCACCCGGACTTTATACTCTGCAGTGAATTCTAAACCGGCATCACGAGGCCCTTCCCAGATATATACCGCCCAATCAGATTTCGGAGTGTGGGCCACCAAAGCCTGCGGCTCAGTCCAGGTCAGATTAACGCTCACATTCCAGCCGGCAGGGGCGACATCGGTCAGTGCTATGGCATGAAAATCATCGTCAGGCGAGGCAAAGGTCACGGTTACCCAGAATTCGTCTCCCGTCATCACTACGGCCGGCAACTCCCTTTCAGGTTGCGCTGTTGTCGTATCCGGCGGCTCGTCCTGACACGCCGTGCCGCCCAGAATAGCGAGTAGACCGACAATCAAGAGAATCGACAATACCCGTCCTCCCAGCTTGGGCAGCTTGTGGTTCAATTTCGTGCTGCGCTCTCTGGGAAAGTCCATGCCGACCTCTCTTTTACTCCTAGGTTATCGGATATGTCCAGGCACTTACCACATCCAATACCCTGAACGTGCTCAACTGTAAAGGCGGCTCGCCAAACTTCCATAGACTCATGCACGCCAGGACGTAAGAGATGGTGGGTGCATCGG
>Ga0315541_1002952_pt1 | contig 13522 bp, 5 predicted proteins | sample SalMarSW160190MG_FD_203095 | JGI IMG/M metagenome (GOLD analysis project Ga0315541, IMG submission 203095) | Salt marsh sediment microbial communities from the Plum Island Ecosystem LTER, Massachusetts, United States - Salt Marsh Sediment SW1601-190 ...
ACAGTAAGTACTCGTGCGTTTAATAGCAGTGGCGAACAGCTATTTATTCAGGAATCCGAATATTATCGGTATGGGCCGATACTTGAATTAAACGTATCCTATGCTTTTAATATGAAAGGTAAATCAAGTAAAAAAGCCGAAAGTTCATTTGGTAAGGAGCAGTTCTAAATAGTCCATGACAAAGAGAAAACGAAAGCTATTGACATTGGGTATTTCCTTACTTCTTATGTTCATCTGTTCCTGTGTCCAAAACGTGGAAGAAGGTATAATCATCCCGGATCTGTCCATTCCCGGTAAGGGAGCTTATCTGGCCGGTGAGTTGATCTTTCCGTTGGATCAGAAACCAACCCCCCAGTGCCATGCCTCCACAATAGCCGAAATATCAAATGGTTTGATTGTCGCCTGGTTTGGAGGGACACACGAAAGCAATCCGGATGTCGGTATCTGGATTTCCCGCATTATCGACGGATCCTGGTCCAAACCGGTTGAGGTGGTTAATGGTATCATGAACGATACCCTGCGTTATCCATGCTGGAATCCGGTTCTTTTCAGTCCAGAAGGTGGACCGTTGATGCTATTTTACAAAGTCGGACCCAGTCCACGAGAGTGGTGGGGAATGGTTGTAACCTCGGACAATGAAGGAGAATCATGGTCGCTACCTGAAAAACTGGGAAGCAGCGAACCAACAGGACACCTGATCGGACCCGTTAAAAATAAACCGGTGCAGCTGGCTGATGGTACCATCATTTGTCCGTCGAGCACTGAAGAGGAACAGGATGGGAATATCCGGTGGAGGGTGCATTTTGAGATCACGTGTGACCTTGGGAAAACCTGGGAGGTTATCGGTCCGATCAACGACGGTGTTGAATTTGATGCAATACAACCCAGTATCCTTACCCACACGGATGGTACATTGCAGATCCTATGCAGAACAAGGCAAGATGTTATATCGCAGAGCTGGAGCGAGGATAATGGTAAAACCTGGAGTAAAATGACAGCCACCGGGCTTCCCAATCCCAATGCCGGAGCGGATGCAGTAACATTATCGGACGGGAGGCAGCTTCTTGTTTACAACCATACCCACCAGAACGGAGATTTCCCCCGTAGCCGTGAAATGTTGAACGTTGCAGTTTCTAAGAACGGTGCGGAGTGGAAAACGGTCATGACCCTGGAACGGCAGGAAGGCGAATACTCCTATCCCTCTGTTATCCAGACTTCCGATGGCCTGGTGCACATTACCTATACCTTTAGAAGGGAATCGGTAAAACACGTTGTTCTGGATCCGGCAAAACTCACCCGTCAATAAAAAAGTATGTAAAAAAACGATAACAAAAAAATGATAAAAAAAATTGTGACAGCTTCCTATTTTTTAATATTTCCAAATTTTTGATATAAAGGATTGTTTATTTGATATTTATAACGTTATCAATTAATAATTTTTCATTTTTATTGGATAATTAATGTGCTGTTATACTGAATTTTAAAGATAATTAAATAGGAAGCTGTCACCATTTTTTTAAGGATTCTTTAATCGACTACAAGGATATAAACCCGGTGTAGTAAACCGAGGCAGTATGAGGCTCTCCAATGATCAATCCTCATATATGCTGCAATCGCAGGTGCCTCCAATTTCCATTAATTCGGCAAAATTCTTTGCCCTGTCGTAACTATTATAGCACTTGTCCCTGGTAAGGCAGTCGCATTCAACACAATACCGGGTTGGTTTCTCACAGGATTTGAGAAACAGGGGGGAAATAAAAAGCAAGAGAAGGGCGGTTTTATACACTACTTTCCTTTTCATACTATTTGATTTTGTAGTTTTCCGGGTTACACTACCAAATTAAATAAAATTCCATAAACCTGTAGTCATTTTTAATAAATAAATGTTATCATAACAAGAAGCATTCATAAAAAACCTGATAAGTATAATGATCACCGTGCATCTTGCGTTTGGTGCTATTGCTCAGGAAAAGGTTGATATACGGTGACAACTTTCTATTGTAATGAAGATCATGATGATTTCTTAGGTGAAAATCAACTAACTTGCCTAAATTTAATCCAGTTAATTACCCGCCCATGAAAAAAATACTTTTCATTGTCAATGCAGTATTCCTACCCCTCTTATTATCAGGACAGGATATTAACTATGCAAAAGAAATTGTCCAAACACTTGCGTCTCCCGAATTCAAAGGGAGAGGATATGTGGAGAATGGAAATGAACTTGCAGCTGAGTACATTCGTTCCCAATTTCAGAATATCGGATTGTTATCATTCGAAGAAGATTATGACCAAGAGTTTACCGTTAATGTGAACACATTCCCAAAGAGAATGATGTTGAAGATTGGGGAAGTGGAGTTAATGCCTGGGAAGGATTTTCTTGTCGATCCTTTTTCAGCACCGGTTAAAGGAAAGTATGAAGTCATAATCCTTAATAAAGAAAGAATGGCTGATGAACAGGCTGTAGTATCCGCAATCCAATCCGCAGCAGGTAAATTTCTGATCATTGATGAAAGAACATACGAACCGGAAGATAAGGAAGAGGGACAAAACCTGGATGAAATTATCAACTTTCTCAAATACAGCCCGCAATCGCCTGTATCAGGTGTAGTTATCGTAACGTCAAAAAAGTTAACATGGGGTACCGGAACTTTGCAGTCAGAAAAGTCTTCCTTTATGGTGAATCATGAAATTGACCTCAGCAAAGTCAATGAGATTGAAGTAGCTGTTGATGCCAGGATGATGGATAACTATAAGACACAGAATCTGATCGGATTTGTAAGAGGGAAAATCCAGCCTGATTCATTCCTGGTTGCTACAGCACACTATGATCACTTAGGAAAAATGGGGCTTGAAACCTATTTCCCAGGAGCCAATGATAATTCAAGTGGAATTGCCATGTTACTCAGCCTGGCAACACATTACAGCCTTAATCCTCATGATTATTCCTTCGTTTTTATTGCCACAGGAGCCGAAGAACTTGGCCTTTTGGGTGCAAGCTATTTCACCGAACACCCCCTTTTTGACCTGGAGAGGATTAAGTTTCTGGTTAATTTTGATCTTGCAGGTACCGGTGAGGAAGGTATCCGAATAGTAAACGGAAGTATCCACAAGAAGGAGTTTGATATCATAACGCGACTAAATAATGAGCATGACTTGTTACCTAAAGTTGATATCCGAGGTGCTGCATGCAACAGCGATCATTGCATGTTTCATGAGAAAGGCGTTCTTTGTTTCTTTATTTATACCCAGGGAGGGATAAAAGCCTACCACGACATTTACGATAAATATGAAACATTACCCCTTACTGAATTTGTTGATTATATGAAGCTAATGACGCTTTTCTTCGATGAAATCATACGATAAACCGCCTGCATATGTCAGGGATAATTTAGTATACGTCAAGATTTGCCAGTGGTAATGAACAACTTTCTTTGTCTTGCCGATTCATTACCGTTTACCGTTTGATGATTTGAGGTACACGCAGGCAGGGGGAGTTAACCCTGATAAAAGTCAAATTCAATACCCTCAAGTTTGGGTATAAAATTTTCATCAGTTTTGAAGATAACTGTTGAGTGAAACAGTTGACATACTTGAATTTGACTTTTCGTCAGCCATAAATGGCGAAAAATTCTTTGAATTTTTCGGGTTAAATCGTTAGACAGAAGAGGGAAACTCAGCCAATCGTCAGCCGAGCCACACTGGCCTGATGAAAGTCGTCTGACGAAGTTCATGAAGACGCTGTTCCCCTTTGCTAAAAGGGGGATTTATAAGATGCTGCTGACTCCGTCAGGCTCTGACAGATGAAGAGCTACGGTATTAGTTTGCTTTCTCAAATAGCAGGGAGATCTTGTTAAAGTCAGCTGCGGCATTAATCACCTCCCTGAATTCCTCATACTGTTCGAGTGGATACACTGTTCTCGTGTAATACTCATAGATATGGACATCAATTGTATCCCCATTCACCTTGTAGTCTGATGTAAACCCCATGGATTTTTCATTATTCGTGCTGTATTCAATGTTTATATTAAGGTTTTCCAATCCCTTCACGACATATCCCGATGGAATGGTAAAACGGAGTTTCCTTTCCAGTTCATGAGCAAACTCAATATCAATAATCTGTTGCCGGGTATGTTTCTGATACAATTCAACCTGTTCCCCGATCAACTTACCGATATTGAAAATATAGTTATCCCCAGCTTTCTCAACAGCGGATCGATAGGTTAACTTGGCTGCTACCGTAAGTGGTTTCGTAATTGCCGATGTATCCAGGTTCGTATTATAAACCTCCTTTCCCTGAATTTCCACATCCTCACCGATCGCTCTAATAAACTGTTCAGTAATGGATTCCTTATCCCTTTCAGCTAAAAACTCAAAATAGGGTTTCAATGGAATGGCTGCTTCGCCGCCATAGATGTGTTTCATATCCACAATAGCATAACTAATATCTTCGGGGAAGGTAACTTCCAGTTCAAGATTGGTAATGTTGTCTTTGTAATAGAGCGGAGGAATAAATCTGAAAACGGGTATGCCGGTAGTATAGTCACCAATTTGAACTTTTTTCACGAACATACCATAAACAGATGAATTGATCCCCGGAACAGTCCCATACCGATACTCAAAGGAGGCAGGTGACAGGAATTTGTCGCTTCCAGGGAAATAGAACAGATAGCAGGTTAGGTAGTTCCATGTCATAAAATCCTTATCAAAACGTTGTTGGGTTTTATCATGTGTTATTCCAAGCTGATGTTCAATCCCTGCCACCTCGAAAAGAATGGTAAAAAGACTGGTTATCCCAAACTCCGAGGAATATTCATTTTCAAGAATGGTTTCAATCTCTTCACCGTTGTCTATTCCCTCAATTGATTTTATCTCAAAATTTGTTTTAATATATCGTTCAATGATTTTGATTTTCTCCTCTTCCGGCAGGTTGTCCAACTGCAGGTCTGCAAGGAATTTTTTTACTGTTTTTTCGACTTTCTTATCCAAACTGTATATCGTCTCATAATATCGCTGAGCTGCATTTGCCCAAGTATGGTAGGTAGTTGATTGAAGGCTCGTGTTCTCTTGAAAGATGTATTCAATCCTTGCCTGATTGGCACTATAATAGGCATATTTCTCCTCAAACAGAGCTGGAATAGAATCTTTAACTCCGATGATATAGTTCTTGTTCGCAATCACCGTATCAGAAATTTCAAAATTTTCATTGTATCCTTTAGCGGCAAAAATGAGGTTTGGTGGAGAAATTACTTCCAACCTTGCTTTTTTCACAATACCTGATGTCTGGAAGGTATATCGTCCATAGAGCCGAATATTCTTCTCCACAGAATAGAAAACTTCAACCACATCTCCTTTTGCAACCCCTTCAAACGTAAAAATCCTGTAAGGGCCAGATTCGTCATAGTCCTCAATGGACTTCATTTCATCCTCGTCCACTTCAATTGCATTCCCGTTCGGTTTAATCGTTCTTGCCCTGAACTCAACCAGTTGTTTTGTATTGGTAAGTGGTATACGGTATTTATTGAACCGGTTCACGGCATTGTCCGAATTGACAAGAACCAGTTTATGGATCGTTTCGAATTGCAACAGTTCTTCACTTTCATCAAAGATGTATTCCGTCACCCGGTGATCCTTAAGGATTACAAATGACTCTGCTAATTCCGCGGCAGAAACATCGGGATAAGAAAAGTCTGCATCCCAGGCAGTATATCTGTATTGTATATCCTGTCCCGACAGGCAAACGGGAAAGAAGAGCAAAAGTATCAATTTTCTCATTTTGAATGGTTGGTTAATACGATTGTCTGACTATAGGATTCATTCAAGCTATCGATCATTTCATTCCATTCGGGGAATTCAGCAACATCAACACGGATCGAATTGATATAAAATGTTGTTACAAGATGAATTTTATTCTCTTCCACCTGGTATTTTATCTCATATCCGAAGGAGGGATTTCCGTATTGTGAATTTTCAGGCAGGAATGCAATTTGACAATCCTGAGGAATGTCCAGATAAAGATTGTGGGTTCTCGTAAACCGATATTCGAACTTTTTGTCGGTATCCTTTACATCCAGGTTAATTTTCTGATCGAAGAACATCCTGTCCAGGTTCAGGTTGAGGTAAATTTCATTGCCAATCTGTCTTGAGTATTCAGGCAAAACAAAAGAGAGGTTAACATGGAAATCCTTGTCTCTGTTTTCCAATCCCCAAAAGGAGTAATCTGATACGGTGAATTTGTTGTTCCCTCTTTCAAACCTGGAATGAAAAAGCTCTTTCAATTTTTCAGGAGTCCTGTGACGGACTGTTGGGGCCATATCGTTTTTAAAATATCCGGAAAGGGTTATATGCGACTCACCGTGCAGATCATTCCCTATGATAGTCAACCTGGATGTATCGGTAAAGACACTCTCATCCATTTTCATTACAGGAATTTCGACTATTTCGAAGTTCTCCCGACTTTTGCTAACAAGGCCCTCCTTTCCTTGAATAAAGCATGAAGGATAGTCGATTGGGAGAAAGTTGGCCGTTGGGTCGAGAAAATAACAGACATCATCAATAATGGCTGATACGATCAGGTGATCATCCACAACCGGGACATGTATATCCCTGTAACGGTATGGGATATCCCGCGTGCCTACCCAGGTCAGGTAAGACTCTATCCCGGCATAGTTTAAAAGATCGCAACAGAGATTTGCCATGTCTTTGCAGTCCCCGTATCTCCGGTTATACACCAGGATGGAGGGGCGTGGTATAAATCCGGAATACCCGTCCTCAAACGCGATGTATTTTATATTGTCCTGAATCCAATAATAAAGTGCTTTTGCTTTTCCCAGCTCTGAAGTTATCCCTTCTGATAACGAATCGGTAAAATGTTTAAGCACCTCATGGTATTTCCCCGATACATCCTCAATGAAAGAATAATACCATCGGTGGAGATCCGATAGGTCAGAGAGAAATTGGATCGTATCCTCACCTGCAATATAATGGTCGATATAGACAATGATGTGCGGTTCGAAATAATTTATTGTGAAATCATTCTCCCTATAATTAAATGCTTCCAGATCAGTAGCAATGCAATGGAAAACATGCTTTTTCCCTGATTTTTTCTCTGTAATGCTGATCTTCCCGTTTGGATCATTAAACACTTTGTAACCCAGTTTCACTTTCTCAGGATAGATCACCTCGAACTCGCTCAATTCGACGGGGAAATAGGAAGAGAAAAAGTGGCTGCCCAGGAAGTGAGGTTCGAGTATATCCTTGCTATAATGTACGGAAGTTTTTGTTCCTGAGGATACTTTTGGAAAAATGATCTCAATTTTTTTCCGGTCGTCGAAAAAAATATTATCCCCATAATCATCTTTCTTGAAGATATTATCCACAGGAGTGCGTTTGAATCGTCCACCTTCTAAATGATAGAAATAGGCTTTCAGTTCCGACAGGGGACTAAATGAATTTGTAAACAGTACCTCATCAGAACTTCCTTCCGGTGGATCGGAATAGTAAAATGTTTCTTTGTTGTATGCTTTATTAATCGTAAGATCGGAATTTTTCAGGTTTATGCGGATGCTCGTTCCCTCTTTCAATACTACAGCAAAATCATCCGGGAACCGAAGCCGATAATCTTCAGTGAGCGTGTTCGTCTGTGATAATGTAATCACCAGACTAAGCCAAAAGATGGTTAGGCATAAAACCGATCTCTTATTCCTCCGAAATAAGGTAATCATATAAAAACTTTTTAGTCGACTGAACCGATCCATCCTGGTAATCGATCCAAACTCCGTGTTTGGAATCAAACAAATAATGTTCCACCCGTTCGATATTCCCGTTTTCATTATAAAGAATGGTTTCTCCATTATTACTGCCAAAATAGTATGATTCAACCAGTTTCAGGCTGCCATTTGGGTAGAATTCCTTTGAAATGCCATTATATTGGTCGGCTACAAAGTAATCCTGGAACATCGGGTTTCCATTAGGATAATATTCTTCATACGGTCCTTCTCTGAATCCAAATTTCAATTCAAATGTTGCTGATTTTGTGCCGGATGGATAGTAGCAGGTAATTTTACCTGACTCCTGCGGGATGGGTTTTCTTATTTCATCACCCGAACTATCCAGATAGGCATAAGAAAGAATATCACCTTCAATATAATAAAATCTGTAGATCAATTCGCCTGAGGGAGCATACAGGTTCCATATCCCATCCCTGAAACCATTATAATAGCTCCCTGTTCTACGTAGCTCTCCTGTATCATAGTACCATTTCCATTCACCTATCCTTTCATCCCGTTGATAAACCCCCGTAGATGATAATTGCCCGTTATCGTGGTAATACGACCATTCCCCGGTTTTTTCTCCATCGAGATAAGATCCTTTTTCCTTTAGCTTTCCATCAACGGTGTACTCTTCTGAAAGTCCATTTATTAGTCCAAGCATGAACTGGTCCCTGTTCTGAACCTGTTTTGGGGAAAGGTATCTCACAACCTCTCCTTCCAGCAAGCCATTCTTGTATTCCCCGGCTATCAGGAGTTGATTTTTTATGTTCCTGAGCGTGAAGGCACCATTTCCCTTTTCAAGTATTATTTTCTGAATGGGTATTCCAGTGGTGTCATATCTTGTAATGCATTTCAGTAAACCGTCTTCATGACATTCCTCATAGTGTAACTTCCCATCCGGATGGTAGTACAACTGGTATCTGTGTGGTTTATCGTTCAGATAGTATCCGTGGTGCGAAATTTTTCCATCCGATGAATAGATAAACCAATCACCTTGCAATTGATCCATCTGATACCAGCCCATGGAGTTAATGTTTCCATTTTTCTGGTATGATTTGTAAAAACCATCAAATGAATCGTCCGTATTGGTATATTCTGCATAGAGGCTTCCATTCTTATAATATGACTTAACCGGTCCATTTAATTTTCCGTCCTTATAGGATGTTTCCTCATCGATATTTCCGTTGCGGTAATAGGTTTTCCAGATTCCATCTCTTTTACTGTTTACGAACTTCCCTTCTGTCTCTTTCATGCCTTCTGCAAAAAAAGATTCAAATTCAATTACTCCATCTTTTTCTTTCCCGGCTGATATAATCTCTCCCTGCGGATTGAAATTAGTATACTCAATCAGGGCATCATCAAGGTATGTATAGGTTGCCAGGAGGTTGCCTGTTCTATCACATCTCGATGCCTCTCCGTTTAATTTACCATCAGCATAAGGAGACTCCTCTTCCAACATGCCTGTGATATAATATTTTTTATGAACACCGATGAATGCACCGTTTTCAACTTCTCCTTCACTTTGGATGTTACCGTTTTCGTAATACCATTTCCATGGCCCGGTTTGTATTCCATCCACAAATTCTCCGACAGATTTCACGTTTCCATTTTCGTAATAATCCGTATCCAAACCATTCAGTTGTTCATTTTTCAGAAAAAATTCCCGTTTCAGGTTTCCATTCGAGTAATACTCTTTTGCTATGGAATCCCCTTCACCGTTCTTATAAAAATAGTGATATTGAATGTTCCCGTTCAGATAATAATATTTTTCAAAACCCTGATTTTTCCCCTTTTCATACTCTCCTTCATAGATCAACGCGCCTGAATTGCTGAATTCTTTAGCCCGTCCGTCAATCGCTCCATCTTTATAGGGAATTTCATAATGCATTTCACCATTGGGGTGATACTGCAGGTTGCTTTTCTGGATAACACCATCTTCATAGGATACGATTTCCTTTAATATTCCGTCAGTATAATACCACATCCAATCGCCAATACGCTGTCCTGCTGCATTATACATTCCTTCAGCCTGAATATTACCGGTAGAATAATAAAAGATCCATGGACCGACCATGTTATCCTCACCGGTTCCACTTGCTTCCATGTTGCCAATGCCTTCAAGGCTACCGTTATTGTAGAAACAGTAGGAAACCGGTTCGATTTTACCTTCTGAATTTACAACCTTATTACTCCGGGTAGAATTCAATTGGTTCTCCGCCCAGGAGATAAAATCGGATCGTTTCGAACTATTCTTTTCAAGCCATTTGTTGACTTTATCATTATTTAATGAATTGAAGACATAATAGGTATGAAAAGGAAGGAAATCGCTATCCAGCAAATTCCTGAAATAGGGGGCATAATTGATCATCCAGAAATTATCCGTAATCTCTACTTCAGGCATTTTCTCACACATTACCTGCAGCTGTTTTACATAGGAATCATTTTCTTTCACCTCTGTTTTATATTCCTTATCCAATGCGATCCCGGATCTGAGAATCAAGTCAAGTTCCTGAAACATCATGTCTTGCGGGTAGGAGACTTCAGGCTGATCTATACCCTCAGAAGAGATTGATTGAAGCTTCTTGATTATTTCAACAGAACGCTGTCCGGTGTTTTCAAGCAGGACGAACATGCTAAGTGTTATGAATGCCGGAGCAAAACGTCCCTGATCAGCCAGAGTCTTGCCAAGATAATAATGACTGGAGGCATGATAGATGTTCAGGTCAATTGCCCTTTTCAGGTACTCAATCGCTTCGTCTTGCCTGTCCATTCCAAGCAGTGTGATTCCCAGGTTGAAGTGAAGTAAGGAGTTGGCCGGATATTCCTCAACGGCTTTCACATAGACTTCAAGGGATTTTCCCGGTTGCTTTGTGTCATCATACGACGTACCCAGTAAATTATAAAACATATAATTGACTTCGGAATGTTCTTTTAATCCATCCTGACAAATGGATATCACGGAATCATATTCCTTCATGGCAAGGTAAGTGGTCGCTATTTCAGATAGTGCATGCAGGTAATTGGTATCATTCCGGGTAATCTTTCTGTAATGTTCCAGGGCTTCCTCATAATTTCCATCGTCATGTAAATCAATACCTTTCTTAAGCAATTCACCGGAATTTATCAATGGGAAATCCTGTGCAATTAAAGAAAAAGAGGGAAAGCTTAAAATGATTAGCAGGTAAACTGTTTTCATAGCAAAGGATTAGTAAAGGTTTATTTTCGGCTCATCAATAAAGGTAATACATCTGTGGAAAATCGAAAAAAATATAAACTGTTTTAATCACCGCCAGACAGCGAATCGTGAGTTTGCTTTACTCAGTTATTGGTCAGAATGGTTATATGCTCAGCCACCTGGTTAGTCGTTATTAATAGTTATCAGGTTATTAAATATAACCCGTTGTGCTATTAGGAAGACAAATACTATCAGTTTTTAAAATATTGATAAACAGGGTATAATACCCTGCCTGTGGCAGGCAGGCGTCTGACGGCTTGGCTGTCATGCGGGGAGAGCCCTGCCTCCGGCAGGCAGGCAGTCTGACGGATAAATGCATTTTTTATGAACGTTTGGCATATTGCGGTCTATGAAAAAGTTTCTCTTTGTGTTGTATCGGAGTTAGCCCACTTTTTTTGATGTTAACCAAACTTATCATATTTACTTTTAACTCTTAACTTTAAGTCGCTCGGTCGACACTTCCATAGGAATGCCTTCGGCAGGAGAGTCGACCTACATACTTACAGGTTTACTCAAAAAGGTCTGGAAAAAACCAATTGGGTTGCTTTCGGTTTCTGGATTCGCCAGAATTGCTTTATTAAACCTCAACACCCAGGATAAAATCCGTCAGGTTCTGGTTCGGGGTGATGTTTAATTTTTTCCTCAGCCGGTACCGGTGGTTTTCCACTCCCCGTACCGAAATGTGAAGCAAGGGAGCAATCTCCTTTGACGATAAGTTCATCCTCAGGTAGGTGCATAACCTCAGGTCGGAATGGGAAAGCTCCGGATGTTTTTTCAGGAGTTTCTGAATGAATGGTTCATGGGCTTTCTCAAGATGTGCCTCAAAAATCTTCCAATCATCCCCTCCCGACAGGTTCCTGTCAATTTTTTTCAACAACGCCTGGTAATACTTGTTGGGAAACCGTTCCCCTATGGAGTGTTTTTGCTGTTTCAACACATCCTTCAATTCAAGAAGAAATTCATTTTTCTGGATAATCGACATGGTCGAATTGGCCAATTCCCTGCTTTTATAGGTCAGTTCGGCGCGCAACTTTTCGTTTCTGAGCTTTATGAGCTGGTTCTCCCGGATCTCTCTTCGTTTGCGTTCAACTCGTTTCAATCTTGCGATGGATATATTCCGGAAAAGAATAAACAAAACAATGATAAGGGCAATATAACAGAGAATTGCCACCGTACTTCTGTACCATGGGGGATTCACCCGAACCTGAAGTTCATGAACCTGACTGCTTTCCAACCAGTCATTCGTGGCTTTAGCCATTATGGTAAAATCCCCGACCGGCAACCTGCTCAGTTCAAATATTGGTTTTTCCATTGGCTCTGACCACTGATTATCCAAACCTTCAATAAAATAGTGATAGCTGATATCAGAATTTGAATATTTCGGGAAGGCGTATTTAAGCTGGAGGTTTGTTCTGCCATAATCCAGTACAAGCTTGCCCTGATTACATGACATGTTCTCGGCAGTACCCTGTTTCCCGCTCACAAATATTCGTGTTAGGGTAAGATTCATTGATTTAATGATCTCTTTTTCATCATCTGCCCTGGTGTCCAATATGGCATACCCGTTCTCAAGAGATAAAAAGGCACGCCTGGAGTCAATGGGAAGTATGTTCTCGAATCCTTCAACCAGCTGATCCCGGAACAGACTGGATGGATACTGCTTGATCAGGTTAACGTGGCTGTTTTTTACCTGAAACAGACCTATTGAGCTGGACGCAATGAACCAGTAATGATGATCCGGTGCCTCAATGATCCGGTGGGCTTTTTGAAAATGTCCCAATGATTCATTCAATGTTGTATAGGGAATGATCGTATCGTACATATCGTCATAGGTGAACAGTGAATCCCCGGTGGTAAAAACGATCCTGTTCTCAACTTTGAAAACATGGATGTTGAAATCCTTCCGGAAAACTGAGTTTATTCCATAGTATTTTGTGTTGATAATGGAGTCCTGGCTATCATTGAGTTGAAGTTTGTAAATCGCCCTGTGCATATGACTTGCCCATAAATTATTCAGATGATCCAGTTCAATGTATCGTATTAAATCAAAAAAGTTTGCCACGGAATGTGAATGCTCCCACTCACCATTCGTCTTTTTAAACACAACCAGGTCTGAATAACTGCATTGAAACAGGGCCTCGGGATCAAAGGCATTCTGTATGATGGAAAAACCACCCGAGACATCTGAAATTTTTCGGAATTCATCCCCCTTGAACAAAAAGGTACCGGTATTATGGCTGATGAAAAGGTATCCGTCATACACCCGGCAATCCCATACCTGACCCTGTGTTGCGGGAACCAGTGAAAAACCGGAATCGTTATCACTTAATTTTCTGTAGAATAACCCCTGGTTTGTTCCCAGATACAATTTATCATTATACACGGCAGCTGTATACACGGCTCCAATACCAAGATCATTATGGGTTTCAAAAGAAGGATCGATGTGAAAAGAGATAAAATCAATTCCCCGGTCCAGCGTCAGCCAGATATTTTTGTACCGGTCTGTCATTATGCCCAG
>Ga0315541_1002956_pt1 | contig 13508 bp, 15 predicted proteins | sample SalMarSW160190MG_FD_203095 | JGI IMG/M metagenome (GOLD analysis project Ga0315541, IMG submission 203095) | Salt marsh sediment microbial communities from the Plum Island Ecosystem LTER, Massachusetts, United States - Salt Marsh Sediment SW1601-190 ...
GATCACGACCGCAATCTCTCCGTCTCGACGGCCTGGATCTGGCTGACCGAGGGTAGGATGCTCCTCCGCAAGCTCTCGAACGCCGCGCCAGAAGGTCAGGCATAGTTTGTCAACACCCTCTCAGGGAGCAGCGTGGGGGACATCCGGCGGGCCAACCAGGGCGTCTTCGAGATCCTGCCCCGCGACCCGGTCCCCGGCCAGAGCGAGCAGAACCAGCTCTTCAAGACGGTGCGCGTGGTCGCCACCGTCGAGTACCTGCTGGAGGGGTAGGGGCCGACCGCGCCGGCGGGACCTTCGCCCGACTACCTTCCCAGCCCCGCCGACCAGGGCCACGCGCCTGCGGCCACACGGGCCTCGAAGGCGCCGTAGTCGAGTTCCAGCGACGCCTGCAGCCGCGCCCTCTCGTTGGCCGCAGTGTACACGCGGCACGACGTCCCCTCCAGCCCGCCCGCGGCCTCGCGGCACGCCTCCACGGGCGTGAGGTGATCGTAGTCCGCCCACAGGCTCCCACCCTCCACGAAAGCGTACTCCAGCGAGTTGCGGGCCATGGCCTTGAGGGTGAGGTAGTCCACTCCCTGCTCCTCCACCGCCTTCCGGTACTCCAGCGTCATCTCGGAGCGGGACACGCCCTCGTCGTCGGTGGAGAGCGCAACCGGGACGCGATACGCCAGGTACGTGCGCAAGGGATGCCGGGCGCCGGTCAACCCGAGGATGACGTCGCTGCTGGTGAGGTTGATCTCCACGAGCACACGGCGCTGGGCCATGAGACGGAGGAGCGCGTCGGGGTCGTTCTCGTACAGGACGTCGACGCCGTGGCCGATGCGGCGCGCACCCGCCACGCCCACCGCCTCGTGGATGTGGAACCGGAGCCCTTCGGGGGGCACCAGCCCGGGGGCGAGCTCGCCGGCGTGGAGGGCGACGGGCACCTCCGGGTACATCTCGCGCAGGAACGCGATGATGCGCATGTGGAGCGAGTAGTCGCCCATGGACACCTGGTCGTCCTCGGGCTGCACCAGGTTGAGCCCCACGAAGCGCCGGTCGCGCCGGGCCAGCTCGAAGCCGGCGAGGATCTGGGCGAAGACCATCTCCCTGGGGAACGCGCGCAGCACCTGGTACAGGTAGCGCTGGGTGACGCCGCAGCCGGGATCGGCGGTGGAGGTCCCGCAGCGGAGCACGGCATCGCGCCTTGCCTCGTCGGCGTCCATCCCCCGGGAGATGGCGGCCAGTGTGTCCCGCAGGCCGGCATCGAGGAGCTTCTGGCGCATGCGCCCGAAGTCGTCGTCCCAACCCACGGCGGCGCCCACGCTTCCCACGCTCATCCCGCCGGCCGTGTGCATGAGCTCCAGGTAGCGCACCTGCCCCTGGGCAGCCCGGGCGGCGGTCTCGGCGAGCATCTCCCCGATGCGCACGTCCGACACCGCGCCGAAACGGCCGAAGGTGGCGAAGAAACGCTCGTGGCCGTTCTCCACCGCCGGCTTGTGGTTCCGCATGGAGAACGCGTCCACAACGCTGTCCCTGAGCGCCGAGTTGCGCTCCACGTCCGCCACCGCCGGACGGGCCGCCGCGTCGCAAGGAGGGGCCACCAGCGTCAGCGTCTCCCGTGCCACGCAAAGACCGTCCTCCGCGGCCCAGGCCAGGTAGCTCTCGGCGTAGATGGCACCCGCGAGGTGGCTGTGCAGGTCTCCGCCCTTGGGGAGGGCGAAGAGGAACGTGTAGAGGCGCGCCGAGTCGCCGCGCACGGAGTCGAAAGCCCGTACCGCCGCGGTCTCGGCGTCCACGACGGCGGCGGGAGCGGTTGCGGGTGCCGGACCCGTCACGGCGACCCCCGGCGATGCCGAGCTTTGGGCGCAGCCAGAGACGGCGAAGAGGAGGACAGCGGCGCCGAGGGCGCGACCGGAGAAGGTAGGGGAGCGGAGCGGCATGTCGGTCGAGGATGCTGGGACCCGTCCCGGCGCGCGACCGCACCGGTAACGATTCCTAGTCAAACAGGGGGTGGAGCGCAATCGGGCCGCCGTGCGGGCTCCCACTCCTCCCGAAACCCCCTTCCCGGTCACCCTTCCCGGTCACGTCCTTGCTCCACCTGGGCGTGAACCCTACCCTGCCCGGAGGCGCCTGATCCGCCTCGCGCCGCCCGACTTCCCAAGCAGGCGCATATGTGGAGCCTCCGCACACGCGTTTCCGCCCTCCTCCTGGCTTCCGCGCTCGCCGCTCCCCTGGCCGCCCAGACCTCCCCGGTGACGCTGGAGGGGCTCATGAGCGCGCCGTTCCCCTCGGGCCTCGCCGCGGCTCCCACGGGCGGATGGGTGGCGTGGGTCCAGAACGACCGGGGCGCCCGCAACATCTGGGTTGCCGGTCCCCCGGAGTACCGTGGCAGTCCCGTCACGGCGTACACCCGTGACGACGGGCAGGAGATCGGTGGTCTCACGTGGTCCCCGGACGGCGCCACCCTGGTCTACGTCCGCGGCGGCGCCCCCAATCGCCAGAGAGAGGTCCCCAACCCCGCCTCCGACGCTGCGGGGGCGGAGCGGGCCCTCTGGAGGATCGCCAGGGAGGGAGGAGACCCGGTGCGGGTCGGCCCCGGCTCCGGCCCTGCCATGGCGCCCGACGGGAGCGGCTTCGCCTACGTGCAGGGCGGCCAGATCTGGTTCGCGCCGCTGGGGCAGCCAGGCGGGGACGCGCCGGAAGCCCAGGCTTCGGGCTGCGCTCCGACCGTCCTCGTGCGCGCCCGGGGCACGCCGGGCTCCCTGGCCTGGTCGAGCGACGCGTCCCGGCTGGCGTTCGTCAGCAACCGCGGCACGCATGCGTTCGTGGGCGTCTTCGACAAGGCCACCCAGTCGCTCCGCTGGATGGATCCCTCCGTGGACAGGGACGGCAACCTGGTGTGGTCGCCCTCGGGAGATCGGATCGCGTTCACCCGCGTCCCCTCCTCCGTCCACTGGACCATGTTCGCACCGGTGCGCGAGGCCCCGCCCTGGTCCATCCGCGTTGCCGACCCGGCTACCGGCATGTCCGCGGAGGTCTGGAAAGCCGACGAGGGCCCCGGGAGCGTGCCTCAGGGCGTGTCCGGCGCGGGACTCCTCCTCTGGGGTGACGGGGACCGCCTCGTCTTCCCGTGGGAGAAGACGGGGTGGAAGCTCCTCTGGTCCGTCCCCGCATCGGGGGGAACGGCCACGCTGCTGACACCCGGGGAGTTCGAGGTGGAGTACGTGGCCCTGTCGCCTGACCGGCGCACCGTGTGGTTCAACTCGAACCAGGACGACATCGACCGGCGCGATCTGTGGAAGGTTTCTGTCTCCCATGGTCGCCCCACGGTGGTCGCCCGCACGAGGGACATCGAGTGGGAGCCCCTCCCCCTGACCGGAGGCGACGATCCGCCGCTGGCATTCTTCGCGTCGGGCGCCCGCGCCCCCGCCCATGCCATGATCCGGGTGGGCGGACAGGTGCGCGACCTGGTGCCCGGAGGGATCCCCTCCACCTTCCCCGCCGACCGCCTGGTGGAGCCCCAGCCCGTAACGGTCACCGCCGCCGACGGGATGAAGACCCACGCCCAGCTCTTCCTCCCCGCCGACGTCCGGGCCGGGGAGAAGCGCCCGGCGGTAATCTTCTTCCACGGGGGATCGCGCCGGCAGATGCTCCTGGGCTTCCACTACAGCTTCTACTACCACAATGCGTACTCCATGCACCAGTACATGGCGTCCAGAGGGTACGTGGTGCTCCAGGTCAATTACCGGAGCGGGATTGGGTACGGCCTCGACTTCCGGGAGGCGCTCAACTACGGAGCCACCGGGGGGAGCGAATTCAACGACGTCATCGGGGCCGGGCTGTACCTGGCCTCCCGCCCCCAGGTGGACCCGGAGCGTATCGGCCTCTGGGGCGGCTCGTACGGCGGCTACCTGACCGCCATGGGACTCTCCCGCGCGTCCGACCTCTTCGCCGCCGGCGTGGACATCCACGGCGTGCACGACTGGAACGTAGGGATCGCAACCTTCCGGCCCGAGTACGAGCCGCTCGACGACCCGGAGCGCACCCGCACCGCCTTCGAGGCATCGCCCATGTCCACGGTGGACGGCTGGCGCTCCCCGGTCCTCGTGGTCCACGGGGACGACGACCGGAACGTGCGCTTCGTGGAGACGGTGGCCCTGGTGGAGGAGCTGCGGAAGCGCGACGTCCACGTGGAGCAGTTGGTCTTCCCCGACGAGGTGCACAGCTTCCTGCTCCACGCCAACTGGCTGTCCGCATACCGGGCCGCGGCGGACTTCTTCGACCGCATGCTGAAGCGGGACGGGGCCGGGGCGGGTCGGAGGTGACCGGCACCATGGCCCACAAGCCCCCCTTCCGCCCCGACCGGCGCCTCTTCCCCTTCGACTCGAAGTGGTACGAGAGCCGGGTGGGGCCGGTGCATTACGTGGACGAGGGGTCGGGGCCCCCTATCCTCTTCCTCCACGGCAACCCCACGTGGAGCTTCCTCTACCGGGGTATCATCATCCGGCTGAAGAAGCGATTCCGCTGCATCGCGGTGGACTACCCGGGCTTCGGTCTCTCCGTGCGCCCCGAGGACTACGACTACACCCCTGCCGACCACGCCGGCGTCGTGGCCGCGCTGGTGCGACACCTGGACCTGCGGGATCTCACCATCATGGGGCACGAGTGGGGCGGGCCCATCGGCATGCGGGTGGCCGTGGACGAAGCCCCGCGCATGCGGGCGCTGGTCATGGGCAACACCTGGTACTGGCCCCTGGACGCCTGGTACATCAAGACCTTCGCCTACGTGATGGCCTCGGCGCCCATGCAGACCCAGATCCTCCGCCACAACTTCTACGTGGAGAAGGTCATGCCGGCAGCGGTGAAGCATCCCTTCGCCGAGGAAGTGCTGCACCACTACCGGGAAGCGCTACCCACGCCCAAGAGCCGCGTCGGCGTGGCCGAGCTGCCGCGCCAGCTCATGGAGGCAGCGCTCTGGCTGGGCGACCTGGCCGACGACGTGCGCGACAAGCTCTCCGCCGTCCCCGTCCTCCTCACCTGGGGGATCGACGACGTGGCCTTCCCCCGCCACTTCATGGAGCGCTTCCGTGAGGACTTCGACGACGTGACCATCCGCCGCGTGGACGCGAAGCACTACATCCAGGAAGACGCTCCGGGCGAGATCGCCGAGGCCATCGGCGAGTTCCTGGGGGAGGTGCGGGCATGACCGCCCTCCTCGCCGTCGCCGGCGGCGGCGCCCTGGGCGCGGTCGCTCGCTACCTGGCCGCCGGGTGGGTCCAGGACCTCACGGGAGGCTTCTTCCCGTGGGGGACCTTCGTCGTGAACGCGGCGGGGTGCCTTCTGCTGGGCTTCTCCCTGGTCTGGCTCCAGGCCACGCTGGTGTCGTCGGAGATGCGAGACCTGGTCGCCATCGGTTTCCTCGGCTCCTTCACCACGTTCAGCACCTTCAGCTACGAGACCGTGGCCATGCTCCGCGACGGGGAATGGTGGCGCGCCGGCGGATACGCGCTGGGCAGCGTGGCGTTGGGGCTCATAGCCGTCGTCGGCGGCGGAATCCTGGCCGGACTGATCACCCACGGGGGGAGGACCCCATGACCCGACGCTTCGAAGGCGACCGAACCCTCATGCGCATCTTCCTGGGGGAGAGCGACCGCTGCCCCGAAGGGCCCCACAAGGGGAAGCCCCTCTACGAGGCGCTCCTCCTCACGCTCCGGGAGGAGGGGTGCGCGGGCGCCACCGTCGTGCGCGCCATCGCCGGGTTCGGACCCAGCGCCCGGCTCCACACGGACAAGGTGCTCCGCCTCTCGACCGACCTCCCCATCATCGTGGAGGTGGTGGAGGACGAGGAGGTGCTGAAGCGTATCCTCCCGACCCTGGACGGCCTCATGGGCGGGGGGCTCATCACCCTGGAGAAGGCCCACGTCGTGTTGTACCGTTCCGAACCATGAACACATCCAACCAGGAACCAAGCATGATCGTCGCCCTGGTCATGATCCGCTGCGAGCGGGACCAGATCCCCGAGGCCGCCCGGAGCATCGTCGAATTCCCCGGCGTGGAAGAGGTCTACTCGGTCACCGGCGAGTGGGACCTCATCGTGAAGGTGAAGGTTCTCCACTGGGAGGAGATCGCCCGGGTGGTCACCGAGCACATCGCCAAGGTGAAGGGGATCCAGCGCACCGACACCCACCTGGCGTTCCGCGTCCTCTCGAAGGACGATATGTCCGCCACGTACGAAGGATTCCAATAGGCCCGCACCGGGCCCGCCGCGTTCCGTCCGTCCGCAGGAGGTGATCCCATGAACGGTTCTCGCCTCGTCGCGTCCGCCCTTCTCGCCTTTCTCTGCGCCTGCGCTGGGAACCCTGGACCCGGCGAGCCCGGGTATGCGTTCAGTGTGTCAGGCACCTACTCGGGACAGTTCGTCGTGGAGGGCCAGGGGATCTCCGCCACCCTCTCCCTCCAGACCGCCCCGGGCGGCGTGGTCACGGGCGAGGTGCGGGTCCCTGAGATGGGGATCTCGGCCCCTGCCGAGGGGACGGTGGTGGGGAGCCAGCTCACGTTGCGCATCGCGTACCGCAACCCCGCGACCGGCTGCGACGGGCTGGCCGAGGCCACGGCGACCATCGCCGAAGGCGGCGCCACCTTCTCCGGTCCGGCGACCGTCACCGAGTGTGGCCAGGCCATGGGGGCATCGCTGAGCTTCCGGCGCTGAGGCGCGATCCAGGCGCCTCGAGAACCTCCGCTTCCCCACGCCTTCCGGGAAGATCGAGATCCGCTCCGAGGAGGCGGCACGCGGACCGCCGGGCGGATTCCAGATCAGCCCCAACCCCCGCCCCTGTACGAGCGGCGGAAGCGGTTGTTCACCACGTTGTTGAAGATCGACCCGAACTGGAACGAGAAGCCCAGCGACCCGCCATAGGTGAAGTCCGTGCCCCGCTGGCGCAGGCGCAGGAGGATCTCCTCGTCGCTCTCGTCTTCCGCCGACAGGTAAAGCTGGTCCCTCACCCACGAGACGTTGGCGTTGGCGTCCAGAGAAAGCCCCCGGGCCACCCGCACGCTCAGACTACCTCGGAGCGACACGTTGTACAGGTTGACATCGTGGAGGAAATGCGACCCCTCCAGCCCCACCGAGGCGTCGCCCCAGGGCTCCCGCTGGGAATACCGCACCTGGAGCGACTCCTCCCAGCGGAGTTCCTCCATCTCCTCGTAGATCGTCTCGGCGATGTAGTTCCGGTAGGTGGGACCGATCTCGTAATACACGGTGAGGGACCGCCGCGTCGCCTCCTCGTAGGGGAAGAAGCTGTACTCCATCGCCGGAGCCACGCTCGCCCGGAAGTCCTGGTTGTAGCGGGTCATGCGCGCCGCGTTGGCGTTGATCCCGACGGACCAGCGGTCGGCGAAGGAATAGACCGAGAGGGCATCCACGTTCCAGTCGGTGCGGTTCACCACCAGGCGCGTGGAGTCGCTCAGCTCGTAGTCCTGCCGCTGGAAGTTCACCCTGCCGTTGTAGCTGAGCTTCCAGGTGGGTGTCACCCGGGACGCGGAGGCGCTCGTGTTCACCCGCAGGTTCTCGGTGGTGGACTCGCCCTCGTAGTTCCCGCTCCCGCCCAGGCGGAAGGCCCACAGGTTCCACGGGTCCTGTACCTCCTCCGCCGACACCAATCCCGCGCTGGGGCGCGTGCCGTTCTGGGCGACCCCTTCGAGGCGCACGATCCCCCTGTAACCCCCGGCGTTGGCGACGCGGGCCAGGCCCAGCCCCAGGACGTGGGCCATGCCGTCCAGCGTCTCCCGCTCCGTGTCGGTGGGCTGGGACGTGTAGACCAGGTGGTCGCTGTATCCCGCCAGACCGTTCCGCCCCTGGAAGTCCATCTCGTACGCTCGGCCCCCACCCCCCGTCGACGTGCTCACCACGATGACGTGGACCTGCGCGTCGGCCGGGTCCCGCACCCAGGTCACCCAGGGGATCTCGGTGCGGAAGTAGTCGCTGTTGCAGTTGGGGCCCTGGCAGTCGAAGAAGACCCGAGGGCGGCCGCCGTTGGCGGGAGGCCCCTGTTGCTGAGCACCGGCCGCCTCGACGAGACAGCACACCAGAGCGGTGGCAGCGACCGCGGCACGGATGAGAGATCGGACGGACGTCATGAAACGGAATGGCTCGTGAGCGTGAGGCCCAAGGGTGTCGGCACCTGGCCATTCTGGCAAGAGGTGGCCGGCCTCCACCCGTCGGCCGGTCGGCGCCCTGGCTCATGCCTCCTTCATGGCATCCACCGGTCGGATGCGCAGGCCCCGGCGGAGGGGTGGAAGGCAGGCCAGCATGCCCACCAGCAGCATGGCGCCGGCCGCGAGGGCGAGGGGCACCCACGGGACGAACGGCTGGACGGCGCTGTCGTCCCCGAGCATGTACACCAGCACGCCTCCGCACACGAAGCCCACGCCACTGCGTCCCGGCGCGGACCTCGGAGAAGGCCTCGTCCAGCGGCATGGGGTCCTGGATCATGGCCCCGGCATCCACCTCGGTGGCGATCTGACGCAGGCGCGCGGTGAACGCCTCCGGATCGGCGCGATCGAAATCTCTGCCGAGGAGGATGGGCCGGCGGAGGCTGCGCAAGAAATCCACGTCCACCACCACGCTGCGCAGCCAGTGTCCCCGGTACCCGCTGGGCCGGTCCTCTCCTTCCACCTCGACCCAGACTTCAAGTGGTGGCGACACGGACACGGAACGCTTCCTGGCGCCCCGAGGCCTTCTCCGAGGTCGGATCCACCCACGGGATGCGCAGGCTGGCCGCGAGGTACTCCTCGTGCGCGATCCCCATCCCCTCCGAGCGGTCCTGGAGCACGCTGGGCGCCAGCATGCCTCCCATGGTGAGGAAGATCACGGCCAGCGCCACCTCGGCCATGATGAGTCCCGTGGAGAGCCCTCCGAAGCGGATGCCCGAGGCACCCGCCGTCGCTCGCTGCAGCGTGCGCTGCACGCCCTTTCCGGTGGCCTTCAGAGCTGGGACACGATACGCGCCCTGCTCGCTCCCAGCGCTGTCCGCACGGCGATCTCCGCGGAGCGCGTGCTCGTCCGGGCCCGGGCCACCGCCACCGCCGACGCCGTCAGGTTGCGCCCGTACCGGAGCGCGGCGCGCCCCCTCGGGATCCCCTTCGCCAGGTCACGCTCCCACGCCTCCTCGAGGTCGGCGAGGACGAAGGGCGCGTCGGGCCCCCGCACCAGCCGGGGCGCCAGGCGCCGGAGGGCGCCGACGACTCGGTTGGACACGGCTCAGCGCTCCGCCAGCTCTGTGAGCTTGGGGATCAGTCCACCGGCCATGGCTTGCACGGCCGCGTACGTGGCCCGCAACGCCCGGGCTCCGGCAGGCTGCAGGGCGTAGTACTTCCGGGGACGCCCGGGCCGTCCGGTGCCGGTGCGGGTGCCGGGGCCGGGGCCGGCGTCCGAGGAGCCTTCGGGGGCGCGGGCCGGGGCGCGGGACGACACGAACCCGCGCTCCTCGAGACGCCCGAGGGCCGTGTAGATGGCGCCCGAAGAGACGACCCGCCCCGTCCTGGCCTCGATGTCCTCGCGGATGGCGACTCCGTAGGCGCCATCCCCCAGGTTGAGCACGGAGAAGAGGATCAGCTGCTCGAACTCGCCGAGATGGCTCACGGGGAAACCAGGGACGGGGTGGAAGGAATGGCGCGCCCTGGATTATGTCACAATGTAGGTATACACACAAGCGCCGCTCCTCACCCGATGAGGATCAGCTCCTTCTGCGGCTCGCTCAGGTACTCGGCCCCGTGGGCCGTCACCAGGACCATCTCCTCGATGGTCACCACCCCCCGGCCGGGAACGGTCAGGCGGGGCTCGAGGGTGAACACCATGTTCTCCTCGATGGCCTCGAAGGGCTTGTTGGCGTACTTCTCCCAGGCGGGGCCCAGGAGGGCGGTGCCGTCGTGGGCGAAGCGGCCCACCTGATGGCCGAGCCCGTGGGGGTACCCCTCGTACCCCTGCGAGACGATGTGCTCCCTGGCGACGGCATCCACGGCCACGCCCTGGACCCCGGGCTTCAGCGCCTGCCGGGCCATCTCGATGGAGGCGACGATGGTGTCGAAGCCCTTCGTGACCTCGGGCGGCTCCTTCGTCTCCCCCTCCTCCAGGATGTAGAAGGTGCGCTGCAGGTCCGAGGTGTAGTCCTGGACCTTGAGGCCGAAGTCCATGTTCAGGACGTGGCCCGGCTCCACCCTCCGGTCCGTGGGCTGGTAGTGGGCGCCCGCGGTGTCGGGGCCGGTGAACACCGCCGGGCAGTGGCCCGGATCCCACCCGAACTCCAGCCCCCGCGCCCGGGCCTCGGCGGCCATGAAGGCGGCGATCTCCTTCTCCGTCCTTCCCGGTCGGATGTATCCCCGCGCCATGCCGAAGATGTCCAGGGTGTGGCCGATGGCCTCCTTCATCCTCCCGATCTCCGCGGGCGTCTTCCGGGCCTTCAGGCTCGACGTGACCTTCTCGGCCGAGACGAGCCGGTCCTGGAACCCGATCTCCGCGAGCATCCCCTCCAGGAGGAGGTACATCCCGTGGGTGAGGCCGTCGCAGACCTCGCTGGTCCTCGAATAGTTCACCGCGATGGACACTGGATCGAGCGCTTTCAGGTAGCCCAGCAGCTCGCCCTTGATCCCCTCCACGTACCCGGTGACCCGTCCCCAGACGCCGAGCTCGTCCACGGTCCGCTTCTCCATCTGCCCCACGATGGCGTGGGTCCGGCCCGTGCGGGTGACGATGAACGCCGAGTGCCACGTCATGTCGGCGGGGCAGAGGAAGTCCATCATGGGATCGCGCATCATGCCGCTCTCCCGGACGAACGTGATCCAGCAGTCGATCCCGTGTTCGTCGAGGATCCCCACCGCCTGGGCGATCTTTTCCCGGATCAGCGACGCGTCGCTCACTCGTCCCGCTCCTTCAGCTCGCCGGCGAGCTTCGTGAAGAGGCTCAGGACGCCGATGGCCAGCAGTGTATGCGCGCCGAGCACGAACCAGACGTACTCCGGATGGCCCATCGCTTCGAAGGTGCCCCAGAGGGACGTGTAGGTGACTCCGCTGAGGGCCGCGCCGACCATGACCGCGAGGAAGTTCATCCCCATGTAGAGGCCGGCCTTCTCCTTGGGGGCGACCCAGGTGATGTACTCCTGGATGCGGGGCGAGGACACCATCTCGCCGACCGCGAAGATCACGATTCCCAGGAAGATGACGGCCGGGGCCGTGATGTTGGCCAGGCCGACCACCACGAATCCCTCGGCGATCCTGGATACTCCCACCTGGAGGATCATGATGATCCAGCCCGTGTGGGAGATGGTCTCCCCCAGGATCCGGCGGGTGTCTTGCTCATCCACCTGGGAGAAGAAGTTGGCCACGGTGGTGCCCAGCACCGCCTGCATCTGCTGGTAGAGCCGGGCCGTGTCCAGGTTTCCGTCCACGTAGACGGCGCAGAGGTTGAAGAAGGCCCAGAAGGGGAGCCAGAAGCAGATCCCCAGCAGAACGAGAAGGGCCGTGAACCGCAGGTCCGAGAGGGCCACACCGATGTCCTTGAGCTTCTTGCCCAGGGTCTCGCCCTCGATCTCGCGGGGCGGCTCCTCGTAGAAGAAGATGGTGATCAGCAGCATCACCACGATCGACGCGGCCGCCGCCATGAAGGCGTAGTCCCACGAGATCGCCCGGAGCTTTCCGAGAACGATGGGCCCGAAGGAGCCTCCCACGTTCACCATGGCGTAGAAGATCCCGAAGCCCAGCGTCTTGTTGCTCTTGTCCGTCACGGCCCGCACGGTGGCGGCGATGAGGGGCTTGAAGATCCCCGCCGCCAGGCCGATGGAGAGCATGGTCAGCACGATGCCCGAGTAGGACTTCGTGAAGATGAGCAGGAGGATGGCCGGCAGGTACGCCAGGTACGAGACGATGAGGACCTTCTTGAAGCCGAAGCGGTCGGCGAAGGTCCCGGAGACGACGGGGATCCCGTAGGAAAGGAGGAGGAAGAGGCTCTGGACGATCCCCAGCTGGGCCCGGGAGTAGCCCAGCGACGCCATGTAGATGCCGAACCCGAAGTAGATGCCGTAGTAGGCGAACCGCTCCAGGACCTCGATGGAGTTGGCGACCCAGAAGACTCCGGGGAACGGCGTTCTCTTCTCCATGGCCCCCTCGCGGAACGGGTGGATGGACGTCCCCCGACATTATCCGCAGCCGGGCGCCGCGGCGCCACTGCCGGGGGCGTGCCGCGGAGCGCCCTCCGAGGTAGCATACCTGACACACCTCTCACGCCCGGAGCCCGCCATGCGCGCCTTCGCCGACCCGTCCGACGTCCTCAGCCGCACCCCCATCGTGAAGCGCTTCCTCGACTACGTGCGCTACGATACCCAGTCGGACGAGACCAGCGACACATGCCCGAGCACCGCCAAGCAACTTGAGCTGGGGCGCCGGCTGGTGGAGGAGCTGAAGGAGCTGGGGCTCCAGGGCGTGGGCGAGCCGGAGGTCACCATGGACCCCAACGGCTACGTCTTGGCCGAGCTTCCCGGGACGGCCCCGGGACGGGTGGGCCTCTGCGCCCACATGGACACCGCTCCCGCGTTCACCGGCGCCGGCGTGAGCCCCCGGATCGTGGAGCGTTACGACGGCGGAGCGGTCGAGGTAGGGAACGGCATCGTCCTGGACCCCGCCGACACGCCCGAGCTGAAGGAATGCGTCGGCGACACGCTCATCACCACCGACGGCAGCACGCTTCTGGGCGCCGACGACAAGTCGGGCATCGCGGCCATCATGGGCGCGCTGGAGATCTTGGTGCAGGAGCCGGACATCCGGCGCCCCACGGTCCGAGTGTGCTTCAACCCCGACGAGGAGATCGGGCGGGGAGCCGACCGCTTCCCCCTGGAGCGCTTCGACTGCCCCGTGGCCTTCACCGTGGACGGGAGCTTCACGGGCGAGATCAGCGTGGAGACCTTCTCCGCCGACAAGGCGGTGATCACCTTCACCGGCGTCTCGGTCCACCCCGGCACCGCCCGAGGGAAGATGGTGAACGCCCTCACCTGGATGGGGAAGCTCCTGGACCGGCTCCCCATGGGCGAGGCGCCCGAGTGCACGGATGGGCGCGAGGGCTTCTTCCACCCCGTCGTGGCGTCCGGCGACGCCGCCCGCTGCACGCTCCAGCTCATCCTCCGGGACTTCGACACAGCGGTCATGGAGGAGCGGGGCCGCCGCCTCGAGCGCATGTGCGCCGGGCTCATGGCCGAGGAGCCCCGGCTCGGCGTGAAGGTCGAGATCATCAAGCAGTACCGGAACATGTACGACGTGCTGAGCCGCCACCCCGAGGTGACCGCCCGGCTCGAGGAGGCGGTGCGCGCCGCTGGGATCACCCCCAGGATGGAGCCCGTCCGCGGGGGGACGGACGGCTCCCGGCTCACCGAGCTGGGGATGCCCACCCCCAACATCTTCGCGGGGGGAGTCAACTTTCACGGACCCTCGGAGTGGATCTCCACCCGCGTGCTGGCCCAGTCGGCGTGTACGATCCTGAACCT
>Ga0315541_1002959_pt1 | contig 13500 bp, 8 predicted proteins | sample SalMarSW160190MG_FD_203095 | JGI IMG/M metagenome (GOLD analysis project Ga0315541, IMG submission 203095) | Salt marsh sediment microbial communities from the Plum Island Ecosystem LTER, Massachusetts, United States - Salt Marsh Sediment SW1601-190 ...
ATCGTCGCGGTTGCAATCCCCTCGCCACACGGGATTAGGTGGAGAGCCATAGATGAAGAGGTAGTTAATCAAATACATGACGTCTGCAATGTCGATCCGCCGATCGGAATTGGCATCGCCTGCCAGGAAGATGCCGAAAGAGTTGTCGCTTCTATCGTAAGGATCACCATCGCCCGCATCCGAAACCCTGACCAGGCAGCTGTCTGAGGGAGTATCCGGTATAGTCCAGTGATAGGTCCCATCATTTTCGGTGCTATCTGCAATGGAAAACCAGTCTGTGCCACCTCTTGTGGAATGCTCGATCTTAACCACGGGACCTAAAAAACCTTCGTAACTCCAGGTAATCTCATGAGTTTCGCCGACACACCAGTTCTCTCCACCGTCAGGTGAGATGACGTCGATTCGGGGCGGCACCGTTATGCAGATAGGAAGATTATCTCTGGGCACGTAGCTTTTCACGTCATATCGGGTGAACTTGAGGTTGTTGCTGACGGGCCACCAGGTGCTGTCTATACAAACCTGCATGCTGTCTTCGATTCTGAAGGTCAAAGTGGCAAGCAAAGTTCTCTCTCCCTCCCACCATCTTCGATTCGTCGGGTTACTGGGAATCATGGCCAGCCACACGTGGGGCGGAGTAAAAAGAGAGTCAGCCCCAAAGTAATACCAGGAGCTATCACTGGTCATGGTAAGGGCTGTGGTGGACCATTCCAGTCCTTGAAGCTGCGCAGCCAACCAAGCCATTCGGTTGCTGTCCAATTCGGAAGGCTGAAAGTGACGCCAAATGCTTCTGGGAAATCTGGGGTCATAAGAGCTCATGGCATTCTCATTCCAATAGGTGGACAGACTGCAATAGGCAATGGGATTGGTATGGGTCCAGGCAAGAGGAACGATAAAACCGAAGATCGAATCCTGCACCCATATGGAATCCGGCTCGGGGCCCGGCAGCCCGGCATAGAAGGTGTTGGAATCGTGGGTCACCAGAAGGGGAACGTAGAGAAAGCAGGGAAATTTCTGGCCCGGATTATTTATGCAGATCGTATCACAGGTCTCCATAAAACATGAAATAAAACAGGTATCTGTCTCCGGCCAGGGAACAACGTGCAATGTATCACAGGAACCCAGGTCCCATGAATATCCGAGATAACCGGAGTCAGCGCCGCAGCAATTGGTCACTGAATCCGAGGGATTGCAGGGAAATTGAGCCCAGGAGGAATCGAAGAAAACCAATGCCAGTATGACCACCAACATGTGAAGAAAGAGTTTTTTCATCCTTCCTCTGCTTCGATAAGTTCTGACGAGCTTCTTAGCGGTCCTGACCTTGTGTACGGCGACAGCCGAGAGAATGATGGCTTTGGAAAAAGTGGGGCAAGTCACGTTTGTAGTCCAAGGTTGAAAAAAACACGATCCGATCTGAAATATCTTCCGTGCCAAAGAGTTTTCATCCAGGCCACAGTCAGGAACCCCGAGTTGTGATGTGCGATTTCACATGACAAAGGAGCTTGGGGAATGAAACCACGGTTCGGCTGCGTTCATCGTGCCTTTGCCCTGAAGGCTCAGGCCTGAAGGGAACAGAGTTGAAGGGCCAACTTCGGCGAAATCTCCGAGCTCAAGATTCATCCGGGTCTTTGACGCATACATATCCAGTCACGGTTCACATGGCGTCGGGCCGTCGAGGAACAGATAGTTGATCAGATAAACGACGTCCCCCACGTCAACTTCTCCGTCCAGATTAACGTCTCCACAACTGGTTATGGGCTCGCACAGAGGCGCTGTACCGTTCGCGTACAGGTAGGTTATCAGATAGACAACGTCTGCCACGTCCACCAACTCATCCACATTCACGTCGCCGCAGATAGCTTCTGATATTGCGTCAGTTACCGTCAGGGTGACGTAGTCGTGGAAGGTGCGGTCGCCGCGTCGCTCTGCATACAATAGCAATGTCATTTGACCGCTTCCATCCAGATAGCGTTGAAAATCTGAGCGAATGTTTTCCTTAAGATAACCATCCCGATTCCCTGCCCAATTGTCGATGAAGCGGTTTTGGCCAAGAACGCCTTCACCGTTACTCCACTGTCCCTCAACATAATCCCAAACGTATAACTCGATCTGAGTACAGTCATCGGCGTAACCTTCCCAGAGAATCTCGATGTCGTCAATCTCTGCAGGGTCTTCAAGGACTGTGACCTCGAAAATGTGCGTCGATTCGTAGGTGGATGACGGGGTTGGTGAGATGTAGCGGTTGGGGTCGGAGTCGCCGCCTGTGGCGTCAGAATACGCGATCCTGGTATATTCGCTTGCACTGATCTCCGAGGTAACTGGAGTTCGGTCGCCGTCAATGGAGTACCAGCTGCTGGTCTGGTAACCATAACCGAACTTGTCCACGCCGGCGCCGGCAGTAAAATCGTAGATGCTTTGGTCCCCCGGGGCAATTCGAAAAACGTCGGCGCTGATCGCCTCACCTTGGTCTGAATCTGTAGACGTCGCCACAACTTTGACTTTCGCTTGCTCTGTGACCAGGAAGGGAACCGTCCATTCACATGAGCCGGTGTTAGCGGTGGTGTTGATGAACTCGTATGTGTCCCCACCGTCCACGGAGTAGTAAAGATCGATCTGGGGGATGGAATCATTATCGGTATCTGTGGCTACCCAGGTGACAGACCGGGTCGTCCCGCTCACCAAAAGTTCGCCGCCATCCGGCGAGATGACACAAACGGCAGGTATCGGGCCGGTGCGGCGCGGCACCTGCATCACGATACAATGAATGGCGCCCGCAGCCCAGATGATGGGATAGCAGTTGATCTGCACGATTTCCACGTCCGGCCCAGCTGCCGCCTGGAACACAGCCAGCGCTTGCGCATCCTCGTCGGAATAGTCATGGTAGGTCTCGCCGTACGTGGGGATGAAGATGCGATCGTTAACCCGGAGCGCATTTGTATAGGTCCAGTGCGTCATGTAGCCTTCGTCGGGATGGCTGGCATTCCATGCCGGCGTCCGGTACACCTCAAAACCCAAGGCTTCCATGTAGGGAACTGCATTCTCGGTGATCTCGATTGCGGTGGGGTTGGAACCTTCCTTGAACTCGGAGATGATCACCGAGTTGGTGTCGATAATATACATCCACATATCGATGTGACCCGTGCCGTCCACGCTGCTGGGCAGCTGCGGCATTATGTGCAGGCTGTCTATTCCTTGGTACTGTTGATAAAGCCCGGCTATGAAAACCGAGTCGAATCCCTCAGACGACGGATTATCCAGGTTAACGAGTGAGGTCACGAATCCGCTGCGGTTGGGACCTGGCTGGAAGTTGCCGCCGGAGTAATACAATCCCATGTCATACGTGGGCATAATGAAATGGTCATCGCCCAGAAGCGTGGGAACGAAGTTGTCCAAGTAGCGCGAGGGATAGTAGTGACTATCCACGATCATAAGGGCGTCGTTCTGCCAGGCGAAGTGGGGGCCGTAGTCCCGAATCCACACCGAATTGCCCGGCTCGATGAAGAACTGGACCTTGCTCATATCCGCACCCGCAGAGGTGAAATCGCTTATAGCCGTATTCCTCTGGTACGTGCTGGTAACCACCACGTAGGCGATTTCGTCGTGATCTTGATCGGCGGTCAGTCCCACCACCAGGTCGGTAACGACGGACGTCCAGTGCCCCGTCTGGTACCAGAAAAGCACACCTCGAACCGGATCATACTCAGGGGGTGACGCGATCAAACCTGCTACTGGTGCATCTTTCGGTCGCGGAGCGCTTACGGCATAAGGATACAAAGATTGCTCCGGATTGTAGGGTGTGCCGGTCTCCCGCCATCGAGGCAGAGGGGATGTTGATACGTCACCAAGATCTTCAGTACTGTTCAATCTTTCCACATCTCCACTCAAACTCGGTCCGGGACTCGCTCCAAAGAGCAAAGCTGCGACCCCTAAGATAATTCCTTTGCGGAATAGCCTGTTTTTGTTCATCGTCTTCCTCCTTGTAGTGATTCAGATTACCATCTCGCCTCAAAGCCTTTCCCCAGTCTGATACACATGCAGCTGCACCGTTCTCTTGAGGCCAATCGATTTTCCTGCCAATCGACTTCTCTCCGGAGCACGGCACAACGACGAATCGCCGCTTCCGAGCCAGTATCCGGTGAGAAGACGACATCCCTTTTAGCCACTTCTGTATAGGAGGTTGTCTTGGGTCCGCCGGGAACGCTTCTCCGCAAGCAATACAGCTCCTTTTTGTAATATACAAGGTTCTTCTGTAATGGCAAGTGCAATTCTGCTGCAATCAGCAAGATGCTGTATGAATCCTGAGCAAACTAGAAGCTCCAGTTGCGGCGAACTGCTCCAATTTCCCATTGATATTCGGAAGGACGAAATAGAGGGAGGGAAATCAACACCGAAGAAACGACCGAACCTTACAAATCAGAGATTCGACCGGGCCTTTAGGCAAATATGTTTTTGAGGCTAACAGTGTAGAGGATAGCCTACAACAAAAGTGTGGTGGATCAGAGACAACCTACCGGCGAGGTCTACCAGGGCGGTGAGCAACAGTCTGAGCACGGCGGTGAGGTCCCCGCAAACAGATAGTTGATCAAATGAATCACGTCCCCGCTGTCCACCACATCATCGCAGTTGACATCGTCCATGCACAATTGATCTGGCGAAGAGCCACCTATGAAGAGATAGTTTATTAGATGGATGACATCGCCTACGTCTATTTCACCGTCGTCATTGCTATCGCCGCAGAGGAAAAAGATATTAACGGGTAAAGGATCAGACCATTCGCTGAAGACGCCGTTTTCATCCTTTGCCATGACCCTTATCTCATAGCTGCCCTCATCCGTCCAGGTATGACCGGCCTCTGTTGTGTCGCCCGAGGCGTGCGGGCCTACCCACCCTGAAGAGGTTTCATCGCCCCAGTCAAATCGATAGTAAACGCTGTCTCCGTCCGGATCACTCGTGCTCGAGGCATAGAGGTATTCCTCTCCTGGTTCTCCTTCTGTCTCACCCTCTGGTGTTGCTGGTTTTGCCGGCTTTTGTGAGTCACCTGCGATTAAGAGCGAAGGATCCCCAAAAGATTGAAATTCCTCCACTGTTATGTAATCGATTTCATCCATGACCGGAGACAAATACGTGCTGATGCCATTGCCCCACAACTCACCCAACGTGGCATCACCGTTCTCGTAGTTAGTGGACATAATTACACAGAGTCTTTCAATGCCTTTGGTTACGATGTCCACACCTCCGTAGGAGACGTCAATATCCGTTCCGCCCAAAAATGCAATACAACCGCCGTTGGGATTGGCGACAAAGGTCCATCCGAAACAGTAACTGACCACGTCATACTGACAATGATAGCAGGCATCGGATACCACGATGGGAAGCTGACTCCCATTGGAAAGCGCATTGAGATGTGAATTCGTGTAGCTCCCGGGAGGTAGCCACTGGGAACTTTCGTGGGGATGCGTGGCCCACACGGTGGTGTTACCATGACCGTTGAAAAACACGAAGCCTGCTCCGCCGTTGATCGCGTTGCTGATGTTGGACGCGCTGTACAATTCTCCATTTGATGCCCAGACTCTGGTGGGAACAAACCAATCCAGGGTATCTATTACGTGCTGATTGACATACTCGCCCTCATCTACCTCTTCTTCATCACCGGGGAGGGAATCTCCGCCGATAAGCACAAGGTCGGTGAACCAATCCTGCGTGTGTGCCTCCGTCGCCTCAAAAGTAATGATTTTGTTCACACAGGTGATGACCTGACTCTCATCGACACAGGCCAGGCGTCCCAGGTATACGTCGGGATACAAATCGACCTCATCAGTATTGCCGTACCAGTTGTATTCACCGAAAACGTCGTTATCATTGGAATCCCAGCTGGAGAAGTCGAACTCCTGATCATAGATGTCGGCATAGTACAAATCGGAGGGAAAAACCCAATAATCCTGATAGTCGTACTCGAAATATATGTGCGTATATCTTACGGGAACTTGTGCTGCTCCTCCCACAATCAAGACATAACTGATACCCCAACTCTCAATCGCATCCTTGATGAAATACTTGATCTTCTCAGGCTCATCCCGACCGGTGTATTCAGCAAAAATCTCTTCGGTCGTTTTCAGAACGGTTTGAACGCCACGACCATTCTTGTGATCTATCAACGGTTGAAGCTCCTCTGAAAACATACTGGGTGCAATTATAACCATGTCATATTCATCAGGAAACGAGATCGGTACTATTGGCTCGTTGTACATCACCCTTATGTCAATGCTCTCGCTGTAATAGAGCGTGTTCAGGCCAGGGGAATATCGTACCGGGTAACAATGAATCGTCAGGAAAATGACACGTTCGTTTCCTTTGACTCCGGCCCCTGTCCTGTAAGTGAAGTCCTCGCGTGGGTACGGTTCGACGCTTTCATAGACTTCATCTTTTTTCACAGGTACCCGGGCGACTGGCGAGCCGGTCTTTGGGGTTGGCTCAGGACCTGGCCGAACTTGTTTGGACAATACCATCTCATTTACTTCGGAGAAACTCACTTCAACATGTCTGACTTCTGATCCAAATGGCAGAGTGAACACTCTTGTGACAACCGGCAAAACAGGTTCTCCGGTTTTTGACGGGGAGCAGGTTGCTTCTTCCAGATTCACAGTTACATATTGATTTGCTTCTTTGATGACAGGTTCGGAGATGACAATTGATTCCTCGATGTTTTTCACATGGTACCTTGTTTCATCAGTTGTAGCTGCTGTTGCCAATCCGCCTAGAACCAAAAATCCCGCTGCTATCAATGTCGACAGTTTTGTTTTCATGCTTCTCCTTCAGGTTACATGAACATTTAGAGTGACATGTATAGAAATCTTTTTCGGTGAGACTTCATGGAGGTTCTTATATTCGGGACAGCCGTCTGTTCTCGGCTGGTCTCCGGACTCGCAGCTAATGAGTTACGCCACCGCAGCATTGACCACTGCTTGCCGGTCCAGTCGTTAATTCACAGAAGTGGCATCGCCCTCGAACTCGAAGTTGCGTGCTTGCTCTCGTGACTCATTAGCTTACAGCACTGGACGCTGTGTTTGCGAACTTGCTGAAGTTTGTCCGCCGACGCAAACCACGACCCTTGGGGTTATCAGAGCAGATCGACACTGGGCTCTAACTTCCCATCTATCAACATACTTCTAATTTTTCTACGGAGTCGGTCGAGATTCTGATTGTCCGTACCAGATCGTGTTTGACCGGAAGAACCTACGACAACCACAGGGCACCTGATGCAATACGGATACAATCCAATGCGGAATTAAATCCCCCCTCTGGTAACTCGTTGGGTTATAATAGCGGGGGCTGGATTTGAACCAGCGACCTTCGGGTTATGAGCCCGACGAGCTACCTGCCTGCTCCACCCCGCGATCTGTGTTTACTATAAACTTATACGCTCTAATTGTCAAGCATTATTATTGAAATTAAAGGAAATGTTTTTCTTTCCATCGAGACACTTTGTTGAGCAAACGAGGATCGCTCTCACGTGGCGGTACCTAAGGAGCTCCTTTTCGGGTTCGCTTTATTCTATTCTTAGCCCGATTATGCTCATCCAAAGTACTGGAGAAGATGTGGGTTCCGTCTCCCGCTGCCACAAAATACAAGTAGTCGACTTCGGCAGGGTAGAGGGCTGCCAGGATGGACGCCTTTCCCGGGCTGCATATTGGCCCAGGGGGAAGTCCCGGATATTTGTAAGTGTTATAAGGAGAGTCTACCTCCAGATCCTCGAGCAACAAAGGCCGACCAGAGACTCGTCCATCGGTGTGGTTCAAACTGGGCCTGGTTACAGCCCGCTCATGGTCGAGAGCATATATCACGGTGGGATCGCACTGGAGAAGCATCCCTAATTTCAAACGGTTATGATATACCGCGGAGATCATCTCTCTTTCCTGGCCATCCTTAGCCTCCGCTTCAATCATGGAGGATAACGTTATCACCTCATGGGTGGATAAATTTATCTCGTGTGAGCGCTGCGAAAGAACGGGGGTAAAGGTCCTCTTAAACTCGTTCACCATTGCCTCGATCAACCTGGCTGGATCCATTCCCCAATGCAGTTTATAGGTGTCAGGAAACAGATATCCCTCCAAGTCGCGCGTAGGTATGTTGAGCTCTCTGATCAACTGGCTATCTGCGGCGGCTTCTACGAATTCTGTCGAGTCAACTCCAATCTCCTCTTTTAAAATCCGGGCAATTCCTTTTATGGTCGATCCCTCAGGAATTAGCACCTGTATCGGAGTGACTTCTCCTTGAACTAATTTGTTAAAAACAGAATATAAAGTTGTCCCCCTATCAAAATCATATCTCCCCGCCTGAATGTGACGATCTTTTCCTAAAAGCCTACTTAAGATCAAAAACGATCTGCCATCGTCTATCAAATTTGTCTCTCTCAACCTTTCAACGATCTTAGCCATGCTGTCACCCTCTGCGACTATCACATGCACTCTGTCCTCTTTGATATTCCAGGGAACGGGAACGACACACCAGCAGACTGCAATCAGTGAAACAGCTGCGATCACGATTATGGACAAAGCTAGAGCCGGTTTTCGCTTGAAGAGATTGAACAATCCGATAATCAATCCGCAGACCAGCAGGAGTATGGAAGATAAAAATATCAAAAAGGTGGAGACCAAGAAAACTATCCAGTCTGTTACCGTGATGTATTCTCTTTCCGTTTTTGTATTCTCGTTATACATGATCAAGAGGCCTCGCATTCTTCGGAGCCAGAACTCGTGCTGTCCAGGTAGCTTTGCAGAATCAAGGCGGCAGAGATTCTGTCCACCACTTCCTTGCGTTTTTGTTTGACTCCGAGTTCTTTCATGGTTCTCAGAGATTGAACCGAGGTTAACCTTTCATCCCAGGGGATTACTTCTACATTCGTTCTATTGGCCAACTCCTGAATGAATTCCTGAACCTGCATCCCCTTAGGTCCGATGGTTCCGTTCAGACTTTTAGGCATTCCCACTATCACCTTGCCGACATCTTCATCTTTGATCAGATTTTCCAGGTGAGCAAAAACGTCCTTTGTTTTTCTTGCATCCAAAGTGGGAAGACCCTGAGCCGTAATGCCCAAGGCATCGGACAGGGCTAGACCCATCCTTCTTTCTCCGAAATCTATCCCTAGAATCCTTGACAAAGTTTGCCTTTCGAGAATCGTGCTTCGATCAACTCACCATAAGGTAATCAACTCTTTTCAAATCTACAGGTTGTTTTAACTCTTGTCAAATGTTAATTAAGATGTATCTTTTGGGAGACAATGGGTTCTTTAGTAGATTGACGGTGGTTTTCGATCTCATAAAAGCGAGCTTGCTTTATCATGATGATTAAAAAATTTCCCAAATCCTTAGACTTAGCCATGAAGCCCACGCCCATCGAAAGGCTGAGGGAATTTCCCCAGCTTCTTCAGGGCTTCGAGATTTTCGTCAAAAGAGATGATCTGACCGGCTTTTGCCTCTCCGGGAACAAGATCAGAAAACTGGAGTTTATTTTCCATGATGTGGTGGAGAAGAATGCGGATACCTTGGTTACTTGTGGAGGATTTCAGTCCAATCACGCTCGAGCTACCGCCATTTTGGGAGCTCGTTTTGGGCTTAAGTCGGTTTTGGTCCTTTTCGGCCAGGATTCGCCGAAACTGGATGGTAACTTATTCTTGGATAAACTTGTGGACGCGCAGATTAAGTATGTTCCCGAGGTTCGGTATGACGAGCTTGACGCTATAATGGAAGAGGTGTCGTCTGAGTTAAGAAAGGAAGGCAGAAGACCGTACATCGTTCCCGAAGGTGCCTCCAACGAATTGGGGGTCTGGGGATACATAAAAGCGAGCCAGGAAATAAAGAAGCAACTGGAGGAAATGAAAATTAAGATTGACAAGATAGTGACAGCTGTGGGCTCAGGAGGAACCTACGCCGGGCTTTTCCTGGGATCGAAGCTTTTTGACTGGCCAGTCCAAATTTACGGAATAAACGTCAAAGACACCGCTCAGATTTTCGTGGAGCGCATACATGAGTTGATCCTGGCCACCAAGAAGAAGTTCAAACTCGACGTGAACTTTGAGAAAAAAGAGCTAAAGATCATCGATGGATACGTCGGTGAAGGTTATGCCAAAAGCAAGAAGGAAGAATTGGACCTAATCAAATCGGTGGCCCAAAACACGGGAATAATTCTGGATCCGGTTTATACCGGCAAAGCCATGTATGGTCTGCTGGACCAGCTGAGGAAGGAAACATTCTCCAGACAGGATAGGATACTCTTTCTTCATACCGGCGGAGGATTCGGGCTTTTCCCGATCAAAGAGAAGTTTTTCGATTGAAGACCGAATCTAATATCTGCCTCCGGTTTTGTATCCGCTTCATCCGTTACATCCGCTGACAGTCTCGCTGTGAAATATCCTGCAATAACTGTGAAGTACTTTTCACATATAGAGGTGCAGACATCCCCGCGACTTCTTCTCACGTTTTATCTAACCCCTTAGCCTCTGTCTGATTGGAATCGGATTTGCGCTAAGTTAGCCTTCCTTGCTTAAAGGCATAATTCTTGCTTCTTCCCTTAAGTGAAAGAAATTGGGATTCATCAGTGATTACGCACACGTTCACCAGTTCATAGTGAGGAGCGGGAGACAATGGAAAAGATGTTATCCACAGGCATCAAACGAGGGTTCCCTGAACAGTGGCTCAAGAAACAAAAAGAGCCTAAAATAAAGAGGGACGAAGGGGGATATTATCTCTTTACCGTGAATGAGAATAAGAAAATCTATCTGGAAGATTTTTATGCCTTTTTGGAAAACACGGAGAGAAGATGTCTAGAGGAGATGAAAAGCCTGAGCGAAAAGATGAGCAATTGCAATGTCGACAGACAGGAAACCTTAGCTTATTACAACGCCAGAAAGATTATCGTAGAGGTGGTTTTGAAAAACGTTTACGAATACTATGAGGACACCACCACTTTGGGGGTGATTATGTCTCCCTGGTGCTTCGGCACGGTGATTCTGGAAAAGGTGGAAAACCAGAAGGCGAGACTTTCCAGAGCTGAGCTTCTGAATTCCGATCTTCCTGAGTATCCCTACTACGTTTTAAGATATATTGATGAGATATACAAAAGAACTTTGTTGGAGCTTTTTGAGTTCCCGGAGGAAGCTTTTAGGTACAGGTGGCAATATACCGAAGTCGCGAAACGCTGCTCCAAAGCATTATCCAGCATTACCGACACGCTTACGAACATCCTGTCATTGGTAAAGGAATACCGCTCTGATTCTTCCGGGCATGCGGCTTAACTGACTTCGTTTTTTGAATTGCCCGAAAATCCCTAGGTTAAAAAGAGAGGGGGGAGAGTAGCCGCAGTCTTCAGACTGCGGGGGCCTGTAAAGATTCCTGGTTGAACCATCCCGCAGTTCGTAAATCAAAAATAGAGAGAGGCGGGTAGCCGCAGGTCATTTGACCCCCCACGAATCCAGATGGACGAATGAGGTGGTCTGTCCTGTGTCAGAACGGCAGTTGTGAAATGTTTTACAGGCAGACAATCTATTGGTTCCGCTTAAACGTAAATTCAAGGAATTTCAGACTTTCTACTTTGCCAGCATCATCAGTTTGAAAGGAAAACCAGGCTGTTTTATCAGGATCATCCGCATTGCCAAATTCATTCACTCCGACGGGAATCATTGAGTAATTGAAAGTGGAATCCTGCAACAGCCTAACATGGAGTCGGCCCTCTCGAAGTTCTACCATCATTTCTGCCCTGGCACCTGGAAGAGTGTACGCACCAGCATATTTATTTAAGTCAATCTGTTCGGGATCAACAAAATCGGGAACAGAACCTGCCAGTATGGCCTGTTTAAGCTCTTCAAGAATTCCTCGGGCAATATCACGTGAAGGTTTTTCGTCTATCAGGGGATTATTCGAATTAGTCAATGCTACGACTCCTATTTTAAGCGTAGGAATAGCTCGAACATGGGCATAAAAACCCAAGTGGCCGCCGGTATGTTCAATAACTGGGTGTTTGGGGTCCCAGCCCAGCCCCCAGCCAAGGCTTTCAAGATGCATCATCCGCAAGCCGTCTGGACTGACTATTTGAGCGCCGCCCGGAGCGGCATCCTGAAATTGCAGTGAAAGAAAACGAGCCATATCCTCTGCGGTGGAATACAATCCGCCGGAGTAGAGTGCGGAACCCAACTCCCATTCCGGCGCAATCAGCGGCTCAGATTCCGGATACAAGTACACATAACCTGTTGGAACACCGGAAGGTTGTCTCTTATGAAGCATGAAACCAGAATCATGCATGCCCAGCGGCCTGAGAATGTTAGATTCGATGTATTCGGCAAATGATTTCCCAGCGGCACGCTCAAGCGCGATACCCAATAATACCATTCCCAGATTGGAATAGGAGTAGCGCGAGTTAGGTGCGTATTCTAATTCGATGTAAGGTAAACTGGCCAAGAGTTCTTCTTCTGAAACATACCATTTCATCTCCGAGGATCCTCCTGTCAGTAACCAGTTAGCTGCGGCAAGATCACTCCAGAAATTCAAAGGCGCTTCTCTGGGCAAACCCGAAGTATGCATTGCAAGTTGACGTAGGGTCGTTGGTTGTGTACCTGCAAAAGGAGATTTCACTTGATATTCCGGAAGGATTTCTTTAACCGGCATATCCAGGGTTACAATGCCTGCTTCAGCAAGTTGGACAAGCATCGTGGCGACGAATACTTTGGTAATAGACGCGATGGGATAAATCGTCTTTGTTGTCGCCGGTATGTTTTTCTCCAAATCAGCAGAACCGAACGCCTGACTGTAAACGATGTCACGATCATAAACAACGGCAATTGATAAACTCGGCAATCCGCTTTCTTGGAATTTGGCCTCGACTTCACTTGGAAGTAGTTTAATAACCGAATCTGCGATACTACTTATATGGATTCCGGTATCAGGATTTCCTGCATTAGATTCCCCACTTTCGTTCGCTGCAAAAGTGTGTGATTGGAATGAGACTGTGAACATCAAAACAACAAGAGCTTTTGGAATGAATCTGATCATTTTCTTTCCTCCCATTCTCAGTGTAATGCGCCTAACTCTGGATTATCCTCTTTCTTGTGCGACTCCAGACTCGTAGGTTGTTTCTGGATAAAAGATGTTTGGGGCGGGTGTTCTTGAGCCCCGCTTCGTTTCCCCGGGTGGCGGACACCAAGCGGAAGCAAAAAACACTATTTCAGTTGCATTGAAATCCACGATATTTTCTATTCACTTTCGACATCCTTCGATGATGCAAAAGGATGATGGAGTGGGTATGATTTTCGATAACTCAAAGCCTGCCGCCTCGAAAAGCGAACGAAATTCAGATTCGGTACGTTCTTTGCCGCCCGGAGCTGTAACCAGCATATGTAAATCAAAGAGCTTAAGGATATTTGGTGTATTGCCCGGTTCAATCACTCCCTCCACTACAAGTACACGACCATCTTCTGTCATGGCCCTGCAGCAGTTCTTCAAGATTTTGATCGAG
>Ga0315541_1002962_pt1 | contig 13487 bp, 10 predicted proteins | sample SalMarSW160190MG_FD_203095 | JGI IMG/M metagenome (GOLD analysis project Ga0315541, IMG submission 203095) | Salt marsh sediment microbial communities from the Plum Island Ecosystem LTER, Massachusetts, United States - Salt Marsh Sediment SW1601-190 ...
TAGAGTCTATTCCTTCTATATCGTTTTTGGGGTCGGCTTCGGCATAGCCCAGCTCCTGAGCGCTTTTAAGCGCCGAGGGGAAATCAATGCCCTCGCTGGCCATGCGGGTGAGGATATAGTTGGTGGTTCCGTTGATTATGGCGTAGATGCCGCTTATCTTATTGGCTACCAGGTCCTGCTGGAAGGGGGAAATGAGAGGAATGCCACCGCCGACACTGGCTTCGTAGTGCAGGCCGACGCCGTGCTCCTGCGCCAGGGCGAACAGCTCCGCCCCGTGCTTGGCTACGACCTCCTTGTTAGAGGTAACCGCGTGCCTGCCACTGGCCAGCGCCCGCTTGAGGTAATCTAAAGCCGGCTCCTCACCACCGATAGCCTCAACTACGATATCTATATCAGGGTGGCCGAAAAACTCCTCATCGTCGGTGGTAAAAAGCTGGAGGCCAAGCTCCTTGGCCTGCGGGCGGGCCAGGTCTGATTCCAGGACCTTTATCTTCCTAAGGATAAGAGAGCAGCCTACCTGCTCCGATAAAGCCTTTGCTTTGCCGGTTAGAACCCCGGCCACGCCGCCAGCGACCACCCCCAGCCCTATTAAACCAACGCCAATACTATCTTTCTTCACCGCTCTAACCCTCCCAGGCGTGCGTAATCGCCCAGTCTATCTTATCATCGTCCAAAAGATTCTCCACCGTGTTATCCGAATCGTCCGACAGTCCAATCACCCACTGGTTCATAGCATCCCTCTTCAGGATATCCCTGTCTTCCTCCTCAAGCGGCCTGTCTTCAGCGGCTTCGGCAACCTTAATAAGCCAGTAGCCGCCCTCGGTAACAACCGTATCATCCTTTATCGGCTGGCTCAAAGTTCCCAGCTCCAGCCCGGGGTCAAAGACAAACTCGTCAAAGGCGGGGGCAAAGAGCTCCTTTTCATTTACCTCAAACTCACCGCCGTTTTCCTTAGACTCGGCGTGCTGGGAGAACTCCGCGACCAGGGCAGCAAAGTCCTCGCCGTCTTCCAGCCGCTCTCTAACCTGGTTAGCCTCTTCCTCACTGCTCAGCAGTATTACCCTGAGCTGGGCGTAGTCCACTTCAGCGTCAACGAACTCCACCTTAACCAGCCAGTAGCCCAGAGACTTGAACTTGGCCTCTTCATATACTGGCGGGCTTATTACCCCCACCTCAGCGCTGAAGGCGCTATCCACCATGATATCGCTATTTATCAACTTGGGTAGTAGTTCCCGGGAGTTCCAGCCGAGGTCGCCTTCCTGTGACTTGCAGTAGCTATCCAGGCAGAATTCCGCCGTCAGTTCGCTAAAGAGCTCGCCAGCCTCCAGGCGGCCTTTAAGCTCGTTGGCCTGGCTCTGGCTCTCCAGGAACATGGCCATTATGTGTCTCTGTTCGGCAGACTGCGGCACCTGCTGGTCGAAATAACCATCAAGCATTTTATCTACCAGCATCTGTGTCCTGAGGTCATCTTTAATCACATCACGATATTCCTTGAGCAGGGAGGGGTCAGCTTCGGCCAGCTCCTCGTCCATTCTGGCTTCAACTTCATCATCACTGACACTGATGCCCAGCTCCAGAGCCTCCTGTCTTACCAGCTCGTTAGTCTGGATACCCGTAACCGTAGACTCAGCCAAAGAGGGCATATACGATATATCCATTGTGATGCCGTAAAGTGCCAATTGTTCTTTCATCTGGGGTATCCGGTATTTAAGCGTCTTCAAGTAGTAATCCATGCTGAACTCGGTATCGTTTACCCTGATTACCGTTTCATGCAGCGGTTTAACCTCGGGGGCATACCAGCCGAAATAAACCCCGACGCCGATGACGACTAACACCGCCACAATTATCAAAGTTCCCGAGCCAATGATAAATCGCTGCCTTCTCTGGTGCTGCTTAAAATGGGAAAGCTGGCGTTTGGTCAACGCCCGCTTGGGTTTTTCTACATGCTTCTTTTTCTTGGCCAAATCTCTACCTCTAAACTTAAATTCTTTTTTAGCGCTATATATTTATAACCTAAAAGCGTAATCTTTTCAATGATGGGGGTTTTTAAGGGGGAGTTTAAGAGTGCGGAATTAGCCCTATTTTTAGAAGTACATATTCTTTCCCACCCTCCCACCCTACAGAAGTTATACTTCTATCAATTTCTTCTTTGGGGGTGGGGTATAAGGTAGATTAACCTCTCCCTTCTGGGGGGTGGGGAAAGAGATTTTTAAAGGCAAAACCTTTTTGGGCGGGTGGGTATGGGAAGAAAAACATATTTATTGCTAAAGAAAAACTAATTATGCTAGTATATTGGGGCGGGGTGTAGCGCAGCCTGGTAGCGCACCTGAATGGGGTTCAGGTGGTCGTCGGTTCGAATCCGACCACCCCGACCATAGCTTCAAGATTAGATGGTCAGACCAATTAGTTAGTGGACACCTATAGAGTATTGCCCCGCTCCCCGACTGCCCTATTGTAGCTTCTTCTTGCCTGTAATGTACTGCTTTTAGCCCCCATAGCCGCGGTGGACGAATTTTTTAATATACCCTGAAAATAAAAACAGGCTATGTTTGAAGCATAGAGGTTATTATTCGAAAAGCGATTTGACCGCTTCGCCAAAAACCCTGGTATGGTAGTCTATGTCAGCTTCGCTTGTTTCGGGCGACATCAAGGCCATATTGTGGAACGGCGTCATCAGGATGCGGTGGTTGAGTGCATAAAGGTGCATGTAGCGGTCAAGCTCAAAATCAATCGCTGCGGCTGCTTCGCCTCCGTTGCGCGGCGGTGTCGGGCGGAACCAGTATTCCACACGCCCGCCCAGTCGCTTGACGATCCAGGGGAGTTCCCACTTGTGGATGACGGACATGATACCTTCTTCATAGCGTTCAGCAAGCTTGGTCGTCTTTTCGTACATGGCAGGAGTCAGGACGTTTTCAAGGGTAGCGCGTATGGTGGCGATAGATAAGGCATTTCCAGCCAATGTCCCGCCGATACCCCCGACATCTGCATCTTCAAGGACAAGTTTATCCATGAAGCGTTCGTTGATTTCTTTTGAGAACCCGTAAACCGCAGCAGGGACTCCGGCTGCGATCGGTTTGCCAAGGGTCAGCATGTCGGGTTTGAGCTTATAGGCAGCCGTATACCCCCCAGGACCGGTGCATATGGTATGGGTTTCATCGATGATGAGGATGGTACCGGTTTTGCGGGTGATTTCGCGTAAGGCATTGTGATATCCGGGGTCGGGATGGACAATACCGATATTGGTCATAACAGGCTCTGCCAGCACGGCAGCAACATCACCGGGAGCCAGGGCCGCCTCCAGGGCGGGAATATCGTTGAATTCAATCACCTTGGTGGTTACCGTCGGGTCAATCTGCGGGCCGAGATTGTTGGCGCGCGAACCCGGTTTGCCGTTCTTATCCAGGGTGATATATGATTCATCCACGGTCCCGTGATAGCAGTAATTATATACAAGAACTTTAGGCCGGCCGGTGATGTGACGCGCCATGCGCAGGGCAAACCTGTTGGCATCAGTGGCGGTCAAAGCCAGCTGCCAGAACGGTAAACCAAAACGCCGCTCAAGCTCTTCGCCCACCCAGAGGACGTCCTCAATGGGCAGCATAAAGGTGATGCCTTTCTTGGCCTGTGCTTCAATAGCTTTCAAAGACGCAGCCGGGGCATGACCCGTCATCGATCCGGTATCGCCCAGGCAAAAATCGATATAGTCAAAACCGTCAACACATTTAAAATGGGCACCTCGGGCTTCGCTAACAAACACCGGAAATTTTCCTGCCCAGCGGATCATCCAGAGCATGGGAACACCTCCCTGCCAATGAGCGCGGGCACGTTCGTAAAGCTCTTTAGAACGCGGATGTTCGTTGAGAAACAGGTTTTCTTCCTTAACAAGCATTTGCTCCAGGCGGGAGCGGTTCAAAGTTCTCATATATTCCTCCGATACATTATAACAAGACCTTAACCGCCTGGCAATCAAGATTTCTATTTATAAAATTAATCGTCCTCCGAGGAGAGTGAATAAGCTCCTGAAATCATAACCCTGGTCCAGCCCCACCGCTTCCCCTTGGCAATTACCAGGTGACGATTACAGCTACGAATTAAAGCCATTCTAAATTATCCCCGCTTTTTTCAGGGTGAACATACCCCCGATCCAACCAGTTGGCGTCCTTCATAGGCTCAGCGGGGGGTTATTATTTTCAACCTATAAGGCTAGTGGACCTTTTTCTCGTACCCTTTCCAATATCTATCTCTTATTTCGTTTTTCATTATTTTGCCGCTGCCGGTCATAGGCAGGCTATCCCAAAACTCTACCGACTTCGGTTTCTTGTAGCTTGCCAGGTGCTCCTTGCAAAAATCGATTATCTCGTCTTCGGTAGCTGTCATCCTCTTCCGCAAAACTATCACCGCTTTTACCGCTTCACCCCACTTTTTATCAGGTATTCCCACAACAGCCGCCTCCTGAACTGCAGGGTGGGTATATAGTACTTCCTCCACTTCTCGAGAATAGATGTTCTCTCCGCCGCTGATTATCATGTCCTTTCTTCTGTCCACGATGTAGATATAACCATCCTCATCCATCCTGCCCAGGTCACCGGTATGAAGCCAGCCATCCTTTATTGTTTCTGCCGTCTCCTTCGGCAACTTCCAATACCCCTTCATCATCCGGTCACTGCGGGCTATTATTTCGCCGACCTCACCTACGGGGACATCGTGGCCCTTCTCATCAATAAGTCTGACCTCACCGGCTTTAGGCGGCCTGCCTACAGACTCCAACCTTTTGGTTTCCTTGGCTGACCCCTCTATATTATGGTCTTCTTTCTTAAGCGTGGTTAGATTGAGAGTTTCAGTCTGCCCCAGTAATTGGACGAAGATTTTGCCAAAACGCTTAACACCCTGCTTTAGCGCCTCAAAAGGCATAGGTGCGCCGGTGTACACTATGGTGTGCAGACTGCTGAGGTCATATTTATCTAAGTCATTACGTTCCAAGAGCCGGATAATCATCGCTGGTACTAAACAAATATAGGTTATTTTTTCTCTATCGATGGTTTCCAGAATAGAGGCCTCATCAAATTTTTTATGAATCACTACCGTGGCACCAGAGGCAAAAGCGGGGAAGAGATAGACCGCAGAGCCGGCAACATGAAAAAAGGGCATCACACACAAGGCAATGTCATCAGGGGTAAAGTTTTGACCGACCGCGGCAGATTCCGCCAGGAGGCTTTTATGGGTATGAATAGCTCCCTTGGGTCGTCCCGTGGTACCGCTGGTATAATACAGGATACATGGGTCATCCGTTTCCACATTATCCACCGGCTCATCGGGGGGGAAGCTGCTGATTAGCTGCTCATAGCTTGCCATATTCTCCACAGCCGCATCGAGGCAGATAAAATTCTTGACCCCAACGAGTTCGTGGCGGATAGGAAGAATAGTGTCTATAAATTCCTTTTCTAATATCAGGGTGTTAGCTTCAGAATTATTTATCAAATAGACCAGTTCCCTGGCCACAGATCTATAGTTAAGCGGCACACAGACCATGCCTGCTTTAGTAATGTTAAACACCTCAAAATATTGAGAGCAGTTATAAGCCAGTAAACCTACCCGGTCTCCTTTCCTTACCCCCATGCTGTTTAGGGCATTTATGAGGCTGTTTATCCTCTGATTAACCTGCTTGAAGGTGTAGCGCTTGTCTTCAAAGATAAAAGCCGTCTTGTCCGAGTATTCTTTAGCGTTTCTGTTGAGTAGTTCTTTAAATGTTTTCATTTTGGGGGTCCCTTTCTTTACAGCTCTTACAGGTATCCTCTGCCATAGCAATCAAATAAAATTCTTTCTAATCATCTTATCTCCCCGGCTTTAAGCTCTATTTAGCAAATTTCTTGATGTCGGCCACCACCCAGTCCAGGCTCAGCTCCTTGAGCTTTGCCTCCGAGGGTATGCCCTGGCGGGTGTAGCCGAGGGCATCATAGAACTCGTCGAGCAGCCCGTCCAGGTTCTTGAATACCTGCCCCGTGGCCGGGCCGGCATTGGCCAGCGGCTCGGTGCGCATCCTCTTGGGAAGGGCATCGTCCTTGCGGCCAAATCCCTCGCGGACATTGAAGCAGCGCTCCAGGCAGAGAATCCTCTCCCCTACCTTGTCCAGATAGGCGGGGTCGCCGAACTTCTTAAAGCCGGTGGCCGCCACCAGTAAATCGCTGCGCTGCTGGGGGTTAAAGCCGGTGACCGGACTGAAGCTGCACTGGATGACCGAGTCCTGAGTGGCCTGTAATATCTCGGCTTGAGCGGCGTCCTTCCCCTTGTCAACCTCGGTCAGCTTATCCTTCTTGCCGGCAAGCTCATCTCGGGGGCGGCCATACATATGGCTGGCGCCTATATTGGAGGTGGCTAAGATTAGCCCGTAGCCCTTGACGGCGCGGGGCTCGTAGGCGGGAAGCTCCAGCCCCTTGACCTGCATAGCGTAGCCTTGAGCACCCTTGCCAATTTTCTCAGCGGCCCGCTTGGTGCCTTCGCCGAGGAGCTTGCCGAAGCCCTCGCGGCGGCTGATTTTCTCCAGCAGCGTCATCATGGGGGCAGGGTCGCCCCAGTCAAGCTCCAAGCCGTCAGTGTCTTTCTTGGTGATTATGCCCCTCTGGTACAGCTCGTAGGCGAAGCCGATAGAATTTCCGGCGCTGACGGTATCCATACCAAGCCTGTCACAGAGGGAGTCGGCGGCTATAAGCGAGCCAATATCGGTGTTGACCAGATTGCCTCCCAGGGACCAGATGGTCTCATAGTCCGGGCCTTCGCTGACGGCGCCTTTATAGGGGCCTTCGGTTACCTGGCGCACCTGGCCGCACTTGGCCATGCAGCCGTAGCAGCCGTCGTTTCCGGTCTTCATGCTGGCTAACGCTTCCTCGCTTATCTTCTCCACGCCCTCAAGGTGCCCCTCCTGGAAATTCTTGACCGGGAATATGCCCACCTTCTCAAAGCCCAGCGTCAGGAAAGAGGTGCCGAAGTCGCTCATCTTAATCCGTCCCGGGCTGGTCTTCAAGCCCTCGATAATTTCCCTGGCCAGTTTTTTAAAGCCTTCGGCGTCGTGCAGGCTTAAAGGCCCTGACGAGTTGACCGCGAAGGCTTTGATTTTTTTAGCGCCCAGTACCGCGCCCACGCCGGTGCGTCCACCACAGCGGAGGTCGCTGATAAGAATGGCGTAGCGCACCAGCTTTTCCCCGGCCGGGCCGATACAGGCAATCTGGGTTGATTTGCCGTGCTTTTCACGCAGCTTCTGGTGCGTCTGCTGGGTGTCCAGCCCCCAGAGCTCGGCGGCATCCAGAATATTAATGCCATCTTTATCAATATGGAGATATACCGGTTTATCGGCTTCACCTTCAACGATGATGCCGTCGTAGCCGGCAAACTTGAGGAAGGCACCGAAGCTGCCGCCCATGACTGATTTGGCTACCGCCCCGGTGAGCGGGCTCTTGGTTACCAGCGCCATCCGGGAGACCGACATGGCCGTGGTGGCACCGAGGGGGCCCATCATCAATATCACCTTGTTTTCGGCACTCAAAGGCTCCACCCCGGGTTTAAGCTCCTCGTAGAGGTACCTGACGCCAATGCCCCGCCCGCCGAGATATTCCTTCATCCATTTCTCTGGTATTTCCTCAACCCGGCTCTGGCGGCTGGTCAGGTTAAGCCGTATCAATTTGCCGTTGTAACTGCCCATTTTATCCTCCAGAGTTAAAAAATAGCCCGGCGGCTAGCCGCCCATGAGAAAGTTAAGGATGACAATCTCATCGCCGTCCCGCACCGGGCTATCCAGCTCCACAGGGTGCAGGCCATCGGAATTTAGATAGATGCCAAAGACACGCAGCAGCTTCCCCTGCCTGTCGAGTAGGGACTCCCTTATACCGGGGAACCGTGCCTCAAGTGCTTCAAGGCACTCACCAACTGTTCGCCCGTTTACCTCAAGCGTCTCAACGCTACCGCTGAACTCCTGCAGCACTGGCGGCAGTTTTACCATTCCGCTCATCTTGTCTATTTTACCCGGAAGACCAGCCCCTCATCGGCATCAAGCTTAATCTTATCGCCTTCCTGAATAACCAGGGTTCCATTACCCGTGTTCGATACCAGGGGTATATCATACTCGCGGCAGTGAATACAGGCATGGCTTAAGGAACCGCCGCCGTTGGTGACAATCCCCTTGACCAGAGGGAGTATCGGCGTCCATCCCGAAGACATCCCCGGGCAGATTATGATATCGCCCGGCTGGGTAGCCAGAGCATCCTCGTTGGTTACCACCAGGTGGGCCCTGCCTTCAACGGTGCCGGCCGGACTGCCGCAGAGGCCAAAACAGATGGCGCCGGTTTCCGGCCTGGGGATAGGGGCATCCCCGGCCACGACCTTGGCCACTATGGCATCGTGAGTCAAATCTATATGCTTGTTTATCTCTTCTGGCGTTAACGGCCCGGCGGTGACGATATGCGGCCGCGATTTGAATTCCTTCTGGGCGATCCAGGTGTTCTTTCGTTCGGCGACAATGTCTTTGATTTCGTATGATTCGGGGAAGATAATAAACAGCTCCAGTTCATCAGGAATGAAGAGAAACATATCATCAGGGTCTTCAATGGTGCCGAACTTTACCAGCGACTCTCCAATCTTCCTTACGCAGTAGCGGAAGGTGGTATGGCAGCCCTGCTCCCAGGCAACATCATGGCTTTCACTGAAAGCGCTTGATCTCTGGGTGACATTGAGTGTGGCCAGGAACCAGTCCATATCCTTGTAACCGGAGGCTTTCACCTTATCGATAAGCTGGCGGGTGAGCTTTTCTCGTTCCTTGACCAAACGGGGCCGGATAGTATCCAGCGGGAAGGGAGCGTTGATGTCCTTGGACAGGGAAAGATACTGCTGGATATGAGCAATAGCCGGCGTGGGGTCTTCCCACCATGAGGGTATGATGAACTCCATCATTCGTGGGGAGCGCCAGCCGTAGCCCTTGGTCAGCAGAAAATCGTTGAGGTCTTTTTCCAGCCACTCCTTGCCTGCAGCCGTCTTCTCGAGGGCGGGGGCGACATCAGCCGCCGCGTTCTTGGTGAAGACATCGGCTATCTTGAGCTGAAGGGCGCGGGTACGCAGCCCCCAGAGCGCCTTGTCCTGAACAAAGAGGTCATTGTCGTAGCCGCGTATTATTTTATGCCAGTCAGGAGAAAACTCCTTTATCCCGGCGTATTTCTCGGCAATCTCGCTGCAATGCCAGTAAGCTTCATAAACAGGGTATATCAGATGGAAATGGGTCTCCCACTCCCGGTAGAGCATCTGCACCGCTTCCCGGAAGAGCCTGTACAGGTCATACTGGGTTGCATTTTCGTAATCATAGGTCCTGAATTTTTTGCACAGCTCTATCAGTTCATTTTCCATATCCTGATAGAGCTTGTCACCCTTGGGAGCGTAGGTTTCCATGATGAACTTTTTAAATTTCTTCTGCCTTTCGGCAATCTCAGCTTCGTCGCTAATCCTGAGGGAGCTGGCCAGGGCGCAGCCGTCTATGTTACGGGTCTCGCTGCCCCTGATAGTGGGGATGGATGCCTCGTTGATACCATAGACGAGACCGTGGGCCAGGGGATAACACCACATCCAGTTAAACAGCGGGGTCCAGGCCGGGTAGCTGTGGCCAAGGTTCACGAACCACAGCGGGTGTTTCTTAAGGTCCCGCTGCGGCCAGAATTCTCTGGTATGCAGATTCCACATCCAGGGCATCTTCCTGTCCTCCTTAGTTTTTTATACCAGTATTTTGCCAGCTTTATTATAGCACAGCGCCATCTTTACGGGATAAATTGCCTCTAGTTTACCCTGCGGGCGCCGTCAATGAGCAGTGACTGGCCGCTGATAAAGTCGCTCCCGTCGCTGGCAAAGAAGACCACGGCCCCGACCACGTCTTCGGGTTTGCCGAAACGGCCCATAGGGACGGAGCTGGTGTCCATCTTTCCAATGTCAAGATAGGTGGCGGTGGCTTCGGTATCAATGACGCCGGGGGCGATGATATTGACGCAGATGCCGTATTTTCCCAGCTCGCCAGCCAGGACGCGGGTGATGCCGATAGCCGCCCACTTGGAAGCGGTATAATGAATGAAACCTTTAGTGGGGGCAAAGCAGGCCTCGGAGGCGACATTGATAATCTTGCCTTTGTTCTGTTTTTTCATCTGGGGGAAGACCGCTCTGGCGCAGAGCCAGGCGCCCTTGGCGTTAATCAGCATAGCCTTGTCCCACTCTTCCACCGGGACCTCGTCAAAGGTCTGTCTCGCCATACCATAGTAGTAGCCGGCGTTGTTGACCAGAATATCGATGCGCCCAAATTTCTTGACCGTCTCCTCAGCCATGCGGATGGTGGCTTCTTCGGAGGTGACATCGGCTTTTATAGCCATTGCCTGTCCGCCGGCGGCCTCGATTTCATCGACTACCGCCTGCGCTTCTTTCTCCAGGATATCGGCCGCCACAACCCCGGCCCCTTCTTTGGCCATCCTGAGACAGTAGGCTTTGCCCAGTCCCCGGCCGCCGCCGGTGACGATGGCTACCTTGTCATCTAAAATTCCCATTTGAACCCCTCTTAATGTACTCGCTTGCCGCCATCAATTATCACTGTCTGACCGCTAATAAAGTTGCTGTCATCACTGGCAAAGAAGGCGACGGCACCGACCATGTCCGCCGGTACGCCTACGCGGCCCAGCGGGGTGGTGCTGACATCGAACTTATCCACGTTGCCAATGGTCCAGCTGGCCGGCGTATCGGTGTAACCGGGTGCGATGGCGTTGACGCAGATATTATACTTCCCCAGCTCGCCGGCAAGGACACGGGTGATGCCGATAACAGCTGCCTTTGAGGTAACATAGTGAATCATGCCCTTGGTCGGTCCGAAGGCTGTATCGGAAGATAGGTTGATAATCTTGCCTTTGTTCTGTTTTTTCATCTGGGGGAAGACCGCTCTGGCACAGAGCCAGGCACCCTTGGCCCCTACCGCCAGCGCCTTGTCCCAGTCTTCCGGCGAAACCTCGTCGAAAGGCTGCCGGCCCACGCCGTAGTAGAAGGCGGCATTATTGACCAGAATATCGATGCGGCCAAACTTCTTGACCGCCGCCTCAGCCATTTGCAGGGCCGATTTCTCGTCGGTGACATCCACGGTGACGCCGAAGCCGCCCTTGGTTTCTATCTCCTTGACCGCTTTGGTCGATTCCTCGTCCATGCGGTGCGCCGCCATCACTACCTTAGCCCCCTCTTTAGCCAGGGCGAAGCAAAAGGCCTTGCCCAGTCCCTTGGCGCCTCCGGTGACGATGGCCACCCTGTTATCTAATCTTCCCATCTGGGTTCCTCCTTGCTGTTAGTATTATCTTAAAGCTTTATGCCGCCAGAAAACCCCCATCAACGGGGAGGGCAACACCGGTAATCGAAGCGGCTTTATCAGAGACGAGGAACAGCGCTGCCTCAACTACCTCCCCCACGGTGACATACCGGCCCAGAGGTATGCGGCTGATATCCCCCTTTACCCACTCCTCCGGGCTGATGCCAAGCGCCTTCGCCTTCTGCCCGGCGATAGCTACCCTCATCTCGGTTTCCACCCGGCCGGGGCAGATACAGTTAACCCTGATATTATCCTTGGCTAACTCTACCGCCAGCTTACGGGCCAGCATCACCAGGCCAGTCTTAGCCAAGGAATAACTCATGGAATAGCTGGCCTGCTTTAAGCCGGCGACCGAGCTGGTGAAGAGAATGGAGCCGCCTCCAGCCCGGCGTATCTGGGGGGCAGCGAACTTGGCCCCGAAGACGGCGGCCTTTAGGTGCACCGCCAGCGTACTATCATATACCTCTTCGGTGATGTTTTTCACATTATCGGGGCTGACAACACCGGCGTTGTGCCAGAAGATGTCCAGCCGGCCGTAGGCCGCCACCGCTTGCTTTATCAGGCGCTCAATATCAGCTACCGACAGCATATCGGCGGGGATAAAGCTGGCCTCACCGCCCTGCTTTTTTATGGCGCTAACTACCTCTTGACCCCGCTGGCGGTTTCGGCCGCTGACTACGACCTTAGCCCCTTCCCGGGCAAAGCTGATAGCGCCGGCTTTGCCAATACCGGCCGTGGAACCGGTGATGACGGCAACCTTTCCTTGAAGCGCCAGAGACAAAAAACTACTCCATTAATCTCGACAGGCTGATTTTATGAGCGGCAGGCAGTTAAAATATCCTTTTGAAGGTTAATACATCGGGTTTTAAATGTCAACGGTTTTTCCCGGCTTGACAGGGGGAGGGCGGCACTATAAGATTTTTCAAGACAGAGAGAAGGAAAACCATGAAAGCAGTTATCCTGGTGGGGGGAGAGGGCACCCGGCTGCGCCCCCTGACCTGTAACATCACCAAGGCCATGGTGCCTATCCTTAATAAGCCTTTCCTTGAGCACCTGCTCGGCTACCTCAAGGGGCACGGCATCACCGATATTATCCTGGCTATGAGCTACCTGCCCCACCACATCAAGGACCACTTCGGCGACGGTGTTAAAGCAAGCGTGCGCCTTTCTTACCTCATCGAGGAGGAGCCGCTGGGAACCGCCGGCGCTGTGAAGAATGCCGAAAGGTATCTGGATGAGACCTTCCTGATGCTAAACGGCGATATTTTTACCGACCTGGATATTACGGCCATGATAGACTTCCACCGGGAAAGAAAGGCGGCGGCGACTATTGCCGTTACCCCGGTGGACGACCCCACCGCCTATGGTCTTATAGAAACCAGCGACGGGGGTAGAATCAGCCGTTTTATAGAGAAGCCCCGCCGGGAGCAGGTAACCACCAATATGATAAACGCCGGTATCTATGTCCTGGAGCCCGATATCCTGGCCCGGATACCACCCGGGAAGAAGGTCAGTATTGAGAGAGAGACTTTTCAGCAGCTATTAACCCGGGGGGAGCCCGTGTACGCCTACTCTTCTCCGGCTTACTGGCTGGATATGGGAACCCCGGAAAAATACCTAAAGCTGAACCACGACCTGCTGACGGGCAAAGCCCTCTCCCTGTTTAGGGCTGCCGGGGGCGTTCAAACCGGCGGTAGCCAGATTAACCCTTCAGCTAACATCAAGGCTCCGGTGCTCATCGGGGAGGAGTGTGTCATCGGGCCGGGGGCGCAGGTAAAAGGGCCGGTTGTACTGGGGCCGGAATGTAAGGTTGAGGAAGGGGCCACCATCGAGGGGGCGGTGCTGTGGAAAAACGTCAGCGTGGGCAAGAAAGCGATATTGAGAAACTGCATCGTTGCTTCCTACTGCCAAATCCATGAGGAAAGCGCAGTTATGGACAACTGCGTCCTGGGGGATAGGGTGGTGGTGGGCAAAAATAGTAAAATGCCTCAGGGTACCCGAATTCGGCCGGATAAAAGGATAGCGCCGGGGACTACATCCTTCTAAGCGGAAGCTTTAAAGGTGATGTCAACCTTGTCCCCCTTGACCTCAACCCCTTCCACCATCGGCATCTTGCTTAAGATGAGGG
>Ga0315541_1002964_pt1 | contig 13478 bp, 17 predicted proteins | sample SalMarSW160190MG_FD_203095 | JGI IMG/M metagenome (GOLD analysis project Ga0315541, IMG submission 203095) | Salt marsh sediment microbial communities from the Plum Island Ecosystem LTER, Massachusetts, United States - Salt Marsh Sediment SW1601-190 ...
GGACAAACCACCCATAGCCAAGATCCAGAAGATGGAGATTGGATTTAAAACCATCAGAGTAGGACCTCCGGCGGTATACCAGAACATTGAAGAGGAGGCCCTCATGCTCACCGGAGACATCAATATAGTTGATCTCTGGTTCATTGTCCAATATAGAATCAAAGACGCCAAAGCCTATCTTTTCAATATAAAGAATGTCAAAAAAACCATAAAAGATGCAGCAGAGGCAGCTATGAGACAAGCCATCGGAGATAGAGGCGTTGACGAGGCTCTGACCATTGGAAAAGAGGAAATTCAGGATGCAACTCAAGAAAGACTTCAGAGAATTTTAGACCTTTATGAGAGTGGGATTTATGTAGTGACGGTAAAACTCCAGGATGTCCATGCTCCCGGTGAGGTAAAGGAAGCCTTCGAGGGAGTAGCCAGCGCCAGAGAGGCCAGAGAAAGACTGGTCAACGAGGCTCTGGGAAAATACAATACGGAGATTCCCAGGGCCAGGGGAGAAGCAGAAAGAACGATAAGAGAAGCAGAAGCATATGCGGTACAAAGAGTAAAACATAGTCAGGGTGAGGCAAAAAGATTTCTGGAAAGACTAAAGGCTTACCGTAAAGCTAAAGTCATAACCAAAGATAGATTATACCTGGAGACAATGAGAGAAATTCTCCCCGACATTGAGAAGGTAATTATGGCCGAGCCGCGTGAGGGTATTCTAAAGTTCCTAAACTTGAGAGGAAAAGAGCTGGAGGGATCACTCAGGAGTGGGGAATAAGGAAAAGAGGTAAAAATGACTACTAGACCAAGTGGGACTGCCATAGCTGAAATCATCATCGTAATTATCGGGCTTTTAACCCTTAACTCGGCTCTCTTTACCGTTAATGAAACAAACCAGGTAGTGGTCACTCAACTGGGAAAACCCATTAAGGTGCTGAAAAAGCCGGGTCTCTATATGAAGACCCCCTTCATTCAAACGGCCAATAAGTTCGAAGACCGACTGCTCGAATACGACGCCGCACCAAAAAGATGTGTTACCAAGGACAAAAAATACATATTTCTCAATAATTATGCCCGCTGGAGAATAGTTGACCCCCTTCTATTTATGAAGACGGTGAGAAACGAGTCTGGAGCACACTCAAGATTGGACGATATTATTTACTCGGTGATAAGAGAAGAGGTAGGTAAATACAATATGATAGACACCGTGAGAAGCTCTGATAGAAAAATATTGTCCGCAGAAATAACTCCCGAGGAAGAAGAGATAAAAAGAGAGATAGAAAGAATAGAGGTGGGAAGAGAGAAGATCATGAAGGTAGTTAATGAAAAGAGTGATCAGATGGCCAGGCAATACGGAATAAAGGTAATTGATGTGAGAATTAAAAGAGCAGATCTTCCCAAAGCCAACACAGAGGCAGTTTTTGCCAGAATGAAGGCTGAAAGAAACAGGATTTCAAATAGGTACCTCTCTGAAGGAGAGGGGGAAAAAGCCAAAATATTGGGAGAGATGGAAAAAGATCTGGCTCAGATAAGGTCAGAGGCCTATCGGAAGGCCCAGGGGATAAAGGGAAGGGCTGATGCTCAAGCCACCAAAATTTATGCCCAGGTCTATGAGCAGGATCCTGACTTTTTTAACTTTTTAAAGACTCTGGAAACCTACCAGGAAACCCTTTCCAAAAAGACGCTTATCGTAGTCCCCTTGAGCTCAAAGTTTTTTAAATACCTGGCCCCTGAAGCTGTCCCAGAAAAAGCTTCCTCCAAGAAACCTTAAAGAAAGTTAAAGGAGTACTTTCGGAAAAGAAGACGAAAAATTAGGAAAGTAAAACCAAATAGCTTGGTTTGCCCCGAGGATACCATCAGATACTTTTTAAACAAAAGGAGGTTAAGATTGTTTTGGAAACCAAAACTAAGATGTCCAAAATGCGGGAAAAAGGCAAAGCCTCGAAAATATCATGAAGACGAACAATGCGAATGTCAGAATGCAGAATGTGGATATACCGGGAAAAGGGAAGAATTTGAGATAATCAAATGAAAACAAGAGAAGAAGGTAGCGTAGCCAAATCTGGTAAGGCTAGAGATTGCAACTGCCTGATTCTTGGCTCAAATCCAAGCACCTGCAAAATATTACCCTTGGTTCACCGAAGGTATTTTCTTTTGGCAAATTACCCTTAAATCCCATATTCCGCAAAAAAATATTGCAAATTTTGGCTCAACTGCTTGTTAATAGAGGGTTAAACGAAATTTAAAAGTTTACTTTTTCTTTTTTGTAGTTTAACAAAAGTCAGCTTTTCCCCCGAATGCTTGACATACATATAGCCGGTGTGTATAATGGGAGTAGTCCACAAAAGGAGGAAGATAAAACATGAACAAAACTCGAAAAAGAGTCAATATCACCCTTCCCCCAGAGACTTTGGAACTGATTGATCGGGTAAGCAAAGACAACAGAAGCGAGTTTATTAACAGAGCAGTAAAGCTTTATGCCAATAGGTTAGAGCGAGCAAGACTAAAACAGAGATTAAAGCAGGCTTATTTGGACCGAGCAAAGGAAGATATAGCTATTGCCCAAGAATGGGAACCTATTGAACGAGAACTCTGGGAAAAATTGGAAAAACAAGAGAGACCTAAATAACTTATAAGGTGGCCTCCAAAAGGCTACTTTGTTTGCCATGGCAATCATGGCCTATCCTAAACGTGGTTCAGTATATTTAGTCAATTTCGATCCTACTATTGGGGCAGAGGTCAAAAAGACCCGGCCGGCAGTGGTCATCTCCAATGATGTAGCTAATCAATATAGCCCTATTGTAATTGTAGCTGCTATTACCGGCCGAGCTGAACCTAAGTTTGATGAAGTTTTAATAAAACCTCCAGAAGGAGGACTCACTAAACCCTCAGTTATCCTACCAAACCAAATTCGCTCTATTGACAAAACAAGGCTGGTGAAAAAGCTTGGGGATCTTTCTAAAGAAACAATAAGTGATCTTGATATAGCCCTGCAAATCACTTTGGGGTTGGTGAAATTCTAGAAACTAAAAACCCACCAGCCAATAAGTTTAGATAAATGAATCCCGAAATACGCTTTAAAAATTGACATCCCCTCTTGGCATTTGCCATACTAAGAAAGTAAGAACTTCTAACAATATGAATCATTTATTTACAATTAAAGGAGGAAAGCTAATGCCCTTAGTTCAGGTCAGAGAAAAAGCCCAGATTACCATTCCCAGCAAAATCCGCAAAGCCATAGGTATTAAGGAAGGTGATTATTTAGAAGCAGAAGTAGAAGACAACAAGATAGTTCTCATTCCCAGGATCTTACTTGATAAAGCTGAAGCTGTTATTTTATCCAAGAAGGGTGAGGAAATGCTCAAAGAGGCTTTGGAGGACGTCAAAAAAGGCAAGGTTAAGAAGTTTAACAATGTAGAACAACCGGGATGAAAGTGGAGATAGGAATTCCAGATAAAGAATCTGGATGGGGTAGAGAAATTCTTCCGGGATGGAAACAAAAAATAGCTGACTATTTTTCTGTGGAAAATAGATCGGCAGATTACACATATGATTTTGGCGATAATTGGCAGCACATAATAAAATTGGAAAAGATACTTCCTCGAGATAAAAATGTTGATTACCCAATATGTATTGCTGGAAAACGAGCATGTCCGCCTGAAGATTGTGGAGGTATCTGGGGATATGAAAATTTCCTGGAAATCATAAACGATCCCGATAATGAGGAATACGAAGATATGATAGAATGGGCTGGGGGTGAATTTGATCCAGAACATTTTGATGTAAAAGAGATTAATTTTGAATTTAATAAACAGATTCAGAAGATTGTCAATACCAATCCTTATTTTACATATTACTGCCAAATTTGTTTTTGGTGTGGGTCTTGGTATATTGCTCGCAAACTACTTAAGTGGTTTTGGATGGTGGATAATCCTGTTAGCATTAATAATGTTAATTCCAGGAGCATATAAAGTTTTAAGTGGAAAGTAAGCCTCCCTTAGCCGACTACGCTCACTGCCTTCGCTGCGCATGACAGCGGATAAAAGGTTACGCTTCGCCCAAATTTGCTAGGCAAACTTCTTTTATCCGCAAAACGGAGGAGAAGTATTTGAAGCTTAAAGAAATAGTCGATAGTTATCTGCGAAAAGTTCCTGAAGTTAGAGATTATTGTGAGCGCTGCTTACAAACAAAAAGATGGTTTGGTAGCGTTGTTTTGATGATAGTAGATGCCGCTTTTACTTCTATTGGTTTGAACTACTTTAAAACCGTTGTGCCTAAGGTAGAAAGATTCAGGCGAGAATTCGTTAATACAGGGAAGATCACGACTTTGCAAGATTTAGCGGCTGCTGATGCTAATAATGAAGAGCTTGAAAGAATTTGGAAAAACAAGCGTTCGTGGCAAGTGGTTAAATCTATTGCTTCTAACTTAGTTAAGCTTGAGAGTGAGAAGAAACTAAGCGAGAGAGAGGCTTTTATTCAGTGGGCAATGCATAGTAAGCTTGAGGAATGGGAAAAAGATCCGGTAGGGAAAATGAATGGAGTTGGCATAAACACCTTTCAATACCTAAGAATGATGGGAGGCATAGATACGGTAATGCCAGATAAAGTGGTCAAAAAAGTTATAGGAGAAATTTTAAGTAAGGCAAGCATAGAGATGCCTACTAACGATATTGATTTTGTTAGATTAGTGGAACAGGTGGCAAGAGAAACTGGTTATAAAGCTATCGAACTTTGCTGGATGACCTGGTTAATACAATCAGAAGCTGGTATAAGCAGGATCGAAAAATACAGAGAAATACTGCCTAAAATCTAAGTGAGATACTTCGCCACGAAAAATATAAATAGAATAATATAGAGACGGTCAAATAACAATCTTCACTACAGGTGAAGATTATACCAGGAGGTTTAAATGAAAGTCTTGGTTATCTATTACTCTCAGTCCGGAAAAACAAAAAGACTTGCTGAAGAGATAGCAAAGAATTTTAAGGTTGCTGGTAATGAAGTAGAACTTGCAAGTATAGAACCAGTGAAAGAAAAGGACTACACTACGAACGTCAGGGAAGCAAGAGAAGGCGTGGAAGCTAAAATAAAGCCAGCCGTAGCAGATGTTTCAGGCTATGATTTAATATGTGTAGGAACACCTGTTTGGTCATCTTCCCCTGCCACTTCTGTTAATGGATATATTGCAAGCATAACAGGAATTAAAGGTAAAAAGGTAGCGTGCTTTGCAACGTGTGGTGGAGGAAGTGCAGGAAGCACCCTGGAGAAGTTAAGGACAAAGCTCGAGGGAAAAGAGGCAATCATTGTTGATACCTTCGGCATTGATTCAACAAGGCCTTTTAGTGAGGACGTTAGGCAGAGTGTCAAGGATTTTGTGAGAAAGCTAATGGTTTAGAAAGTTTTTACCCTTACAACGTTGATCCCTTTATCCAGAAAGTTAGCTCGGGGATAAAAAATCTCCTGCAGCGTTAGAACACGAAAATGAGGGTTACCCAGTTTCTTATTTTGGCGCCGGCTCTTTTGTTAGTTTTGAGTTCGCTGTCATGTAATGCGAAAGAGGAACGTAAAATTTATTTAATTCCAGTGGGAGAGGTTGAGAAGGAGATACTTGATTATCTAGCTTTTGAACTATCTTGTATCTTTCCGTATCATGTTGAGATAAAAAAATCTCTGCCAAAACCCGGATATGCTCATAACAAAAGGAGAAACCAATATTGTGCTGACCTTGTCTTGGAAAAACATCTCTTATTGCCTTGCCTCGATTAAGGCAAGAATTTTATGGCCTGTCTGAAAATAAAGAACTTTATTGTGAGAGGGCTGTTAAGGAAGCTGTTCACGAGCTTGGTCATACCTTTGGATTGAGTCACTGCAAGAATCCAAGATGTGTGATGCATTTTTCTAACAGCCTTTATGATACTGATCGCAAGGGAAAAGAGTTTTGTAAGAGCTGTCGGAAAAAGCTTCCTTTTTAAGATAGAGAAGTTGAAGCTATGAAGCATAGAGCAAAAAGCTCGAAAATTAAATATCAACATAGAATGATCCATGGTTTGCGCAATTGCTTGGAAGAAGAGCTGGAGCCTTTAGAATATGTAAAGGCAATTTTCCCTGCTCAGATAAGGCGAACCAAAGGTGCCTCTTCAAGGTTTAAAGTGCTCTTTAAGTATGAGACAAAAACTGGGGCAAAACTGTTGGCTTATGGCTCGGGAGTGGTTCAGGAAGTATTCGTAGTAACTAATAATGTTGGGAAGCTAAAAGAAAAATTATCAAAATCTTAGAGATAAAGTTTTATAAATTAGAATGTCTAATCTATATAATAAATAATAAAATGAAATATCAACGTTTCTTGAGACGTGGATTTAAGCCTTTTGATCCCTTAGAGCTTGCAAGAGAAACTGAAAAGATAGTGACTAGGAAGGGTAAGGAAGGATTAGAAAGAAAGTATGTCGGCATTTATTCAGCACCGGTTTACAGAGGAATTGCTACTGGATATGCTGCGGGCTGTTGCCTGCGATGTATTTACTGCTGGTCTAATTGGTCTCGTGATTATCCTGAAAAGTTTGGTAAGTTTTATTCTCCGAAAGAACTTTCCCAAAGACTTTTCAAGGCAGCTGAAAATGGCATAACTTCTCCTGGATGGGAGCGTTTTAGAAAGCTTAAAGTTGAAAAACTTCGTTTATCAGGGTGCGAGCCAACAATTGGAAAAGACCATCTGTTAGCTGTTTTGGAATATGCAGAAAACTCAAAATATCCTTTGTTCATCCTTGAAACTAATGGGATATTGCTTGGAGCCGATAGAAGTTATGTAAAGAAACTGGCAAGATTTAAAAAGCTATATGTTAGAGTTTCATTTAAAGCAGCAACTCCTGAGGGCTTTCCCCAGAGAACTGGAGCTCTTGGCAGCTATTACGAGCTTCCATTTAAGGCTTTGCAGTGTCTTTTGGATGAAGGCATTGATGCTAGGGCTGCTGCAATGACAGATCCAACCATTATGCCTGAAGCAGAAAAAGAGCTTTTAATAGAAAAATTAAGCAAAATTGATCCAAGAATTTTAAATGAGGGGCTTGAAGAAGAACAAATTGATGCTTATGACACAACAGTAAAAAGATTGAAGGCTTCCACTGATCCAGGGTTTGCAAGTAAGCTGGATAAGGCACTTCAGAGTAAGCCACAGTTTCAGTAAACATGAGAAATGGTCAACTCATTAGATTCGCCTGGGCAGAAAGTTTTCAAGAATCTATTTTGTTTGCTATAAGCTTAGGAGGCGATACAGATACCATAGCGGCGATGACAGGAGCGATAAGTGGTGCTTTTTACGGAGTCGAAGGTATTCCAAGTAGCTGGAAAAATGAGTTAGAGGATCGAGAAAAAGGAAGAAGCTATATAGAGAAATTAGCCAAGGAGCTTTGGTCGATTAAGTATGGATAAGTCAGGGATGATAAACTATCTGGCAAAATTCTTTTAAATCCCGACGCTAACAGAGTAGAAGCCTTTGGCTTTTATAGGAATAGTCGTTGTTTTACTAGTAATTCTGGCAAGAGAACAATGATTATCTCTCACTCTCTTCTGTTCGACAGAATAGACCGTTGGCATCTTGAACCTCAAAGATGCGCTATCTGGAGGGGAACTCGGATGGAAGAACACCTTTGAGGAGAAATATGGTGAGTATTTCGAGGAGGATGAAAAATGAAAAAGAAATTCGATCAGGTGTATCAATTCAAGATTACCCTAAGGGATATTAAACCACGCATTTGGCGGCGAATACAGGTTCCAGAAACCTATACATTTTGGGATCTACATGTTGCTATTCAAGATGCTATGGGTTGGTCAGATTATCATCTTCATGAGTTCGAAATAGCCGATCCTTCAACTGGTTTAAAGGTGAATACAGGAATTCCGGATGAAGATTTTGGTAGAGAAATTCTTCCGGGGTGGAAACAAAAAATAGCTGACTATTTTTCTGTGGAAAATAGCTCGGCAGATTACACATATGATTTTGGCGATAATTGGGAACACAAAATACAATTGGAAAAGATACTTCCTCGAGATAAAAATATTGATTACCCAATATGTATTGCCGGAAAACGAGCATGTCCTCCTGAAGATTGTGGAGGTATCTGGGGATATGAAAATTTTCTGGAAATCATAAACGATTCCGATAATGAGGAATACGAAGATATGATAGAATGGGTTGGGGGTGAATTTGATCCAGAACATTTTGATGTAAAAGAGATTAGTTTTGATGATCCTGATAAACGCCGAAAAATTGCATTTGGATAGAAGACGCATATCGTCTAACAGCAAACATGCGGCTCGCATACGCTCGCCCAAATCCCTCGCTCCGTCTCAAAGCTTGACAAGCCTTTTTATATTTGCTATATCTGACTTGTTAACACTAAGTATCAAAGGAGAGAAGTATGGGAAGAATAAGTAAAACCATAAGCTTATCTGTACCACCGGGAATGGCAAAGAAAATTAAAGAGCTGATGAAAGAGGAAGGTAGAACAAGGAGTGAGCTTATAAGAGAAGCATTAAGGCGATATGTTGAAGAACAGGAATGGAAAAAGATTTACCGATATGGAGAAATAAAGTCAAGGGAAAAAGGAATTACCGAAGATCAAGTGGAAAGTATCATTAATGCTCACCGAAAATAAAATTGAAAATCCAAAGATAGTGATAGATACCAATGTCTTTGTTTCTGGATTAAATTTTAAGGGTAAGCCCAGGGAAGTTTTAGATTTAATCTGGAAGGAGGAAATAAAGGTTTATCTTTCTCTTTTTATCTTAAGGGAATTAGAGAAAGTTCTTGAGGAAGACTTTGGTTGGAATAAAGAACAGATCGAAAGAACCATAAAAAGAATAAAAGACAAAACTATGAAAGTTCAGCCAAAAGTCAAAATCTCAGTCATTAAAGAGAAAGATGATGATAACCGGATTCTTGAATGTGCGGTGGAAGGAAAAGCCCAATATATTGTCTCTGGAGATAAACAACATCTTTTACCTTTAAAAGAATATGAAGGTATAAAGATTTTATCCCCTGCTGAATTTTTAAGAGAAATGCCTGGTTCTATTTAAAATCTGCATAAGATCAACCTCAAAACAGAATAGGGTGTTGAACACAATTGTTCTACGTAAGGGGAAATTTTGTATGGAAATAGTGAAATCAAAAAACGGTGTTCCAATTAGAGGGGGAAGATGAGTAAAAGCTATTTTGAAAAAGGAGATATGTACCTGGATATGTATGATGCCCACGGAAGAAATCCAGTCGTTTTTGAGAGCGCCATTGAGAACTATAAGAAAGGCCTGCAGCTAGATCCAGACAATACTCTGTATCACTATCGCCTTGGTTATGCCTACCACCTGATGAGGAGATTAATGGAAGCAAGTGGTGAATATGAAGTGGTATTAAAATTAGACCCTCCACGCAGCGCATCAGAGGATGATTTAAAACTGGCAAATGAGTATGCTCCAAGGCTGTATGTAAACCCAGAGGAGTTTTTCGGCCTTAAGGATCTGGTAGCAGTAATTCATCCGGAAAAACCGATTGTTGCTTATAACCTTTTCTGGGACGACGATATTGACCATCCAGGGGATAATGATCCCTCGGATCATGAAGTTGTATGGATAGAATTTGACCGAAATAGCTGGAAAGTAACCGGGGTATACACATATTTTCATAGAGCTTTGCTTTCTACAGAAGAGGCGGTTAAGGATGCTAACCTGCATTATCAGAGGGCAGGAATAAACGTTCAATGGGGTGGACATGGGTCTTTACCCTTGGGATGGGAGAGGCTAAAGCCAGAAGTTGTGTATGAAAAAATTGGCGAAAAACTTAAAGTAAAAAATATGCCTGAAAGATACCAAGAATTAAGTAAAAGCATCAAAAATCCAGGCCATCCCCTTGCCAAAAATTGGCCTAAAAGATTTGAAGGAAGCTACAAAGATTTTATTAATTTTTCCCAATATGTAGATTCACGTAGGTGGTTGAAAAAGAAAAAAATGGTAATAGTTAGTAGATGGCCTAATGCTGTAATTAACCGGTATTTTCTTGCTTATAATTATTTTCCAAAAAGGCAGTGGCCCAAATAGCACGGCTACCGGAACTAAAAATTTCCCAAAAATATGAAAAACGATTATTTTAAAAATAGGCCCAGTATCAATATTTTGCCGCTCCAGACACTGAGAAACGAGCTCAAGGGAAAAATCGTCCTTCTGGGAGTTGGTAATAGATTGAGAGGAGATGACGCAGCCGGCCCTGAATTAATCGAGATTTTAAAAAAGGGACTGCCAGATATAAGAAAAGAAATTTTCTTATTCGATGGAGAAGAGGTGCCGGAAAATTACCTCATCCCCATCGCCAACCTGAAACCGAATTTAGTAATCATTGTGGATGCGGTCGATTTTAGCAGCCGTCCAGGAACCATAAAGCTTTTTCCTATCCGGCAAATTCCTCAGGGTAGCTTTTCTACCCACCGTCTCTCCTTGAGATTTCTTGGTTCCTATTTAGAGAAAGAAACCCAAGCTAAGATTTACCTGCTTGGCATCCAACCCAAATCTATCAAATTGGGAGAAAAATTAAGCCTTGAGGTAAAAAAGACTTTAAGCGATCTGGCTGATTTCTTCCAGAAAAATGCCTTTAAAAATGAATAGGATTTTGACTGAAAGAAAGAAAAGACTGAAGAAGCCCAAGTCAAAGAGACTTTTCATACATATTACGGGAATAGTGCAAGGAGTAGGCTTTCGACCTTTTATTTATTCTCTGGCTACTAGATTTTCCCTATCTGGTTTTGTCTTAAATGATACATCCGGAGTCAAAATAGAGGTAGAGGGGGAAGAAAAAAAGATGGCTGATTTTTTAGAGCATGTAACTCTCGATGCTCCTCCTTTAGCTTTAATCGAGAAAATAGACTGCCGCAGGCTTCCCCCCATAGGCTATCATCATTTTGAGATAAAAAAAAGTAAAAAGGAGAAAGAAAAATTTACCCTTATCTCACCTGATATTTCAGTCTGCCCTGATTGCCTGCGTGAGCTTTTTGATAAAGCCGATCGGAGGTACCAGTACCCCTTCATTAACTGTACCAATTGCGGACCACGTTTTTCTATTATTGAGAACATCCCTTATGATAGGGCCCGCACTACCATGAGGGAGTTTAAGCTATGTCCGGAATGTGAGACAGAATATGATGATCCCCTTAATCGAAGGTTCCATGCTCAGCCCAATGCCTGTAGAGTTTGTGGTCCCCGGGTTAGCTTATTTGATAAAAAAGGAAGGAAAATTCATAGTTTCGATCCCATAAAAACCTCAGCCAGCCTTCTCAAAAAGGGATATATCGTGGCTGTCGAGGGATTAGGAGGTTTTCATCTTGCCTGCGATGCGGCTAATAAGACCTCGGTTGAAACTTTGCGAAAAAGAAAATATCGGGAAGACAAGCCATTTGCCCTTATGGCTGTGGACGTGGAGAAAATAAAAGAGTTTTGTCGGGTCAATGAATACGAACAAAGACTCCTCCTGTCACCTCGAAGACCTATCCTTATCCTGAGAAAGAAAAAAGACTGTCGGCTGCCGGATGAAATAGCGCCCCATAATAAATGCCTGGGGATGATGCTTCCTTATACGCCTCTTCACTATCTTTTATTGCGGGAGGCTGGCATGGTTTTGGTTATGACCAGTGGTAATATCTCGGATGAGCCTATAGCTTATAAGAATAAAGATGCCTTCAAAAAACTGGGTGGGATAGCCGATTATTTTCTTATCCACAACCGAGAAATCCAGACGAGAATTGATGACTCCGTAACCAGAATCTTCAATAACCAGGAGATGATTATTCGACGCAGCAGGGGATATGTGCCCCAGCCTATGAAAGTGAACCTTTTTTTTGAACATCCCGTTCTGGCTGTGGGAGGGGAGCTGAAGAATACCTTCTGTCTGGCTACCCGAAATTATGCCTTTCTCAGCCATCACATTGGGGATCTTGAAAATCTTTCTGCCCTTACTTCCTTTGAAGAGGGAATAGAGCATTTTTTAAGGATATTTCATGCTTCACCCCGAATAGTTGCCTGCGACTTACATCCTGATTATCTCTCCACCAAATTCGCCCAGGAGTATTGCCAGAATACATCTTTTAAACCTGAGCTTATTCCTATCCAGCACCATCATGCCCATATTGTAAGCTGCCTGGTAGACAACCACTCCGAAAGCAAGGTAATTGGGGTAGCTTTTGATGGAGTCGGTCTGGGGACCGATAGGCGAATCTGGGGGGGGGAGTTTTTAGTGGCCGATTTAACAAACTTCACCCGGGTAGCTCAGCTAAAATACCTGCCCCTGCCGGGGGGTGAAATGGCTATCAAAGAACCCTGGAGAATGGCGGTGACTTACCTCAATGAGGTCTATGGACGTGATTTTCTAAACCTTCCCCTTCCTTTTCTTGAAACTTTAAAGAAGGATAAGATAATGCTTCTTTTGAAGATCATAAAAAAAAGAGTTAACTCACCTCTTACCTCATCTATGGGTAGATTATTTGATGCTGTCTCTGCCTTGACAGGCCTCAGAGATAGGGTAAATTACGAGGGTCAGGCGGCCATTGAGCTGGAGATGTTGGTGGAGGAGAAAGAAAAGGGTAGCTACCCTTTTGAAATTAGCTCTCAAGAAAAAATTATCCTCATTGATCCGAAAGCTATTATCGCATCCGTAGTCTCTGATTTAATAAATCATGAGCGGAAAGAAGTCATCGCTGCTCGCTTCCACAATACCATAGCCAGAATCATCCTTCAAACCTGTAAGAAAATTAGGGAAAAACAGAGCTTGAAGAAAGTCGCCTTGAGTGGAGGAGTTTTTCAAAATGTCTACCTTTTGGAAAAAACCTGTGATCTCTTGACTAAAGCTGAATTCTCAGTCTATACTCATCATCAGGTTCCTCCAAACGATGGAGGGATCTCTTTAGGTCAGGCAGTAATCGCTCACACCAGGAGTAGAAAATGTGCATAGCTATCCCGGTAAAAATAATAGAAATCAAGGGTAAATTAGGAATTGGAGAGGTAGGGGGAGTAAAAAGGAAGGTGAGTCTCCTCCTTTTAGATGAGGTAAAAGTGGGAGATTATGTCTTATTGCATGCGGGGTTTGCCATAAGCAAAGTTAAGAAAGAAGAGGCGGAAGAGCTCCTTGAGATGCTAGCCTCTCTTGACGTGTAAAGACTCAAGAAATGAAGTATCTTAATGAATTTCGGCAAAAAGAACTGGTAGATAAGCTGGCCAAAGGAATTGGCCACTTAATGGCTGATATTGGTAGAAAGGTTACCCTGATGGAGGTTTGTGGCACCCACACCATGGCCGCCTTCAGATATGGAATTAAGGATCTATTTCCCCCCAATCTTCATCTTCTATCTGGGCCTGGCTGTCCGGTATGCGTGACAGCCAATGACTATCTGGACAAGGCTATAGCTTATGCCCGCAAAGAAGGAGTGATTGTGGCTACCTTTGGAGACATGGTGAAG
>Ga0315541_1002965_pt1 | contig 13477 bp, 11 predicted proteins | sample SalMarSW160190MG_FD_203095 | JGI IMG/M metagenome (GOLD analysis project Ga0315541, IMG submission 203095) | Salt marsh sediment microbial communities from the Plum Island Ecosystem LTER, Massachusetts, United States - Salt Marsh Sediment SW1601-190 ...
TATCATTCTTGCCACAGAGGGCACAGAGAACACAGAGAATTATTTATTTTGATATTTGGATATAACACCTTCAAAGATTTTATTATTTTCGATTTGGTTTATGGTAGGAAATACATGTTTTTCTTTATACTCCAAAGATATTTTTATTTTCTCCATAAATTGGGGCTTTAACGCTGCTGGTATTACCATTTTCGTACAATATTTTCCCGTATCGTCCCCCAAAATTTTCGCTATACATTCTATGTGGTCTGCGATTGGATCAGGGCAATAAGTAAAAACCGATGCTTGGATTATCATTCTCACATCGGTTGAAGATGAAAGTATATCTTTAAAGAAAATAGCGTTGCATTGTATCCGATTATTTAATTGTTTTACTGGGCATTTATTTCCATTTTTCAAACAAAGATTATAATCATTCAAAGAGCTTATGCCACGATTAAAAGACCTTTGGTTGTATTCTTTTTCTCCACAAAATCCTTTCAATCGGTTCTCAATCTGTGTTTTATTTATGCACCAAACTTCAGCGTCTTTATCATTTGAATCCTTATTTTCTATAGCAAAATAAGCCGCCACTAGCCATGAAAAAGTCCAATCTAATATTCTTGTCTTCATCCCATAATGCTGCATTATAGAAAGTATCTGAAAAAGTAAGTTATGTCTCACATAAGGTTCCATCTGAGGTGGAAACCACATTTTTATAAATGCAGTTATCAATTCTTCTTCAATGTCATATATTTTTTGCTGATCCACACCTCTTTTTACTATTTCCCTATAAAGAGAAGGGGTAAGATTTGAGTCGGTGTAATCCTGCTGTCCACGAAAAATTAATTCGTCAGTGCTGTCAGACCCACAGCCTTCTAATTTCCAACAGACTTTATTAAAATGCTCCCAGTCTTTTATGGTAATTTCTTTAGGAGATTGAGTTATATTATTTTTTTGCTCCATGATTATTTTTATTAAATATGTCTTTTATCTCTGTGTTCTCCGCCTTAGGCGGACAAGTCTGTGTTCTCTGTGGCTAAAAAAGAACTAAACAGAAACACGTTTGACGCCATCTATGAGTCGTTTTTCGCCGAAGTTGATAATCAAGCCACGCTTAAGGTTTGTTGCCTTCAAATAAGAAATTGTTTGCGCCACAGCTATATCAGGTAGTTTGCTGACAGATTTAATCTCGATAACGACTTCCTTTTCCACCAAAAGGTCGAGTCTTTGCCCCTTAATGACATGGCCTTTATAAATAACATCCGCAGGAACCTGCCTTGCATACTTAATACCTTGCAGATCGAATTCGTAACATAGGGCTTCTTCATAAATTGATTCGAGAAGTCCGGGGCCAAGCTCTTTGTGCACTTCCATAGCAGCCCCAATAATTCCTTCAGTCAATGCGTCAGCCATTATATTTTAATTCTCTGTGTTCTCTGTGCCCTCTGTGGCAAAAAAGTAGGTATCAATAATCAACTCTTTTTGCATCGCCCCAGAGCAGCTCCAGGTCATAGTAGTCCCTGTACTCGCTGTCGAAGATGTGGACTACGACATCAATAAAATCGAGCACAATCCAGCGTCCTTGTTCATAGCCGGCCCGGCCGAATCGCTGCTGGTTTTGTTTTTTTGCCTCCACGCAGATTTCATCGGCGACGGTACGCATTTGCCTGCCACTGGTGCCGGTTGCGATCACAAAATAATCGGCAGCCGGCGACAAACCCCGCAGGTCAAGGATAACAATGCTATCGCAATGCCGTTCATCCGCTATCCTGGCGGCAGCTACAGCGAACGTCCCCGCATCAGCAGAAACTTTCTTTTTTCGCCTTCGGCCTTTCTCGCTACGGCCCACTTCGGCAGAACAAGTACTTGCAGGTTTTCCAACGGAGGTTTCCTCTGTTTTTTTCTTCTTTGTCAAATTATGTCCTCATTATTCCAATAAAAAGACGGGATGGCCGATTAGACCACCCCGCTAAATTACAAACATTCAACAATAATGTCAATCCGCCAAGGCGGACATTATCGAGTATCTGCCGAAAGGTATACTGCGTAAAGCATTGAGCATCGAGACACTCTCTCTTATTGACTACCCAAACCAAGCCAACCACTGATAACAGGAGCAAACTTAACCACAACGCCGGAAAAGACGACGCTAACCATACTCATCAGCTTGATAAGGATGTTAAGACTCGGCCCGGATGTATCCTTGAAGGGGTCGCCAACAGTATCACCAACGACAGCCGCCTTATGTGCGGGTGAGCCTTTGCCGCCAAGATTTCCTTTCTCAATATACTTTTTGGCGTTGTCCCAGGACCCGCCGGCATTATTCAGGGTAATCGCCAGGACAAAACCACAACTAAGCCCACCTGCTAACAGTCCCATCACACCTGCGACACCCAAAACCAACCCCGTCGCAACCGGCATAATAATGGCCAGCAGTGACGGCAAAATCATCTCTTTCTGAGCGCCACGGGTCGAAATGGAAACACAACGGGCATAATCGGGTTTGTCCTTGCCTTCCATGATACCGGGGAATTTCTTAAATTGACGCCGAACCTCCTCAACCATAGCTCCTGCAGCCCTTCCGACAGCCTTCATGGTCATAGCACAGAATACAAAAGCCATCATCGCCCCGATAAACAGGCCGCAGAGCAGTTTCGGATTCATAATAGTCAGACCGAAGGCATCGATAAAATTCATCATTGTGGCGGTTTTGACATTGATCACATCAATAACACCTTCTTTGCCTGAAAATACCACACTGCCGACGTGAAACAATCCATCAGCACTTTCATTTGCCAGTCTGCTAATCCAGATTCTGATTTCCTCGATGTACGCCGCCAATAGCGCCATAGCTGTCAACGCCGCCGATCCTATCGCAAAGCCTTTGCCCGTCGCTGCAGTAGTATTACCGAGCGAATCAAGCGCATCGGTTCTTTTTCTGACCTCTGGCCCCAGTCCACTCATCTCAGCGTTGCCGCCTGCATTATCAGCGATTGGTCCGTACGCATCAGTCGCCAGGGTTATACCCAGAGTTGAGAGCATTCCAACCGCGGCAAATCCAATGCCATAAAGCCCCATTGATACATCTTTAAAACCACCGGCAAAGGCATACGCACACAAAATGCCGATGACGATTGTGATTACCGGCAGACCGGACGAATACATGCCGTTTGCAAAACCCTCTATGATTGTAGTTGCCGGTCCTGTCTTTGTCTGCTCAGCTATTGAGCGTGTAGGTTTATAATTATCAGAGGTATAGTATTCGGTAAATTGGCCTATCAATACGCCTGCTGCCAACCCCGAAGCAACCGACCCGAAAATGCCCCAGCTAATCCAATCGGTCCTTGCCATGAAAGCCAAGGCAACTAAAATCAGTACGGAACTACCCAGCGTACCGAATAGTAATGCTCTAAGCAGGTTCTTCTGGCTGGCGTCCTCTTTGCAGCGCACCATAAAGACACCCAGAATCGACAGGATGATACCCATACCCGCAACTACCATGGGAGCCAAAACCGCCTTTAATGGATCCATTCCACTTTCTGCTACAGCCGATAGCGGCAAAGCTGCTCCAAGAGCAGCCGTTGCAAGAATTGAGCCGCAGTAGCTTTCATAAAGGTCGGCACCCATGCCGGCAACGTCACCAACATTATCGCCGACGTTATCGGCAATCGTAGCCGGGTTTCTGGGGTCGTCTTCCGGTATGCCGGCTTCGACCTTACCGACAAGGTCCGCACCGACATCAGCAGCCTTAGTGAATATTCCGCCGCCTACACGGGCAAAGAGTGCCTGCGTTGAAGCACCCATACCGAACGTAATCATCGTAGTGGTTATTTCCACGAGTTTATATTCGGTGTTCATACCAGGGTGCACTAAGGTAAGGCCCAAGAAGTTCAAGCCGTTCTTCATGTGCTCGGCTGTGTAGACGAGCTTGTCGAGAACCAGATACCACATCGAGATGTCAAACAAGCCGAAGCCGACAACCACTAAGCCCATGACGGCCCCCGAACGAAAGGCCACCTGCAGGCCGCGGTTGAGGGATTCACTGGCGCCTTGTGCGGTTCTGGAGGAAGCATTGGTAGCGGTCTTCATGCCAAGAAAACCACATAAGCCGCTAAAGAATCCGCCTGTCAGAAACGCTACCGGCACGAAGGGATTCTGAACGCCCTTGTATGCGCAAAAAGCGAAAATCGCGAGTAGAATAAGAAAAACCACAGATACAACACTGTACTGACGGAACAGGTATGCGTAGGCACCCTCGCGGACATAGCGTGCGATTTCAATCATTTTTTCTGTGCCCGCAGGTGCAGTCATCAATTTCTTGTAGAAATAATACGCAAACACAAGAGCGAGCAGTGCCGCAACGGGAGCCAGCCACCAGCTTATCGGTGTGCCCGCCATTTCAGTTGAGACTTCCTCGCCTGCCGCCAGTGCAGTTGTGCTAAAGACAAAAGCAGGCAGCAGAAATGCTGTGATTCTGCTTAGCATCTTCACGATTTTGCTCCTTTCAATTTCAACTCTAAAATTGTTCTAACCAGACGTATTAAAAGTCAAAGCAGTTTAACTAAATGCAGACGATTTTCAAGTCTTTTGTTGCAGAAAGCAAAAAACCAACAGATTTGCAAGTACCGGGCCGATTAATTTCGTTTCCGGTTGATGTCTCTAAGTATGATATTCTGCGTTGATTCGGACGTATTCCGCACTTAAATCGCATCCATAGCAGAAATCGCTATGTTTTCCTGAACCTAAATCCACTGTTATTGTATGCTCGGTTTGTGAAATAATCTTGCTGGCCTTTTTTACATCGAATTTCTTAGGTGTTCCGTTTTTAAAGACGGTTATATTGCCGAGCCTGCAGGAGAGCTTGTTCGGATTTAATTTTACGCCGACCGAGCCAACGGCGCAGATAATCCTGCCCCAGTTCGGATCGCCGCCATGAATGGCGCACTTTAGCAGATCATAATCAGCTACAGCCCTTGCAGCTTTAGCTGCATCGGCTTTGTTGGCCGCACCTTTGATGACCACCTTGAACATCCGTGTCGCCCCTTCGGCATCTAAGGCCATCTGTTTGGCCAAATCGTCGCACAGCTCCATCAATACCTTAGTGAATTTTTTGTAGCGCGGACATTGGGTAACTATTGGGCGATTGCCTGCTAAGCCGGAGGCCAGGATTATCACCGTATCGTTTGTGCTTTGATGGCCGTCAATAGTTAACTTGTTGAGCGAATTATCGATGGCAGTTTTCAAGGCTCGTGACAATAAAGGCTTCCTTATCGCTACGTCGGTCGTGATAAAGCAAAGTGTAGTAGCCATATTCGGAGCAATCATGCCGGCTCCCTTTACAGCACCGGCTATTGTAATAACAGGATTTGCGATTTGCGATCCCAGGTTTTCAATCGGCAATCGGTGATCGGCAATCGCAAATTTCCTAATTGCCTGCTTTGGTTTGGTATCGGTTGTCATAATCGCCCTGGAGAAATCCAGACCTGCCGAAGCAGAGGTCGAGAGTTTTTCGGCTGCCTTTGAAATACCAACGGTAATCTTATCTATGGGCAACTGGTGGCCGATGATACCGGTGGAGGCAACGAGGATACTCCTATTTTCGATTTTCGATTTTCGATTTTCGATTTGGAGTAACCGTGCTGTCTCGGCACACATTTTCTGTGCATTTCTCACGCCCGTCTTACCGGTGCATGCGTTGGCATTGCCGGAGTTGGCGACCACTGCATAGATTTGGGGGCTTTTTATATGCTCTTTGCTTATCTGAACTGCCGCTGAAGTGACTTTGTTGGTTGTAAATACCGCCGCCGCTTTTGCTCCTGTCGGACAAACAAGTAGGCCCAAATCGGGTTTACCCGATTTTTTAATCCCACAATGTAAGCCAGCCGCCATAAAACCTTTTGGTGAGGTAATAGTATTATTCATCAATAACATACTCCGTTTGATGCAGTAACAGTACTATTTGACATAACGTTTCTCGCTGTCTGTCATTCCCGCGCAGTTCGTGTTTAGCCATAGAAAAATCCATCCCCAAAGCCACACAATGGGATACAGAATACAGAAAAACAATAATAAAATTGCGTAGAAAAGAATTTCAGAATGTCATTTCGAGCGGAGTCCGGTCCCCCTTTGGGCGGAACGGACGGAGTCGAGAAATCTGCCTTATCGGCTCCGTGGCCAGATTTCTCCACTTCACGTCCCTTGGGGACGCTTCGGTCGAAATGACAAGTGTGGTCTTTTCTATAGGCATAATAAAATTCCAAATCATGTCCGTGTCGATGATTGGCAGCCTCAAGCGGAAGCTTTCGGATGACCGTATAGACCATATCTGGCTAAACACATACCTCGCGAAAACGGGAATCCATTGCTACGAAACGGCAAATGGATACCCGCCTGCGCGGGTATGACAGTATGAATCGGTCAGTTTGAGTAATATACTTGAAGTCTACCGATCCTTTGTTCTTGGCCAGCACGCCTTCTATTTCAACTTTTTCTCCATCTGATAGTACTCCAGGTGCCTGCCATTGTCAACTTCGACAAGACCTCTATCAACTGTCAAATATCCTATCGATTCATAAAACTTTCGTGCATTTGCCAATGCCCGCAACTGCAAAGTCTTTATACCGTTGGATACAGCTTGCCTCTCAAGCTCGTTCATAATCATTCTGCCCAGCCCTTGTTTCTGGTGACCAGGGTCAATAAATACTCTTAAGATAGTGTCACCTATAACACTACCCGTGCCAACAATTTTCCCCTGCGTTTCCACAACGACAATATACCCATCACGGGCTGCCTTAAGGATATTTCCATCCCAGTTGTACATATCAAAATAATTCATAACTTCTTTAAGATAGAAACCGTTGTAGCAAACATTTATCGTCCTGTTTATCAGCTCTTTTACGTCGTCCAAATCCGCTAATCTAAATTCCCTTACAGATATTTGCCTTTTCGCTACCATCTTTTTTGCCCTTCTTTTTTAGGTCCAATTAAAAAGGCCTTTCAAAGCGCTCGGCTCTGAAAGGCCTTCGATATTTCTCATATTTTTCTGTTCAGAGCATCTTACGCTTCTCCTTGATAACTGCGCTAAACCAAAACCTAAATGCACAGAATGTGCCTTTGGGCCCAAATCTGCCTGACACCCTGAACAAATTATCTTGCGACAAATGTTGCATTAATTCCATTCCCACAAAAAAGCTACATTTTCGATTATCTATTATAGCGACTTTTCAATTAAAGTCAATAAAATTTTACACAGATTCTGAGTCATTACTCAATACATAACAATCACATACGAGATTTCCGACCAGCCAAACAGTAGTTACATAGCGAAAAAAACGCTATTTATTCTTCACTAATTTGCTTAAGGAAACATTAGTCGGGGCAGGATATTATTTCTTTTAGGGCTGATACAAATGGGCGGTACTGGACTTGAACCAGTGACCTCCTGCGTGTCGAGCAGGCGCTCTGACCACCTGAGCTAACCGCCCTAAAACTGTACCTCCAGAATATAATCCCAAAAAACAAAAATCAAGAACTTTTTATGAATTGAACTGAGCTGATGTGTATAACGCGGTTCTCGTGCTTCGCAGCGAAGCATAAGATGTGCTTCACCCGACAGTAACTATTACATCAGGTTTTTTCTTATAACTACCGCAGTTGACATGGTTCGCTGCATGTCGCCGCTTTGGATCGTCATAGAAATCTGAACACTCTTACAATCTGAGCCATCAAGCGTAGGGGTCTTAATAAAATTCATCGAAGTAACGTTTTCACACAGAACATACTCCTGGTCGTCGCTATTGGTTATCAAATAAAGTTTATTATCCGCACTTCTGTGCTCGTAGGTTAAATCTTGCCCGTCAGCGGTGAAAAAGCTGCATTCATTGTTCGGCGCATCGGGATCGACCCAATATCCCGTCCGAAGCTGGCTCGTCATACGAAGCAGGGCTTGCCGAGCGTTGTTAATTGTTTTGAAGATTTCTTCGTTTTCCCGGTAATTGATTACCGAGGCATTAAAAGCTACAGCTACAGCGGCGAGCAGCATGCCTGTTATCGCCAAAGCAAGCAACAACTCAACGATGGTAAAACCACGATTTTTATTTTCGATTTTCAATTTTCAATCTGCAATCGTAAATTGCTTCATTAGTATCTGGCACGAATCCAGCTTGTTGAGCAGATTTGCTTCGTGTTTAAAAACACATTTACAGTCACTCTGACAAAACTGGTGCTATGGTCACTGACAACCTGTTCAAAATTGCCAGGATTAACATTTTCAACGAACACGAGCTGGCTGAATGCGGCAAAATCGTTCAAAACATTTCTATTAGCATCAATTGGGGGAGAAAAATTTGCACCATCAAAATCATCCAAATCGTCATAATAAGTCAAACCTGTTTCTTCCGGTCCAAAGGTAGCAGTGCCGGTCTGAGGATCGACCACCGGCAGCAAGGCCGTAAGCTCCCTTATCTGCTCAAAAAGAAACTCAGCGGTTGACAAATCTGCGCCGGCGCTGTTGGCTATCGTGAACGAACCGTTGGCCGCCAATAGAGCTGTAATTGCAAGACCTATCAGGATAGTTGCAATCAACACCTCAATAAGAGAAAAAGCAGTTTTTTTCATTTGCGATTTCCAATTTTCAATTTACGATTTTTACACACGGATTTACACGGGTCTTAATTTTTCAATCGGCAATCGTAAATCGACAATCGTTTTTATTTGCTCGTAACAACCTGAGACATCTTGAATATCGGCAGAATAATACTTGTTGCGATAAAGCCGACCAAAACACCCATCACAACTATCATTATCGGCTCTATCATTGACGTTACCATCTTAATAACAGTTTTAAGCTCTCTTGCGTAATAGCTGGAAACGTCTCTGAGCACATCACCCACATTGCCCGAATCTTCCCCGCTTTTTATCATTTGCACAACACTGCTTGGCATCAAACCATACCGGGTTAGACTTGACGCAATTTTTTTACCCTGACGAACCTCTTCATAAACACCGAGCCACATTTTTTTATAGAGCGCGTTTCCCGCTATGTGTGCTGTTATCGAAATCGTATTCAGGATTGGCACACCTGCTCTTGTCAGGACACCCATCGTGTGCAGACTTCTCGTTATGTACAGACTGCGGCATAGAGTCCTGATAAGAGGCAGCGTCAGCTTGGTCTTATCCCACCATAAGCGGCCGGAACGGGTATTTATAAAGTACCAGAATCCCCATATTGATGCGGCGATGGTCGGTAAAACGAAAATCCAATAATTCCGCAGTAACCTGCTGGCAGCCATCAAAATTATGGTAGGAAGGGGCAGCAGATGCTCCTTTCCCGCGAATATCGCTGTAAACCTTGGCAAAACAAAACACAACAGGAAAATGGTTACTGTTACGGCCATTACCGCGATTATAACAGGATAAACCATAGCACCTATAACTTGCGAACGGGTTTCGGCCTCCTGGTCTAAATACTCTGCCAATTTTTGTAGCATATCGCTAAGCGAACCCGAGGCTTCCGCAGCGGCAACCATGTTTATATAAAGATTACTGAAGACCTGGGGGTGCTCAGCAAGCGCCTGCGAAAAACTCTGCCCTGCCTCGATACGCATTTTTAAATCGCTAATGACCGCTTTGAATTTCTGCTTCTCGACCTGCTCGGCTATGGATTCAAGGCAATCCTGAAGACTTATTCCAGCTCGAATCATAACCGCAAGCTGATTTGTGACATTTAAAATTTCTTTTTTACTCGGCCCGAATTCCACCTTGAAATTCTGTATCCTTTTCATCATTGTAGTTTGGCTCTTGGCCTTATCAGAAGGCCGTGGAATTGCCGATGGATGATGGACTATAGATGATGGACGATATTCGTCCATCATATCTAAAACTGCCCCCCCCGCCGGTTTGCTTCGCAAACGCGAAGCAGCGGGGGCGGGGGCACCTTTATGATTCTGCGAAGATTCTTCAATCATAACTGTGCTTACCCTTCTACGCTTACTGCTCCAACGGGCTGGGCCGCCTGGAGCTTCTCAGCAGGCACAGCAAGCATCTTTTCCATTCTGCCAGGATTGCTTGAACGATTGATTGCTTCTTCTCTATCTATATAGCCCCTTGAATACATCAGGGCAATGCTGTAATCCAGGGTCTGCATACCAAGTCTGCGTGAAGTTTCAATAATATTCGGTATTTCATAGATTCTGTTTTCACGAATGCAGTTCCGTGCCGCCGAAGTGCACAGCATTACTTCAGTACACGGTATCATACCAGGCTCATCTATACGCTTAAACAACGTTTGTGAGATAACCGCCTGCAACGTGTTGGCGAGCATCGTGCGAATCTGGTTCTGCTGATTCGCAGGATAAATATCTATAATACGCTCAATGGTCTGAGGTGCATTAATAGTGTGCAGCGTGCTGAAGACAAGATGTCCCGTCTCAGCGGCAGTAATGGTAAAACTTGTGGTCTCCAAATCCCTCATTTCGCCGACCATAATGATATCGGGGTCCTGCCGCAGCACATGCCGCAGTCCTGTCGCAAAATTGGAACAGTCAGAGCCTATCTCACGCTGCTCTATCACGCTCTCATCGTTCTTAAACAAATATTCAATAGGATCTTCCAGAGTAATTATATGCTTGCCGTACTTAGAATTGATAAGGCCGATCATCGCAGCAAGCGTGGTACTTTTACCGGAGCCCGTATGGCCTGTCACAAGCACTAAACCCCTCGGCAGGTCCGTCAGCTCCTTGACTATCGGCGGTAGATTCAAATCGTCTATCAAAGGAATATCACTTGGAATAACTCTGAATGATATGGCAATCATGTCACGCTGATAATGCGCGTTAACACGGAAGCGATAGCCGCTATCAATCATCGTCGAGAAATCAAGGTCTCTATTTTCCTGGAACTTGTTGTACCTTTCCGAGCCAACCAAAGAGATAACCATCTGTTTAGCATCTTCATCGGTAACCGGAGGAAAATCCGTATGAATCAACTCCGTGTTCTTTCGCAGTATTGGTGGCATTTTGACATTAATATGCACATCGCTTGCACGTTTCTGGACAGCCATTGCTAATATTGTTTTTATATCTACCATCTTGTATACCCTTTAAAAACACGTTTTTAATCCGCCCCTAAGGGGCTTTAGCCCATATTTTCAACGAAGACTTCCTCTTCGGTCCTGCCATACACTTCGGTCACACGCAGCACTTCCTCAATCGTAGTCAGGCCTCGCTTTACCTTAGCAATACCATCATCAAACAAGCTCGGCTGACCGCTCTGGTGAAATGCACGCCTCATATTATTAACCGAAGGGTCTTTGTTAATCATATCCCTGGATTTGTCATCGATAACCAGCAATTCATAAATACCGACTCTGCCTGCATAGCCTGAGCCTCTGCAGTAGTCACAACCTTTACCGTGGAAAAGCTCTTCCAGCCCGACTCCAGATTCCCGGGCATATTTGCGCATCTGTTCGGGGACCTCATATATTTCCTTGCATTTCGGACAAATCTTTCTGACTAATCGCTGGGCCAGCACTGCATTTAATGCGGCGGCTATCAAATACGGATCGATACCGATATTGACCAGCCTGGTAATACTGCTGGCGGCATCGTTGGTGTGCAGCGTAGAAAGCACCAAGTGGCCGGTCAAAGCAGCCTGGACGGCTATCCGGGCTGTCTCGTTGTCCCGGATTTCTCCTATCATTATGACGTCGGGGTCCTGCCGCAGTAAACTTCGCAGCGCCGAAGCAAATGTGAGTCCGATCTTCTCACTGGTCTGAACCTGATTGCAAAAATCCAGCTCATACTCCACGGGGTCTTCGACCGTTGAAATATTTAATTTATCGCCGTCCATCTGCGATAAGGCCGAGTAAAGCGTTGTGCTCTTTCCGGAGCCGGTCGGACCTGTCACCAACAAAATTCCATGTGGCAGAGTTACCTGCTGGTTGAAAGCATCGCACACAGCAGACTCCATGCCCAACTGCTCAAGACCTCGCATAATCGATTTGCTATCCAGCACACGGATAACCACTTTTTCCCCGCAATTAGTCAGCAGCGTGGAAATTCGCAGGTCAATTGTTCTGCCGCTCACGGAGACCTTGATTTTACCATCCTGAGGCAGCCGCCTTTCAGAAATATCAAGATTGGCCATAATCTTGATACGCGAAACAACCGCAGGGTGCATCTTCAACGGCGCCTGCATTGCCTCAAACAGCATCCCATCTATGCGGCACCTTATTTCGGCAAACTTTTCCTTAGGCTCGATATGTATGTCACTGGCCCCCTCGTGCACGGCGTTGCTGATTAAATAATTAACGAATTTAATAACAGGTGATTGACCCGCCATCTCTTCAAGGTCTTGAAACTCTTCTTTGGGGTCCTGAACAACCTCTACATCTGTCATATCACTTATAATGTCATCAAGACTACAGCCCCCGATTGAATCGGCTGAGCTTTCAGATTCAAACGAGCTAATTACTGTTTGAATATCCTCTGGACTGCAGACTATAACCTGTGGAACCATCCTGGTGTGTCTTCTTACCTGCTCAAATGCAAAGACATTTTCCGGCTCACTCGTGGCAATTACCAAAGTGTCCTTTTCCAATCCCGCTCCGGCCTTCGCCGAGACGAGTGCGATGGGCACAATATTGTTTCTCTTCATAAAATCAACATCGAGCCCCGATAAATCGAGGACCTGCTTTCGCACATCTTGCGGTGTAATGTGGCGAAATTCCAGGCCGCACAGCTTAGCTTCAGCCATCAGTATATCGTTGGCATTGACTAATCCCTCTCTCAACAGCCACTCTGCGGTATCGAAAACAGGCCTTGTTCTCCGGAGGGAGTCCTTTGGACTATCGTTGCCGGATTCGTTCCGTTTGCTTATGATTGACTTATGCTGCTGAGGAGTTATCTTTCCCATCTCCAGCAGGACATCAGCGACATCCCTTATATCTGATTCGCCGCGTTCTTCCGGAGAATAAAGGTCACTTAGGCCGCGTATCAAAGTATCGCTGGAGTCCATTCCAGACAAGCTGGGATTCGCCGCTTCATTGACGGCTACATCATCCGGTATGTTCTCAGCCGACCTTGAATTCCCCTCGGCCCTGCTCGGGGCAGGCCTGTCTTGTTCCGGCTTTCGCCGAGACGAGTTTTTTTCAAATGGAAAAGGCAGCTTCATTCGGACAACTTCAATATTACTTCCAATCTGTTACCGGGAACCGATTCCACACTCGAAGGCTCAGAGTTAGCTCCGGCATCCCACCATTCAAGCTTAACGAAATTATCACCGATCTGAGTGACCTTAAAACCATCTATTAAATCGCCTTTATGAAGGTCTTTATTGTTGATCCTGCAGCAATTAAGCCGGTCGTCTTGCATCTTTATAATGCTTTTTAATTGCAGATCCTTTGCCTTTTGTCTTATCTGCTGTTGTCTGAACATTCCGGTGTTAATTTCGAAATCATCGCCCTGCTGATCAACTTTCCCCCTCAAGTTGCTCAGGA
>Ga0315541_1002973_pt1 | contig 13448 bp, 10 predicted proteins | sample SalMarSW160190MG_FD_203095 | JGI IMG/M metagenome (GOLD analysis project Ga0315541, IMG submission 203095) | Salt marsh sediment microbial communities from the Plum Island Ecosystem LTER, Massachusetts, United States - Salt Marsh Sediment SW1601-190 ...
ATGGGATAGCCCAGCTATAAGAGCCGTCGTTGGAGGTGCTGCTGGTAATGGTCTGGTAGTAGCTGCTGCCTTTGTAGAGCTCTATCTTGACATTACTGCCGGCATTACTGCTTGTCCAGGTGATTGAGTGTGTCGAGCCTAGCTCCCAGTCCTCACCGCCGTTAGGGGAAGTGACAGTGATGGAACATGGGCCTATTGTTACTGAACCTGGGGCACAGCTATACACTTCAGGGTTGGTCCCATCGTAAATCATGCCCCATATGCGATAGGTGCCTTCTGGAACGCCGGTCGTATCCCAGTAGTACTGGTCACCGCTGCCATCGGGGTCCTCAGTAAGGCTCACTGTCAGCCATGTATGCCCGCCCTCGCTGCAATTGGAATCTCTGGCCAGACCTATAGTGGCATTGTCGTCGGGATCACTGTCGCTCCACTGGATCGTGACCGTATCACCAGGATCAACGGTGATGTCGCTCGAAGGCCCTGTCAAAACTAGAGTCGGAGGTACGTTGCCGCTAAGGGCAAAGTAGCCGTTGCTGTAGTCGTAACAGGACGAATCACCGGTGTCTGTTATCTTGATCCTGTACGAGCTGTAGTCATCATAGCCTGATGGGATAGCCCAGCTATAAGAGCCGTCGTTGGAGGTGCTGCTGGTAATGGTCTGGTAGTAGCTGCTGCCTTTGTAGAGCTCTATCTTGACATTACTGCCGGCATTACTGCTTGTCCAGGTGATTGAATGTGTCGAGCCTAGCTCCCAGTCCTCACCGCCATTGGGGGAAGTGACAGTGACGGAACACACCTCTTCTTCATGGCGGACCCTCCATATGAACGAGCAATCGCCGGACTCAGATCCATCATGACTGAAACCGAAGTAATAATAGCCTTCAGTAGTAGGAATGTCATTGATCCAACCATCAGAACCCTTTGGAGCGGACCAACTGCCCACCCAGCACCCTGCCGTACAACAATGCTCCCAGAGAGTGAAGATCATATCAGTAGATGAATAGAAGTCGTTTTCGATTCTTATGTCCAAAACGCCGGAGGGTATGTAGACTTTGTACCAATCGTCAGGGTGTGTTGATTTATTCACGTAACCGCCTACACCGCCTATGGCATTCTCGAGAGGAACTGCTACTGCACTAGTGCACGTGCTGCCCCCGGCAAGTACCGGCGACAAAGGAGAAATTGCTAGAGTCACGATGATTGTGCTGAGGATAATAGGAAGGACAACGTGACGCAAATCGTCGCATACTGTTTTGATGTTCAGCCATGTGTAACAGTGCTTAATCTTCATTTGCCTACCTCCGATCTAGTCATTGATACAGGAATATGTAGCCGGCTCTATCCATGCGGTACCCATTGTCTGTTACCGAGTTCACTTTGGCGTCTTGCTGGGCACTGTACAAAGCGCAGCAATATGATACATGTACCATCACAAGGGTAATGTGCTGTATGCGAACTAATTCTATAAGGTGACAGTTCAGCTGTCAATGGGGGTGTCTTTTAAGAATGCATTGATAGCCTGACGGCTAAGCACATTTATCTAATAAATTGCCGATGGTTCTTTGTGCGGTGTCCAAGACATGCTATGAAGTTGGGGAGTCACAAGCCGCTAAAAGGTGCAATAAGGCTGGCTTAACAATCTACTATTTCAGTTATGGCGGGCGAACATATGGACATTTAGTTCTTGTACACGTGAACGACTTAGCTCTCTCATGCTCAATTCTCTTTATTACCCTCTCCGGTTACTTTTTGTCTAAGATCAATGATTCTTTTTAACACCGCATTTGCCCTTTCCATATCATTTGTTGCCCGATCAATATAGAAAACCGCATGAGATGACCCCAAGATCTTATGTGTGAAATGACCAACCTTGTATCTCTGAACAAAATCGGGTTGGATGGCTAGTGTTGCTATCACAAAAACACCTTGGTACTGATTAATATACTCAGCCTCGTTGATTGTCATACCTTTATCTTTCAATCCGGCATATATCTGTTTGTTTAATTCCATAAATTTAGTCATCTCGTCAGGAGATAGAATAAAGATATAATCTTCTGGTCTCTCTTTCACCTTGTTGTCTAAGTTTTTCCAATCGATCACCGCCACTGTTTGGTAATCCTTTTCCACATTATCTTCATAAACTAATATTTCCATTTTTAATCTCCTGACCGATATCGTAAACAGAAAGCTATATTTGTTATTCTATACTGATGATTATTTTCCAGCAAGGTAAGTGGTCGTTACTCTAGGTTAGCTGAGAATGTGATTTCAACCATCGTGGGAGATACAAGCGGTCAGCAAATTAAGCAATTTGAGTGTTTGTGCAGCTTAGCCGTTATGGCATCATTGTTTTTCCAATTTTGGGAAATCCTCATAGCCGGCGTACATTGTATAGCCTGTATAGTCAGCATACTTGGTATATCCTACGCGCTGCGCATATGGAGTAAAGCTGCCGCGTCGCCACGACTTTTTGTTTTTGTTCGTTATGAGCCGATCTCTGCTGATTATCTCACCCAGATATTGACCGTCAGGAGCATAGACTTCGTCATCATGAAAGTGCCCAACATGTCTTCCGTCATATGTCCAGAGATCATCTCCGTCTCGGTAGCCAAAGCACCAGCCACCCCAAGTCCAAAGCCAATCCATGCCTAACTCCTAGCTGAAGTGTAACATGCGATGAAACAAGAGACAATATGTCTGAACAAAACCAAGGATTGTTTGATAACAATCCGATGAAAAGTTGGCTTTATCTGCTCTGTGTGCTAGTTTATATACTGTTTCATGTCTCGGTGTATCTTCCATATTGATTTGGATGCCTTCTTCGTTTCCGTGGAGCAGGTGCTTAACCCAAAGCTAAAGAGAAAGCCGGTAATCGTCGGCGGAGACCCTGAGCGCCGCGGCGTAGTTTCGTCAGCTTCCTGGCGTTTCGAAGGGAAAGGATTTTGCCCAGGCGGCTAGAAACGTAGCTGAAAAAATCCGCAGTCAAATCAATTCCTACAGGATTACTCTGGATACATAATACCTAATTTGTAGTAGGCCTAATCGGTGCGGTGGTCGTGGAATTTCGCAGTTAATAAGAAGAGCGAGCCCCAAGTTTTGGAGCCCGCTCCTGAATATCGCTATTCAGTTTTAAATCACCCCTACTCTTCCACTTCAGCTTCCGGCTGAACTGCCGTTGCCCCTTCCTGGGAGCCTTGCCTTACAGACGAAGAGCTCAGGGCTTCCATGTGCTCTCAAGCAACGCACCTTACGTTGCCGGAGAGCTCCGATCGGGAAACACCCATCGGCATAACCAAGCCTCTCTTCGTATCATGCCCCACCTCCTTGCTAGACATCAGCCATTCTTGCCTAGCATATATATTTTAGCATGACACAAAGGCTACGTCAAGAGTACAAACGTACCGCTTTTAAAGGTCAAGAATCTGAGAGGTGGGGGAAATGTTATTATAGGTGCAAAAGGACCCGTCAATATGGACCCTTGTGAACAGTTAAGAAGCAAGCTTAAGAAAGCTGTGGAGAGGAGCAGAGCCGATGGCATGCTCCTATCAGGGGGGCTCGATACTGGCATTTTGGCTTTTGTAGCCAGGCCGGGCACAGGCTTCACAGTGGCGTTAAAGGATTCCCGGGCATCTGACCTGGGTTATTCAGAAAAGATTTCCAAGCTCCTGGGAATACGGCATAAGAAAATGGAATTCACTACGGAAGAAGCGCTTGACACCCTTCCCGAGGTTATAGGAATACTGAAGACCTTTGACCTCGCCATGCCCAATGACCTTTCCATATATTTTGCCCTTAAACTGGCCAGGGAAAATAGGATTAGTTCCGTCATGACCGGTGACGGAGCCGATGAGCTCTTCGCCGGCTACTCTTATATGGTGGAGCTTCCTCCTGAAGCCCTGGAAAGATATATAAGAAGACTTTCACAAAACTGGCACTTCTCAGCCGGCTATCTTGGCAGAGCTTTGGATGTTGAAATAAGGCAGCCCTTCCTTGATGAGGATTTCGTTCGCTTTGCCCTGGCAATAAGCCCGGAGCTTAAGGTCAAAGATGGCGTAGGGAAGTATATCCTGAGAAAGAGCTTTGAGGACTTGATTCCGCCGGAGATAGTGTGGAGGAGAAAGGAGCCCATAGAGTACGGCTCAGGCTCCACCAAGCTCCACGAAATAATAAATAGTATGGTCACAGACGAGGAATTCCAATCAGCGAGAAAGAAAGTTGACATAAAGTTCATAAACAAAGAGCACTTCTTTTACTGGCGTATCTATAACCAAGTCGTGGGGAAAATTCCCAAGGCAAGAGATGATGAAATTAGCTGTCCCTGCTGCGAAGCAGGCATGGGCAAGTATCACTGCCCAACCTGCGGCTTCTCCCGCCCCTTGTTATGAAGCTCCTTTACTCACCGGCTTATTCGATAGACCAGACTCTAGACATGGTTTTGCCGGGCTATATTCGCCTTTGTCCAACTGGGCAAGCATGCAAGAGTATTGCACAAAGTGGGTGTTTGTGTAATGAGGTAACAAAATAGACAATTGTTCAGTTCTGCACCAATTGGACCAGGAGTGACTTCAAAGATGACTGAAAACCCACATATTTTGGAGAAGTTAACCCTTTTTGGCCTTTCTAAAGCTCGAGCGAATGTCATTCAACAACTGCTCGCGAAAAGACTTTCCCCACAAGTAACGGTCAGCGTCCCGCAATGACAATCCCGCAGGGGCCAGCGTCTGCACATCACGCTTGAAATTCTGGTAGCCACCCCAAAGAGTTTCGAAGTTCCTGATGTCTTTCAAGTGCTGATGGTTCTCTAATTGACCGCACACTCGTTGGTCGTACACTGTGAAGTCGTCTGGATAGAGAACCGTAAGAATAGCAGATACCATTGGCAAACCAAGGCCACCATTCCACAGCACGCGCATTCTTTCCTTACTCGTTGCTTGCTGGCCAATTCTCCACGTGACTACTTTGACTGCCGTATCCAAGTCTTCGTTGACATTCGCCAGTCTTCGGGCAATATTACTTTTGGCCCGTTCAGCCTTCCAAATTACTATGCAAAAGAAATCAAATGCGTCAAGGTAGCCTTGCTTTGAGAAACGAGGCCGCACGATGTCAAACAGATACGACTCGAGATGATAGTACTGACGAAAATCCTCCATATATTCTCCTCTGGTAGCTATAAATTTTAGTGGGCTTGCGTATGAACTCGGATCAAACAGACCGCCCAAATGTGACACCATTAAATTCGAAATGATACGAGTTCAAAGATTTCATTTAAATCTTTTCGAATCCTATCATATACGGCCTTACGAATTGTGTAGGGCTCATTAAAGAAAGTTGTTAGTACAGACCTTGTAATCCATACATGCATGGATGACGTCCACCTACCATATTTCTTCAGTTTTTCTAACCAATGGTCCATTAATTCATAGCAGTTCTTAGAAGAAGGACTTGGGAATTCAGAGACCTTCTGATTCAAAGCCACAATAACTTCGTTACTACGGCCCTTTTCTAGTGGCTCGAAGTAGTAGTCGCAACTACCTGAAGCTTTGCGATCCTTACTTGGTTCTGGCCTTTGTATTTCAGCTACAGTACGCACAGGTAACAACTGATGGAATACTAACCTCTGGGATAATTGACCGAAGTTAAGTTTTACCATCTCAGAGTATCCATCTAGGAAATTCTGAAAGTATAGTTTGACGTATTTAACAAGTGTTTCGTCTTTGTAGAATTGAGTTACCCAATTACTACCTATTGGAACTCTGTCATGTTCAGGCAATATGGGGTCGCCAATGACACTATAACCATTCTTAGCCAGTAGTTTTAATCTGAGGAGCAAATCATTAAGATGAATATTCTCTCCCCCAACACTTAGCATGACTTGCCCTGCTCCATAGCTATGTAAGAGTTTGTTTATCTGTGTCACGATAAGAGAAATATCTGCCGGTATAGTTATTGCCAGAATGTGCTCGCGCACGAGATAACGAACCTCCGCTTGAGTATGTTCATAAAGCAACCTCGGTGGCTCTGGTAAATTCATACTTCGAATAAGCCCTTCAAGTTCCCTCCAAATATCTTCAATAGCTATCTTGTGTGCTCCAGCAATCCCAACTTCACTCAACGACAAGCCTCTGACTGCCTCATTGCATAGAATATCCGTATCTAGCAATGACCGCATGGTCGTACCCCTCGGGAATTCGCTTAACAGTCGAACCTTATCTCCGATTTTCTCTTCATCTGAATACCCATAGGAAAGATATGCTCCGCCCTCACTCGAGAACCTACCGACTATCGCTAGCTTCGAGCCCGTACCGAAATACTTATTCGGCATCATCATATCGCGCATAGCTGGAAGCCACCGTTCTATTGCTCGCGATCTCACTTCGAGTATTTCGGTTAACATGAGTCTACTGAGATCTTCATCGGATAGCGCACGAGTAGAGGTCGGATTAGACAGGGCATTCGCAAGGCAGCGCGTATAAAGATAAAGGTCTGCATCAAGCACGTCGAGTAAGAAGCGGCTTGTTTCGGGGCTATCATCAAACAGCGCAGAAGCAAAAATTGAAACCTGCTCCCACGATGGATTAGAGATAAACTCAATGATACCCTCATGTTTTCTAATTCGCTCAATTATAAGTTGACTTGCGAAATACTCCTGGAACGAAGCATGCCAGAATGTGTACCCGCTTGCTTCCTTTTTGATCACCCCGCTGGAAACTATTTCATTCAGCAAATCCACACTGGAGAAATCTACTCGTTCACCGGATATTACGTCGCGTAGCTGACCGATTGTTTCATCTTCAGAAGTTGAGTAGTCTGATTCAGTCTGCATATAAACTGCCAGTTTCACAAGAGCTCTCTTTTTCCATATTGCATCAATTCTTGCGCCTCTGGCCTTCTCCCACTTTGTAAATAGAAAATCGACGTACTTCGTATAGACATCAGCTAAGCTGGTAGGTTCCGAACCCTCGGCAACGATATTAGCTATGAAGCTGAGAGTCAGCGGGTGTTTTGAAAGCTCGCGTAAAGGAGCCGGCCAAGAGTAAAACCTACCAGTACTGAACTGTCTTCCACCAAATTCAGTCATGTACTTGACGATATCCGCATCTTGTAAGGGCTCTAGGTACGCTATTGGAAAATCCAAACCTGCAGTGTGAGCCACCGTTCTACAAGTGACTATTATCTCTACATTATCATAGGTTCCGGCAATAGATTTTATCTGATTAATCTTCTCCGGTACTTCGCCTGGTGGCACCTCATCAAGACCGTCGAACAGAAATACGACGTTATAGTTCTCAAGGATAGCCTTTATCCGTGACTTCTCGAGGTTGATACCATACTCACTGAATATACTTTCAATTTGGGAAAAGATATCGGTCTGCTTCCAATTCCTCATGCTAACGTATATTGGTAACCGTTTGGTGCCGGTTTCCTCAATTCCAGGCTTAGACAAACGCGCAGTCAGGTTCAGCAACTCTGTGGTCTTTCCTGAACCCGCTGCTCCCAAAACTACCACCCGTTTGTGTTTAGCTAGGATTGCCTCGGTAGTTCCTGAAGCACCAGATGGCAGACGCGCCTTCATCGGCATGTAAAACCTGGATACGTTCTGAAGAGAAGAAGGAACACGTGCAAGATAGTGAATCACCTCTTTTTCAAAGGACACCCTGGCTCGATCAAGCATCTGTCGAGCATATTCACGAAGTTGTTCGGCGCGTTCTACGTCGGCAAGAACTATCATTACTTCTGGGTATTGCTTTTTCAATTGATAGTCTTCGACAAGGCGACGGAAGAAGTCGTCAAAAGAGAGTTTTACTATCCCGCCAATGTCATTTGCGCCTTTGAAGATGGCGTATTTGGATTGCTTCTTAACGAGGTGGAGTAACTGTTCAGCTTCACTTGATCTTGAAATGTCTTTCACGAAAGCAAAAACAGGCTTATTAAGCCTAACAGCTTCGTTATATTCTTTACTCACGGCGTCCGCAACTTTGCTTCCCAATATCAATATAAACAGATGGCAATCATTAACGCCGCGAAGGTAATAATCCTCAGGTGGCAAATCAGATGCTGGTGTATGTTCAAATGCCCAAGGAGTGGTTGGTGAATAATCTTTAACGGTCTTTACGACTTCAGATCGCTCAGAATCTAAGTCCTCGGTCTCTTTGTTCTGAATAGAACTGATAAATACTTTTACTTTTTCTGTGGGTTCTGGCATTGTCCCATCATATAACCGTTTAAATTGAAAAAGATAATACTTAGGGAGATGATAACACAGATTAAAGCGAGTCTAAAATGGACAAAACGCTATTTTGTTGGGGAATCAGTGGGTTTATGGCGGATTAGCCTTTTATCTTGAAGGGGATATCAGAGACCGTAAAGCAGACTTCCTGTGTTCCTCAAGCCTCGAAGCCATTTCTTTAATCTGTCTTTTGTATTTCCTTGGTGGGGGGTGGTGGAGAGGAATTATATCAGCCTGTTCCGTGGCTCCCGCCGGCTGTGATAAGGGTGGTGGGCAGCTTGTTAATGGGGTGGGGATAGACATACACTTCGGCTCCGTAAACATTCTTGATATTCGGCGCTGTGAGTATGTCGAGTGGCGTTCCTTCAACGTAAACTTTCCCTCCATTTAGCATGACCATCCAATCGCAGTATTGGGCAGCTAAGTTCAAATCATGTAAAGCGATAATGACGGTCAAACTTTGCTCCAGGCAAAGGCTCTTGACCAGATTGAGAATCTCGACTTGATGGTTTATATCCAGATTGGCAGTTGGCTCGTCAAGGAGCATCGCCTTTGGCTGCTGGGTTAGTGCCCGGGCGATAACAATCCTCTGTCTCTCTCCTCCTGAGAGCTCACTTACTCTGCGCTCAGCGAAGGATTGAGTATGAGTTGTCTCCATGGCTTGCCAGGCGATAGCAAGGTCCTTTCCTCCCTCATAGCGAAGAAGTCCGAGATGAGGCGTTCGTCCCATGAGCACCACTTCAAAAGCCGTGAAAGCACCGGGCAAAGCAGGGGTTTGTGGCACCGTGGCCACAAGGCGAGCCAGTTCATCGTGCTTAATAGTTCTTATATCGCGACCGTCAATCGAGATACGCCCGGAGAATAGGTCTATTACCCGGGTCATTCCCTTGATTAATGTTGACTTCCCCGAGCCATTGGGGCCAACCAGCCCCAGTATCTGGCCGGGCCCGGCCTTCATATTTACATTATGCAAGATGGCTTGATGGTTATAGCCCAGGCTGACATTATCCAGCTCAATCATGGTGTCTTATCCTTTCAGAAGAAAGCGAGCCCCTTCCTTCTCCGCAATAGATAAAGAAAGAAAGGTGCTCCACAGAGAGCAGTAATTATTCCTACCGGAATCTCCGTAGGAGGAATTATGGTACGGGCTAAAGTATCGGCCAGGATGAGGAAGATGGCGCCAACCAGCGTGGATAGAGGGAGCAAAAACCGGTAGTCCGGCCCCCAGATAAGCCTCACTGCATGGGGGATGAGTATGCCGACGAAACCGATAAGGCCAGTGAAGCAAATTGCTGAGGAAGTAATAAGGGTAGCAGCAGCCAGTAATATGAGCTTGACCCTTTCCACATTGATGCCCAGTTGTTGGGCCTGCTCTTCGTCAAGCTGCATTACATTGAGCGGTCGGGCATGAATCCAGATGACTACCAGGCCTGCTAATACACAAGGGAGTACCGTCCACACCTCAGACCATTTAGTCAGGTAAAGTCCGCCCAGCAGCCAAAATACAATCCCATGTAGTTCTTCACCGGAAACGGTCATGAGATAGGAGGTGATGGAGGCTAGAAAAGCACTTAGAGCTACTCCAGCCAGGATAAGCGTAGTGGCGGGCAGGGTTTTGCCGACACGAGCAAGCAAATAGACCACAGTGACGGCGCCTATGGCGCCAATGAAGGCAAATAATGGCACGGCCCCAAAAGCCATCCAGGCTAATGTGAAAGGAGTAAGCATGGCAATGGTCGCCCCCAGCCCAGCTCCTGAGGCCACACCTAAAAGGTAAGGGTCAGCCAGAGGATTGCGAAACAGTCCTTGATAAGTAGCTCCGGCTACTGCCAGGGCTGCTCCTACTAAACCAGCCAGAAAGATGCGCGGCAGCCGGATATCCAGAATTATCGTTTTCAGGATTTCCAGGCTCAACGGCGCTCCGAAAATTTCGGGAGAAGCAGGGGTAATATGAACGAAGGGCAGTTGAGAGAGAAGGACTTGAAATGTAGTGGCGAAGGGTATAGCAACGCTTCCCAAAGTGGTGGCAAACACGACTACCACTACCAGCAAGCCAGCAAGCCCCAATAAAGAGTAAACTCTGCTTTGCCAGCGAATGGCAAAAGGGATAACGGGCTCACTAAATACTTCAGCTACAGTACGTGCCATCGCTAGATAAATCCTAAATTCTAATTTCTAAACTCTAAACAAATCCAAAATTCTAAATTTAAATACCAAAACTCATTTGTTTTGGACTTTGGTCATTGGATGACAGGAACTAAATTCTTCCTTTCTTTTGTTTAGGATTTCGAATTTTGTGCTTAGGATTTGTCCTTTTGCATTTTTACTTTTGCCTTTTGATTTTCTTTTAGTATTCGATGCCTTCCCGGCTCTTTATTCCTTGACTATAAGGATGCTTCACTTCCCTCACTTCGCTGACCAAATCTGCTTTTTCTATAATCTTTTCCGTGGCGCCCCGACCGGTTAAGATAAGCTCTAGATTTTCTGGCTTTGTCTCCAAGAGAGAAAGAACCTCTTCTTCTTTCAGAAAGCCGTCACGCACGGCAATGTTTATCTCATCCAGGACCAGCATATCCCAGGATGGGTCCCGGAAAAGCTCCTTAATAAATTCCAGCCCCCGAGAGCACTCCTGGCAGACATCGTCATGATCCAGTTCCTTGTAGAAGTGAGGATGTTTCTTAGCGAAAAGGAAAGTCTTTATCCCCAGCTTTTCCAGCGATTTATGTTCACCGTACCCGAATGCCTCAGGGTCTTTAAAAAAAGTGACTAAACCGACCTTAAAACCATGCCCGGCGGCGCGGGCTGCCTGACCGATAGCGGCAGTGGACTTTCCTTTGCCGGTCCCGGTGTAAACTTGAATCAAGCCTCTCTCTTTCATCTCAATCCTTCCTGCTGTCTTTATCTGCTATCTCTCATCTTGCTGTCATTCCAGCCCTTCGCTCCTGTCATTGCGAGCGAAGCGCGGCAATCTTATTTTTATTTCTCTGAGATCGCTTCGGGGCTCCGCCCCTCGCAATGACCTTGGTGGAGATTTCCCAGAACCATACGTTATCTCTCTTTTTCCTTTCACCCCTGGTAACCTTGAGCGCTTTCTTAAAGATGGGCCCATCAGTGACGAAGGTGTGATATTCGCCATTTTCACCACAGGGATGGGAGCCAAGTTTGCTGATTTGCCTTACCAGAGCTTTATCGAGAACTTTTCCCAAGATGTTCTCATCTAATCTGGTGGCGACTATTATGGCTTTGAATTTAAATTTAAGAAATTCCTCAATTAGCTTTTCTGCCTTTATCCCCCAGAGGGGCAAGAACGCCTTTATCCCTATCTCTCGGCATACCCTCTCCACCCATTCCCGATGCTCTTCTAAATCCATATCGCCGAACACGCCTCCTTCGATGCCCTTGTCCTGGAGTTTCCTGACAACCTTCTTAAAGTTCTCTTCATAATTTTCCCATGACGTCTTCACCTGGATGAGAGGGATGCCGATGGCTTCTGCTTGCAAGGCTAAAACACTGGCTTTAGTCCCGTGGGACCTCGACCTCTCACCGTCTTCGGAGATAAAGTTAAGCAGATATAGAACTTCGTGCCCCTGGGAAATTGCCTTATACGTGGCGAGGGCGCATTCCTTACCCCCGCTCCAGGAGGAAAAAACCTTCACTTAGCTACCCTCAGGCTCCTCGAATATCTCGGGGTGAATGAAATAGGCAAACCACTCTAAGCCCTCGACCAGTCTAGGACCTGGGCGTTGAACTAAGTCATCATCGCCTTGATAGATTCTGCCGTTTTGTCTTGCGTCGGTACTATTAAGCGAGGTCTCGTTCATCGCCCACTCAAATGACCATTCACTGGCGATAATTACTTCAGGGTTGCGGGCAACAACCTCTTCAATTGAGATTGTCGTATAACCGGTGATATTTTGACAGATGTTCACCCCGCCTCCTTTTTCAATTAGCTCGTGGATGAAAGTCTCTGAGCCAGCAGTCCATAACGGGTCATGCCAGACGATATAAAAGACCCTTGGCCTTCCTTCCAATTCTTCTGTCTGATTAGTTACTGCTTGAATCCTGCTTTCCATTTCAGATGTAAGTGCTTGGGCCTCCGCTTCCTTACCGGTTATGTTCCCTACTGTTCTAATATCATTAAGCACGTCATCTAAATCAGTAGACTTTATACCGAATACTGTCAGCCCCAGCCCGTCCAAAGTATTGATAACATCCATGGTAGTACCATACGCAACTAATATGAGGTCAGGGGTAAGGGCAACTATCTTCTCTATATCTGGTGTGTCATATGCACCTACCTTTTCCTTGTCCAGAGCTTCCGGAGGAAAATCGCACCAATCTGTCACTCCCACCACCTTTTCCTCCAGACCCAGGGCAAACAGAATCTCGGTGTTAGAGGGAGCCAGGGAGACGATTCTTTGAGGTGTTCCGTTAATGGTGACCAGCCTTCCCAGGTCATCGAATACATATTCTGCCGGTGTCTGCTCGGTAGGGGTGCAGGCTGTGAGGACAAGAGCTATGCTCAAAAGCACCAGGAACCAGTTTATACCTCGGGTAAAGATTTGCTTACAGGGCATTTTCACGCGAGTCACTTTTGCCTCCTTTTACACAAAATAACTTTATTTTATACAAGTGTAGTTGATTAACTCAATTATAAAATGCCACAAAATGGGATGTCAAGGCTTTTTCGCTGGAGCGTTTAGTAATGTCATTCTGAGGAGTCCCGATACATCGGAGTTCCTTCACGACCGGGGAAAATAGAATTGCCCCTGCTTTCTTGGTGCTTTGAAATGTAGTGCGAGGCTTTAGCCTCGTGCCGCACGACCCTGAATGGTCGCACTACAGAAATTCGGGGTGTGAAGACCCGATAAAATCGGGGGTCCTTCACGATTTTGTGCTGGAGATTGCTCCATCCCGATAAATCGGGACTTCCTTCACCATCCCCCTTAAGGTAAGGGGGATAAAGGGGGTTATGACTAGAGCAGAAGTGGTTGCTCATAACTCCCCCTAACCCCCTCCTATGGATAAGAGGGGGGAATTTTCGAGGCGTGAAGGAATCCCTTCCTTCACGATTGAAATGGTAAAGGATGGCGGAGATAAACTCCGCCACTACATTTCGTCAACCTCATGGTGACCGGCGTCTACTAGTAGATGCCTTGGGGAAATTTTGGCTTAAGTCAATAACCTGGTAGCCCAGGTTCTCCTCTTCTAATCTCTGCAC
>Ga0315541_1002975_pt1 | contig 13443 bp, 13 predicted proteins | sample SalMarSW160190MG_FD_203095 | JGI IMG/M metagenome (GOLD analysis project Ga0315541, IMG submission 203095) | Salt marsh sediment microbial communities from the Plum Island Ecosystem LTER, Massachusetts, United States - Salt Marsh Sediment SW1601-190 ...
GATAGTAGCATTAAATACAGGCATGCGGAAGGAAGAAATATTGAGCCTAAGGTAGAAGGATTTGGATTATAGAATCAGGACAATCTCAATACTGGATACAAAGAATGGCGAAAGCCGGGAACTTCCCATGAATGATATTGTCTATAGAACTTTACTGGGGATAAGAAAAAAAGGTGATGGTCCCTGGGTTTTTTGTAAGAAGAATGGTGAGCGGTATGGGAATATTAGAAAAGCTTTTGAAGGAGCAAGAAAGAGAGCCGGAATAGTTGACTTTAGATTTCATGACCTGAGGCATACATTTGCCTCTCATCTCGTTATGGCAGGAGTGGATTTGAGAACAGTTCAGGAACTTTTAGGTCACAAGAGTTTTGAGATGACGTTAAGATATGCTCATCTTTCTCCTGATCACAAAAAAGTGGCTTTGGATGTTTTATGTAAAAGGATGGTCACAATTTGGTCATAAAGGGGGCTTGGGTTCTTAAATCACTTCTTTTTAGGTAGATTTCTTTTTCAAATTTTATCGGATTTTTGCCGAATCTTTATATAGGGTTACTACTAATCCAAAACTGACATTCTCATCGACTACAAATTTCATACAGGGATTGCTTTCTCTGCAGATAAATATGCCGCATATTCAAGGCAAGCCAAAATGTCTTCGTGGGTAATATGGGGGAAATTTCTCAAGATGGTTTTTTCATCTTCTCCTGCGGCTAGATGACTTAAGATAATATGAACTGGTATCCGGGTTCCTCTAATGCATGGCTCCCCACCACAAATTTCAGGATTTGCAATAATTCGAGAATTCATGGCAATCCTCCAATCGCTGTTTTTTTAAATCCAATCTAAGTTAGCACATAGCTTAACTTTGGTCAACTGGCACTACCATACATATCGTAACTGGTAAAAAAAATTCGTCAAGGTACCTATATTGAGATTGCTTCACTTTGTTCGCAATGACAAGCCAGGGATCTTGCTCACAATGAGAGGGATGGTCACAAAAGGGGGAATTAAGAAAGTGACCGAAGGGGTGCATCTTGAAATGCTCTCTAGTAAAGAGATTGCTGGCGCGCCTGGCAGGACTTGAACCCGCGACCCGCGGTTTAGGAAACCCATGACCCATCATTCTGACAGTCCCACCGAATGAGTAAATCTCAGGTCCAGGCCAACTTCCAGCTTTTTTGTATTCCCACCAATTTAGCTGAATTTGCCTAAATTTGTACCCATTATAGTCACAAATTGGTCACAAAACTCGCCTATTCTAACCCACTATTGGCCTCGGGTTAAACCCGTCAAAGAATCTTTCCCAGGTCAAATCTCAGCACTTGTCATTCTGTTTGGGAAGACGTGGCGGGAGATTCCTTTCTCAAAGTACGTCTCCGGTTTGGCCATGCACGTCTGTTGGCTCACAGGAATTTTCGTTTTTAGTACGTGCTTCGGGCTGATATGTTCATATTTGAAGGGAATAAACTGTTACCCTGAGACAACGACATCATTGTCATATGGGTTTGGAGGACGATTACTCAATAGCGATCTCTACAACCACACTTTCGGCTTCCCTTTCCACCTTAAGTAGGGTACCCGTCACGGCTTGCTTTTCTGCCAAATTGGCAATCTCGTTCAAATCGATTCCTTCTTCCTTCTGAGCATCGGCTATGCGACCGACTCCCTTAACGATCTTCCCGGGTTGAACTTCGGGACTTCTTTGGCCGCGATTTGAATTCTTCTACCGGTTTGAGGGTTTGTGCCTTGGCGAGCTTTCCTCCTCTGGACCCTGAAAGTGCCAAAGCCTGCGAGAGTCACTTTTTCTCCAGTCGCTAATGAGTCCGACACAGTTTCTGTTAAAGCCTCTACTACTATTGACACCGTCCGTCTCGTTACACCTGTGCGGCTCGCGATTGCTTCGACTAACTCAGCTTTGTTCATATTCGTCACCTCTCTATAAAGACTTCTTGAGTATTGCAAGTGTTCTGAGACAAGACTCAACCACTTCTCTCAGGTGTTCAGAATTACGGTAGTAAAACAAATTCTTTTTGTCCACCAGAGGTTCAAAATCGGCAGGAACGCATTTGCCTAACTCCACAAAGTGGAACAAAAAGGTTGTCCTGTAAACAAGAAATGTGATAATAAGCTCCTTAACGGTACCGAACCCAGGCGAAGTCAATTCAAAAAACACAAAGCTACATTGGTCCAGCAAATAAAGAGTACTTGTCATGAGATTCTTCCATTCACGCGGACGCTGCTCCCAATCTCTTCCTATGACTACTCCCTCTTTCTTAAGCCTTGTCCCGATCAATGGGAGCCTCCTTGTCTTGTAGGACTTAAACCACGGTGGCTCATCTTGCGGCCCCACATTCTCAAACGTCTGAAAGTCCTTTAACAAAATGGGGTGGAAGTTGCTCCCTTCCAATTGATCTATCCAATGAGCCATGGCCTCAAGAATTCCAAGCCTCTCGGGCTCATAACTTCCCGCTATGAATATTCTGTCTTTCTTACTCCTTCCCCATTTTTTGGCTTCTCTAAGATCATGGAGTCGCGCTTGCTTCTTTGAATTTGCGCTTCTCATGTTCGACAATCCCTCCCCGGAAAAGAGGTAGCTACTGACAAACTCTGTATCGACTCATAACCGTCTGCTACAATATCCAATACGTCTCAACTTCTTTCTTATTGATGTGAGATACGATCACGATGCTTCTTGTTAAGGTGATAGGGGTTCGGAATCAACATATACGTTGCCGCTCTCAAGCTTCAGCTGACGAGTGTCTCCGTTTCGAGTACCTGCGTCGAATCTGCTAGCGGTAAGACCTTTTGTCAGGATGCCGGATTGAGTCTCTTCACAAAGAATTAAAAAAGGACTCCGGATGCAGACCCTCCTAGAATTCGTCATCTTCCTGCCCGAGTTTCCTATGTTTTTCACCCGAAGACGTTTACCCGTCTGCTAGACAAAAATTCTTCGTCCGACTCAAAGTCTTCGACCGCCATCCGGAGCTTGCCGCAAAAGAATCCGCCTTCTCGCCTTTTGAAAAATCTACGTCAAACCTCAGCACCTATCAATCTGGTTTTGGAGGGGTCTCGTTTGCGGTTCTTCATGGCCACTTAGATTCCCTCTTTTCTCGGTACACAATCCAACGTTATGTCTGGACCGATTCTAGGGGGGCAGGTCACCTAATATTCTAAATCTTCTTTTTCAGCTTCTTCATCTTCTCGTTTTGCCTCGTCTTCGTAGTTCTGTGCGGTCTTCCTTAGTATAGCAGAGGCTCTAGGATAATGAATAGCCCATTTATCTGCATATTCTCTAAACTGTTGAGCCAACGCTCTTTCCTGTTTTCCCCCCTCAAAGAGGGATCTCCAAGTTGTTCCTCTTTTATTGTAGATCTCGGCACCAAATCCGTGATCCAATTCATCGCTTTGTACCTTATCAATAATTTTACATACTGCTTCAGGAGGCCAGATGCCTTCTTCTGACTGTGCATATGCCAATACTCGACCAATATGATTATTTCCAACCTTTTTGCGATCTAATTTCCCGCATAATTCTCTCGCCTTATTTACCCATACTTCCAACTTCCCATAATCTATCTTACCATTCTCATCGCTTCCAGGTACGGTCTTCCAGCTATGAAGCAATTCCCAAGCAGAGTGTGCTCGTTGTTTTAGTAACTCTTGAGAGAGTTGTTGCTCTTCTTCTTCTTCTTCTTTCCTGTCTTCATTTTTTGGTTTATAGATGCATTTGATAACTTTGGTGAAGAACTCGGGGTTATTTGATAATTCCCTATGCAATACCTTGGGTGGCCGTCTACTACTTACTCTCGTAAGAATACGTAAATACAACCATTCGAGTCGAACTAGCTTTTCTTCTTTTATATCAACAGACTTATCCAGTGCCTCAAATAATCTCTCTATATCATAAGACTGAACACGGAAATCTTCCTTGCTTTCCTCTGTAGCTGCTTTTTGTAATAACTTTACAATCAAATCTACGGGTATCTCTTTCACAAATAAAGCGGCGTTATCAAGAGCTGTAAAATGTCTTTTAACATGAAGCAATTGTTTTAGTGCATAAATCTTATTTTCAACGGGTAACTTGAAAAGTCGTATAGTACATCGCCTCCAGTAGCTTTCTCGGATTTCCTCATTAAAAGACTCTAATAAATCCCAGACAGTCCCCTTCTGCGGAAATGAGACAAAAAGGTTAATAGTCTTCGGTTCTGGCCACCGTTGCGACCGCGCCATTTCAACAAGGGTCCTGATCCACTCATCCCCTTCCTTGAGTGACCGATGAAATATGTAATTCTGAACAAAGCTAACTCTTTTCTCATCTCTCTTTTCCAACAAAGAAAATAGCTTTTGCTCTTCCTCTGGATTTGTATCTGTTTGAGCTACGGCAATGCCCACCAGCCCTGGATTTTTTGTTTGTTCAGCAAGTTTTATTAACCCTTCAAGTCCATGTTCACTCTTAATTTCTTCGACAGCTTCCAATCTGCGTTCTGCGACTTTTTGTTCTGCTCTGTTATAATCCCTTTTTTCACCCTCCAATAGATCAGGCCATTGTTCATCAAAAAGCCAGCGAAAACGTTCAATAATGTCTTGTGGTTCGAGCCGCAGATAAATCTTTTCTATCTCTTTTAGTTCTTGCTCTGGAAGTACCCAATCGGCATCCGGAAATGAGCGATGGTGCGACAAGACTTTTCGGAGCTTATCCCACACCTCAGAACGACCATAAGAAATCTTATCTGCGCAAGATAAGAGCTGTTCAATAATTTTGTGTCTTTGCTCTGGTGGAAGAGCAGAAAAATTCTCCAGCATCTTCGCCCACCGTTGCCCATCATCGCCAACATTGGCAAGTAGTCGATCTGTTATTACTTTTATGCTTTCCCAATGTTCGGCTATTGTAATCGTATGTTCCGTCTTCTCAGAAAATTGCCGCCAGCGTGGCCTATGTGTAGGAGAGCAAGAATCATGACCTCGTGGCATTAAGGCTATCAATAACTCCCAACCTATTTTGGATTCCCGTTCTATTAATGTGTCAATCACTTCTAACCGTTTCTCTAAAGAAGCGTATGTATGGGGTAGCCATAAGAGGAAAATAGAGCGTAGGCTGTTTGCCGGCCTGTTGGATAACGTTCCTCCTGGATCAAGTCTTGCCAATTTCCCAAGAGTAAGGGTAACACGACTAAGTAGCTGTGGGTTCCAGGCCAGGCCTTCCAGCGCCCAGAGCAAACTCGAATGAGCACTAGATGATGTCAGAGTATCTTTTGTCTCAGAAAACATACCCATGATAGGTGGTTCATCATGTGAAAGTGAAGATTCCACCTCGCCCAAAAAAGCAGAAGGAGATGCTTCGGCAATAAGCGGTAGCACATCGGAAAGAGAATGCCATAATCTCCAGTCTGCATCGCGCACTAGTTCTCGCACTACGTTATCGACCCACGTTTGAGCAGTCGTCGAAACGGGTATTTTCGCATCATTACCAAATATAGCGATGAGTACAAGGGTTTGAGCAATTCCCTCCCTTAAGGTTCCTGAATAAGATGGTTCTTTCCCATATACTGAGGACATCCAACGTTTTTCAGGTTCAAGATCAAGTGCAGGATTTATACTTCTAAGAACTTTTAGAACTATGCTCCTGAATTGTTGGAGGTCACCTCCAGTCAAGAAAGAAGCGAGCGCAAACCAAGCATCCATAGGTGATACAAGACGCCATAACTCGCCAATTTTCAATATGGGAGAATCGGATTTGTGTAGCCAGGTTGATAATTTCTTAGTAAATAAGTCATACGGCTCGCCTGCAAGCTCACTAATAATTTCTTTGTCTGCTTCCTTTGATTCAGTCCAGCGGCCAGCTAACAACCCAGGAATAATATCTCTGGCAAAGTCCGCTTTAGCCCATTCAGGCTGATTTTTAATATTTGTCAATTGTCTTCGCAGAACCGTAAGGCTCCTACCTGTATCTCTGGAATATTTCTGAGCAACCTCTTCTGATAGCCCCATTTCTTTAATTGCTGAAACAAATGCATCTCTTCCAAGTCGAGGAAGGACAATCTTTTCGGCAGTAACCTTGTTGTCTGGACCTAAAGGTACATAGACATGGTGTCCTTTTTGTGCAGCTAAAGATGTCCCTTCAATTTCTTCAAATTGGGGGGTGAGCAACAAACCGCTTCTACCAGTTACGTTTATGTGTCGAAAAGATTCAGAATTTTCCACAATAAGGCTTCTGGACAAGTAAAATTCTCGTTCTGATTCTGGCAATGTGTTTATCACTGCTGCCAAAAATGCCACTGCTTCTTCGCCCGTAGCCGCTTGTACTGCTATTGATGATGGAGGAGAATCTAACCATTTTCGAACCCGCTCTACTTGATCATCTCTACCTGCTAGAACGAGTTTTGGTGTAAGAGACGGGTCAGCAATGGTGCTCCATCTATCCCACCAATCTTCAAGTGCTATGACACCTTCGGGATATATTCCTAAATGTCGGGCTAACCATGCGTTAACAGCAGGTGCCTGTTCAAGCCACTCTTCTAATATTCTAGCATCATAAACCCGTACATCCTTCCAGAAGCTCTCCCTTTTCTTTTCTTCACACCATTTATCCTTGTCCAACCAAATTCGTGGTGTAACAAAGATAAAAGTTGCCTCTGAAGGATTAACACCCAAAGGATTTTCTTTCCGTTTTTGATAATCCTCATCAGCTTTCTTTTTAATGTTTTCGTTACTCCCCATTTCCCATCTTGATAAGCCCTCAGGAAGATATTCTGTGCCTTTAGAAATATTAAGGATTCCATCCCAACCAGGATAGACAACATTATCTCCGGCAGGAAGATTTATATCAGAAATGTTCATAGCAGTTGCTCGGATAAGGCGGCGTATTACAAGTGGAAGATATCCTTGACAATCTCGACGAGAAGCCCAATTTTTTAGATCTGTAGTATTAATCCATTGCATCTAATCTCAAACCTCTCTTAATAGCTATTTATTCTTTTCGTTTCGTTATAACGGCCGTCATGAACGGCCAAGCACTTTTGTTTATTTCCTTTAATTCAATCAACCCCCACTTTGAGCTCCATAGTCCACTTATTTGAAGCTCCCTCGTTTGATTATTTTTCCCCCAAACTCAACCTGCTGTTGAATTCTCAGCGAATCCTCATGGGTAAAGTAGAAAGGTACCGCATTACCATCACCGGCGATGAGTTCCCCAGGTGGTGCTGGAGGGCCTTTGGGTAACCTATCTGTCTCAGCCTTTCGATTGACCTGTCCCTATTAATAATACCACTTGTTAGCTTAGAATCAACTGAATAATAGCCTCGGGACAAGGTGAGTATCCTCAATGCTCTTGCCTCAGCTGTCCTGGCGGCCTCACCCACCTTGGATTCTTGGCTGAGAAGAACTTCTGCTTCCCTTAGCTTGTTGATGATTCTCTCTGGCGTGTAGCTTCTTCTCATCATTTGAATCCCCCCTTCTTGGTCACATTCTAACACACAAACTAAATCGATTCTAGGGGGGCAGGTCAGAGTCAGATTAATATCAATACAATCAATTTCAAACTTACTAGATATAAGTTTGTTAAATGTATCGTTATTTAGGTTCAAAGTATTTCCCCTGTTTAAAGTTGCCTAACGCATGAATAATCTGCCTGCGAAACACCATGCATAAACTTGCGAGCAGCTCAGAAAGTCCCCAGTGTTTCCCAGGTTAGCTTCATTCGCTGGTTATGCTAAAAAAGTGTCTGTCAATGTTTTCATTTTTAATCAGTAAGTTCTTCAGGAATTTCAGTTGACAAGTTATTTGCCCAACGAGTACCAGCTACATAACGATCTGCCGATAACAGAATAGGTTTATTTAACTTTTTACGGTTTGATTGTTCGTGATGTAGATACCATACTATAACAAATAATCCAGAAACAGCATTGATGGTGTTGTTAAGATTCGCTTCTTTAAAATACCTGTCTCTCTAATGCTTGACATTGTTATAAGCTTCCCACCAATCAGGGTTCATTCCCGATGCCCAATTCTCCCAAGGTGTTAGTTGAATTTCATATTGAGGAACATCGATTACCATTGTAGGGAATTTCGGGTATTTATTAACTATGGTATTTCGATAGTCACCTATATTGCCATATGATTTTGTTGAATTAATACTGTTGCATAAAATTTTAGCAACAACGTCGATCTCTGAACCTGCGGCTAAGAGAATACGTACAAATTCGATGGAAAATGTTGTAAAATTCTTTTCATCAATTTCAATAAACCTTGATACTTTGTGCAGATCATCGTCGAGTGTTATAAGATACTGCCAGTGGGTACAGATCATTATTCCCTCAATTTTACCTTAAAAAGCATAACATATTATTAGGTGCTGCGGCTGCTTTCATTTCGTGTATAGTTTGCTAAAATCACCGATTTATTTCCTGTAATTGATTCTTGGATTTGCTGAGTTATTAATTCTGTATTCGATACTTGGCTTCCAATCCAACCATTTTGAACAAGCCCAGTAAAAAGCGTGTTATTTATATACCGTTTGACATTATTGTAACTAATCAGCCTTCCACCTTTTTTGCCTAATGTTTCCATGGAGGATAATAGTACTTTCCAATATGAAAGAGGCAAATACATTCCTGGAATCATTTTGGTTGAGAGTGGCTCTCTAATCTTTGCTGGACACACTTTGAAATAGAAAAATTCATCGTTAAGCCGGAAATCATTAACACCTTTTAAGTTTGATTTTAATGTGCCCTTTCGGAACTGCTCCATTCTGTGAATTTCCGAAGAGTATGAATGGTCCGTAGGCCGATATGCCAGGTAGTCACCATCTTTTGTCATTCTTTTATACTGAATGAGTACGTATGATTTATAGGTGTGATGATACATAAGAAGGTCAACCCCCAAAGTCTCTTCAATTCTATGGCGGTTGACATTCATAATTGTCAATTTATGTCCACCTTTTACAAACTCTGCTGCTCCAACTACAAATTGACTGATTTTTTCCCAGTCCCCGAAAATTTGTGAATCATGAACAATCATTTGGTCTTCCCGCAAGACTACATCATCATATCCTTTCAGAAAAGGTGCTGATTCATCATCTTGTGACCAGTCTGGTATATCGTTGTCAGTAAACCCACTTATCCTGAGAGCTAAACTAATTGCATCTTTTTCATGGGCAGCAATTTCCGCACTTTTTCCTTGATACTTGGTTTTTTCTTCTTGGAGCTTTTCGATGCTACTAGCTACATTTGGATGACTACTCTTTATATAATCTAAGAATGATTGATATACCTTGAGAGGGAAAGCGGATATTTCTCTAGAAGTTTGATTTTGAAAATGTCTTTTCAGCCTAGCTGGTAAATTATGTTCAATTGATTCTAAAGAAATGGGAGGATCAATTCTAATTGGTTTATTAAATGTCAACCTATCTTTCTTCGTTACCACTATCCCACTTTTCTTATACCTCATTACATAATTGAAATCTTCACCGTCCAGAGAAATAAAAGCGATCCCCTTGGTTGGGTATTTCTCTCGCGAATATACTACGTCAGAAAAATGAGAATAGTAGCTAATAGCGTTTGCGACCTCATCCCCCCTAGAATAATCGTAAACGCAAGATATTACTGGTAGCTTTGGCAATTACCTCCCCCTGATTTGAAACACCTAACGCTTGGCATAACCGACGCAAATGAAGCGTAGCGAAATTTGCGTCCGAGTTGACGCCATTGTTACAAGTAATCTCATTCATGTATATGAAAAAGCATTACTGACATTCGCACTTCTCGGTTTTTGTCGTCATCTATATGGAACCTGTAGTGATACCATCCTTCTTCCTGCTCAGAGACGAACCCTAGGCAATTTTCATGTTCGAGAGTTGCTTCTTTAACTACATCTAGAACAGATGAGAAGTTCTTATTCTTTACAAACACCACAATAGCCGATTTTGAGTCTCTCCACGTTAGATAACCAAGAAGTTGGCTTATAGTATCAAGGTATGCTTTTTTGCCTCTCCAGAATTTACACTCCGCAATAAAAACATTGCTCCCCTCGTGACGAAGTAGAATGTCAGTTTTTCCCGTCTTATTAAAGGTTTCTCCTGTGGCCGATCCTTCAAAGTTAGGCTCAAGAATCAATAGGATATGGTCTCTAAGATGCTCTTCTTCTTTCCCAGAATATGTACTAGGTAATCTTTCAAACTGCTTTCCAACATCATGAATGATGACCAGTATTTGTTGATAAATCGCGTCATCAAGGGTGGGTTCAGGTGAAAACCCCTTCTCTGTCACCTCAGGCTTTCTTTTTGTTGGGATGATCTTGGTTCTCTTAACGGGAATACAAAAAGTTTCGGGAGTATCGCTGGACTTTCGAATAGGTACACCTAACGCCGACATCAGGTCTCTTTTTCTTAAAAGTTGTTGTTTTCTTGCATCGAACGCCTGTGATGCCATGGTCTCGATAGCTCGATTAAAGTCATTTAAGTCGTTTGTTAGTAGCTGATTTAGGCTTTCCAATCTATTGATGATTTGATCAGATTTTTGTTTTATCTCTTCAGGCTTCATATTAAAATTAATGATTCCAAAACAGATATTATCGCCTTCAACCGAAACTCTCGGTCCAGATGAAAAAGGTCTTGGTCTTACCTTTAGGAGTTGTGGGTTACCAGCGAAGGGTAAATGAAATTTCATTACGTCTCTTTTGTATGATTTTCCGGAGTCTACATCGTAAGAGTTAGGATGTATTTTGGCAGGTATTTGAGCTTCATATGTTGAGACGCTAATTTGGTCTCTGTGTATTTCGATAGGTGGTATCGTGAATTCCGAAACAAGGTGCTCGATATACTCTGTTTTATTAACATTCAAGATGTAATCGTCAGGCTGCGAGTTAATAGCTGAAACGATTTGCCTTTTTCGCTTTTCTATTAAAGAGGAACCATCGTATTTTGAAAAAGCATGAAACTCGCCGCCATCCCATCCTCTCATCTTTATTCCCTTTGCTTACAACGGCTGATCTGAGAGAGGGGCGCGGTTTACCGCGCATCCCTCTCCAGTGAAATGTCATGCTAGGAAGACATAAAGCATATAACATTTAAGATGTTAATTCTTCAGGCATTTTGTAGTAGTATGTATTTGCCCATTGTATACCATCAATGTATTGATCAGCAGATAACAAAACAGTTTTATTTAGCTTCTTACGGTTGGATTCCTCGTGATGCAAATACCAGACAACGACAAATAATCCAGCTACGGCATTGAGCGTGTTTTCAAGATTTGCATCTGCGAAATAGTTGTCTCTTTCGTGCTTGACATCGTTGTAAGCTCTCCACCAGTTTGGATTCCTATGCTGCGACCATTCATTCCATGGAGTTAATTGCAATTCGTACTGTGGTACGTCTATAATCATTGAGGGAAATTTTGGGAATTTGGCGATAATGGTATCGCGATATTCGTTAATGTTTCCATAGCTTTTTGTCGAATCTATACAATTGCATAAGATCTTTGCGACAACGTCTATTTCTGAACCAGCTGCCAGTAGTATCCGAACGAACTCTATGGAATATGTTCTAAAATTCTGCGAATTGATATCAACAAATCTTGAACATTTATGAAGATCAGAATCAAGTGTTATCAGATATTGCCAATGTTGACAGATCATGGCATCCTCGATTTAAAATTGTTCTCAGGCATAATTACTCGAAATCAGTTGCGCGTTAGCGTCCGGTAAACTAAGTTGTTGCATGGTGTTATTATTGACTCCATTCGTTCCATTCGCATTCTGTGCATTTTATAAAATAATACAAGTCATCATGGTAATCAGCGCTACCTCTCTCTAATTTTGTTGACCCACATTTAGGACACGCTTTAAAAGGTAGAGGATCACCATTTGCTTCTCCATCAATAGTTTTTTCTTCTAATAATTTATTCAAATCTTTCGCGGTAAGTTTCTCCGTATGAAGATTTAATATTGCCTCTTTGACTTCTCTTGAAAGCTTAGATGTAATTGCTTTCTGCTCGGCTGTTGATTTTTGGTAATATAGGTGAGTAATTACCCAAGACATCATTCCCCCTAAAACAGCACCGACAAATAATGTGATAATAGCCAAACTTGCTCCTTTCTATAATTTATTTTTTCTTTTATAGAGTATGTTTCAGACCCTTTCAGACTTAAACGGAAACTTTTTAAGAAAATTGAATATATTCTCAATTTCTTTTTCCGTAATTATTAGCTGAGCATATATCGAGGTCGTCATAACATTAGAACTAACTTGCCTGACGAAGCACGGAAAGGCGAAGGATGATCAGGTGTAGTGAGTTGTTAGGTGCTATTTTCTATAACATTCAATTAGATATTTTCCAATATCATAGAAACTTCTAATAACTAATTCTAAATCACAAAATCTAAAATTTTGTTTACATAGAACTATGCTTTTTTCATCTTCAGCGATGGAAAGCATAACAGGTTCCCCTTTGCTGCATTCATCATTTTGAATTTTTTCATTTAGGTGTTCTATAGTATCTCTGATGTTTTTTATTATATTTTTATGGGCTTCGATTGATTTACGCGGAATCTTGGGAATAGAAGGAGACATGCGTTCATTTTTAATGGATCCCAGAAGATGGAGCAAGCGGTGAATGGCATTTACACAATTTTCCGCATGATCGACAAAACGAAGGATATATAAGACCCTTCCTTTTTTTGCATTTCCTCTGAAGATCGATTTTTTTCTTCTATTTGTAATAAAATTATTTCCCTAGCCTTGAGGTACTCTGTGACACTTTTATCAATTAAACGTATAAAATTTCTAAGATATAAAGCTGCTTTTTTGCTGAATTGATCCCCCTTGAAAAACACTAAACTGAGAGTAAAGGCTGGAATGAGGGAATCTAAATCTGATATGTCTGGCATATAGCAATTATCTGGTAATTTCATAATTTTCTCACCTAACGGGCCTGTGGATGAACGGTACGAACGGATACGGCCTTGACGTGGGAGCGACTATTCGCTTCAGCCGTTTGACGGAAGGCGTGAAGCCCCGGACAGGCAGCGGATGGTAATCCGTGGTTAACTATTTTCCTGATTTGAATAGTACATCGAATCATTTATCTCCCTCCACAGTCCGTATCTCTTCCTCCGTCAGACCGTAAAGTTCATGCACCATCTTGTCAATCTCCCGCTCCAGCGCCTTCACCTGTGCCTGTTTTTGCAGGTTTTGCGGATAATCTTCGTTTTTGGTGATAGCAAGGATGCGGTCAATCAAATCTACAAAGGGTCTTTGTTGAGATTCAGGGATTTTTTTGATAGGCAATTTTTTTAAATCATTGGGGTAAAATCCAATTTGGCTTCGACGAACTGAATCTAAAAATTTAAAAGCGAATCTGGAATTAAGAATAGCCAACAAGTATTTAAGATTGAATGATTTAGAATTATCTTCTAATTGGATTCTAAAAGGATAGACATCCCTAACTATGA
>Ga0315541_1002977_pt1 | contig 13440 bp, 17 predicted proteins | sample SalMarSW160190MG_FD_203095 | JGI IMG/M metagenome (GOLD analysis project Ga0315541, IMG submission 203095) | Salt marsh sediment microbial communities from the Plum Island Ecosystem LTER, Massachusetts, United States - Salt Marsh Sediment SW1601-190 ...
TGTAATGCCATTCCTCCGTCTTGCCGCTTATCAGATAGACAATCGTCTGGCCGACTAGTGTTTGAAGGTCTCCAATATCATTTGAGTATTTTGCCTCTCCCACAATGGTGAATGGAAATGGAGATTTAAAGAGAAAGTCCGGTGCTGGTTTACTCCCAAAGAAAGAATGACGATGTTGAGTGGTAGGTTTTATACCCTCGACAATCAAGGTTTCATCAGCTTGTTTTTGCCAATCTTCTGACCCAAGACTCTTGAAGTAATCTTCCGTAAAAGACTTGAGTCCTGTGTATAGAAACTGCTTAACAAAAATGCCTTCTCTTTCTCCACCAGGAGAAGTTCCATCTTTAACTCTCTTAATAACTTCTTTTTTTGGAGGAAGATTCTCTTCCAACCAGTGATTCAGTTGAATCAAAAGATTGTGAACCTCTTTCTTGTCCATTTAAGCTTAAAACTCGCTTTGATTATAACAGGTTTTGTTTGTAAACAAGCACAGGGTCATGGGACTTTCACGAAGCGGTAGAATAGGTCCTTTTTTGGTCAAAATAGCCCAGTTTGAAAAGGCTTGTCTCGTGAGCGGTTGAGAGAAGAACGGAAGTGACATAATCACTTATTATCGGAACTTCTAAGAACAATTACTCAGCTTTTTGAGGGATTCTCCCTTCATATTCTACAACATCTCTTGGCTTATATCCTTCAACTACTTTCATCTCTTCAGATATCTTTTCCGGCTTCCCATAAAAAAATTCAATTCTATTTATATTAGCAAGTTCTACAAGAACAGACCGATCTTTACCTATAAACAATACTATTTTCTCCCCAGTAACATTATCCTCCCAACTAGTCCAATGGGATACATAAAGCATCATGTTACCATTCAACATAACTCTCACATGTAGTTTTTCATCCTTAGAGATTTCTTTTACCTTTCTTATTACGTCATCTGCTCGCCCCAACACCTCGTGAAATTCTATTGTTTTACTTAGTCTGTTTGCTTCTCTTCTCGCCTCATGCAAATTCATCTCATCTCCTCCTTCACTTATTTTTTAAATACTCTCTCAGGGCCTCTTTAAGTATTGGCTAAATATCTCCCCTACCAAATCAGAAATCCTTTTCTTCTCCTCAGCTGCTTTTATTTTTATCCGGATAAACAGCTTCTCAGGAATCTTGAAAGTAACTTTTATTCTTTTCTCGCTTTCTGATTTTCTGACTCTCTGGCTATCTTGTTTACTGTAAACATGTCCTTCCAGCCTAACTTTGGTTTAGGTTCCATTCTTATCCCCCGTTTGTTTCGGTGAGTGCTCTTTTTCTTTTAGTGTACTTATGTGGTCCCGGATCTCTTTGCCTCTACCATGAAAAGGCCGTAACATCCAAACAACCCAGCCTGACGCAATGTAAAACAGAGTGATTAGTTCTCCCACAGGATATACTCTAGACTCTTGTGGCAACTCAACTATATGCGATATATAGGACCACCCCCCCGCTGCAAATACTACCCCAAATAAAACAAGAAACACTTGGAGCATTTGAAGCCACTCTCGGTGTTCCAATTTCAGCGATTCTAAAGTTACGTTTTTATTGGCTATTGGAGCCATATACCCTCGAAAATAAGTCACTATACCCATCATTCCTCCTAAGAGCAAAAGGCCAGCCATGCACCAAACCGTTGTCGTTTCAAGAAAAGCAGACGTTTTTCCTCCAAACAAAAAAGGATATCCCCCTATCAGGATAGTAGAGATACCAACCAATGTACCTTTGGTTGCGGCTTTTGACCATCCCCAACTATCGTATTCCCCAAATTTCCAGGAGCTTTTCCCTTTATACATCATAATGACCAAGCTAGATAATCCACAGAAGACAGAGAGAATAAGGCCGTAATTAGTTCCATGGATTATAGCGACACCAAGTGCGATATAAACAGCCATAGCAATTTCTACATTTTTACCTAGTCTCTTCATGTTCCTATTCCCGCAAGATACTCTGGAATTGCCATTTCATAGTTTGGATGTTCCAGTTGGGTTGGGGGCATCCGCAGTTTCCCCGGTTCGCGATTTTTGTTCTCTACCAATCTTTCTTCAGTACTTTCTCAATGTCTTTATAAATATTACTTATCTCCTCAGGTTGTGCTTTACTAAAAGACTTCCAGGCCAGCATGAGTTCCTTAGCTAAGTCTATATCAATAGCCTTAACAGTCTCATATACTCCTTTAATATACGGTAAAAATAAATTTTTAGTGCCACTATGAAACCTCATATGGGTTCCGCGATATACCGTTCTACTAACTACATCAGCTAAAAGAGCCTTTCTTGACTGATTAAACGATTCTTTATTTTGCTCTAGAAGCTTTTCTGTCACGCTAGTATACTTTCTTGTGGCACGGACCAACAAATAAGTAACAAGGACTAATAAACCGGTGAAAGCCGCCATAAAATAAGTCGCTAAAGTCACAGTCATCACCCCCCCCCCATTATTCCTCCCACAGGTGATATTCCCCTTGATAGAAATAGCCCAAAGGAACATTTTCTTTACTACAAAACATGGCCACAATATCGGTATCCATATCTATATCCACTATAGCTATGGACGAAGTCCTATATATAGACTCCAGTGTTCTCTTAAATTGGCCTAGCAGAGCTGCTCCAGATTTATCAGAGAATACACCTCTATTATCTCTAATGTGCACACAAATCTTACCGTCCGTATCAACACTCTCAGGAAGCTCAGTTTTTCCCCACTCCCCCGCTCGGTCATGATGAAAATCGACATACAAAAAACTAGTTGGATTAAGCATTGTGTAATGAATCTTGGCCTCTAAGAGAAAAAGATTCCAATATGATGCTTGAATCTCATATAGGTCTTCCCGTAGTAAACGCCGGTCAAGGGCACTCAGTTTTTTCTCTCGTACTGGTTGCTTTAGCCATCTTTCGACACTAATTTTCTTCCGCCATTCATCGAGATTAAATTTTTCTTTTGTTGGCGGTGCTCCCACAAACGTTTTGACCGCTATAGCAGTGAGTGCGACGGCGATAATCAGTAAACTGAAGGTAATTATCCTTGACGCAAGCTTATCTCGGCCTGCCGGTTTAACCCCTTTCTGTGGTTTTCCCTTTCTCAGTTCAAGAGTAAGTAGAGCTAATCCTGTAATTATAAACGCTGGGAGACCAAGTACCCATACATCTTCAGTCTCTACAAACCATCCTATGAGGAGAAACGAGCACCATAGCCCTAAAGCCCAACATACGACTAGTTGGCCTTTGCTGAGAATTTGTCTCATCTTAATCCTCCCTCATTTTTTCCCTGGACCAAAAAGAGCATCGACAAACCTGTCCATAAAGAATACTTTGCTTCCATAGCTTTTAGCATAGTTATAACTATATCCTGCCCTAGTTAAAGAACCCAAAGCATTCATAAAGGTAGGGGAATAGGGATTAAGATAGTAACTAAAGGCCTAAATTTTCCTAAGATTAGGTCTCATACCAACCTTCCTTAACTAGAGTTTTTGAAAATGACAGAGAACGTGCCTGTGAACCTGAATATTTCCTATATTTTCCTACCTATTTTTCTACCTCATAATCTCCGCAAACCAGCTTAAATTCACGATCCCGTCTTACCCGGGTATTGTCAAAATGAGTATATTTATCCTAATTTTTGTCCATAGAGGTAGCTTATTTATCCTTGTGAATAAGACAAAATCAGCTTCAGTTCACGATTACCACGATAATTACACCTGGATATGTTCTCCATAGAGTAAATAGTCAATTTCTCTTGTATCCTGCTTATATCAATGATTTGCTTGTAATCACTCTCTTTTCAATCTTTCCTTTAGTGTTTTAACACTTTCAATTTTTAAATTAAACTTTCTCGCAAGCTCCTCATCACTCATTCCCTTTTTCCAACATTTGAGAAATGCATTGTCTCTTTTTTCCCGTTCTCTCTGCAAATCCTGAACTATCTTTTTGCTCGATTTTTCACGTATGTCTTCTGCTGGCCGCTTTTCACTAAAGGTAATAACCAATAATGCACCGATGATAATAACTGGATAGAGTAAAGCACGATTCCAGTCTATACGGTAATAATAATAAGGCGAGCTAATATTTTCGACCCCAGAGGTAAAGATGAAGAAAATACAAATAAATACCCCCACACCCCACATTACTTCCAACTGATCCCTGTTAAATATCTGTCTCATTACTCTCCTTTTCCTTAAAAATCCCTCTATCCCATAACTGGCTTGACAGAAATTCCTTGATAGAGACGCTTTAATTTTAGCTAGGTTATATGTAGGTTACCTCACTTTGGGAAAGTGGCTATATGCGCCCCCCTCTGAGGCGCTTTCTTTATTTCTCCAATAGGAAGTAGTATCCTCCATCAAAGTAACCCAAAAGACCTCCCTCCTCGCTCAGAAAACTAGCCACAATATCTTCTCTTATATTTGTAGCTACTACCCTTATGAATGGATATGTAATCTCCAATTGTCTCTTGAATTCTTCTTTCAAAGTTGTTTCAAATTTACCAGAAAATACACCTCTATTATCTGTAACCACTATAACAATCTTGTCCTTCGTATCACAACGCCAGTCGAGCAGCTTAGCCTGTTTTAGGTGTTTTCCATAGAGCTCATCCGGATCGTAGTAGAAACTAACATTCAAACAACTAGTCGGATTACACATCATGTAACTCGACTTGGCCTCAAAGAGATAAGAGTCCATAAGTGATTCTTTCGTCACATCCATCCACCCTAGAATTTCCCCATACCCCAAAACTGGCACAAAACAAAGACCCACACCCAACAAAAAAGCAGCTAATAGTTTCTTGGTTCTCACTTTAACTGCCTCCCCCCGTCCCTCTCCCAAATCTTGCTCACTTGCTCTTGAAGCCCTAATCTCATTGCTAATTTATCAAGTGGTTCGCCTGGTTCACTAAGCACCTTCTTCAGTCTTTCAAGAAATAACCTCATCAACGCATCATCGTCTAACATCAATGGTCTTCCCTCTTAATCACTGTCCCTTTTTTAATTTTCTATGCAATTATTTAATGTGCAAGACTTTACTAAAATCGAATCTCATAAGCTCCGGAATTTCCATATCTTTTTGAATAACCAGCACATTGTTACGCTCCGGTTTTCTCAAACTCCTCATACATATTTTGCAAATATTCTCGGAGCTTATCCATCCGGTCTGGGGAAAAAAGAGGCCCAGCGCCAGTGAGGCTATAATAGTAATTTCCTCCGGCTAAAAGAGTAAAGAGTATTAATGCAAGAATATCCATAAGAATGGGGCTAACGTGGTACTTAGTAGTTGTCGTGTAAAATAGAATACCGATAATAAAAATAAAAACACCATACAAAAATGTACGAATTATCCACCTTTTCATCTCCTTGATTAGCTCTATCTTCTCTATCCTTTCTCCCGGTAGTCTTTTTTTGAGAGAATAACGTGAGTGATAAACTTTAAAAGAACCTACCAATAGGTTAAATCCTACTACACAAACCCAATCATTCGGTCTAATAAATCCGAATCTATAGATACTAAAAAGAACCAAGAACGCTAAAACTACTGTTATTATTTGTCCTATGTAAGTTTCTTCAAAAAATAACCATATTCTCCGGTAAAAATCAAAAAGTAAAAATACTGATCCTGCCAGTACAATTGTTTGCGGCAATAACTCCCATCGAATAGATATTTGATAATATACTCTTGATTCTACCGGGGTGACCCGTACTAGAAAACGGAATAATTCAAAGATTATTAGAGCAGTTATAGCAGTTACGAAAAAATAAACTGCAGACCTCCGGTTCTTTATTTCTACATTACCAATCTTTTCATATTTTTGTTTGCTCATTTTAAATTTTCTCCAACTAATATTACTTGACTAAAGTAATGGTTTTTACTTTCCTAACCTATGTTCCCTACTTTGGTTAATCCCCTTGAGTTTTGAAAATGTGCTGTGTTTTATTATCCTCACCCCACTACTTCTCTCAAACTCTTCCCTGCTTTAAATTTAGGGACCTTCTTCGCCGGGATCTGTAATTCTTTTCCTGTCTGAGGATTCCTTCCTCTTCTTGCCTTTCTTTCCATAACCTGAAAAGTGCCGAAGCCGACTAAAGTGACTTTTTCTTCTCTGGCCAGAGAGTCGGTTATAGCTGAGATTATTGCATTAACCGCTTCCCTAGACGTTTTCTTTGTTAGTCCTGTCTCAGTCCTCACCTCTTCTATTAATTCTGCCTTATTCATCTTACTCCTCCTCCTCTTAGTTAGAATTCGTTTTATTGATTATAGTCTTTGTTGAGCAAAAAACAAGTATTTAAGATTCTTTAGTGTTTATCTGTAGGACTAAAAAGAGGTAATGATTCAGTAGCAAGGAAAAACAGGAGAAGCAAATTCGTGAGGACCAGTAATTAAGTGGGGATATGAGTAATCACCAATAAATAAAAAAGATGCTAAAATGGCATTAATCTATAATCGAGGATATTGATGAAATAAGGATGTTAGTTTATGAGGAAAGGAGTCAATGGCGTGGTTCTATAGAGAAGACTATAAAATTTCTTCATGCTCTGTGTAATAGGAGAGGATGTCAAATTTTAAAACCATTTCCAGATTTATCTAAACTTATTGGCTGGTGGGTGTTTGGGTTAGCATTCCCTGTGTTTGCGAAGTACCGAAGGCATTTAATTTAGCAAAGCGAACTATAAACACACTGTCGTATAATGTTTATAGCTGTTGGGTAAAGTTGACTAAGCAGTCCACGTCCTTGTCTCGATAGCAATTTCATGATCTTATTTTTCTTGGGATACTGTCTCGTGCTGCAGCATATAGAACGTCCGATAGACGATCTTGGCTTCCTCAATTATATTCGCATAGCAACCCCGGAGAAAGACTATTACAGCAATTAGGCAAAAAATCCCCAGCAAGATATTATGTACCCGTACGAACAGAACGACAGTGAGAAAAACGGTTGGAAGTACTAAAGCTCCGTGCATATTCCTAAGTGAAACACTCCTGTCTAAGTAGTATGCGTTTGCTGGGCTATGTTTCCTAACAAACCTTGCGCAGAGCATATAGACACCCAAAGGAGCTCTCCTCACCAACCGTTTGCCCCAATAGCTATCCAGTTTGGCGACCAATGCTGACTTGAAGGTCTTCTCAAAATCTGAAGAGAAGAAAAGTTTAAATAATTTAGATCTTCTAATTCTATTACCCTTTTTAACAGAGCCTATCAAATACGTGTGTGGATTTCCAAGAAGGCGGTAAAGCCCTTTAATGAGAATAATTCTAGAGATATAAGCTGCTTGTCCAACGATATAGCTGCCAATAACGCCAGCAATAATCAGAATACTTGGATGGTATGTGAATAACTTCTCTACCGGGCCTAGCCACCCAGCTAGCGTGGCTGCCAAAAGCAAAACGAACCCTGGGATGAGGTAGTCGATAAAGTCCCGAAAACCTAGGGGAATTCTTTGTAGTTCCGTAGATATTTGTTTCTCCTGTTTTTGTTCACAAACTCTCAGTTATTACTGCTGATTTCGGCTAATTCGTTATATCCGAACCTATCACTTATTTAGAAATTCTCTAATGGTGTCTTATGGAGATAAGTTAAGGTAAATTTCAGTGGTCGTCAACCTATCGTGGCCTAAAAGGGTTTGGAGGGCTCTGGTGGAAATTCCTTTTTGAAAGCCTATTCCCGGATTTTTTGCTTATAAAAGTTTCCCATCTTTATTTTCTTGCTACACTTCTTACAATTTTAGTATACATCTTAATATGTATAGGTCAATGTATATGCAAACCTTGACCAGTTCTTTTGTCAGGAGTAAAATTTTACCCGTGGCTTTTTAGCCTGTTAAAATTCTCAAAATCTTTTAATATCTTCCTCCTTAAAGACTGCACTTCTGCATAATACCGAGTCGTAGAAAACCTTTACCCAAGCGGATTTGTAGGTCCCTGCGACAAAATTAAATCCGTACCTGAAAATATCTTTATTATCGGTATTCCATTTGAAATTAAAACTCTTAGCTCTCGACATAATATCTGAAATACGTTCCTTTATTAGAAATACGTTGTTTTTTATCCTATATTCACTGGGCAAAATGTCCTTCAATTCGTGAAAAACTAACCCTTTTATGTATTTATCTAACACATTAGAAAATCTGCTCCAATCCTCCTCGGTGGGCTTGATTTGTGTTGCTTTACCTAAATAAAGGCCGGTTTCTGTGCGTAAATCAACTAATTTCATTCGTTTTAGAAGTTTAAATCCTATTTGAGGTTTTCTCCAGATAGATCTCTTTATTTGTGAAAAAAATACCTGTCTAGCGTATAATGAATATTCCTCAGCCAAACCACAGACATAATACCTAAAATACTCTTCGTCGAAAGAAAATCTATGGTTACATTCTACACAGCTTGGCACAACAATGGGATTTTTGGGACCCATACCTGCGGGGAATAGATTCTTTGAAGGGATGTGATCTTTAGTGTCAGCTAACCGTGCACAGTAAACACATTTTCCAACTTCTTGTTTCCTACCTACTTTCCTTATTTTACCTTCTCCCTCAAATCTTTCGCCGGCACAAACTTCAAGACCTTTTGACTCAGTCTTGGTAGTTATCTCATACATGCTCCAAACACAGATTCTAAATCAATTAGGCCGGCTTCTTACCCAGGATTACTTTTGCTGGAAGTGCTATAGCTACGATAAAGATTATACTACCAATTATGATCACTGTACCTCCAATTGGGGCCTTATTTATTCCAATGGTCAGGTGGTACATGAGACCCCCACTCCAGGCCATAATACCGGATACCAAAAGGGTATACCAAGACCATTTTTCTCCTTTCCGGTAACCTGCGAGAGAGATACCGATAATTGCAGCAGCTATACTCAACGCAAAAGCACCCTTTTCTCTGGCCAATATAAGTAGCCATTCTACCAGTCTCGGATTATTGGAAGTGAGATCAGTCCAAGTATTTTCCATGAATGTCACTTCCTCTTCCAAAGAGGCTTGTGGGGCTAATAAAAGAATGAGGCCAATAGCAGCAAGATAAATACCCATAGCCAACATAACTTTCCAAGCAACCTTAACTGATAATACTTGCATCTTCCTCCTCCCCTCACCTTATTTTCTCTTTGAAACCCTTCCCCGGCCTAAACTTAGGAATCTTTTTAGTCGGTATCTGTATCTCTTCTCCTGTTCGAGGATTCCTTCCTCTTCTTGCCTTTCTTCCCATGACCTGAAAAACACCGAAGCCGACTAAAGTAACTTTTTCTTCTCTGCCCAGGGAGTCGGTGATAACAGAAGTTACTCCATCAACCGCTTCCCTAGATGTTTTCTTTGTTAGTCCTGTTTGATTGGCCACTTCCTGTACTAACTCCGCTTTGTTCATTGCACTACCTCCTGTTTTAATTGATTATTCTTGAGAGTTTGCTCTTATCTTAGCTAAAAAGGGATCCATGTCAAAAAAGAGTCTCACAGGGTTTGGGTGAGACTTGACTAGTAACTCTCTTTTACTAAATTAACTCTTGCAGCAGAGACCTCGTAGAGAATAACAGGTATTTGCGGATGAAAGCCTGTAACGCATCTTGCCTTTTAAGGCAGTTAGTCGTTCCGTTTTGAGGCTCTTCCTCCTTTTTAGTTGTGGCCGGTTGTTGTCTTGTATGTAATGTAGAATTATGCAGGGTTAGAGGAATTCCTGTAAGATTGTCGTAGTAATCTTCAGTGAGAGGTTTTTGCGGATAAATTGACAATTATAAACATTACCGGTAAAGTAAGAATAATCTTTTAAAAAATCACCTTAAGAGTATTAAACTGGAATAAAATGCCTATCTTCAAGATATATAATTCAAAATTGAACCCTATACAAGAAAAACAGATTGATCTAGAAAAACATCTACAGGACTTAACAGAAAAGAATTTGCAAGTAATCCTCGGCTTGGAGTTCGTCAGCGGATCTTTAAATCGTGAATTTTCCGTAAGATCAGCGCAGCAAGACTTTTATATTGATACATTAGCTTTCGACCCAGACACAGGATCATTCGCCATAATTGAGTATAAGAAAGATAAGAATTTTTCAGTTATCGACCAAGGTTATGCTTATTTAGCGGCAATGATTAATAATAAGGCTGACTTCGTCTTAGAATACAATGAGAAGAAAAAAGCTAATTTAAGAAAAACCGATATTGATTGGCGTCAATCCAGAATTATCTTCATGTGTCCCGAATTCACGAATTATCAACAAAGCGCCATTGCTTTCAGGGACTTACCCATTGAACTATGGAAAGTCACTTTATATGAAAACAGCATAGTCTCTTATGAACAGATAAAACCTCCTGTAGCGAAAGGATCAATCGGAGAAATCACACGAAAAGGTAAGCTCATCAAAGACGTGACCAACGAGATAAAGCCTTATACCCTGGAAGAAATATTTAAGCGGCAAAAGACTTCCTCCAAAATAAAAGGGCTATTGAGCGAAATGAGAAAGGAAATCTTTTTGTTAGGAGACGATGTCGATGAGAGGTTTGGTAAATGGTCAATTATTTATAAGAAGCATTATAAGACGTTCGCTTACCTATACCCTAAGCCAAACGAAATTCATGCAGACATACGACTAAGTGAAATTGAAGTACCAACCAAGATCGGGTTCAAGAAAAAAGTTAAAAAGGAAGATGTCTTTAAAATAGGATTTAAAATAAACTCAGATAGCCATCTGACCGATGCCTTAAATCTAATTAAGGAAGCTTACGAAAAGAATTAAACTTGGAATTGAACCATTAGTTATTAGAGAAATTTATTTCCAGAAATCTTAAACAGAAAAAAATCCAACACCTAAACTCAGCTCCTCAAAGTCAAAACCAGTCTGTCCACATGTTTTACGCCATACCTTCTCAGTAAACTACATCAAAAAGGAATCTCCCCGCCACAGCCCTCCAAACAGATTGACAAGTGCTGAGATTTGAGCTAGTTTTGCTCTATCGAAGATCCTCCTGTTCCTGTAGGGTCAACAGAAAGCTAATTTGACTATGATTGAGTTTCTGGGAAAGATGAAGTTCTTGCTGGGAGATTATGGATGGATCTAACTGACGGTCTAAGAGAATATCAGAACGACTCCGCCTATTGGAGGTTGACTGTGGAGCTCGAGGGATTCGCCAAAGAAATACTAGCAAGCCTGTCCCGACATGGCGACAACCCTCCGAAGAGATCTTTATCCAGAACCAAAGAGTTCCTACTCGAAGTTGAACGGTGGAAAGCAATGTGTATCGAAGATCAGACAGGCATGGCCTCAAAAAACGCAGAGGTATTGATATGGAAAGCGTTTCAGGGTGCGCTGAGAGCAGACAACGACGTCGAAGCCGTGGGGTCTATTATGTCGCTAGTCGGGTTCGGGTCACGGCCTGACAAAGAAACAGGCCTAAGAAGGGCCAAGCGAGCTACTGCTGTTCTTCGGTTCATGAAGCCAACTGAATGGGGAGTTGTCGATTGGAGAACAGTTGCAACCCTGGACCTATTTAAGAAGTGCAACGGAGATATCAACAGATTACTTATTCAGGCTAGGACGAAGAATCCAAGTGACCTTCGGAAGTATTGTGATATCATAGACGAGCACTGGGCGTGTCAGATAAATCAAGAGTATAGAGCAATGCGAACTGAAGAACTTCCAAGAGCGGCAGACGTTGATATGGCGTTGTTTGGCATATCACTTAGAGCATGGCCTAAACGGAAATCGTGAACTCACTTCTCCTAGCGCACGAGCCTGTACGAGAATCTGTTTCTACAAAGAATTGCATGATAGAACAATCATTCCACCATGCCAAAAGACCTACAAACCAGATTGACAAGTGCTGAGATTTGGCGTAAGGTCGTGCTTAGGAGACGCCATCAGGAGGTTTTGAAGAGTTACTGGGTTGAGATATAGGAAGTTAGGGGCAAAAATTATGAATAAGAATACGGATAAGTTAAGTAACTTCATGAATGGTTTTACTGCAGCTGTGCAGTTATCGCAGCGAGCGGGAGAAAATGGCTTTTTTATTGAATACACTTGTCTGGTCGCATCAATTATTGATGGTTTCCTTCGTATAGGACTGATTCTCAACTATCAGCTGGAAAACAAAACAGCTGATGTTCTTGACTATCTGCTGTACCAATCCGATGAAGATAAGATAATCTCGGAAAGACAGGTCTACAAAATGGCTCTAGATAAAAGCATTATCTCTCAAGATTTATTCAGTCAGCTAGAGAATCTCTATAAGCAACGGAATAGAGTAATTCACCGTTATATTGTCGGCGGCATTTCTACAAGAGAGGTCTTAGATATCGGACTGCAATATGAGCAGATAAAATACGCTGTCTCGGATGCTGTCAGAGGACTTGAAAACAAACAGCTCGAGACGGGCGTAGGTATGACCCAGCTTGGCAAAGATACACCCGAAGAAAATATGCTGGCACTGTTGAATGAAATGAGCGCAAGAAAACATGACAGCTCCAGTCTTAATCACGTGCTAAAAAAGAAGAATTGAATTCTCATCCAAACTCAGGGAGTGATAAGTCTTTTTCAAGAATCAGACATACAGCTGTAGAGAGCGCAGCCAAATTGAGAAATACACCTTGGCTCGTATCTCTCAGTACCAAGCTATCCAAAAACCAGGTTGACAAGTGCTGAGATTTGGGCTAAATTAGCTCTGGAACATATCGGAAAGAGAAATTCGAACACTCTGTAGTTTATTTGTTGCACTGAAGATCAAATCGATATTATGGATAGCAGAGTCAGATGCTCATTTTTGGGAGGAGGTGAATCATAATGATGGAAACAGCATGGTATTTTAGGCTTTTCTTTGTGCATATCTTAAGCTTCGTCATCAGCTGGCTTCTCTATGGCGCCCTAAGAGCCAAGAGGATGGGTGCTCCCACCGGCAGAACTTGGATGCTCGTTTTTTGGATAGGCTTCATCGCTGGTTGGGTGCTAATGTGGTTTGTTCCTTTTGAGATTAATGCGGCTTTCTGGATTGGCTTGGTCATTATCACTTTTGGTGAGGTAGTGTATGCTTTCGGTTTTCTCGCTATGAGAGAGCATCCAGAAAAAAAGAAGGCTGTGGTAGACTGGGGTATTTACAAAATCAGTAGACACTCCCATATTATGGCAGGAGAAATCTGTCTCCTTGGTACAGTAATAGTGGGATGGACCGCATCGGCTATTTATGGAGTTTTATGGATCTACTTTGTTGCATACGCTATCCTGTCTCATTTCTATGTTCTTAGTGAAGAGAAGGCAAACATCGAAAAATTTGGCAAAGAGTACGAAGATTACATGAAAAGAACATCCAGATATATAGGTATACCAAAATAGGCAATACAAAAGCAAATGTGTGTTTTCGACTGCCTTATCCTACACGAATAGGCTGTGGATTGTTACCCATAAACCACCCCCCTCCAAACAGATTGACAAGTGCTGAGATTTA